>Ga0256840_1000131_pt1 | contig 66667 bp, 58 predicted proteins | sample 355202metaG_FD_185969 | JGI IMG/M metagenome (GOLD analysis project Ga0256840, IMG submission 185969) | Hydrothermal vent microbial communities from Mid Atlantic Ridge, Atlantic Ocean - 355-202 | ecosystem: Environmental > Aquatic > Marine > Hydrothermal vents | place: Atlantic Ocean: Mid...
CTAGCCGCCTGAGCCTGCCGCTCTTTAAATACCTTGACCACCAGCTCCTCCACTTGAGTAGCTATGGGCCAAAAACGAGGCTCAATAAAGACCAAAAAAAGGCCCCGGCTGTCCTGACATACTAAGCGTAAGCGCTGAAAGACATCGTCCCAAAGGTGATAGCGGGTCATAAATAAACAGAGGTGAAACTGGGCTGGGAAACAGGTGCGATCCCTCCTTAGGGCCTGGTTATAGGCCTCTTCGGCCTTGAAAAAATCCTTTTTGAGTTCAAAAAACCACCCCTTTAAAAACAACAGATAGGCTTCAAGCAAAGGCGTATCCACCTGAGTTAAGGCAGACTCTACATAGTAGAGCCCTTCTACCACATCTCCTTGCTCCAGGGCTAGGTGGGCCAAAGCCACCAAAGCGCGCCAATCCTTGCGTTGTTCAAAGACCTCTTCCAAGTACCTCTTGGCTTCTTTATATTGCCCAAACTGAATGGCTTCTAGCGCCAGAAATATCTTGCCCCCCGAGAGCTTCTCTTTAAAAGGCCTAAATTCTTCCCATTTACGGGCACTGGTCTGAAAAAGCTGACGTAAAAAACCAGGCTGAAGATAATAATAGCGCTCCGCGAGCTTACGGTTCCACTCGGCTCCCTTTTTAGGCCAGTTATAGAAGGCCTGGTTTAGCTCACGGGCCAGGCTCTCCAAAGGCTGGTGGACAAAGGCCTGCAAATTTTTACCCGGCACTTTTTGCCTCTTGCCCGGGCAAGAAGTGGTAGGATGCCAGGGTAAGGCACAACGCAAACACCCCTTAAAAGGGCCTACCAGCAATAGATCCCGGTAGCGAAAAAGGAGCTCTGGATCTACCGTAGAGGGTATCTTTAATTCGTAATATCCTTGCCATGGTTCTAATTTAGCAAGAAAGGGCAGCTTATTAAAAAGGCGTTGAAAATCTTCCTTCTCTTGGGCCTCTATATAGACTTTTCCTGGACGCAACAGGGCCCGTTTGTAGGCCCCCTTGGGAGCAATGCTAAAGGGGAGGACAGGCCTTGTCGGGGCCTCGGGTAAATTTTTTAATACCTCAAGGGCCTTTTCCAAGGCCTCAATATGCTCAGGCCCTAAAGCTATCTCCCTCTGACGGACCGGTAAATACCGGGCCAGGTTTTGCTTAATAAGACGTTCTACATCTTGGCGGCTCTGCCGCCAAAACAAATTTATAACCTCAGGATGAAAGATAATCTCTTTGGCCACTATCATCGTTGAAAGCTATCGGATTTAATCCTCAAGAGCTACAAGATCAGTCTTGCCTTAAAGAGAGTAACAACATGATAAAAACGCCGATGGTAATCGCACTATCGGCCAGATTAAAGGCAGGCCAGTGATAGGGGCCCCAATGGAAATCTAAAAAGTCCAGGACATGGCCCTGCCCAATACGATCAATTAAGTTTCCTAAAGCACCCCCCGCAATTAATCCGCAGGCCAGGGCCGTCTTGTCGGTTCCCTTACGCGCCAGCCAAAAAAGGATCAAAACGGCCCAAAGATTTACCCCACTCAACAGATATCTCAAGATTTGAGAATGATTGGCCCACAGACCAAAAGCCACCCCGGTATTATTGACATGGACCAGGGAAAAAAGGCCCGGGATAAGTTCCAACATCGTCCCGGGAGGCAGAAAGGTTTTTACCAAATACTTACTACCCTGGTCTAACAATACTACCGCAAAGGCTATTATTAAGAATTTTCGGCTAGGACGTGGGCCCATGCCTTTTTCACCACCTCGGCACACCGACGGCATAGATCAGGTAACGCCGGATCAGTACCCACAGAGTCGTGCCATTGCCAGCACCGGGCACATTTTTGGCCCCGGGCCTTCTGTACCAAAATGGTAAGCCCTGGCCATTGCTCGGACACAAAAACGACCTCACCACTTTGCACCTCAGGCAACTCGTCTACGTATTGAAGGTCTGAAACAATGGCCAAATAAAGAAGCGTGTCTTGCTCCTCTTTTATAAACGTGGCCAATTGATCATCTTTAGAACTAATCAGGATAGAAGCCTCCAACGTGTTGCCGATAAGTTTTTGGTCTTTACGGGCCCGTTCTAAGGCCTTGGTTATCTCCCCCCGTATTTGCAACAACTTATCCCACTTTTTTACCCAGGCCTCCTCCACCTCCAGCAACATTGGCTCGGGGAAACAGGCCAAATGGACGCTTTCAAGGCCTTGTTTCTCTGGAAGATAGGCCCAGATCTCCTCTGCGGTAAAGGAAAGGATCGGCGCCATAAGCAAAGTAATGCTTCGCAGGGCTTGATAAAGGACCGTCTGTACTGCCCGACGTTGGGAAGAATCAGGTACCTCACAATAGAGGGTATCCCTCCTGACGTCAATATAAAGGGCCGAAAGGTCTCCCGCACAAAATTGATGCAAGGCCTGAAATACCAAGTGAAAGTTAAAATCTTCGTAGGCCTTTTTACACCTTTGAATCACCTTAGAGAGTCGGTACAGCAGAAAGCGTTCTAATTCAGGGAGTTCTTCCACGGCCAAGGCATCTCTTTGGGGATCAAAATCAAAAATGTTGCCGATCAAGAAACGACAGGTATTTCTAATTTTTCGGTAGGCCTCCACCATACGCGAGAGAATCTCGTTGGACAAGCGGATATCCCCGCGGTAATCCTCCGCAGAGACCCACAGGCGTAAAATCTCGGCCCCGTAGCGCTTGATAATCTTTTCGGGAGGGATCACGTTACCTAAAGACTTGGACATCTTACGCCCTTGGCCATCAACTACAAAACCGTGGGTAAGAACGGCCTGATAAGGGGCCTGATCTCTAGTACCCACCGCACAAAGCAACGAGCTCTGAAACCACCCCCGGTGCTGATCAGAACCCTCCAGATATAGCTCTGCCGGAAACTTCAACTCCTTACGACGTTCCAACACCGCGGCAAAAGAGACACCGGAATCAAACCATACGTCTAGGATATCTTCTTCTTTGCAGAAATTTTCTCCTCCACAGCGGGGACACTTGGTCCCTGGGGGTATTAGTTCGGCGGTAGACTTCTCAAACCATATATCGGCACCGTATTGTTGAAACAACGCCAAGGTCTTGGTGTAGTACTTTTCCTCCCGCAGGATCTCTCCACAGTCGGCACAGAAGAAGACCGTAACCGGCACACCCCAGGCACGTTGGCGAGAAAGGCACCAGTCTGGCCGGTTCTCCACCATACTACGGATACGATTATAGCCCCACTTGGGGATCCAACGGACCCGGTCTATCCACCGCAGGGCACGCTCACGCAGGGCCTTGTGTTCCATAGAGATAAACCATTGCTCTGTAGCCCTAAAAATCACGGGTTTTTTACAACGCCAACAATGGGGATAACTATGTTCTATCTCTGCCTGGTGTAAAAGGAATCCTCTGTCCTGCAAAAGGGCGATAATTTCCTCGTTGGCTTGGAATATATTTTTGCCGGCAAACAAGGGGACCTCCGCGGTAAAACACCCGTAATCGTCCACCGGTGAATAAACCTCTAGACCATATTTTAGCCCGCTTTCGTAATCTTCTTCACCATGACCCGGAGCAATATGCACACACCCGGTACCAGACTCGAGGCTTACGTAGTCGGCAAGGATAAAGAGTGATTCTCGGTCTATAAAGGGATGTTTTACGTGCTTTCCCTCAAGGTCCGAGGGCTTAAAGCGAAAGAGGATGGGGGGAACCTTTTCCAGACCCAACTCTGCCGTAAGGGCAGAGAGACGCCCTTCGGCAAGCAAAATTACCTCTCCGTTAAGCTCCACCGCCACATAATCGAGTTCAGGGTTTAAGGCCACCGCCAAGTTAGCCGGCAAAGTCCAAGGAGTAGTAGTCCAAATCACTACAAAGGCCGGTTTGTCCTTGGGCCACAAAGGTAGACTTTGGCGGACATCTTCGCTTAAGGGAAACTTTACGTAAATAGAGGGAGACTTATGCACTTCGTATTCTACTTCGGCCTCAGCCAGGGCTGTTACACAGTGCGGACACCAATATACCGGTTTTTTCCGTTTATAAACGTATCCCTCACTCAAAAACCGGACGAATTCGCGAGCAATAGTGGCCTCATAGTCATAATTCATCGTCAAATAGGGGTTTTCCCAATCACCCAGGACCCCCAGACGCTTGAATTCTTCACGCTGAATATCGATAAAACGATGGGCATACTCTCTACAATGCTTGCGCACTTTGATCTTGGGCAACTCCCCACGCTTTACCTTGAGTTCCTTTTCCACGTTGAGCTCAATGGGCAGGCCGTGGCAATCCCACCCGGGCACATAGGGGCAGGCATATCCAAGCATACGCCGCGATTTAAGGATGAAGTCTTTTAAGATCTTGTTCAGGGCCGTACCCATATGGATGTGTCCGTTGGCATACGGAGGCCCATCGTGAAGGACAAAAAGGGCCTTTTGGGCGGCCGTTTCCTGTAATCGTTGATACAAACGTATTTCTTCCCAGAAGCGTAATATCTCCGGCTCTCTTTGGGCCAAATTGGCCTTCATGGGAAATTTAGTCTGCGGAAGATTCAACGTGTCTTTCCAATCCATGTCCTTGACCTCGCCTGATGGGTTATTGGCGAAATACTAGAAACCTTCTGGAGATGTGGCAAGCCCTAACCGCCAAGGAACTCCTCTAAAATTCGCCTAAGTTCTTGGCGAGAAATGGGCTTGGAGATGAAACCGTCCATACCAACCTCTTGGGCCCGATGTTTAAAATCCTCGACAACATGAGCGGTAAGGGCAAATATAGGTTCCTTTACCCCCTTTTGGCGTAAACGCCTGCATAACTCCAGCCCATCGATAAAAGGCATCTGAAGGTCTAAAAGATACAGGTCGAAACTTTCCTCGTTAGCCCTTTGGTAGGCCTCACGACCATCTTGAACCGCCACTACTTCAAAGCCCATCTGTTCCAATACCTTCTTGAAAAAATGCCGGGTTACTTGATTGTCTTCTGCTAATAAAATCCGCCCCTTTAAAGGTCTTTGTGGTCTAGGAGTTTCGACTTTTTCTAAGGAGCCCGGTCTTAAGGGAATTAAGACATGAAAAACTGTTCCCTGGCCTAGTCCCTTACTTTCAAACCAGACCTTTCCCCCCATAAGATGGGTTAGATATTGCACAATGGAAAGCCCCAAACCTGTCCCCTGATAGGGTCGGTCAAAACGGTTCTCTAAACGCTCAAAGGGGATAAAAATCCGCTTCTGATCTTCGGGGGCGATACCACGACCTGTATCCTTTACCTTAAAATGTATCCATACCAAGCCTTCTTCCTCTTTCTCCAGGTCGATACTCAGCTCTACCCCTCCTTTTTCTGTAAATTTGAGAGAATTACTCAGTAAGTTGATCAATATCTGGAGGATCCGTGCCTCATCTCCTATAAAATTACGGTGCAAAGCAGGATCCATATGCCAAGAAAAGGAAAGCCCTTTTTGCTCAAACTGATGCTCAAAAAGGGCCACACACTTGTCGATAAGACTGGGAAAATGAAATTCCTGAGGGTGTAAAAGCAGATGGCCCTCTTCTAAACGAGCAAAATCCAGTATGTCATTTAACATAGACTGGAGGGTGCCGACCGAATTCTTCAAATAAAAGACATATTGTCTTTGTTCCGGATCAAGACGCGTATCTTCCAACAGTTCGATAATACCCAAAGCAGCCGCCATAGGGGTGCGTATCTCGTGGGAAATGTTGGCCAAAAAAGAAGTCTTGGCCCTGCTTGCGGCCTGAGCCTCATAGGCCGCCTCCTGCCATCGCTTGATGGCCTCCTCCAACCCCAGTCGGTAAAGCTCTAAACGTTTGACCAGACGATTGTAAGCACGGATAAGGATCTGTATCTCCTTGGGCGCAGAGATCTCTTCCAAGGGGCGCAGATTTTCGGGAGAGGCCCCCATGTTTTCGGCCAATTTCTGCACCGGATAGGCCACTGTACGGAAAAAAAAGACCACAAGACCAGTCACTAAAAAGATGATTACGCCTCCGGCTAAGGAAAGGCTTAGCCACCAGCGATGTAAAATAGCCTTATAGGTAGTGTCATCAAGGGCTACCTTTAACGTACCTAACCGATAACGTCCATCAAGGATAGGGACCTCCACACACTGCCCCTGCATACTCCCTACCTCTACCTTGAGCTCTCTACTCTGCTCAGGAGGATTTTTCCCTAAAAATTTATCCATCTCCCTTAATTCACGATAAATAGCTGGTTCTTGCCAGGTAATCTGGACCCCCTTTATGAATTCGTATTGTAAAAGGCCATTGGCAATACGTAATATTTCTCTATGCACTTTTAACTTTAATTGGGGTTTCAAGAGATGGGCTGCTTGAGCAAGCAATAGTTTTATTGTATTTTGACGTTCTTGGTACAATTCCCTTTGTATTAAAACTGTTTCAGCAAAAACAGCTATAGTAAGCACTAAAGAAATGGTAAGCGAAAACAATATTAATAATGTTTTCAATCTAGTGTAAGAAATTAACTTTTTCCAAATTAATTTATTGTTCATCGTTAGAGATAAAAGTCACCATTTTTTGAAGAGCTGGAGGTATTTTAAGACCTAAGGCCTGCCAACTTTCTTTATTGGCTATAATGCATGCTTTACGTCTCTCCAGATCAAGAGAAAGACTAACTCCTAAGGGGACTAATTCGGCAAGATGCGAAACGACTAAAATACGCTTTTTTCGACAGATTAAAAAAATTCTTTCTAAAAAAGGCGAAAAGCCAGCTATGTATAAAATATTAACTCTCTCTTTATTAAGACAATCTTCAAGTTCGGACAAAGAGTGTGCTACTTTAATCTGAAATTTTTTACAACTTTTGAAGGCTTCTAAAACTGCACTGTTTACTAAACGTTGATCTTGAAAGGCGCTATTGCTACGGGGAAGGAAGAGCAACACTTTCAATATTTTTTTTTGACGAAAATTTTCCTCTATACTAACAAATCTCTTAAGAAGCTCTATAGTGAGTCTAGCTTTTTGTGTTTCAACTGTAACCAAAGTACCTGCATATAATAAAGATATTTTTATAAAAAAAAGCCCGCCCAGGATTGATAAAACCAAAAACTTCCTAAACAAGGATCACCTCAAAAAGAAAAACGTAACCCAAACTCAAAATAGCGTCCCTGATCTCGATAGTCGTCTTTTACACCTAGACCATCAATATATGTAGAGGGATAACGAATATCGTTATCAAAAATATTTACGACATCAAACCAACATATAATGTGCGAAGTTAGAAAATAGCGCAACTTAAAATTAGCCAAAAAATAACCTTTCAATTTTTTACGTATATCGGGGACATATATTCCTTGCCTAGTAAGATTATATTTTTCTCGCCAACGGGGACCCACATAATTAAATGAAAAATCCAATTCTAAAGGAATACTTGAAAAGGAATAAGAAACTACACCTCCAGACAAAATATTAGCAACATAAGGCCTAGGTTCATGAAATTCGTTAGTGCCCCACTGATAGCTTCCAAAGCAATAAAGATCCCATTGATTACCTTTATAACGCCAAGAAAGCTCTCCACCCCATACATCTTCATTACCACCTTGTTGAAAAGTCCAACCACCTATTCCTCCAGGTATTCTTCTATCCAACACATCTCTCAACCACATACGAAATATACTGAAACTAAAGCGTTGACGAAAAGTTGGTCTAAAAATAAATAATGTCTCAATAGAATCCAGTTTTTCTGGTCTAAGGTGCGGGTTACCCCAAACAAACGGATAATGGTTATCATAAAGGGCATCTAAATCAGGAACTCTAAAACCATGACCGTATATCAATTTGGATACCAAAGCTTCTGAAAAGCGGTGAATCCAAACTAAGCGCGGGCTAAACTCACCGGTAAATCCCTGATATTTATCAAACCTGAGACCAAAATTGAGCTCGTTGGTAGAATCAATTTGCCATTCGTCTTGGAGATAAAGGGCCCACATATTTTCCGCCACCCGAGGCCAAGGTGGAGGTTGAGTCTCCAGAGTAGGTAAAATGGCAGGATTAGGAAAACTAATATTGGCCCTTAAAAAGGAAGACAAAATTTTATTTTGCATAAAATCCAGGCCTATTTTGAGATCATGAGTCTTGGTATACCAAGAAGTCCAAAAACCAAAGGAAATTTCGCGCTCCCTATTGCCTTCTTGGGTCAATATAGGTTGACCATTGGTGGAAAGCCCCAAGAGATCCCATACGGGATCATCTGGACCGGTCATATATATGGTGCCATAGGACACACGATCTTGGCGCCACCGAAGATAAAAGTGGCTACGTAGGTATTGGGTAAGGCTCAAGTCGTGGGTAAGTTCCCCTCCCAAATATTCTATGCGTGTCTTGGGATCGGGCCCTCTGCTTAGCCGGTCTGAAATTCCGTAGTAGTGAGGGATCCCCATATCAAAACGGAACAAATGTGCCCCCAGCCCTCTAAAATGTACACGAAACTCTTGCCAATTACAGTCGTAATTCAAAGACACCGGGCCCGACTCACCCACCGCATCGGTGGCGGTAAAGTGTTCACCCCGACTATTTACCGCCCCGCTGCTAAACTGAAGGGAATAAGTTGCTCTTTTTACCCCCCCGGTAACAAAGACCCTACGGCTATCGTAAGACCCGTAAGCGCCTCCACCTTCACCCCCATTGGCCCACTTTCGGGGTACCAGATTTATCACCCCTCCCACGGCATAAGACCCGTATACCGAAGAAGAAGGCCCTCTAATGATTTCGACTCGTTCCAGGATATCTACTGGTAAATAACCTATAAACTGTAAGGCCCTACGTGTTAAAAGTACGTTTAAGGGTTGGCCATCCCAGAGGATCAACACCCGCCGGTCGGAATAGTTCCCCCTGATAATTACGTGGTAAGAGCCGTTCCCTTCGCGAATAACTTCTATACCCGGGACAAAACGTAACAGATCAGCCACTGTAACCGCGCCTGTACGGATGATCATCTGTCGATCTAAAATGGTAAAGGCCGTAGGCACTTGATCTATATTTAAACGGGTGGACACGGCAATTTTTGTAGCTTGAGAGAGAAATTGTTGGAGACTCTCGTTGGGAAGGCCTTTGTCTGCGGCCAGGGCCGGGATCGTCGGACACCACAAAAAGGAAAAGACTATCCCCAAAAAAAAGACTAAACGCATAAAAGTAAATTTTTTAAATAGCGGTTGGTTTAACTAGCCGGTTTAAGCCTTGTTAAGGCCTCTTTTATTCGGGCAACGCCCTTTAAAATTTCTTCATCGGCATTGGCGAAAGACAACCTAAGACAATTATCATCCCCAAAGGCAATTCCTGGCACAGTAGCTACCCGAGCCTCTTCTAAGAGATAGTCGCAAAGGGAAAGAGAATCTTTTATCTCTGTGCCTGAGGGGGTAAGACAACCGTAGTAAGCCGCAAAATTCACAAAGGTGTAAAATGTCCCCTGAGGAGCAGTCAACCGGAGACCAGGAATTTGGGACAATTCCTGATAGAGGAGTTGCGCCCGGCGTTTGAAGTGTTTACGCATTTCTGCTACACAATCTTGCGGCCCACAAAGGGCGGCCAAAGCGGCCTTCTGGGCAATAGAATTGGCGTTAGAGGTACTCTGACCCTGAATTCTCGAAACCGCAGCTATAATTTCTTTAGGCCCCACAGCCCATCCAATACGCCAACCAGTCATAGCGTAGGTCTTAGATACTCCGTTTACTATAATTACCTGGTTTCGAAGATCAGGGGCCACCGATAAGATATTCTCCGGCCCCTTCCCGTCAAAACGTAAGTGGTCATATATATCATCGCTTATGATTACGAGATCTCTCTGACGCGCCAGTTGGGCTAGACCCTGCAAAAATTCGGTGGAATAAACAAGACCGGTGGGATTTGACGGGCTATTTAATATCAGACCTTGCGTACGAGGGGATAGGGCGTCTTCCAAAAGTTTTAAGTCTGGTTCAAAATTTCTCTCTTGGGCACCTCCCACAATCACTGGTTTAGCCCCGGCCAGCTCTACAATAGGAGGATAAGATACCCAATAGGGGGCAAGGAGGATTACCTCGTCACCTGGCTCAAAAAGGGCTTGCGCCAGGTTAAAAAGGGCCTGTTTGGCCCCACAAGTAATCACTACCTCGTCTATAGAATACTCAAGTCCATAGTCCTCTTTGATTTTGGTACAAACGGCCTCTCTAAGTTCGGGTATACCAGGAACCGGTGTATAGCGTGTAAAGCCTTGCTCAATGGCCTTAATGGCCGCCTCTTTTATGTGCCCAGGCGTATCGAAATCTGGTTCACCAGCAGATAAATTGACTATATCTACCCCTTTAGAACGTAAGGCCTTGGCCTTGGCGTTAATGGCCAAGGTGGCCGAAGGTTTCAGATCCTTAACACGGTGAGCAAGTTTACTCATGGCTCCCTCCGTTTTTTATACACTACCTCTTTTAAAAAAAGACCTTGAGGTGGCGCTGGGGGTGGAGCCAAAGACCTGTCTTTGGCCGCCATAATCTCCCTCAATTCCTGAGGAGTTAATCGGTGAAGACCCACTTCCACTATCGCCCCAACGATATTTCTTACCATATACCGTAAAAACCCCCGGGCCGAAATCTCAAAACGTAGCATATGGGCAGTGCCGGTGGCCCATTTGAGTTTTGCCTGATAAACCGTACGTACGGTACTACGAATATCACTGCCCGTCTTTCGGAAACTGGCAAAATCTTTCTGGCCCAAAAAGATATCCAGACAAGAACGCATCGCAGAAAGGTCAAGTTTCTGGGGTACCCACCAGGAATAAAGACGCCATATAGGATGGCGAATAGGATGGTTATAGATCTGATAAAAATAGGTCTTGGAACAGGCGTCGTATTGGGCATTAAATTTAATAGGTACTTCCTCCACCTTTACAATGGCTATGTCTTTGGGGAGGAGGGCATTCAGGGCCCGTTGGAGATCAGCACGAGACATCTTATTGGTGGTGAGGAAATTGGCTACCTGCCCCAGGGCATGGACCCCCGCATCTGTGCGACCAGCCGCGCGAAGCTTCACCCGGTGGCCCAAAAGCCTCCCTAAGGTCTCTTCTAAGACCCCTTGAACAGTCGGTCCCGTCTTTTGCTTCTGCCACCCCAGATAATTTGTACCGTCATAAGCAATGGTAAGCTTTATATTCCGCATGCATCAAGGGAAAAGAGATATTTGCCCAAGGCCCATATCCTCAGGAAAACCGTACATCAAATTAAGGTTTTGCACTGCCTGCCCACTGGCCCCTTTGACTAGGTTATCTATAGCCGAAATCAAAATTAACCGGCCTGTACGGACGTCTAAAGTAAAAGCAATGATACAATAATTAGTCCCTTTTACGTGGGCTGTATTCGGATAAAGCCCTGCCGGACAGAGTCTCACAAAGCCTTTGCCCCTGTAAAAGCTCTCTAAGCCCTCCCGGATGTCTTGCTCCCTAATACCTTCTTTGGGCTGGGCATAAATAGTGGCCAATATCCCCCTGTTCATAGGGACAAGATGGGTAGTAAAGTTTACGCGAAGGGACACCTTGGCCGCCCGAGAGAGCTCCTGTTCGATCTCTGGCGTATGGCGATGAGAGGCTACACTGTAAGCCCGAAACCCCTCGTTTACTTCGCAAAAAATAAGAGGCAGCTTTGCCCCCCGTCCGGCCCCAGAAACGCCACTTTTGGCGTCTATAATGATATTTTCGGGCTCGATAAGCCCTTGAGACAACAGAGGGATAAGGGGTAAAAGACTGGCTGTAGGGTAACACCCAGGATTAGCCACAAGGCGCGCCTTGCTTATGGCCTCCGCATAGATTTCTGGCAAACCATACACGGCCTCGGCCAGCAAATCGGGCACGGGATGTTCCTGATACCAAGCTTGATATTCAGCCGGGTCCTTTAAACGAAAATCAGCCGAAAGATCTATAACCTTAAGCCCCCGCTCCAAAAGCGCCTTGGCCATCAAAGCAGCGGCCCCGTGGGGTACACACAAAAAGGCCAGCTCTGCTTCTTGGGCTACCTCATCAGGATCGGGAGTAATAAAACGAAGAGCACCGTATTTATGCAGAAAGGGGAACAAATCTGTAAGCCGTTTCCCGGCTTCTTTCCGCGAGGTTATACAAGTAACTTTTACCTCCGGGTGGCCCGCCAACAGGCGCAGGAGCTCCACACCTGTATAACCCGTGGCCCCCACAATGGCCACCCTTACCATATAGCCCCCCACCAACTAACGTTTGGAGTACTGTTGCCCTCTTCTTGCACCACGCAATCCATACTTTTTACGCTCTTTGACCCGGGCGTCTCGGGTAAGGAAGCCAGCCTTTTTCAACGAAGGACGCAACTCTTCATTAAAAAGGACTAAGGCCTTGGAGATCCCGTGACGTATAGCCTCCGCCTGGGCGGATTTACCTCCGCCTTCCACCGTACAATAAATATCAAACTTACCCAAGGTGCCCGTTAAGTTAAACGGCATTTCAACTACGTGTCTAGCCACGATATTATCGCTAAAATACTCGTCAAAAGGCTTTTTATTAACTATAAATTGCCCACTACCAGGCGTTATCCACACCCGGGCAATAGCCGTCTTTCTCTTTCCCGTCGCGTAAAAACGCTTTTTTGCCTCTGCCATAATTCACCCTCTCCTTACTAAAATTCCAAAGTCTTTGGTCTTTGGGCCCCATGAGGATGTTGTGGCCCCCTGTATATCTTGAGTTTTTTGAGCATTTTACGCCCCAAACGATTTTTGGGTAGCATACGTTTCACCGCCAAGCGAAGGATTTCTTCTGGTTTGGAAGACAAGAGTTTTTGGGCTGGAGTCAGCTTAATGCCCCCCATATACCCCGAATGCCGCCAGTAAATCTTTTGTTCTAATTTCTTACCGGTAAGCTTTATTTGGTCGGCATTGATAACTACGATAAAATCTCCCCCGTCAACATGGGGCGTAAAATCCGCCCTGTGCTTACCCCTGAGTCTTTGCGCAATAAGACTGGCTAAACGGCCTAAAACCTTGCCCTTGGCGTCGATGACGTACCAATCCCGCTTAACCTCTTCCTTCTTCAACATTGGCGTCTGCGATGTAAAAATGGCCATTGTCCCACTCCTTTTCCCATGGATGGCTTCGTCTCTTTAAAAGATCACAAAAAAGTTGTCAAGGACCAGAGGTGGCTTCTTGGGCCTTACCCCTGCCTACGTAAAAAACCGGTTACATTTTACCACCGAACTAAAAGGTTAAAACAAAAAAAATAAAAAATTTTCGCCCACAAAAAGTAATGGTTACCGGCAAATTCGAGAAATTTCTTTCTTGAGGGGACAGGATACGCTATTAAGGTAACAAACGCACCCCCAAATAGGAGGCTAACATAAAAAGAAAGATTAGCAAATTGCTGGCCCTGACCCTTTGCCTGGTGACCTTATCTGCCACATCTTTGCGGGCCAGCGATTCCTTGGAGTTTGCCGGCGATATCGGACGTATCCTGCTCCCCATCAGCGCCTGGACCACGGCCTTTCTTAAAAAAGACTACTCAGGTATGGTCCAGTTTAGCCAATCTATGGTGGCCGCTGTAGGGATTACCTATGCCCTTAAATATAGCCTGCATACAAGGCGTCCTAACGGAAAGACACACGCCTTCCCTTCGGGACACACCTCTGTGGCCTTTTGCGCAGCCTCTTTTGGGCAAAAGCGCTACGGTCTCTCTTACGGCCTTCCTGCTTTTATAACCGCGGCTTTTGTGGGATACACGCGGCTTGCCTCGAAAAATCATTACGGGAAAGACGTCTTAGCAGGGGCCGCTATAGGGATTATTACCGGTTATCTATTTACCGATAGATACCCCCAGGTGGATATCCAAGCGCTTGTGGGCCCTGATCTTTACGGCCTAATCATTGGCAAAGCTTTCTAAGCAAAAGAAATTTATCGACCACAAAGCTTAGGAAAAGGTCACCCCCTAGGGGGCTATAAAATTTTTTCGCGTATAGAGCTAAGTCTTCTTGCTTTTTTTCAAACAAGTGTTTAAAACAAGTGCATGGCTAAAGATACCCGGGAATTACTTCTAGAGACTGCCGAGCAGCTTTTTGCCCAAAGGGGCATTGCGAGCACCAGTATCCGTGAATTATCGCGGGCGGCCAGAGTAAATGTGGCGGCGGTAAACTACCACTTCGGATCCAAGGAGGGGCTGATTAAGGCCTTACTTCAGCGACGGTTACGCCCCATAAACCAGAAACGCTTAACCAAGCTAGAAGAGCTCCTCACCAGGCACAAGACCCAAAAGATTCCCCCCTCGGTAAAAGAAGTGGTGCACTGTTTTGTAGCACCAGCTTTTGAAGCCTTTGGTCGGGATAATTCTACGGCTTTCCTTTCTTTTTTGGGGCGGGCCATGCTAGAACCTGACCCTCAGGTGAGAGAATTTTTTCTACAAGAGATGCAACCCGTCATAAAACTCCTATGGGAGGCCCTGAGAGCGGCCCTTCCTCACCTGGAAGAAGGTCGTCTATTTTGGCGGATACAGTTTTTATTGGGCGCCATGGTGCGCATATTAAATTACCCTCATTACAAAGATTCCTGGACCTTTTTTCCCAAGACCCACCAAGAAATTAGCCCCCTCGAAGAATTTATAACCTTTGTTTCCGCTGGGCTGGAGGCCAATGATGCTTAATAAGCACCAAAATGTCTGGGCCATAATTGCTCTATTCGTGTTTTTCCTTTGCGGTTGTAGTCCCCACAAACCCATGAAAATTTCGCCCCCCCAGCCAATACCCAACAAGTTCAACAAAGATCTCAAGTTGGCCAAGCCCCCCATCTTGAGTTCACCCTGGTGGTTATCGTTTAACGATAAGACTTTGAATCGCCTCCTGGAGGAGGCCTTTACTCGTAATCTGGACCTCAAGGCAGGTATAGCACGGCTCCTTGAGGCCAAGGCCCTCCTGGCCCAGGCCTCTTCTACGGCCTATCCTCAACTTACAGGACAAGCCAATTGGCGCAAATCTGAAGAGCCGGGCTTTTTCGGAAGGAATAGAGGAGAAAGCTACCGCCTTTCTCTTTCGGCCTCTTACGAAGTAGACCTTTGGAACAAATTGCGTTCCTCACGCCAGGCCGCTGGGTATCAACTCAAGGCCACCGAAGAAGATCTAAAAACCTTTTTTATCTCTTTGGCCGCCGAGGTGACCGAGGCCTACTACACCGTTGCCTCCCTTCAGGCACAAGTCGACCTTTTAAGAAGGCTTATAAAAAACAGTCGTCGAGAACTAAACTTGATAAAAGACAACTACCTCCAGGGTCTTTCCTCGGCCCAGGAAGTATTAGAAGCCGAAAACAGGCTTTTTACCCTGGAGGCCCAAAAAACCAGCCTGGAAAAGGCGCTTACCCAAAGCCAGCATGCCCTGGCGGTACTTTTAGGTCGGTGGCCACAGCAAAAGATCCCGGTTGTACCTACTTTACCCTCTCTTAAAGAGAGCTTCCCTTTAGGCTTACCCAGTGTAATCTTAAATCAACGCCCTGATGTCCAAGCAGCCTACTGGCGTGTAAAGGCCGCGGACGCCCAGGTAGCCGCCCTTATAGCCCAACATTTCCCCAAAATAGACTTGTTAGCCACCCTGGGCCGCTCCCGTACCGCCTTTTCTATCGGTGATATTGTAGGTTCGTTTTGGTCCTTGGGCATAGAAGCCAGCCTGAGTCTCTTTGATGCCGGCAGACTTAATGCCCAGATAAGTGCTCAAAGGGCCAAGGCCCTAGAGGCCCTTTATGCCTATCAAAAGACCCTCCTTAAGGCCTTTCAAGAAATAGAAGACGCCCTGGCGGCTAACCAGGCCAACGAAAAGAGGTTGCGCGAACTGGCCCAACGGAAAAAGGCCCTCACCCACATCCTGCAGCTAGAACAAGAACGTTACGAACTGGGCCTAAGTGACTACTTGCCCGTACTCAAGGCCCGCAAGGCTTTAATGCAAACAGAGTTGGAATATCTCCAGGCCCAAGAGGATCTCCTTATGGCGCGGATAACCCTTTACCGTGCCTTGGGAGGAGCTTGGACCGAAAAATATGTGGCCCAAGCCATGAGAGGCGCCCATGAGTCCTAAAAGACATCGTCAGTGGCCCCAATTTATACTCCCTTTGTTGATCTTGGCCGTGGGGATCGGAGGCTTTTTGGTGCTTCGAGGCCTGAAACAAAAACCCCCGAAACACCCTCCTAAGACCCAAGGTCCCCTGGTAGAGGTATGGACTGTCTTTCCCCAAGACCGACAAATTGTCCTCAGCGCCACAGGTGTTACGCAATCTTGGCAAAAGATAGATATCTATCCTCAAGTGGCGGGCAAGGTAGTTTGGGTCTCCCCTAAGTTTGTCGCTGGCGGATACTTCAAAAAAGGGCAACCCTTCTTTCAGATCGAAAGAGCAGACTACGAGGCTATCTTAACCCAGACCGAGGCCAAAGTAGCCCAAGCCCAAGAAAATCTTGCCCTTATCGAACACAAGGCCCAGGTGGCACGTAAACAATGGACCAAAATTTTTGGCTCTAAAAAGCCCCCTTCGCCCTTGGTGTTTTATCAACCCCAATTAAAGGCCGCTAAAGCGGCCCTTAAGGCAGCCCAGGCCGAAAGAGAAAAGGCCCTTTTGAACCTTAAAAGGACTACCATCACCGCCCCCTTTGACTGCCTGGTGGTAGAAGAACACGTGGCCCGTGGCCTCTATGTAAGCCCTGGCAAACCGGTGGCTCGGATATTGGGCACCGAAAAGATGCAGGTCATTGCCCCCCTGGCTTTACGGGACGTAGCCTGGCTAAAAATACCGACCAGCTGTCAAGTCCTTATCACCACAAACCAAAAGATATTTACCTACCCTGGTAGGGTCGTCCGTCTCCTGCCTGTGGTAGAAGAAAAGGCCCGTCTGCCTCAATTAGTAGTAGAAGTCTCTGATCCCTATCAATTACACCACCAGGTGGCCCAACGCCCGGATCTCCTGGAGGGGCTCTTTGTGCAATTGCAAATCCCGGGCAGGACCGTCAAGGGAGTCTACGTATTGCCCCGTTCTGTGTTACACCGAGACCACATAGTATGGTTGGTCGACCAAAATCAACGCCTTGTCTTCAAGCGGGTAAAAATCATCTTCAGCACCAAAGACCAGGTATACGTAAAGGGCCTCACCCCTGGGGATCGTGTGGTCAAAACCCACCTGGAGGGCGTTGCCCCAGGGCTTAAGGTACGCATTTGGCACGGAGCATCCCGATGAAAAGTATCATTCGCTACATGGCCGCCAACCATGTGGCCGCCAATATTTTGATGTTCTTTTTCCTGGTGGGGGGCCTGATATTGTTGCCCACCATAAAACAAGAAATATTCCCTGAAATCAGTCTGGACACCATTATGATCCAGGTGGCCTATCCAGGGGCCGCCCCGGAAGAGGTAGAAGACGGTATCATTTTGGCCATTGAAGAGGCCCTAAGCGGTCTGGAGGGCATAAAAGAGATACATTCTGTGGCCCAAGAGGGTGTAGGAACCATCTACGTGACGGTAAAAGAGGGGACTAATGCCGACCGGCTCCTCCAAGACATAAAAAATGCCGTAGACCGGATCACTACCCTACCTGAAGATGCTGAAAAGCCTATTATCAGCAAACTTTTGAATCGCCACGACGTCATCTCCATCATTGTATACGGCCAAGTAGACGAGTGGACTATTAAACATTACGCCGAAAAGATCGAGGATGACCTATTGGCCAAGCCCAACATCACCCAGGTGAGTCTCTTTGGCGTACGTCCTTACGAAATATCCGTAGAGATCCCCCAAAACAACTTGAAACGCTTTCACCTTACCTTTGATGATCTAGCCGGGATCATTCGTTCTTCATCTGTAGACTTGCCTGGGGGTCGACTCAATACCAAAGGCGGAGAGATACTCCTACGCACAAAAGGTAAACGTTATTACGCCCGCCAATACGCGGGGATAATTGTCCTTTCGGCCCCAGACGGCCTAAAATTGCGCCTGGGAGACATAGCCCAAGTAAAAGATACCTTTGCCGACGTTGACACCTACGCCCTCTTCGATGGCCAACCAGCAGCCATGATAAAGGTCTACAGGGTAGGAGACCAGCGACCCCTTGATATATCAAGGACCGTGAGAGAATATGTCAAGACCCACTCCGCCACCCTCCCTTCCTCCTTAAAGCTTGCTATCTGGAACGACACCTCGCAAATCTTGCGCAGTCGTATCAATCTACTCCTAAAAAACGCCTGTTACGGACTCATTTTGGTGGTCATCATTTTAGGTCTGTTTCTTGAATTACGCCTGGCCTTCTGGGTCATGCTAGGTATCCCGGTGTCCTTTTTAGGGACTTTTCTCTTTATGCCTCTACTCCATTTATCCGTAAATATGATCTCTCTCTTTGCGTTTATTATGGCCCTGGGCATAGTGGTAGACGACGCCATTGTGGTGGGCGAAAGCGTCTTTGCCCACCGCAAACTCCATAAAGATCCCGAAAAAGCCATTCTGTCGGGCACTTTAGAGGTGGCTACCCCTATTATTTTTTCCGTCCTTACCACCATTGCCGCCTTTGTCCCCCTCATGTTTGTCGGCGGCATGATTGGGAAATTCATCAAGGTTATCCCTTTGATTGTCATTACTACTCTGCTCGTCTCCCTAACGGAATCTCTACTGATTCTTCCTGCTCATCTAGCCCTTACGCTGAACAAACCCAAAGGGAAGCTATTACACACCTTGGAGCGCCCTAGGCTATGGCTCGCTAAACGGTTAGAGCACTTCGTAAAAGGCCCCTACCAGAAGTTCCTCGTCTTGTGCCTACGCTACCGTTATACTTCCATCGCCGCTGGGGCCTCCCTGCTTTTATTGAGTCTGGGCTTAGTGGAAAGCGGGTTGGTACACTTTCGCTTTATGCCTGCGGTAGAGGCCAATCACGTGGACGTAAAGATCAAAATGCCCGTGGGGACGCCTGTACAAGAGACCGAAAAGGTGGCCTGTCTCATAGCACAAAAAGGCCAACAAGCCGCCCGCGAATTAGAAAGACAACACCCCCGTTGCGGAAAGATCTACCAGCACATTTACACCCTTATTGGGGGCACCCTGGGCCTGGGAGGGCCTGTGGGCAGGGCTGGAGCAAACGCCAGCCACCTGGCCGAAGTCTCCATGCTCCTTACCCCTATAGAGAACCGTTGTGTAAGCGCCAACCAAATCATGCGCCGCTGGCGCAAACTGGTGGGCGAAATCCCCGGGGTAGAGGCCCTAACTTTTCAGGCCAATTTGGTACATATGGGGGCCAATTTAGACATCCAGTTGGCCCATCATGACTTAAATGTACTGCGCCAGGCCGCCAACAGACTCAAAAAGGCCCTGGCTTCCTATCCTGGTCTTTCCGACATAGATGATACTTACGCGCGCGGCAAGACAGAGATAAAGATACACCTAAAACCCCTGGGCCGACTCCTGGGACTGACCGAGTCAGAACTCGGCCGCCAAGTACGCGGTGCCTTCTATGGTAGCGAGGCGTTAAGGCTCCAGCGGGACAAAAACGAAGTTAAGGTCTTGGTATCCCTACCCAGAACCGACCGTTACCACCTATGGAACTTGGAACACCTTTGGATAAGGACCCCCAGCGGGGCAGAAGTCCCCCTTAGCCAGGTAGCTACTCTGACCCCGGGAAGGGGCTACAGCATAATAAATCGCTACAACCGCAAACGAGTAGTAGACGTTACCGCCAGCGTAGAAGCCAAAGAAATAAGTGCTGACGAAATTATAAATGATCTAAAACAATCGATATTGCCTCAGCTTGAAAACGATTATCCAGGGCTTTCTTATCAAATACAAGGAGAAGGCAAAGAAGAGGCCGAGTCCATGGCCTCCATGAAAAAGGGCTTTTCTCTGGCCCTGTTGGCCATCTTTAGTCTCCTGGCCGTTTCTTTTCGGAGTTATGTACAGCCCCTAATTGTCATGATTTCCATCCCGTTTGGCCTGATAGGGGCTATAATCGGTCATTTAATCATGGGTAAAGACTTGTGTATCCTTAGCATGTTTGGCCTGGTGGCCCTGGCGGGAGTCGTGGTAAACGACGCCATCCTTTTGATCGATTACGCCAATGAACTACGCCGAAAAGGTGAAAGGCCCTTTGAGGCCATTGTCAAAGCAGGGATACGTCGTTTCCGCCCTATCCTGCTTACCTCGCTCACCACGTTTTTTGGCCTTATGCCCCTTATCCTGGAAAGGAGTATTCAGGCCCAGTTCCTCATACCCATGGCCATTAGCCTGGGCTTTGGTATCCTCTTTGCCACCGGTATCACCCTGCTCCTAATTCCCTGCTTTTATTTGGTCTACGAAGACCTAAGAGAAAAGATAAGGGGAAAGTCAGCCGCTCCATCTTTCGAGTAAAAACTTCAGTCGGTAGCGGCACTGCTCACAGTAGAAACCGGGCTTACGATCCACCTCCATTAGACTGTTGGCAAACAGCATTACACACGGATTTTCACAGTGTTCAAGCCCCAAGGCATGACCAATTTCGTGAAGACACTCCTTGGCTACCCTTTGATAGAGGAGGTTATCGTTGGGACCCAAGCCGTAAAAGGTATTGTCAAGCCGAGCATAAGAAACTAGCCCCAGGCCCCTTTTTAAAAGGGCTATACCAAAGACAAAATTTAGGTCCGAAGCATAGATATCTACGCTGGTGATCCCAAGACATAGAGGGAAAGTCCCCTTAAGGGTACGCAGATACGACAAGAGGAGCTCCGCCCGGTATTGAGAGCGTTCCTCGGCAAAGGCCTCTTTTGGTAAAGGCACCGCCGGCCTGAAATCTACTTCTAGCCCTAGGCCTTCATAAATACCACCCGCGGCAGCATCAAGGACATCTTGACGGACATCTCCCACCGGGACCAAAGAAACTATAGTCTTCACCCCCTGCTCCTTTCAGAGACCAATCCTTATTGCGGCATCTGCTGGATCAAATCTCCTATTTCCCGCCAAATGCGCCCAAAGGCCTCTAAATCACCTCGCGTAAGGGCATCTTGGGCCTTTTTATAGAGTTCTTTTAACTGGGCCGGTGTATTAATCTGCGGGGTCGAGGGAGGTAAGATCTCCTCTACCGCCTGACCAAAAATGGCCTCCAGGGCCTCCTCCAGACTACGGCCCATCTTTATCTCGTTTTCATAGGCGATGATGACCCTCTTTAATTCGGGAATCTGGCCGTTTTCGGCCTTTAAATAAAGGGGCTGTACATAAAGGAGATTGCCTTCCACAGGTATTATGAGTAAGGTACCCAAAATAACCCTGCTCCCCCTTTGGTCCCAAAGGGATAATTGTCTGGAGATCTCTGGGTCCTGATTGATGCGGCTTTCAATCTGTTGGGGGCCGTAAACCAGTTTCTGTTTAGGGAAACGATAGACCAGCATCTGCCCGTAATGTTCGGGATCACATCGTACACACATCCAGGCGGCCAAATTATGTTTACGAGCCGGATTGAAGGGAATCATGAGGATAAATTCTGCTCTCTTCTGGCCTGGCAATTTCATAATGGTGTAATACGGACGCATATAACGATTCTGATTCTTTAGGCTTCGGGGGATCTCCCATAGGTCTTCTTGATTATAAAAGACCCGCGCGTCCCGCATGTGGTAGGCGGCAAACAATCTGGCCTGGATAAAAAATAAGGTATGGGGATAGCGGATATGACGCCTAAGATCAGGCCTAAGCTCTGAAAGGGGTTTAAACATCCCTGGAAAAACCTTGGCGTAAAGCTGAATGATGGGATCGGTAGGGTCCTTGAGATAAAAATCTACCGTGCCGTTATAGGCGTCTACCACCGCTAGTACCGAATTACGAATGTAGTTACCAATGCCGGGGAGACGACGGGAATAAGGGTAACGGTTGGAAACAGTATAGGCGTCTACTAACCAGAAGAGTCGTCCATCACGCCCTATTACCAAATAGGGATCTTTATCTACCCTAAGAAAAGGAACAAGCCTTTTGACCCTTTCTTCTATAGCACGATAGTAGAGGATTCGGCTATGGGAGATAATGTCTCTAGACAAGAAAATCTTGCTTGAGCCAAAGCGCATACTAAAAAGCAAACGTCTTAGGAGACCTCCCACCCTTACCCCTGTACGCCCCTGGTAGTTGGTATATACGTTGCTTTCACCTGCGGGATAGTCGAATTCTTTGGCCTTGGTGTTCACCAAGACATACTGGTTGGCCAATTCACCAAAGTAGATCTCAGGACGCCTGATTTTTATATCACATTCCGAAACCGGAGGAATATCCTTTATGAGGAGCTTGGGTAAGCCTTCTTGGGTCACCTCGTTTACTACCCCCAAAGTGAGCCCGTACCCATGGGTATAAATTAGGTGCTCATTTATCCAGGAACGACTGGGTAGATCATCATAGGAGAGCTCACGTGCCGAAAGCATTACTTGACGCAAAGCCCCGTTTAAGAAATAGCGGTCATTATCGACAGCAATAAACTTATAATAAGTACGTATTTCTTGAATCTGGCTATAAGTTTCAAGCAGGGGCTCATGATCCCAAAGGCGGATATTTTTAATGGTTATTTCGTTACGGGCCAGTATTTTTTGGTTTAAAGGGGGGCCAAACTTGAACTCCTGTTCATTTACGTTATCTAAGCCAAAGGCCTGACGCGTAAAATTTATTTCGTAGGCCAGGTAGGGCCGCTCTCGTTCCAACTCATTGGGCTGAACGATATAACGGTGCACCATACCCGGAGCCAATTTGAGGCCCACAAAGTAGAGCAAAGCGTAAACCCCCACCAGCCCTATTAGGATTGCTTTTCGGGGGCGCAGGATGAAGAGGGCGGAAAATACGGCCGCCACTACCGAGACCAGGGCCAAGGCCGTTAAGATAGGAAGAACCACCTTGGCCTCGGTAAAACCGGCCCCAAAGACCACGCCTCGTTCGTCAAACAGGAGATCAGCCCTATCAAGCCACAAATCAAAGGCCAAGCGCAGGAAAAACAAGGCAATCATCAGGGCCAAATAGCGTCTAAAGGGCCTACTTAGGCGTAAACGGCTACCCTGGCCTTCTATATGCCCCAAGCCCACAAAGAGTAATAGCCCTGTAGCCGTACAGGCCAGCCACAGGCCCAAGGAATAATCCGCCAGAAAACGCAAAAAAGGCAGACGAAAAACAAAAAAAGACAGATCAAGGTGGAGGAGGGGGTCTGTTTTACCAAACGGCTGAGCGTATAAGAAAAGGAGGGCATCTTTCCAAAAGGCCCCGGCAGATAAGCCAAAACCTAAGGCCAAAAGGAGGGCTAATAATTTTAGAGTCAGCCGAAACTTATTAGAAAGCCAATCTCGCCAACGGGGATCCACCAGCTGGGCCCAAGGGGCATCTTTAGAAGCCACTTTGTAGGTCACAAAGCCATTTATATAAAAAAGCCCTCCGGCTATAAGACCTGCTAGCCCCACCAAAGCGGTCTGGACCCAAAATTTCAGGAAAAAGACCTTTAAATAGCCCAGATCTTTAAACCAGAGGTAGTCTGTATAGTATGTAACAAAGGGATTACCAAGGAGAAGAAAAAGGCCCAAAAGGCCTACCCCTAATAAAATAAGCCGCGCTAATAACATAGGTACTTTATACCATGAGGTCTTGTGAAGTGCTAACCCAAAAGCCTCTTTTAGGCCTTTTGGTTAAGGTGCCATGCCCAAGCCAAAACCGTCGCCACGGCCTCGTATAATTCTTGGGGGACTTCGGCCTCCACCTCAAGACGACTCAGCGCTTCCACCAGAGAGGCGTCTTCCTTTATGGGGACCCCGTTTTCCCGGGCCAGGGCCAAGATCTTCTCTGCCAGGAGACCTTGCCCTTTAGCTACTACCCTTGGGGCATTGTCTCTTTCGGGTTCATATTTAAGAGCTACCGCCTTCTTGACCATTCCTTTCCTTGGTCCTCTTAGGTGCCTTTTTTCTCCTCCCCCGAGGTTGCTTTTCTCCACGGTCTTCTTTGTCTCTTTTGCTCCCCTCAACCTGTGGGGGGGACGAAGGCCTTTTTACAAATTCCCCGGTTTCTTTTTTTATCGATTCGGAATGGACTTCGGGTTTAAGCTCGCCTTCAATTTGAATCTCTTCTGGAGCCTTGGACATATCTGGCTCCACCTGAATAGAGACACTGTAGTATTCTTCCAAGGCAAACAGTTCTCGACGTTTACGATTTAAAAGGTAAGAGGCCAGATCTGGGGCTGCTTTAATAACTAGGCGTTGATATTTTTTTTCTATTAAACGACTCTTTAGCCGTCTCAATACCCCGGTGGCCAAGACCTCTACCGTACGAATAAGCCCCTGACCTCTACAGCACGGACACGGACGGTGACTGCCCCACTGCAATGGGGCCTGGAGTTTTTGGCGGGCTAATTCAATCAGACCTAGTTTACTAAAATGGGTCATGGTCACCTTGGCTCGATCTCTTTTCAGACACTCTCGCAAGCGGCGTTCTACCTGAGCACGGTGTTTGGAATGCCGCATGGCAATAAAGTCTATTACCACTAATCCTGCCAGATCCCGTAGTCTTAGCTGTCGGGCAATCTCTTCGGCTGCTTCTAGATTGGTCCGAAACGAAGTCTCTTCTAGGTTTTTTTCCTTGATAAAGCGGCCAGAATTTACATCAATAGCCACAAGGGCCTCTGTAGGTTCTATAAAGAGGGTTCCCCCCGAGGGGAGAGGTACTACAGGCTGATAAATGCTTTCAATCTGTTCTTCCAGATTAAACAGAGAAAAGATAGGCCTATCTTCTTGAAAGAGCTTTACCAACCGGGTTTGTCTGGGCGAGACCAGTTTCAAGAAGCCCTGGACCATTTCCAGGACTTCTTCGGTATCTACAAGGATCTCTTTTACCTCGCTGGAAAGATATTCTCGTAAAAAACGAATAATGACGTCTTGATCTTTGTATAATAAGGCCGGGGCCGTAACTGCTGAAGCCTGCTTCTTTATCTCCTTCCATAGTCTGAGGAGATAACGCAGATCAGCTTGGATATGTTTCTTAGCCGCCTCGGCGGCAGCGGTACGCATTATTACTCCCACCCCCTCGGGGAGCTTGAAACTAAGGAGGATGTCTTTTAGCCGCTTGCGTTTGGTTTCATCCACAACTTTTTTCGAAACCCCCTGAGAAGGATTACCCGGCATGAGCACTACATAGCGACCGGGTAAGGACAGATAGGTCGTAAGGCTTGGCCCCTTGGTAGGTGTCTCTTCCTTTACAATTTGCACTAAGAGTTCCTGACCAGGTTCTAATAGCTCCGGCAAACGCGAACGGCCATGGCGATCTGAGGCCTCTGCGTAGCCGTAGTATTCGGGATGAATTTCCTTAAAAGGTAAATATCCGTTCCGCTTAAGACCGATATCTACAAAAACGGCCTGCAGACTAGGTTCAATATTTACTAAACGTCCTTTATAAATATTGCCCTTGGTGTGTTCCCGAACCACTGTCTCCACATCAAAGGCCTCCAGGCGTCCGTTTTCTACCAAGGCCACACGGACCTCTTCGGGTTGATCAGCATTGACCAGGATAATCTGCTTGGGCTTTTTGTTCTTTGCCATTTAAGCCTCCGCGAAAATCTCCCTTTTTCTGGTAACGTGGGCCTTGATGCGGTTTAGGGTGTCCGAAAGGGTTTGAATCACGTTTTCTCTAAAATCTCCCGCTACAGCCAAGATCATAAGGGGGTCGCCCACCTTTTTATAACCCTCGGCTATTTCAATCTCCACCGCTACTATTCCTGGACGCTGACGCGCCTCACCAATGATTTCGGCCAAGAGTTTGTGGTCCACATCGATAATTATACCCTGTACTTTTTTACCTTCTCGAGAAAAACAACGCACTATGCCCACGTGAAAGAGCACCATTCCTGCCTCTTTAAAACGGGGGTTCTGCTCCAGACGCTTCCAGACCCTATTTAGATTGATCATTACTCCTCCTTATTACATCTGTGCTTTAGCCTTCTGGTAGAGCAATATTTTGTTATGGGATAGCCCTCCTCCAGACTATTTAGCCCAACTTTTTGTATAAAAACAAAAAAAAATTTCCCTTGCCAAGCAATATTCCGGTATTATCTCTCTATGAGGGTAGAAAAAAATATGTTTGGTTTCTAGGGGGATTTAACTAAGCTTTTTTTAAACTCAAGAAAGGGAGGGTATACCATGAAGTTGACGCTTTCGGTAATTAAGGCAGACATTGGTGGGTATGTAGGACATTCATGTACTCATCCAGATGTAGTGGCCAAAGTCAGAGAACACGCGCAAAAGGCCTGTCAGGAGGGGATCCTCATCGACGCCGAGATACTTACCTGTGGAGATGATATAGCCATCGTTATGACCCACACTAAAGGAAAAGATAACGAAGAGATCCACAAATTGGCCTGGGACGCCTTTGTAGCCGGCACAGAAGTAGCCAAAAAACTAAAGCTTTACGGGGCCGGACAAGACCTCCTGGCCGAGGCCTTTTCCGGGAACGTCCGTGGTATGGGGCCCGGTATTGCCGAAATCGAGATGGAAGAACGTAAAAGCGAGCCTTTTATCGTATTTTTTGCGGACAAGACCTCTCCTAGTGCCTGGAACCTACCCCTTTACGAAATGTTTGCCGACCCAATGAATACCGCTGGATTGGTGATAGATCCTTCCATGCACGATGGTTTTTCCTTTGAGGTCATGGATGTTTACTCCGGCAAGGTGGTCACGCTGGAGACTCCTAGGGAGCTCTATGATCTTCTGGTGTTTATTGGAGCTACCAGTCGTTATGTAGTCCGAGCTGTTTACCGCAACCGAGACGGCGAAATAGCCGCGGCAGCTTCCACACAGAAGCTTTCTCTTATGGCTGGTCGCTACGTGGGTAAAGATGACCCGGTGCTTATTGTCCGTTGTCAGAGTGGGTTCCCTGCAGTGGGTGAGGCCTTAGAGCCCTTTGGACGCCCCTGGTTAGTAGAGGGGTGGATGCGTGGTTCCCATACCGGTCCCCTGATGCCTGTATCGTTCAAGCAGGCCAAGCCCACGCGTTTTGACGGCCCGCCTCGGGTAATCGCCGCTGGATTCCAGCTTTGTGAAGGAAAACTAATCGGCCCCAACGACCTTTTTGATGACCCGGCCTTTGATGACGCCCGTTTACGCTGTGCCCAGCTGGCTAACCAGTTGCGTCGCCAAGGCATCTTTGAACCCCATCGTTTGCCGCCTGAAGAGATGGAATACACTACCCTGCCTAAGGTATTAGAAAAATTGAAGGATCGCTTTAAAGATGTGGGCGAACCTCAAGCCAAGGCCCCTGGTAGTGGAGAAAGCGAAATCGCCGAATAGGAGTAAGAGGGCGGCTTAACGCCGCCCTTTGTAAGGCTACTCTAGGGTAAGGCCTCCATTTTTTAACAGCTAGGAAAATTATAGAGCAAAGGGGGTAAAATGCGGGTGCTTTCTGGAATATAACGTGGCTTACCGTACAAAAACCCTTGGAGGTAATGAATACCTACTTTTTTCAAATAATCAGCAATTTCTTTAGAGTCTACATATTCCGCCACGATTTTAAATCCCTTTAATTCGGCTATCTCTACCAGGAAACCCACTAATTTGGCGTCAAACTTATCTTTCAAGGTGTTTTGAATAAAACTCCCGTCGATTTTTACTAAATCCCACGGGAAATCGCGTAACAGACCAAAATTGGAGTGATAAAGCCCAAAATCATCTAGCGCAATCTTAAACCCTTTGTTTTTTAATTTGTTTAAGATCTTATATAGCCCTTTACGGTTTGAGGCATAACTCGATGGTTGTTCCGTTACCTCAAAATAAATACGTTTAGGATCAATATGAAGCTCCTTGGTATATTGGGCAAGGTCCAGTTGGAGTCTTTCAAAGATGTAGTCCAGAGAGATATTTATCGAAACCTGGGCAATTTCTCGATGTTCTTGAAGATAGACCAAAATTTTATAGAAAACAGCCCTTTCCAAGTCGGCCTTTAGTTTTAACTTCTCTACTTTAGACATGAAACGCGCTGGGGGAAGTATCTCTTTTTTGGTCACTAGACGCACCAAGGCCTCGTAAAAGGCTATGCGACCTCTCCGGGCGTGATAAATGGGCTGTAAAGCAAACCCCACGTCTCCCATGGCTATTTTCTTGGAGATACTCAAATAAGTAGGTAGGCTTTCTTCGAGGAAGACCTTTTCGCGATCATAATCGGCCAAAAGGAAATTTTCCCCGTGAGGGGCCTTCTCCACCAGACGGATCATGACGTTTAAAAGCATACAAGGGTCTACCCTGGAGGATAAACGACAGAGAGATAAAGAGACCTTAATAGGAAAAAAACTCCCCTTAAAAGGGAACGGTCCCTGTAAAGCCGCCGAAAGCTGTTCGGCCAGCCTGGTTAATTTATCACGATCTTGATAGTCTAAATCAAATATGCCTATAAAAATATCAGGGTGGAGGAAGGCTATCAGTTTAGCCCTCTTAAAGACCACCCTTATCTTACTCGCCAAGCGGTACAGATAAAATTCGAAAACCTGGTAACCATAATTGAGCTGAATATCCTTTACGTTTCGGACTTTTACAGCCACCGCCAAGGTGGGCTCAAAGCCTTTGGCCAGCAACGAAGAAAATTCCCTTTCAAAACCATATTTATTATAAAAACCGGTCAGAGAATCCAGTAAAGGGGGCTTTTTTTTGTCTTTTAGTTGAGGAATGGTGGTGTTTATAGAATAGTCGGGTTTAACCATAATTTACTCGATGTCTCTTTTGCCCTCCCCGCATCCTTTTTCGGCTCAAAAACCCCTTTACTTTAAGTGGTGGAGGTAAGGGGGACCAGCCTTACTGCTGGTCCCCAGGCAAACAGTTCTTCCCCCAGGACACATACTACACCCTGAACCTGGGGCATACTTTTGACTATTTTTAAAATTTTGTCCCAGGATCTCCTGCCTTTTACCAGATTACCCAGGGCCGTAGCCATAGCATCGGCAAAAGCTGCGCACGGGGCCAGGACACAGAGGGCATCTGCACATCCCAGGCTCAGACTATGACCGACACTGGCGGAAGAAGTACACACGCCAAGGGGCATGATCTCGGGAGAGATACGTAGCCCTATCTTGCCAGACAGGGGAGAATCTCCGGCCCATAAGGCCACGGTGGCCTCACGCTTTAAGGCCAAAAAGATATCACCCCCGTTTTCTACTACTACCTCTTTAGTAAACCCTGCAAGCAAAAGACTCCTTCCCACTTCTTGGGCTATAGCTCCAGCCACCGCAGCCATAGGGCCCGTTCCTGCTAAACGTCCGGCCCGGGCCATAATCTTGACTATATCTGGGGCCGTAGGTTCCACGGAAATGGGTTTTAAAGACTTCAAAAAAAGAGGATGGCTCAAAATATAGTTTTCTAAAGGAGTACGTATTTTTCTCAGGATAGCCAAGGTCTGTTGGGCGAGATCGCGGGAGGCCAATACCTGTAGGTCAGATTCCTTATAAACCACACGAAAGGCCTTGAGACCAAGCGGCCGAACCCTGGCCCTATAATGACGGATATCAAAATCTAGCATGCGTTGGACCTCAATTATTCTCTTGATGTTTTAATATTACCCCTCATATCCCGATAAAGGCATGAGATTATTCACCCTGTGGGCCTTGATGTCTTTCCGGAAAATATAACAAGAGACCTCTACAAAATTGCCGAGATCAGTATCGCAAGCACAACCGCAAGGGATCCGTTCCCATTTTTAGGGGAAAGTTGCGAGGAGTCAAAAAAAATAAGCTAAAAAGTGGTTAGGGCAGGAACAAAAACCTCGGAATTTTTGCGAGAAGGAACGCTTGTCATAACGGATAACACCTAAGCCCAAAGCGGACCTAATCACCCGGGTGTATAAGAGAACTTTTTTTTGCGAAAACGTCTTATGGCTTTAAGATGCTCCTTAAGGGTACGGGAAAAAAAATGCGTTCCATCACCTTTGGCTACAAAATAAAGGTAGTCAACCTTAGCAGGGAATAGTACGGCCTGAATAGCCGCCCTGCCCGGATTGCAGATAGGCCCTGGAGGTAACCCAGCATGTAAATAGGTATTATAAGGACTCTCTACCCGCAAATCTTTTCGGGTCAGTGGTCCCACAAATTTCTTTAAAGCGTAACGTACCGTGGGATCGGCCTGAAGAGGCATGCCCCTTTTTAACCGGTTCCAAAATACAGCCGCAATCAAAGGACGTTCTTCAGGGACCTTAGCTTCCTTTTCCACTATAGAAGCAAGAGTTACAACTTGGTGAACCGTAAGGTTTAACCGTTTTGCCGTAGGGGCAAAGGAAGCCCAAACAGTCCAAAATTGTTTGATCATGCGCGCTACAATCTCTTGAGCAGGGAGCCCTCGCGCCAGGGTATAGGTCTCGGGAAAGAGATATCCTTCGGCTGTTGGAGCAGGAATATTCATTTGACGCAAAAAATCTCTTTTTTCAGTGGCCTTTAAAAAGGCCTCCTTCTTTACCAGGCCCTTTTGCGCCAATACATCGGCAATCTGGTCGCGCGTAAGCCCCTCAGGGATAGTAATGCGGTGGAGTAATACATCGCCTGCCGCTAAACGGCCTACGATCTCCCATGTACTCCACGACGGATAAAGCCTGTATTCACCGGCCTTTAAAGAAGAATCCTTTCCCGTAAGACGTACCAGCCAAACAAAAAACATTTTGTTACGGATAAGGCCCTTCTGTTTAAGGGTTTCCGCGATGTCGTGGACGCTCTGCCCTGGGGTAATAAAGACTATCAGGGCTTTCCCCTTACCCACCGGTAAATTCAGGGCATATATCAAGGTACCTAAAACAAGAAAGGTCAAGGCACAAATTAATAAACCAATTTTTAAAGAAAAACGCCTTTTCAAAGGCTGGCCCCTCATTTTAAGAAGCTTTCATCTTTTAACTAAGAACACCAAACAGATAACAATCTTTGATTATTATGGCCACCATTTTTAGGTCAGGACCGACAAGGCACCTTTTTGTTGGGTAAATCTCCGGTAATATACATATGATTTTTCTTGCCCACCCTTAGCCATACAAATTTTCGGTAATGGGTTAAAATAAGAAGACATGAAAAAGGTCTTTATACGCACCTTTGGTTGTCAGATGAATATTTACGACTCTGAACGCATGCTGGCCATGTTACAACCAGATTATACCCCCACGCAAGAATGGGAAGAGGCTCAACTGATATTAGTCAATACCTGTTCGGTAAGGGCCAAGGCCGAACAAAAGGTGTACAGTTTAGTGGGGCGTCTAAAACACTTAAAACGCCAAAGACCAGAAGTAATTATTGGTATTACTGGTTGTGTAGCTCAGCAAGAGGGAGAAAATATCCTTAAAAGACTCCCCCATGTAGATTTGGTTCTGGGGACCCAAGCAATTTACCGTCTCCCCCAACATCTCAAACAAATAGAGGCAGGACATGGTCCTATCGTGGATATAGCCCTTGGGGACGATTTCACCCAGCCTTTGGTCTTTCCCACCACTACCGAGGACTTGCCAGTCAAGGCCTTTGTAACCATTATGCAAGGCTGTGACAACTTCTGTACTTATTGTATTGTACCCCATACCCGAGGTCGTGAAATCAGTCGCCCCCCAGAAGATATTCTTAAAGAGGTAGAATACCTCGTCTCCAAAGGTGTACGCGAAATTATTCTCCTGGGACAGAACGTAAATTCCTACGGCCGTAAAGAAAAAAGGTTCCCCAGCTTTGCCGAGCTCCTGCGTCAGGTGGCCTGCATCCCAGGGGTGTGGAGGGTTAGATTTACCACCAGTCACCCCAAAGACCTCACCGAAGAGTTAATGCAAACTCTGGCCGAAATCCCCGAGGTATGCGAATATCTACATCTGCCTGTACAGTCTGGATCTAACCGGATACTCCGTCTCATGAACCGGGGATATACCCGTGAGGATTATCTATCGAAAGTAAAACGGTTACGACAGCTGTGTCCTGATATAACCCTCTCTACCGACATTATTGTGGGCTTTCCTGGGGAGACCGAAGAAGATTTCCAGGCTACCTTGGACCTCCTAGAAGACGTGCGTTACGCCGAAATATTTTCTTTTAAGTACTCCGACCGCCCTCTGGCCCGGGCTAAAAATTTTCCCTCCAAAGTAGCCGAAGATGTAAAGACCTGTCGCTTGGCCCAGGTGCACAAACTCCAGAGTCGTATTACGCGAGAAATAAACGAAAGTTTTATAGGACAAACGGTAGAAGTATTGGTAGAAGGCAAAAGCCCCAAGGATAAGACCCTCTGGACAGGACGTACACGCAGCCACCACGTAGTAAACTTTATTGGTCCAGAGGGTTTGAAAGGTCACCTGGTATATGTTTTGATTGAAAGAGCTGGGCAACACTCTTTACGGGGCCAGTTTAAAGACTTAATTCGGTAAGGAGGCCATTTGATGAAAGTAAAAATGAAAATCCAGGCTATTGCCTTGGATCCAGTGTCTAATAGCCCGGTTATGATCCTTAAAGAAGAAGAGGGGGAACGAGTATTGCCCATCTGGATCGGGCTATTAGAGGCCACCGCCATAGCCACCAAACTGGAAAACATCCAGTTTTCAAGGCCCATGACCCACGACCTAATGATCAATATCCTTGACCATCTGGGAATTAAGATACCTCGTATCGAAGTATGTGATCTAAAAGACAATACTTATTACGCGCTTATTACGCTTAACATAGACGGTCGTGAAGTACAGATAGACGCTCGACCAAGCGATGCAGTAGCCATAGCCATACGCACAGGGGCGGAAATTTGGGTCCATGAAGAGGTTCTCCAAAAGAGCAAGGCCCTGGAAGAAGAGGCCAAAAAAGAATCTTCTACCCCCGAGGGAGTACATACGGATCAGGACAAAGATCGGCTCAAGGAACTTCTAGAAAAACTAGATCCTTCAGCTATAAGCAAGTACAAAATGTAGCCATGTTTGACTTACATTGTCATTCCATATTTAGTGATGGCGAACTCATCCCGGCTGAATTATTACGCCGAGTAGCCGTTATGGGTTACGAGGCCATAGCTATTACCGATCATGCAGATCACGCCAATATAGACCTTATTATCCCCCGGATCTTGGCTGCCGCTCGGGCCTTAAACCAGGTATCGCCTACTAAATTAATGGCAGGTATTGAGATCACCCATGTCCCTCCGATGATGATCCCCGAACTTATTAGTCGTGCTCGGGCTCTGGGGGCCGAAATCGTGGTGGTCCATGGCGAAACCCTGGTAGAACCTGTAGAGCCCGGTACCAATATGGCGGCTATTAAAGGGGGCGCCGATATTCTGGCCCATCCAGGGCTCATTACCGAAGAAGAGGTAAAACTAGCTGCAGAATACGGCGTATTCCTGGAATTGTCTGGACGAAAAGGACACTGTCTTACCAACGGACATGTAGCCCATCTGGCCCGACGCCTGGGGGCAAATTTGGTCATAAACTCTGATGGTCACGCCCCTGAAGACTTCATGACCCCTGAATTTGCCTTTAAAGTGGGGTTGGGAGCAGGACTAAGCCCCAAAGAAGTAGAAAAGCTCTATGAGATAGCCCGCAAACGATTTTTGGAAGAATAAAGTCCGTTTACCTAACCAAACTCCCTTGTAATTGTTTTTTACCTATTCTTGGAGGAAGCATAATCCCTCCAGGCCCTGGAGAGGGTCATTAACAATCCAAGGTTTGAATACTGTTGAAGACTGAGTTTTAACTTGTTTATATTTAACGGAGATCTTTGCAAAATTGTTGGGATCAGTGTTGTCAGCACAAGCGCAAGGGATCCGTTCCCATTTTTCGCTACGAAAAATAGGAACGGATCTTAAGAGAAGGTGTTTTGCAAAGGTCTCTTTAACGAGATTTTAGTTTCCCCAAGGAGAGCAGACTATGATCACTTTATTAGACTATGGTGCCGGCAATGTCCGCAGCGTAATAAACGCCTTAGAGAGCCTGGGAGAGACGATAAAATTGGTCCAAAGGCCTGAAGACATCTTACAGGCCGAAAAGTTAGTCTTTCCGGGCGTAGGTCATTTTGGCAACATGATAAACATCTTAAAGGGGCGCGGATTCTTTGACCCTCTAAAAGAGTATCTCGCCTCTGATCGTCCCTTTTTGGGTATATGCCTCGGTCTGCAAGCCCTTTTTGAAGAAAGCGAGGAAGCCCCGGGCATAAAAGGCCTTGGGTTTATAAAGGGCCGGGTAAAACGTTTTTCCACCAGTCTGGCGGTCCCCCATATAGGGTGGAACGGGATAAAACCCCAAAGACCTTGCCGTCTTTTTTACGGCCTGCGGGGTGACGAAAAGTTCTATTTTGTACATTCTTACCACGTTGAACCTGAAGAAGATGTTGCCCTTACCAAGACCGACTATGGCTATGAATTTGTAAGCGCTGTCCAAAAAGGAAACATAATGGCCTTACAGTTCCATCCGGAAAAGAGTGGCCAAGCCGGGCTCAAACTCCTGAAAAATTTTATCGATTTGGACCTACCAGAAGTGATACCCGAAATAAAGATCTCTCAAACGAAGTTGGCCAAGCGCATTATTGCCTGTCTGGATGTACGCACCAACGATGAAGGAGACTTAGTAGTCACCAAAGGGGACCAATACGATGTTAGGGAAAAGGGGCGTGTACGCAACCTAGGTAAACCAGTAGCCCTGGCCCAGCGTTACTATGACGAAGGGGCTGACGAAATTACCTTCTTGAACATCACGGGTTTTCGAGACTTTCCTTTAAAAGACCTCCCTATGCTCGAAGTCCTGAGGGAGACTTCCAAAAACGTCTTTGTGCCCTTAACCATAGGGGGCGGCATACGCGATTTTACCGACCGAGACGGCCGCTACTATTCAGCCCTGGAAGTGGCCTCGGCCTACTTCCGCTCTGGAGCAGACAAAGTCTCCATCGGCAGTGATGCCGTGCTCATTGTAGAAGAGTATTTATCAACGGGAGAGGCCACGGGGGAGAGTTCTATTGAACAGATATCGCGTGTTTATGGAAATCAGGCCGTAGTGATCTCCATTGACCCGCGACGAGTATATGTAGCCTCGCCCAAAGACACCCATCACCCGGTAATAGAGACCAAAATACCTGGCCCCCAAGGGGAACGGTACTGCTGGTATCAGTGTACCATCAAAGGTGGGCGTGAGGGGCGCGATGTAGACGCCATCACCCTGGCCAAGGTGTGTGAAAAACTAGGGGCTGGAGAAATCTTACTTAATTGCATAGACCGCGACGGGACCAATCTCGGTTTTGATTTAGAACTGATCAAGGCCGTTAAACAGGCGGTCTCTATACCTGTAATTGCCTCTAGTGGAGCCGGGTGTGCCCAACATTTCTACGAAGTTTTTACCGAAACCGGTGTAGAAGCGGCCTTGGCGGCAGGGATTTTTCATCGTGGGGAGGTCTCTATAGCCGAAGTGAAGGAATATTTACAGAAACGGGGGCTGGAGATTCGCCCCATATTTAAGGGCTAAATCTTTAAAGGGCGTTTTCTACACCCTTTAAAGGACACGCGGAGCAAAGGGGCTTTCGGGGACGGCAAAATTTCTTCCCCACAGCCACTAAAAGGGCATGATACTCGTTAAAGAGGGTACTTTCTGGGGGCAAGTGCTTCATAAATAGGTCCTGTAAATCTTGGTAAGTCATGTCTTCGGTGGCCAGGCCGTGTCGCAAGAGAATACGTCGCGTATAGGCATCGACGACAAATATGGGTTTGCCCCCAGCATAAAGTAAAATGCTATCTGCAGTCTCGGGGCCTATGCCAGAGACCCCAAGGAGTCTCTGGCGCGCTTTAGACAAGGGTAAACTAAAGAGATTGTCCAGACTTGCCTGAAACTCCTCTACCAAAAATTTGATAAAATTTTTCAACCTACGGGCCTTTACCCGGAAGTAACCTGCCGGGCGTATATATTCGGCCAAAATCTCTACCGGGAGCGCATAAAGGGCCTGGGGAGACAAAAGACCAGCCTCCTTTAAATTGGCTATAGCACGTTCCACATTTTGCCAATTGGTGTTCTGGGTAAGTATGGCCCCTATACATACTTCAAACGGGCTCTCTCCAGGCCACCAACCCTGGGGGCCTAGGGCCTCATACATGCGCCTATAAATTTCTTCCAACAAGTCCTTATTCACCACCCAGTCTCTTAAGCCCTTCCTTTAAATCCCAACCGGTTGGAGTCTGAAAAACGCGCAACTCAAATTCACCGGCCACAGAGAGAATGTGATCAAAGATATCAGCCTGGACTCTTTCGTAGGGTACCCATCGGGTATCCCCTACAAAACAGTAAACCTCCAAAGGCAATCCCTGAGGAGTAGGAGGCAACTGACGAACCATCAGGGTCATATCCTTGCGGATTTTGGGGTGCGCACGTAGATAATTTTCGATATAGACCCGAAAGGTCCCCAGGTTAGTCAAACGTCGACTATTAAGGGGAGACTCCCCTGGATCGATACCTCGACGAAGATTATCTTCTTCGATCTCACGTATCTTCTGCTCTAGATAGTCCTTTAAAAGACGGACCTGTCTTAAGCGTTCCAGAAGGGCCTGATCGCAAAGTTTTATAGAGGATTGGTCTACCAAAATGGCCCGTTTTATCCTTCGTCCCCCGGATAGTTCCATCCCCCGCCAATTTTTAAAGGACTCTTCCAGGAATTTATAGGTGGGAATAACCACAATGGTGCGATCCCAGTTTTGGACCTTGATGGTGTGCAAGGCTATATCAATGACTTCTCCGTCGGCACCATATTTGGGCATTTCTATCCAGTCGCCTAGATTAAAGAGGTCTTGGGAAACGATCTGGAAACTGGCTACAAAAGAAAGGAGGGTGTGGCGAAAAATAAGGATCAATACCGCACTCAAAGCACCTAGCCCACTTAAAAAAGCCCACGGTGAGCGCCCTAGTAGATCACACAGACCAACAATAGCTGCTGCCACGTAAATAAAGATCTTTACAATCTGGATATAACCCTTGATGGGGTGTTTATGGGAAAGAGGAAACCTCTGATAGATATCCAGTAACACGTCCAGCAACCGGAGTATAAAAATGGTACCCACTATTACCCAGAGCAAAGAAACAATCTTGTTCCAAAAAGGGACCAGGGTAATCAAAAAAGCAGACCCAAAATGTAATATCAAAAGACCGGCTACATAGGCCCCAACATCATAAAGACGGTGTTTGGAGAGCAAATCATCGTAAGGATTGGCTGTTTTTCGGGAAAGACGATGGGCCGTTTTGACCACGAGTTGTTTGGTGAGAAACACCACCAAAAGGGCCAGCAACAAAATAATTATTGCGCGCAGGAACTCCCTGCCCCATAGGTAGTTAAAAGGGACCCAGAATATATCTTTCAAGATCTCTCCTTAACAAAAATTTTGTCCCTCAAATTTACCAGACCCTTTAAAGACTCAAAACATATATTACCTTGTAAGCTTGGCCAAGATAAACCAAAATAGAATGTTCTTTTAGACGCTGAGTCTAATGGCTGTTATTTTAGTTACTTGACGAAAAAAGGTCTCCTTTCTTTTAATATTTAAGGCCTTAAAAAGAGATAAATAATGCCTCTTTTCTGTCCATAGACCATGAAAAAGCTAAAAGAAATAAAAGACGCGGTGGCCCTTTTTCGTAATGAAGAAGCAGTATATTTAAACCCGGTTTTCAGACGCCTTTTCCAATTAGAAGACCAATATCCTCGACTAAGGGATATTTTTGCGCCCCCACCGCCAGGCTATGGGCTTTACGAGACCAGGGCCCAACGCCCTAATGGATCCCAGTTTGATGCCGAAGTAATCGTACTGCCTTACCAAGAGGATCTATCACAGGTGCTAGTCCGCGACATAACCAGCCGTCAAGCCGTAGAAAAATTGTGGATTCAGTCAGAGAGATTGGCTGCCATGGGAAAGCTAGCCGGCGAGATTGCTCACGAAATTAATAACCCCTTGGGGGGGATCCTCCTCTACGCTAATCTACTCAAAGAAGATCTCCCTTCCGAAAGCCCCCATCTGGACCTGGTAGAAAAGATAATAAAGCTTGCCACCCGCTGTCGTATCATCGCCAAGGCCCTTTTAAATTTTGGGCGTCCGGAAGAAAGCCTTGAAGAGTGGCTGGACCTAAACCAAATCTTAACCGACATGTTTTCGCTCATCGAAGACCATCGCCTATTTCGCCGCCAAGAGATAATCTGGGAATTAAGCCCGGAATTACCGCTCATTCAAGGTAACAGGAATCAGATGGAACAGTTAGTCTTAAACTTGATTATAAATGCCGGAGAAGCCCTGAACAACAGACCGGGCAAGATCTATCTACGCACCTTTTACGACGAAATAGACGGCATGGTAGTCTTAGAGGTAGAAGATACCGGCGAGGGAATTTCGCCAGAGATATTACCCCGCATTTTTGAACCGTTTTTTACCACCAAGACCGGGGGAAAAGGTACGGGGTTGGGACTTTCCATTTGTCACGGTATAGTTAAGAGGCATCGTGGACAGATAGAAGTAGAAAGCACGCTGAAAGAAGGGACTATATTTCGTATAAAACTGCCGCGCGCGCCTTATAGCCATGAATAATAGACAGCGCATACTCATTGTAGATGACGATGCAGCCATAAGAGACGCTTGTTTTCAGGTCTTGACTCGCAGGGGCTATGAAGTAGACCTTGCGGCCACGGCCCGCGAGGCCCTGGAACATATTGGTAAATTTGAATACGATGTACTCCTTTTAGATTTAAAGATGCCCGGCATGCACGGGCTGGAACTCCTCAAACAAATCAAAGAGACCAACCCCCAAATAGAAGTGGTGATTATTACGGCTTACGGAACAGTCCAAAACGCCGTTGAGGCTATGAAACTTGGGGCGGGAGATTTTCTACAAAAGCCTTTTGGCCCCGAAGAACTATGCCTTGCCGTGCGTAAGGCCTTGGACCGTCGACGACTCACCTTGGAAAACCTCTATTTACGAAATGCTCTAGAAGAAAAAGAGGGCCGAATAAATATTATAGGTACCAGTCCCGCCATAAAGCAGGTGCTGGAGCTGGCCCAAATGGTGGCCCCTACCGATTCCACAGTCCTTATTACTGGTGAATCTGGTACGGGTAAGGGGCTGCTGGCCCGCAAGATACACGAAATGAGCCCTCGTCAAAAAGGACCTTTTGTCACTGTAGATTGCGGCACCCTTGTACCTACCTTGTTTGAGAGCGAAATATTTGGACACGTAAAAGGGGCCTTTACCGGGGCCACTAACCACAAGATAGGTAAATTTGAACTGGCCAACGGAGGCACCATCTTTTTCGACGAAATCAGCAATATTTCCACCGATATTCAGGCCAAATTGCTCAAAGCGGTAGAAGATAAAGAAATATCTCCGGTAGGAAGCCATCGCTTGATAAGGGTAAACGTGCGCATAATAGCGGCTACCAACAAAAACCTAGAAACAGAAGTTCAAAAAGGGACCTTTCGGGGTGACCTATTTTACCGGCTAAATGTAGTTTCCATTCACCTTCCTCCGCTACGTGAACGCAAAGAAGATATACCGCTGCTTGCCCGCTATTTTTTGGAGCGTTTTGCCCGTAAACACCACAAACCAGTGGAAGACTTTTCTCCCGAAGTCTTAGAGGCCCTTGTATCTTATAATTGGCCCGGAAATGTCCGCGAATTAGAAAACACCATTGAACGTCTGGTCATCTTTGCCAAAGATTCCTTATTGACCCGCAAGCACCTACATATGGCCGGGTTTAAAGAACAGGTAGAAGATATAATTGACACTGACTTGCCCTTAGAAGAGGTAGAAAAACGCTATATCTTACGGGTATTGAACCGGTGCCAAGGGAACAAAAGCCAAGCGGCCAAAATACTCCGTATTGATCGTAAGACCTTGCGGGAAAAACTACGTCGCTGGGGATGCCTTGATTCAAAATATCTTTAAGAAGAAAAGCTTTAAGCGGTAACGGTTATAAGAATTTCCTATACCCAAAACCCCTTTTAAGATATTAAATTCCCAGGCCTTACCTCTTCGATGGTAGGTCAATAAAAACGATAGGTCCACAAAGCTTTCTCCAGGAGCAGTATCGTGACGATAAAGTCCCCAAAGGGCTTTAGAGTGGGAGTAACCCCTTTTGTCGCGTACGTACTCGTAAAGACGCAATAAAGGACCGTAATTTCGGTTAAATCCTTCGTCTTCAAAAGGTATTAAGGCGGGAAAGTAGAAAATTTCTGAGCCGTCGGCCTTTTTGATCTGTACCCCCAGGGGCCACCACCGCGCATAAAGATAGATTTCTCTCCCCTTCCCGTCAAAAATTTTTTCAACCTTAGAAACCAAAAGAAATTTTCGGTTCACCATTATACGCCTTTGGGCAGGATCGGGATCTGGAGAAAAACAACGTTCATAAGAATAAAGGGGCCACAAAAAGAAGTACCACTCACAATGCCCCTGAGTCATGGTTTTGGTAGTGGTATAGCCTATAAAAGGCCAAAAACGCAGTTCGTAATCATACTTACCCTTTATGTAGCACAAAAAGGGCCAGGGAAAGTCATATTCGGTGTAGCCCAGGTCTTTACTATCTAAATATGTGAAAAAGGGATAGAGGAAGATAAAGCGTTTGACGCGTGGGCTCTTCTCCCAGACCAAAAAAGGGAAAAACATGAATTTTTCCCCTTTGCCCCCACAGGAGAGACAATACTTTTCGTGCCAGAAAAAGGGCCAGAAAAAAAAGGCCCTCTGCTCCTTTTGACCCCGCTTGCGATACCCAAAAAGGGGCCAAAGCTTTAGACGCCTTACCGTAGGGCCATGGGTAAAATTAAAGATGGGCCACAAAAGGGTGTAGGAATCGTTACCGTCAAAACGGGAATGAATGTAAAGAGGCCAAAGGACAAAGGTGATTTCATCGCGGAAACCCCAGTCATAAAGGTGTCCGTAAAAAGGGAAAAAACCGCGGTAGTGTTTACCCTCGGCATTTTTCCCCCAAAATATCAAGCCGTATTCGTGATAGGAGGATTTGTTGGCCTTGTCCTTGACTGTATCTTTGGACACCAAAGGCACCAAGCGCAGACGAGAGAAGGACTTAGTATCCAAAAAATGCCCCAGGGGGCTGAGAAAAAATACTTCGTGGCGGTGAGCCCGGGAAACCGAAGAAAACAGCGGACGTAGAGAAAAAGCGGATTCCTTTGAGGTATGATAACACTCAAAAAAGGGACCCAGGAGCTCTAACTGCCAGGCTCCTGTCTCAGAGGAATGCTGATAAAAAAACAAGGGCCAAAAATCAAGATGTACTTGAGCCGAAGACTCTGCCCCCTTGGCCCCCGAGGCTAATAAGGTTAGGGCCAGGCCTAAAAAAATGATGGGCCGCAGGAGCTTCATCTTTACTGGAGTACAGCAGAACCTATAGTACCCAAGACCGTGGTGGGGAGCACCTCCTGGGCGCCAACAGCAGCACGGTTCACATTAATAACGGCTTGTTTAAGCTCGTCGTAGAGGCTGTCGTCTACCAATAATTTACCCAGGGTACCCTTGCCGCTGGCCAGACGATCGCTGATCTCGTTGAGCCTGACTGCCGCCTCAGATAGATTTCTATAGAGGCTCTCGTCCATTAATAACTTGCCCAGAGTACCCTTACCGCTGGCCAGGTTTTTAGAAATGTCATTTAAGCTATCAGCTGCTTCTTGAGTGGTAGCAATAAGCCTTTTCAATTCGTTATAAATAGAATCATCAACGAGAAAGTGCCCCAAAGTACCTTTACCTTCCCTTACCTGGGCCATCACTTCGTCAAGGTTTGCCACCGTATTTTCCAGGTGTTGGTAAACGGTCTCGTCTACCAAAAGACGTCCTAAAGTACCTTGGCCTTGGGAGAGCCTATCGGTGACCATTTTAAGCGAGGCCGAAGCCTGAGAAAGGTTTCTTATCATGCCTTTCAAGTCACTACCTTCTACGGCCTCGCGCAAATTGTGCGTTATAACTTGGATATCGCGAACAATGGGCCCCACCTCGGTGATAAGGGTCTCCAGATCCATGGGAGGACTGGTCTTGACGATAAGATCACCGGGTTTTAAGACCTCAGGGCCTCTACCCTGGCGAATTTCAATATAGCGATCCCCCAAAACACCTTCGGTACGGATGGTGGCCAGGGCATCTTTAGTAATTTTTACTCCCTTATAAATATTCATATGCACCAAAGCCTTACCATTAGAGAGCCCGATCTGGGCCACACGCCCTATTTCCACCCCAGCCATCTTCACCGTGGCCCCTGTTACCAGGCCCGAAACATCATCAAAAAGGGCCAACAGGGGATAAGTCTTCTGGGCCGAGATGGTCTCTTCTCCCAATTGGAGACTCAAATATCCCAAAGCCAAAAGAGCCACCAAGACAAAAATGCCTACCTTAAGTTCCAGGTTCGAATGGCCTCTCTTCATGCCCAACCTCCTTGGAGCCCAGCTCAAGAGTTTGCCAAAATTCCTGCACAAAGGGGTGGGGAAAGCGGGCTATCTCTTCAGGACTGCCCTGGGCAATAATGACCCCTTCGTGCAAAAAGGCTATTCGATCTGCTGTGGCTCTAGCCACTATGATATCATGACTTATTACCACACAAGTGAGTTTATGTTGCTGTTGGGTCTTTTTTATCAAAAAGCCGATGTTGAGTTGCATAACGGGATCAAGGCCGGTGGTGGGTTCATCAAAGAGAACGATCTCTGGTTCCAACGCCAGGGCGCGGGCCAAGGCCGCACGTTTTTTCATCCCCCCAGAAAGCTCCGAAGGCATCTTGTCTATGGCCCCCAGCAGATCAACCTGGGCCAGTTTTTCCCTCACCCGTTGCCAAATCTCTTTTTCTGATAGTTTAGTATGCTCATATAGGGGAAAAGCCACATTTTCGCCCACCGTCATGGAATCAAAAAGGGCACCTTCTTGGAAGAGCATACCAAAACGCTTTCTTATCTTAAGGAGCTCCTTGGCCGACATTTTGGTAATATCCTGTCCGTCAACAATGATTTGCCCCTCGTCGGGCTCCATCAGACCAATAATGTGTTTTAACAAAACGCTCTTTCCGGTACCACTGCGGCCCATAATAAAGGTTATCTTCCCCTTGGGGATCTCAAGATTTACTCCCCGCAGGACTTTTTGCGGACCAAAACTCTTATGGAGGTTTATAATCTTAATCACGGCTCAACTAAAAAGGAGAGAGGTCAAGATGTAGTCTCCCACCAGGATGCTAATAGAAGAAATAACCACGGCCTCGGTGGTAGCCCTACCAACACCTTCTGCCCCTCCCCGCGCATGGTATCCCTTATAACAACCTATTAAAGTTAGCAAGGCACCGAAGACAAAAGATTTATACAATCCGTTCAAGATATCTGAGAGCTCTACTAGGGCCCGCATTTTGGCCACAAAAATACCGGCGTTAATTTTAAGGAGTATTACACCTACAAAATAGCCCCCCAAAATACCAATGACGTCGGCCAAAATGGTAAGCAGGGGTAACATAAGGATACCAGCCCAAATGCGGGGCATTACTAAATAGTGCACCGGGTTTACCGCCATGGCCCACAGGGCATCAATTTGCTCGGTAACCCGCATGGTCCCCAGTTCGGCCGCAATTGCTGAACCCGCCCGGGCCGTAACCATGAGGCCCGTGAGCACCGGACCTAGTTCACGTACCAAAGATAGGGCCACTGTAGCCCCCAAAAGGGACTCCCCTCCAAATTTGCGAAAGCCATAATATCCTTGAAGGGCCAAAACCATACCCGAAAACAAACCGGTAAGGAGCACTACCAGGGTGGATTTGACTCCTATAAACTCCATCTGTTTTAGCAAGAGACGAAAGCGAAAGGGAGGTTTAAAGGTATAAAGCATGGCCTGAACAAACATAACCGCCATGCCTCCCATTTCTCTTAAGAGACGAAGGCTAAAGCCTCCCAAAAGCTCTACTGGATTTTCCACTAAAAACCTCCTGACGGCCGTGGATAAGCGTTAAATATTCTATACCCCCACCTAAAGATCTTTTCCAAATCCTTTGTAGACAAAAATTATCCCCTCTCTAGGACCCCATAGGCCTTGTTGTTTACCACTCGCGCCAAGCGTACAGAAACGATCTTATTCTGGAGATCCGGAGGGCCAGCAAAGAGAACGGATAAATAATTTTCAGAGATACCTTGCCATAAACCAGTGTTTTTATCCCTTTTTTGGACCAGTACTTGGAGCACCCGCCCCAGGTTTTCCACCATAAAGGCCTTAAATTTTGCCCTAGAGAGCCCCTGTAATCTTTTCGCCCGGGCCGCAATCTTATCTGGTGGGATCTGGCGCCATCTGGCCGCCGGTGTAAAGGGACGGGGTGAATAGCGAAATACGTGCAGATAGGAAATGGGCAAGTCTTCTAATAGAGCAACCGTCCGCCCAAAGGCCTCCTCGTCCTCTTTGGGAAACCCCACGATGACATCCATCCCAATAGCTGCCTGGGGGAACAACTTCTTGATGTCATACACTAGATCCCTTACTTCCCAAGCGGTATATCTTCGCCCCATGGCCTTCAGTACCTCCTCGTCACCACTTTGGAGGGAAAGATGAAAGTGAGGGCAAAACTTAGGAGAACTTACCGCCCAAGTGAGGAGCTCTTGGGTCACCTCCGGGGGTTCTAGGGAACTCAGGCGTAAACGTACAGGGACCTTCTTTTCTAAGACTCTTAAAAGTTGAATCAGACCTTGGCCGGCAGAGAGATCCTTGCCCCAAAGCCCCAGGTGGGTACCGGTAAGAACAATTTCTTTATGCCCTGCGTTTACAAAACGCAAAGCCTGAGATACCACCTCTTCGGGCAAGAGACTCCTGGCCGGACCACGGGCATGGGGGACAATACAATAAGTACAAAAGGCGTTACACCCCTCTTGAATGCGCAAAAAGGCCCGAGCATGCCCGGGGAAAAAACTCAGAGGGAAAAGGCCGCATTTGGTGAGCTGACTTACGTCTTCCCTAAGGACCACCGGTTCGGACAGAGGTAAGGTCAATTTTTCTACGATGTGCGGAATATTTTCTTTTAGCGCGTTTCCTACCAAAAGAAGCGGAGCACCTACACGTTCTAAAATCTCCTCTGGAGACACTTGTACATAGCAACCCGTAGCCACCACCAGGAGGGGATTTTTCTTAAGGGCCCGACGGAGGAGCTGTCGGCTCTCGTAGGCCGCCCGGGCTGTCACCGCACAGGTATTGACCAGATATATATCAGCCTGAGCCTTAAAGGGAACAATTTGGGCCCCTTTTTGGGCCCATGCTTCTAGTAGGGAAAACGTCTCTACCTGGTTTACCTTACATCCCAAACAGGTACCTGCTACCCGCACTTTATCCTGGGGGGCCTCTGATAATTTATACTTTGAAGCGAAAGATAATGACGTCTCCATCTTGGACAATATAATCCTTGCCTTCCAGTCGCACCTTGCCCGCCTTTTGGGCCTTTTGGTAAGAACCTAAGGCTACTAACTCGTTAAAATTTATCACCTCGGCCCGGATAAAGCCCCTTTCTATGTCTGAATGGATGGTACCAGCGGCCTTTTGGGCCGTAGTCCCCCGGGGGATAGGCCAGGCACGAGCTTCTTTTTCTCCTCCCGTTAAAAAACAAATAAGGTCAAGGACCTCAAAGCTTTTACGAATAAGCCGCGGTAAGGCCGCTTCACTAACCCCCCACTCCTGTCTAAAAATCTCTGCCTCTTCCGGAGAGAGCTCCAAGAGATCGACCTCTAAACGTCCCTTTACTTCTATAACCTCGGTGGCCAAAGGCAAAGACAACTCCGGACAAGTATTATCTTCTCCAGAATTCACCACTACCAAAAGGGGTTTGATACTAAGAAAAGTATACCCCTTAAGCAGGGGGTGGGCCTTTAATTCCTCGTCGGCCCTTAAAGGTTTCCCCTCTTCTAAAAGGACCTTAGCCCTCTTCAAAAGCTCTAGTTCCCTCTCTTTAGGGACCTTGCCCTTTTTGATCTCTTTTTCTAAACGTTCCAAACGCCTTTCCACAATGACCAAGTCGGAGAACAATAACTCCTCGTGAAGTTGCTTTAACTCTCTTTGGGGCTCGGGGGCCAAACCAGCCAGTTCAAAATTGCGCACCACCAGGAGTAAGGCATCCACCGGTTTTAAAGCCGTAAGAAGCTGTTCAAGCTCACGCCTCCTTCCCTCCCTCTCTCGTAAATCAAAGGCAACGTCGATATATTCCACTTGGGCAGGGACAATCTTTCGGGAAGAAAAGATTTCCTGTAGTTTTGGTAGTCGCTCATCAGGGACCTTCACCACCGCCTGCCGCCATAGACCAGAAGAATCTTCGTGTGCAGCAAACTCCCCTGTAAGGGCCTTAAAAATTGTACTCTTACCGCTTTGAGGCAAGCCAATAATGCCTATTTTCATAAATAGAACCCCTTTTTGGACCAAGTATTCTAAAGCCGTTAGAAGAATTTAGTAAGAGGTATAAATATAAAGCCCCCTGCAAGGCAACCGGCAGGGGGAAGGAAGACACAAGGGAAAGAAATTAATTAAATTAGGCAGTAACCAAGGCCAAGGTAAAGCTTTCGGCCTTGTGCAACACTTTATTGGAAACACTACCCATAATGAGCTCTTTGATCCCGGAAAGACCCCGACGCCCCATGATCACTACATCGATATTCTCCTCTTGGGCCATGGAGACTATTTCGTTTGCCGGCCGACCAATACGCCATTCCTCTTGGATCAAACTCTCTGAAACCCCAAAAGAAACGGCCTTTTCCTTAAACTGTTTAAGCAAGTTTTTGGCCTCTTCTATCCTTTCCAGCAGGTGATCAGACTCATAGGCTACGTCAATAACCAAAAGGAGCTTGAGGCTTTTTACCTTTTCTTTAAAGGCCAAGAGCAATCCACAGGCCTCGCGCAGGGCCGCTACCGAACAAGCAGAACCATCAATAGGCACTAACAGACGCTCTACAGGACACGTGCCGTTTACTTTTTGGCCTACCACATAGGTAGTATGGGCCCCTGGTCTATGACAAACAGCCAGGCTACAGCTGCCCACGAAGCGTTCCTTGAGACAAGAAAAACCACGCCGGCCCATGATCACCGTATGAAGGCCCTTTTTTTGGGAAAAATCAACGATCTCTTTGGGGGGGTCTCCCTCCAAGACTATTTTCTTAATAGGAACCGTTATACCCCGCTTTTTGAGCTCTTGTTCAGCCCAATCTAATAAGGGTTGGGCTTTACTCTGAATATACTCCTCACGCAGCCTTTTGAAAAAGGAACTCTCTTTGATAAACTCCACGCGGAAGTCTATCTTCGGGGCGGTAGTTTCTAAAAAACCCGCGGAAATTACGTGCAAGAGATCTATTTCTTCTAAGACTTCTTTGTCAAGGGGGGCTAATAAATAGCCCGCAAAGAATATGGCCTTTTTAGAACATTCGCTACCTTCTACCGGGATCAATACTTTGTCCATCTTGGGCAATAGTGTCTTTAAGTTGCTCATGATCATCCTCCATGGAGTCTAATAAAAGATCAGGAGCCATATATTGGCTATGGCCACACTCAACACCATGTATACAAAACCTACTTTCATATATTCGAAAAATTTGGTCCTGTGTCCCGCGGCCTCCGCAATACCTAAGGTAACCACATTGGCACTGGCCCCAATCATTGTACCGTTCCCTCCAAAACAGGCTCCCAAAGCCAAGGCCCACCACAGGACGTCACTTTCGGCTCCAGGGATAACACGAGTCAAATAGGCGGTTATAGGGAGCATGGTCGCTGTAAAGGGGATATTATCGACAAAAGCACTCATTATTGCCGAGACCCAAAGGATAAGACAGATGGCCTTGGGCAAAGAACCATGAGAGAGATGCAGGACCCAGTCGGCAATGATATCAAGGAGACCGGTTTCTTCAACTGCCCCTACTAAAATAAAAAGAAACATAAAAAACAAAAGTGTTGTCCATTCTATTTCTTTTTCTACTAACTCTAAAAGATTAACTCTTTTGGTAACAATACCGTAAGTCATTAATACAGCAGCACCGAAAAGAGCAGCAACAGAAACTTCCATATGCCATATACCGTGGGTTACGAAGAAAAAGATAACAATAGACATTATAATAAGGCCTACTGCAAGAAGGGTACTATCCGTAATTTTATATTCTTCTCTAAGTTTGGCAATAAAAGAATCTACATCTTCTACCTTAGCACGTTTAAAATCTTTTCCATAAACGAATTTAGAAAACACAAACAGCAACAACATACTAAGAGCTACAACAGGACCCAAATTTTCAACAAACTGAAGAAAAGTAAGACCTGTATAAGAACCTATCATTATGTTAGGTGGATCTCCTATCAAGGTTGCGGTACCACCTATGTTAGAGGCCAAAATTTCAGGGATAAGCAAATCAAGAGGAGAAAGACCAAGAGAAAGGGCTATTTCTATAGTAACTGGCGTCAGTAATAACATTGTAGTGACATTGTCCAGAAAAGCAGAAGTTACTGCGGTAAAGGTGGTCAATATTATACACAATAAATATACATTCCCGCGCGCTAGTTGATAGCTTTTATAGGCACACCACTGAAATACTCCTGTATTTTTTAATATACCAACTATTATCATCATGCCCATCAAAAGGAAAATGACGTTCATATCAATAGCCTGAATAGCTGTTTCGTAAGAAATGATATGATATTCTGGATTTAAGATACCAATGGTATAAGAAATTACTAACATGATAGCAGCACCTAACAAGGCAGCCACTGTTCGGTGGAGCAGTTCGAAGCTAATCAGGATATAAGCCAAGACAAAAATGACGGTGGAAATCCAAAAGGCCGGTCCTAAATGACGTTTCAAAATAAGATCTTTGACGGCAAAATAATGGTTTCCTTTTACTGCCAATTCTTCAGCAGGTATAGTAATGGTGACAGGCTTAAAAGAGGCCTTAAATAGCTTTAGAGTGATAGGTGAAGGAAGCATATCCCTGGGCAAAGGGGCTACAATTTGGAAAGAGCCATCTTTTTGGGTATAAAAGACATCCACTAGGGTATGCCCGTGTTCCCCCATACGTACAAAAACGGGTTTACCATGAATCAGGACCCGAATCTCCACGTCGTCCACAGGCTCTTTATGGGTATCCAAAATGCGGCCGGAGAGATGTAAAAAGACCTCGGCCTTAATATCTTCGGGATTGGTAGTCTTTACCGCATGATGTCCCCCCCAGACTTTGGTCCCTACCCCCAAGGCCACAAAAAATAAAAAAAAGATTACCGGACCCAGGAACCTTCTCATGACGGCCTCCATTACGGCATTTTGTAGATTCTCTATCGGCAAAAGGAAAAAATTATTAAGTTAACGAAAAGTTTTTATAATACGATTGGTTCTGAATTGCGAGAGAACATTTAATTTTGAAAAGAAAAGAAGCTCCCTGTGGCAACAGGGAGCTAGAGAAGGTTTTAAAGACCTGGGAGAAAGGGTTAAAACACTAATGTCCGGCGTGGAGAAAACCAGAAGCCGCCAGAAGTAATATGAGAACTTCAAAAATGGCTATGATCCCCACCGCACGTGCTCCAGAACTAAACAAAAAGGGGATAATGGCCAAGTAACCGATTATCGTCAGGCCGGCCAAGAAGATTATGCCCACGTAATTAAGCATGTCCCCATAACCCAAAAAATGTACCCAATCCCACCCGCTCTTGAGGTGGATATGGTGCAAAAAGTCATAGGCCGTAAGATGCCATAGTTGAGGAATTTGGGCTGGAGGGACATAAGCCGGCAGTACTCCCAAAATATAAATCAAAAAAGTAACCAACATGGTCCCTATACCTATCAAAGAACCATATTTAAGTATCTTGGCATATATGATAGCCTCAGGTGGTACCTCTATTTGTGTGTTAGGATCTAGTCTTTGGGCCATAAGTCACCTCCCCAAAAATTTTATATTTGTTATATTCCTAAGCCTTTTAATATCGCCCTTACCCCGGCAAAAAGGAGCATTACGATAACGATCCATCGCACTATAGCGGGTCTGGCTACGGCAAGAAGCTGGACCCCTATAAAAGAACCCAGCATAATACCTACTAGGGAGGGGATGACTATTAAAGGAATAATGCCTCCACTATTTATATAAATCCAAGCCGCGGAAGTATCGGTAATAGAAAGCAGAAACTTACTGGTAGCTACGGCTATTTTTATAGGAGCACCCATTAGTAGATTAAGTACCGGGATATTGGCCCAGCCAGCCCCTAAGCCAAACATACCGGCCATGACGCCTATTATAACGAATAGAGCCAATCCCAAAGGGGTTCGGTGCACATACCATTTGTAAACTTCACCAGTGGATTCTTCTCGATATATCCCGTAAATACCCAGCGCCTGCCCCAAAGCATCGGGTTTTTTAACCTTGGGAAACTCACTTTTTTTAGAAAAAAACATCAGGGCCACGATAAAAAGGATGGTCGCCCCCAAAAGGATTTGTACAATATTGCGGGGCAGGGTTAACCCGATCATCGCCCCCACAATAGCGGCTGTAGAAGCAATGAGGGCCACAGGTATGGCCAAGCGCAAGGAGGCTAAGTTACGCATGAGTAGACCAGGACCAGCAGCAAGGGCCCCAGAAAGGGCCACTAACAAACCGGCCGCACGGACAAAATCTAGATTAAAAGGATAAAAACCACTTACAATAGGGACGAATAAGACCCCTCCCCCCACTCCCCCTAATACCGCTACAATGCCTATTAAAAAAGTAGTAATGAAAAGGGCTATAGGCCAAAACCACCAAGGCTTAGAAGTAGCAGCCGCCGCATTATCCATTACGGAAGCCACGGCTTCCTTAGCCTCTTGAGGGGAGGCCTGCCCCCACGAATAATATAAGCCGGCTACAACCAAGAACAAAAATATCCCCACCGCCCATTTAAATTTGCGGCTCCTTATACCCATAATGACCTCCCCATTAACCGGTCTTTGGGGGTGTTTTATGAAAAAGGGAACAAACCGTCAAAGTTTACTAAACACCATAAGCTGTAAATAAAACCCAATTCCACCCGTAAACAAAAATTTACATTATTTTTCAGAGTGTTTCGTTTCGCAACACCTATGTCTAGTTATGTAACATATTTAAGATATATTGTTTTATAAAGAAAAAGGCAGGTCTGCGGGAAGGCAGACCTGCCTTTTTAGAAAGCAACAAAATAAAGACTTGGTTCAGTCTTTTATCACCAATACAGGACAAGGGGCTTCGGCAAGCACGCGTTCGGTACAACTCCCCAAAAAGAACTTCCCTAGGCTCCCGTGTCCGTGACTACCCATAACGATAAGATCACAACCCAGGACCTTAGCTGCCTCTACAATCTTTTCGTGTGGTTTCCCCTCGGCCATACGCAGGGCCAAGGGAAAATCTTTTTTCTGGGCAATTTCTCTGGCTTTGGCCAGTACTTTTTCGCCCTCTTCCTTAAAGGCCTCGCGCACGGACTTGAGGTCAAATAGATCGATAAATTCTCCCCCTTTGGGTATTACAAAAAGCGCCGTGGCCTTAGCCCCATATTTTTTGGCTAACTCCAACCCCTCTTCTAAGGCCTTGTAACTCGGCTCTGAACCATCTACTGGTATCAGAATATGTGTATAAGACATATAATAGCCTCCTTTTAGGCTCCACTGGGTACCTTTATAGACTCAACCAAACCATATTTTTTGACCAAACGCTGTTTTTCAAAGTGGCCTTTAAAAGTCCAGTAGATAATAAGGAAGGTAGCCACACCACCACTGGCAAAGAGAGATATCTTACTGGCCATCTCAAACCAAGCAGCCGCCTTATCCGAAAGTTGAATGAGGTGAAGCTTGTGCAAGTAATCGGGCACCGCAAAGGCCCTGGATAGGCAGCAGAGCAAGATCAGGATAGAAGTAACCATGCGGATATAGAGTTCTTTAACCAAGCTGGTACCAATGGCACCGATATATATACCCACGAGAGATCCAGCGTAAAGCAAGAAGGTGAGCCGGAGATCTACAAACCCTGCTAGGGCATAATTAAACGCCCCCCAGGCCCCCATAAACATGGCCAGGAAGAGCTCTGTACCAGCAGCTACCACCGTGGGGACTCCAAACACATAGATCATAGCAGGCACCCCTATAAAACCGCCTACTCCAATAGTGCCTGCCATGTAACCCACGGCCGTACCTACAATTAAAATAGTCCAAAGAGAAATCTTCACCCCAGCCACGGGGAAATTGATCATTGGGGGGATACGCAACTTACTGGATAATTTCAATAAAGCCTTAGAAGGCCCTACATCCCCACCCCGCGCGGTGCGTAAGGCATCTTTCAACATAGAACCACCAATCAACGAAAGCGTAATTATAAAGAATAAACTCACATAAAGACTGGAACCTGCCTTACCAAGGTGGTGGAAAAAGTATCCGTTAACCCACACCGCCAGTTTTATGCCTAATAGAGCGGTAGTAAGCACGAATACGGCTAATTTTTTGTCTACATGGCCCAACTCGCCGTGTTTTTTGGAGCCCATCATGGCCTTTCCAAATTTATGGGTAATATTGGCCCCTACGGCCATGACCCCAGGGACTCCAAGATTCATCATACCAGGGGTCATCAAAAAGGCACCCCCTGAACCAATAAATCCTGAAAGGGTCCCCCCCATAAAACCAAGTAAGACTACCCATAAATAATTCCACGGACTAGAAGAAAGTACTTGTGTTACAATTTGCAACTGTTCTGGGGACACATGTCCGGTTACTGGTCCGGCAGCCATATCTAACCTCCTTATAAAAGTTTTTTCTTCTAATGGTCACTACCTGCAGACTTTTCCAGGCCTATCAATTTAGGGATACACTCGGTGAAACTACCGTATATGTATGCGTGAATAGGCACGGTAAAAAGCACCGCTAGGGCCCCCCAAAGGGTCCCGGTCATATAAATCTTGTAATTTAGTTCCTCAATGTGCGGGAAAAAGACAAAGTAGCTTAAGGCAGAAAGGGCCCCAAAAACCCCCATACGAACCCAGACTTTGGCCTTGGATTTCTTTTCTGGAGGCATCAAGGTCTTTATGGAAAGGACCGGGCAATTCATACGTAAACTTATGTCTTCTAGGTGTTTTATGTCTTCTTCGGCCAGGGGTTTGAGATCTACGTCACCCACAATAATAAGCTCAGCAGGAGAAAACTCTTTCATGGCTTGCATAAAGGCCCGCGGACGATACTGAATTATCTTCCACTCCAGCTCTACCCCCTCTTTTCGACAGCGCTCCTCAAGGGCCTGGGCAAAAGAGGCAATTTTCTCTTCTTTTTCGCGTATCTGTTTTTCTTGAGTCTCGATCCAGTCCACTGTTTCTACGACCACAGGAATCAAAAAGAGGGCCGAAAGATGCGCTCCTTTCTTTTTAGCTATCTCCAAGGCATAAGAGATGTTTTTTGGTTCTCGATCGACTTGTTCTACAAATACTATTTTTTCCATACAAACCTCCTCTCCTGTTTTTGTTGCCTAAGGCGTGACTAATAAGGGCCAAAACATGACCGGAGGCATGGGCGGACGAGGCCCCTTACCCGCCAAACCACGCCTATGGCCTATAAATCTTCGAGCCATTTCTGGCTCACCCTCTTCAGCCAAGGCCGCAGCCGCCATATATGTGCCAAAGAGATCCAAAAGCCCTTTTTGCCTCTTCTGGTGGATCATGTCTCTCACCTCCAAAATCGTTTTAATTTATTTATTAAGCAAACACAGTGCCAATCCTGGATCTCCACCGGGCAACCTATTAGCTTGTAACTATTTGCACATAAACCTCCCTTGGGCCGTTGAGAAACGAAACACTCCCTGCGAATGATCTTTTAATTGTTAAAAAAATTACAAAATTCCTTATCGATGTTTAAATTTGAAACACTATGTTGCAATTATCTGCAATAAGATGTATCTAATTAAAAAAGGGGAATGAGGGTGGCATGCATAGTCTCCGCTTAAAGATCCAGATCGGCTATTTTATCCTTCTTATCCCTTTACTGATATCTCTTTTGTTGTCTTACTTGAGCCTTAATTCTATTTGGAAGCGCATCAAAATCCTCGAAATAATGGATTCCTTTACGGAAAACATCCTTGAAGCCCGGCGTTACGAAAAAAATTTTTTGCTTTACCACCACCAAGAAGACATCCAAAAGGCTAGAGATTTTGCCTTTCGGGCCGAAGACCTTCTCCTAGATTTTGAAGGAACCTTTTTAAAGATCTCTCACCCAGATTTGGTCTACCAGCTAAAGAACGAGCTTGAGTCTTACGTGACCAGACTGCAGGAACTCTCCCTAAAGACCCCGTCTAAGGAAGAACTAACCGAGGAGAAAAAATTACGTCTTGCTGGTCGCGAGGTCGTAAATATCAGCAAGATGATCCGCGAAAGAGAAATAAATCGCATACATTATACCTTCCAAAGGATCGTTTACTACCTCGTAATCCTTGCTTTAAGCTCTATAGCCGTTATTAGTGGGGTGGGCTATCTCATGTCGCGGGCAGTGGTACGCCCCCTGGAACAGCTAGAAGTATGCATGCGAAACTTCGCCCTGGGCAAAGAGACACGTCCGCGGTGTCCCGAAACCAGAGACAAAGAAATAGCCTCCGTAATCAGGACCCTTTATTTAATGCTAAACGAATTAGAAGCCCGCAAAGAGCAGCTAGTCCAATCTAAGAAACTAGCAGCCTTAGGTACGCTCCTTTCGGGTGTGGCCCACGAGCTCAACAACCCTTTGGCCAACGCCTCTTCTACTTGCCAGATCGTATTAGAAGACCTGGAAACCTTAGATAAAGACCTTTTGCGTAATATGATAAGTCAAATAGACTCGGAAATATGGCGCGCACGAGACATAGTGCGCACCCTTCTAGAGTTTTCGCGCCACAGACATTATGAACCCCAAATTTATCCCCTGCTTCAATTAGTAGAAGAAGTCATAATTATGGCTCGAGGGAAATTGTCGCCTAAAATTCAATTGGAGGTAGATATCCCTGAAGGACTGAAGATTTACGTAGACCGCCAACGCTTTCAACAGGCCCTTTTAAATCTGGTTTCTAACGCCATTGACGCCGTAGGAGAGGAGGGACGTATTATCATAAGTGCCCGTGAGGATCCAGACCGCTACGGTGTGTTATTGATAGTGCGTGATAATGGTTGTGGTATACCTAAAGAGCTGCAAGAAAAGATCTTTGACCCCTTCTTCAGTACCAAGGGCACCAAGGGATCAGGGCTGGGCCTGTATTTGGTAAACGAAATAGTAACCAGACATGGAGGCTCTATTGCTTTGAAGAGCGAACCCGGAAAAGGGACTACCTTTTATTTGTTTTTTCCGTACGAAAGACCACCCAAAAACGAATAAAGGATTTAACAACGGGAAGATAAAATGGTGGCAAACAAAGAAAACGAAAACCAAGGTGAAAATATTACGGGACGCATTTTGATAGTGGATGACGAAGAAATTGCCCTTCGCAACCTGGAATACATCTTAAAAAAGGCCGGCCATAAAGTCATCGGTACCACTAAGAGCATACAAGCCCTAGAATGGATCAAAAGTGAAGATTTTGACGTATTACTCACCGACTTGCGTATGGAAAAGATCGACGGGCTAGAGCTATTACGGGCCATGCGTAGGTACCAGCCAGAGTCTGAAGTAATCATTATAACGGCTTACGCCACGGTAGATTCGGCCATAGAGGCCCTTAAGTCTGGGGCCTTCCATTACATAGCCAAACCCTTCAAGATCGAAGAAGTACGCAAAATAGTGGCCGAGGCCGTAGAAAAAACCAGACTTAAGAAGGAAAACTTGGCTCTGAAGCAAGAGCTCGAAAGCCTAAAGGGACGTGTCAAAATCATCACCCAGAATCCCCAAATGCGGGAAATCCTAAAGACGGCCTCCCAAATAGCCAACACCGATTGCACCGTGCTTATAACCGGCGAATCAGGCACAGGTAAAGAACTGCTGGCCCGTTTCATCCACGAAGCAAGTCATCGACGAGACAAACCCTTTATTGCTATAAACTGTGGGGTGTTTTCGGAAGAACTATTGGCCAGCGAATTATTTGGTCACGAAAAAGGGGCCTATACCGGCGCCATCCAAACCAAAAAAGGCCTGGTGGAACAGGCCCATGGCGGCACCTTGTTTTTTGACGAAATCGCCGAAATGTCTTTACCAATGCAGGTCAAACTCCTGCGCCTCCTGCAAGAACAAGAATTTTATCGCGTAGGCGGGACACACCCTATAAAGGTAAACGTACGGTTTATCGCGGCTACTAACCGGGACCTCAAAAAACTTATGGAAATGGGTACCTTCCGACAAGACCTTTATTACCGACTAAATGTTGTCCATCTACACATTCCCCCTTTAGCCCAACGAAAAGAAGACATTCCGGCCCTGGCCTATTATTTTTTGCACCGTCACGCCGCCCAGATGAAAAAACCCGTAAAGGAAATAAGCCCGGAAGTCATCCGTACTTTGCAACACTACGATTTCCCCGGCAATGTAAGAGAGTTAGAGAATATCATTGAACGCGGAGTGGCCTTGGCTCAAGGTGAAATCCTAGACATAAATTGCATCCCCGAAGAGCTCAAAAACCTAAAGATACACACCTTTCGTCGCGAAGACGGCCATTATCCCACCCTTGAAGAGCAGGAAATTGCCTATATAAAATGGATCCTTAAAGAGACCAAAGGCAACAAGACCCAAGCCGCTAAAATTCTCGGCATAGACCGCGTTTCCCTCTGGCGTAAACTAAAGAAATACGGGCTAGAGGGCGAAGATTAACGCCCCTTGTTTCTTAAATGAAACAGCTTGTTTCTTTTTGAAACATTACCTGTTTATCTCCTCCCCCTATTTGCCATTTCTTTATTTGGCATACATTTTGTATATAGTTACCAACGGGAGGTTAAAGAGAAGATGAAAAAGAGATGGCAGCGCTTTACCAAAAATATCGAAGACTCTTTTGCTGCTACGGCTTTTGCCGAGGCTGGAGAATTTGACACGGCCAGAGGGCTTACTTCGGCACCAAAGGGGTGGATAGTCCTTGCCGGTCAGGGCGCCAAGTTATCTCAGCAGATATGTACTTATGTAAAAGAGCTCTGCAAGAGTACAAGCAGCGCCTTACAGATTATCTGGCGTGGGAACCTGAGTGCGGAAGAACTTTCGGAAGTGGACAAAGTACTCAAGGACCTCCCTGTAGAAGTAAATGTGGTCGCCGAAGACCTAGAAAAAGAGCTTCCCCGACAGCTACGTCAATTAAGGCGTATCGTAATGGTTGTCCTTACCGGTGAGAAGAGTCGTTTTCGGTCTTTTTTTAGCAAAGTTAGCTCTGAATTTGCTTGTCCCTTGGTAATAATTTCCGAAAAAGATCTAAAGGGGTGATATCATGAGTATGTATGGTAAAAAGAGTTTATGGCATCGCATGTTGGAGGGTTTTACCGCTACAGCCTTTGCTGAAGCAGGAGAGTTTGACACTGCCCAAAAAATCGCCCGTGAAGCCGGCCTCCGGCCTTCTCTGGAGCTGTCCTGGTGGGAAAAGGCCATGGCCGCCATAGCCTTTGCCGAGGCAGGTGAGTTTGACACCGCCCAAAAATTTAGCCAGAAGGATTTGGTCTCTGAAATAGAGGTCAAATCGCGCCATTTGGATAATCTATTGGAAACATCCCTAGAGAGTGCGGCCGCAGCGGCCTTTGCCGAGGCTGGAGACCGCTATCAGGCCATCAAAATTATTGCCCGGCTACGGGGCAAAAAGGTCTTGATCGTCTGTGAAGGGGCCCACATACCCGAAAGGTTGATGCAACAGGGGATAGAATTGGCCGAAAAAATGGGGCTAGAATTAGTGGTCTTAAATATCTTCACCCATACCATGACTGCTACGGCCTCTAAAGAGCGTGAAAAATGGCGTGCCCAACTGAAAAAACAGGCCGCCAAATCTTTGACCCCTTGGCGGAAAAAATATCCTAAACTACGCTTTCAGCACCAAGTAGGTTTTGGTCTACCGGGAGAGGTCATTAAACAAATATTGCCCCAGATAAAGGGGGTTCGTTACATATTGAGCCTAAAAGAAATTCATTTAGAAGAAAGTATTGCCTTAGAGTCCCAAATGGTCCATTCGTGGCGTCATTAATAATAAAGCCTAGGAGGCTGCAGTTGAGCGTGCACAATGCTTTCGCAGGAGCTCTAGGGCCAGCTCCGCGGCACGCCAGGCAGCCCCTGGGTTTCCTAAACTCCTACGTACTTTGGTAAGTTCGGCTTTCAACTGTCTAACCTTCAGGGAGTCGGTGAGATAGACAGCCAAGGCCTCGGCCAAACGTGCGGGCGTGGCTTCCTTTTGGAGGATCTCAGGCACCAGGGGTTTAGAGGCCAATAGATTTACTAAACTGACATAGGGTACCCGGATGAGGTGTTTGGCCAAAAAGTAGCTAAGAGGGGCAAGCTTGTAAGCCACCACCATAGGCGTACCCACTATAGCAGCTTCGAGGGTTACTGTACCGGAGGCCAAAAGCAAGGCCGAGGCGTGATTCATTACCTCGTATTGGTACCCTCGCAGCACTTTGAGGTCGGGTGAGTCTTCCACAAAGAACAACTCTGGAGCCAGACCCTCTGCACGTACTATTACACCTTGGATTTCTGGGAACTTCTGTTTCAGCCGAAAAAAGGTCTCTAAAAATAGGGGCAGGTGTCTTAAGACTTCACCGCGTCGGCTACCAGGGAAAATTCCTATTAGGGGGCGTGTAGGGTCCAGACGGGTCAACTCAAAAAAGGTCTCTCTACTCAAGGCAGGGCGCACCACGTCCAAGAGGGGGTGCCCCACAAAGGTGACTTCAAAACCGTGTTTATGATAAAAATCCACCTCAAAGGGGAGAATTACCGCCATAGAGTCCACCACCCGCTTGATCACCTTAATCCTTCGTTCTCGCCAGGCCCAAATTTGAGGACTTATGTAATAAAAGACCGGAACACCGTATCGTTTAGCCACCCGGGCCAAAAGAAGATTAAATTCGGGAAAATCAATGAGTATTAATAACCCTGGTGGGTTTTCCTTTAAACGCCTCTTTAGCTGATTGAATATACGCCAAAACCTTCGTAGCTGATCTGTAGAAGGCAAACCCACCACAGAAAGGGCCTCGGCCGAACAGATACACTCCATACCCGCGGCCCGAAGTTTAGGCCCCCCTATGCCACTTACGTGTACTCCGGGTAATAACTCCCTTAAGGCCCTTAAAAAGGAGGCCCCATGTAAATCACCCGAGGCCTCCCCTGCTATCATGAGCAAATGGTGTGTCTTGTCCAATCTTCTAAACTCGGCCCTTCTCTGGTGATAAAATGGGCCTTTTGGCGCTCTATTTCCTTCTTGATCCTAAAGGCCAGTTCTAAGGCCGAAAATCCCTCTTGACCACTTACAGGGGGCTTACCCTCGTTTCGTATAACCTGTACAAAAGTAGCCAACTCCTCTAAAAGAGGATCTACACGATCAAAATGTTCCACAAGGGGCGCAAAATCTTCAGACAACACGTTGCCATTCTTATGCATAGCTACCTTCATAAAGGTGCCTTCCAGGGTATCGGCCGACAAAAAAGCCCCTTTTTGAAACACACGAAACCTGCGTACAGGCTTAAAGGCTATACGACTGGCGGTAAGGTTGGCCACTGTCCCGTTTTTAAAAGTCAACCGCACACTGGCCATATCGGTTTTGTCGGTAATCACTGGGGCCCCAGCGGCCTGAAGCTCTTTTATAGGAACCCTTACCAAGGCCAAGACCAGATCTATATCGTGTATCATGAGGTCAAGGATAACGTCTACATCTAGGCAGCGGGTAGAAAACTTAGACATACGTTGCGCTTCGATAAGAACAGGGTCCTGCACCTCGCTAAAAAGACGCTTTATAGGAGGATTAAAACGTTCTATATGTCCAACTTGCAGGATTTTGCCTCTACTTTGGGCCAATTCCACCAGGGCCTTGGCTTCTTTAGGGCTAGAGGCAAGGGGTTTTTCTACAAACACATGACAACCCGCATTTAAGGCCTCTTGGGCCACCTCGAAATGGTACACAGTGGGAACCACCACCGAAACAGCGTCTACCAACGGTAAGACTTCTCTAAAGTCGGTAAACGCCCTGGTATTGCAGACCTTGGCCACTTCCGTAGCCCTTTGGGCGTCTATATCTACCACACCTACCAAATCGGCTTCGGGTAAAGCCGCAAGTTTTAAGGCGTGGTAACGCCCCAAATGGCCTACCCCAATAACCGCTATGCGTACCAAAGGAAGACTCTTTTGGGTATTTGTGTATTTCTTTATCACTCTAGCTTCTCTCGTAATTTTTTTAATTTAACTTCGGCGACCATTATCTTAATCTAAAGCGCATATTTTGTCTCTATCCCTCTAGAGGATCACAAACTCCTACAATGGCGATACCCGCCTGATCTGCTTGCTTGATAGCCTCTTTTTGATCAAAAAAAAGAGACTGCTTCGCCTCTATACACAAGACCTTGGCCTGGGCTTTGATCATGCTGGCAATGGTGCCTTTGCCCACGGAAGGTAAATCAAAACGCCTATCCTGTATAGGCTTACAGATTTTAATTACCACGGTATCCCTGGCCAAGGTCCCCGCCCGCAAAATAGTGGCGTCTGTACCTTCCATGGCCTCCACCGCCACTACTATTCGTTCTTTTACCACCACACACTGACCAATATCTAAATTACCCACGGCCTTGGCTATTTCCCACCCGAAACGGATATCTTCCCATTCGTCCTGCGTAGGGGCCCTCTTGGTAAGCACCCCTTGAGGAGTTAGGATAGAATCAAGATACCGGGTGGGAGAAACCACTTTAAAGCCCTGATTTTCAAGCTCTGAAGCCACCGCCCTTAGCAGTTGATCGTCATTTCGGCTGCGCAATTTATGCCACAGTTTTATGGCCGAAAGATCAGGCCGGGCCTGCCACAAGGAAGAGGGTTTTTTTACTTTGCCCGCAAAGATTACCTCTTCCACCCTGTGTCTTTTTAAGAGACGTAAAAGTTTTCCCAATTGGGCAAGACCTATTTCTTCGTATACATCAGCACACTCTAGAAGTCTTTGGTCTGTTTGCCCACGGAGACCAATGATTACCACCTTTAGGGCCCTCTTACGTAGCTCTTCAGCCACCAGACGGGGAAATTGCCCCCCGCCGGCCACTATCCCCACGGTGCCCATTAGCCCCCTCCATGATACCTCTTACGCATAAGTCCCTGACGAGATTTCCCCTTGAGGAACGCCAAGAAAATTTCTACTTCTTTGACGTCGGGAAATTCTCTCTCCAGGGAAGCAATGGCCTCGGCCAAAGTAGAGGCCTCTAAATAGAGGCGCAAGGCTTGCCGTAGAATTTTAAGACTTTTGCCCGAAAAGCCTGCCCGACGTAAGCCAATCAGATTGAGATCGTATATACCGGCAGGCTGTCCAAAGACTTTGACAAAAGGGGGGACATCTTTATCTACTCCGGAATGAGCCCCTACAAAGGCATTTTTCCCGATGCGCACAAACTGATGCACGCCTGATTGCCCGCCAAAGAAGACCTTTTCTCCTACCCGCACATGTCCCGCCAACATGGCCCCACTGGCCATTATTACCTCGTCTTCCAAAATGCAATCGTGGGCTATGTGTACATAGGCCATGAGAAAACACCTGGTACCAATGCGGGTAACCCCCTGGTCAAGGGATGTTCCCCTATGTACCGAAACATACTCGCGAAAGATATTTTCGTCGCCTATTTCCACCCGCGTAGGTTCTCCTTTATAAGCCAGGTGCTGCGGCGGTAGACCAATAGTAACAAAAGGATAGAGGACATTACGGGCGCCCAAACGCACCTTCCCATCTAAAACCACATGGGCTATTAATCGTGTAGCAGGACCAATTTCTACCTCGGGGCCCACTATACAAAAAGGCCCGACTTCCACGTCAGGGGCGAGCCTGGCTTCGGGATGGACCTGAGCTGTGGGATGAATAAGGGGCATTAGCGCATCCCCGCCAACAATTCGGCCTCAGCCACTACTTTTTCTCCTACCAGGGCCTTACCTGTAGACTTTATAATACCCCGTCGGGCCTTAATGCCCCTCAGTTCTAAATAAAGGACATCTCCAGGAAAAACAGGGGCTCGAAAACGGGCTTTATCTATACCAGCCAACAAAAAGAGCCGATCTTTGTGTTCTGGATAGAGATTTTTAAAGAAAATCACCCCTGTCTGGGCCAGGGCTTCCAGAATCAATACCCCCGGCATTACCGGCTCTCCCGGAAAATGTCCCTGGAAATAGGGCTCATTCAGGGTGACGTTTTTCACCGCCCGTATGAAAGGGGGCTCTTTACAGAAAGAAACCACCCCATCAATAAGGACAAAGGGGTACCGATGGGGTAAAAACTCCAGGATGTCCCGATAGGTAAAGACAAAATCAGCCATTTTTTTTCTCCTCTTCCAGCGCTTGCACCCGTTTCTTGAGTTCCCGCAACTCTTTTAGCAACTCAGGCAATCTTTCGTAAGCAGCCACACAGCGTCGCCAGCGAGAAGCCTCCATGGCAGGGGCGCCGGCCACCTTGCCCTTAGGAGGTACATCTTTGGCCACTCCTGCCCGAGCGGCTATCAAAGCAAAATCACCGATATTTACCTGGGCGGTCCCCGCCTGCCCCCCTACCATAACCCCTCGCCCCAGACGCGTACTGCCTACAAAGCCTGCCTGGCCCGCCACGATACAGGCCTCGCCCATAACCACATTGTGTGCAATCTGAACCAGATTGTCTATCTTGGTGCCCTTTCCAAGGACCGTGGCCCCAAAAGTGGCCCTGTCTACCGTGGTATTGGCACCAAGCTCCACCTCCTCCCCCAATTCCACACAACCAAAGTGAGGAATCTTGATGTGGGCTCCTCCTTCCTGGGCATAGCCAAAACCATCGCAACCCACCACCGCCCCGGCATGAATAATACTTTTGGGCCCGATCTTTACCCCCGGATACAAGACCGCATTGGGGTAAATGATTACTTCTGCACCGATTTCCACTTTGGGCCCCACGTAGACCCCAGGAAAAAGGACCACCCCTTGGGCTATTCGGGCACCGGCACTAATGTAAACAAAGGGGGCCACCGAGACATTATGATGTATTTCTGCCCCCACCTCCACAAAGGCTAGAGGGCTTATCCCTGAAGGGGGCAGGGGTAATTCGTAAAAGAGCCAGGCCAACTTGGCCATGGCCGCCCTGACGTTAGATACGACAATAAGACTCTTGTCAGGAAGCTCATCCTTCAAAGCAGGCGGGACCAATAGAGCCTTGGCCAAACTTTTCTTGGCTGCTTCTAAATGTTTGCGCGATTCTACAAAGGATAAATCATTTTCCTCCGCCAACGCCAAGGCATTTATCCCTTTGACTTCTAAGTCTTCCCCAATTAATTCTCCCCCGATACGTTGGGCCAGGGCGCTTAATTTATAAATCGGCAATATTTTACTCCTCGTTTTTGACTTCTTACTTAGCGGGTAATCCTCAGACGTCAAGATTAAATTTGGGCCCAAGGGTATCCGATATTCTATTCCAAAAAGCCAAGGAGGGTAAAAAGATGAAGGGACTCTCGCCAAAGCTTGTTTTTACAGGCCCAGGAAACTTTCCACCCCCTCGCCCCACCGAAACACCTAAAGAACGGGCCCCTAACTTGCGTGCCCAGCCCGGAGCCCCCAAGCCCCAAAGGGTGGGATCCACCTTAGAGCTTTACGGGGTAAAGGACCAGAAAGCCCCCACAGACCAGAACCTCCTCCCCTTACCTCTCGGCCGTCTCAAAGGACTACTCCACAAGATATGGAAGGATGTAGCAGGGCAAGACCTGCATGCCGTATTGAAAGACCTCAACAAATGGGTGGCTGATATATGGTCCCCTGGAAAGCTAAAAATCTCAAAGGCCCAGGACTTCACCCTGGACTTTACCCTTGATCTAAGCGAGACAAGCAAATGGCGTGGTCAGCTTGTATCCGTTGACTTCCACCTGGAACTTCATTTAGAACAAACAACTCCTGAGGCCTCTAATCTAAATGCCGAGGCGATCCCTGAAGAAACATCGGCCGAAGCGGCTCCACCACCCGTAGAGCCACCTGAAACTCCACCTCCTGTAGAGGCCCCTAAAAACACTCTAGAAGCCGCCCCTAGAGAACAGATAGAGGCTGATGTCAGAAACACCCCCAAAGAGCAAAACCGGTTGCGCCTTTTAAGCCCCCAAGTAGCAGATACTGGTAATTACCAAATCGCCTGGCAAACTCCCTTTCGTTTGGAAATATTTGACAAACAATCAGCCCTTCGCCTGCGCGTAGAAGAGGGCCGTGGCTTTCAATTTGCCTATAAATTTCAAGCGGTACAACTCCGGCTCCTTGACCATAGTGTAATTCGCTGGCAGGCTCCAGAGAATTTAGAAATTCAAAAAGGCCTGGCCCAACTAAAGCTTGCTCCTCCTGCCGAGGGATAGACAAAACCCGGCCTCCTGCGTAAAGTGGACTTCAACAAGAATAATACGCGCAGGAGGCCTCTATGTCTGCACTTCCATCCCTTATTCAAGACCTTTTACAACCTGAAGCTTATCCCCATCGCCCTAAGCACATAGATTTGGTCCAAACCCATATCTCTTATGTACTCCTGGCTGACGATCTGGTGTACAAGATAAAAAAACCCGTAAACTTTGGCTTTTTAGATTTTACCACCCTGGAGAAACGACTCTTTTATTGTCGGCGTGAGTTGGAATTAAACCGTCGCCTGGCGGAAGAGATCTATCTAGACGTAGTCCCCATCGTTAAACGTCAAGACAAATATGTGCTAGAGGCCGAGGGCGTGCCGGTGGAATGGGCGGTCAAGATGAAAAGGCTCCCCGAAGAGGGGATGATGCAACGCCTCATAGACCAGGGACTTCTACAAGAAAGACACATGGAATTATTGGTCCAAAAACTTGTGCCCTTTTATCAAAAGGCAGCCACCGGAGCAGAGGTAAACAAGTACGGCTCAATAGAGACCATTTCGTACAACGTAGAAGAAAATTTTACCCAGACAAGAGACTTTGTAGGGCTGGTCCTTTCGCCATGGCGCTACAAACATATAGTGACCTGGACACGTAAGTTCTTAGAGACCCAACAGGCACTTTTTGCCCAACGCGTCACCGAAGGTTTTATCCGCGATGGTCATGGAGACCTTTATTCAGCAAATATTTGCTTCGATGAACCCCACAACAAAGTCTATATCTTTGATTGTATAGAATTTAACGACCGGTTTCGGTGTGGAGACGTGGCCCAAGACCTGGCCTTTTTGGCCATGGACCTTGATTTTCATCGTCTGGACCACCTGGCAGAATTCTTCATCCGCCGCTATACCGCCTTGGCTAAAGACCAAGGGCTTTATGATCTCCTCGATTTCTACAAGTGCTATCGTGCTTACGTTAGAGGAAAAATTGGCTGCTTTACGTGGAGCGCAAAAGAAGTTGCCGAGGAGGTACGTCAAAAGAGTCTCTCCCAGGCCAGGCGTTACTTTGACCTGGCTTATAGGTATGCCCAAGGGCTCCCCGTACTCCTTGTGTTTTTTGGGCTTTCTGGCAGTGGGAAAAGCACCCTGGCCCGCAGGATAGCGCAAAAATTACTGGCCACTTATTATAATTCTGATGTAGTGCGCAAAGAAATCCTTGGTCTAGACCCTAAAGAACATCATTATGAACCCTTTGGGCAGGGAATATATCGTCCGGACATCACCCAAAAAACTTACCAAACCTTAGTAGAAAGGGCCCTTGCCCATCTAGCTGAAGGCCAAGACGTCGTCCTAGACGCCACTTTCTTAAGCAAGACCTTACGCTCCATGGTGTTAGAGCACGTTAAATCTATGCCCATCAAACGCCTGTTTGTGTGGTGTAAGGCCCCTGAAGAAGTCGTAAAAGAACGACTTTCCAAGAGAAAGCACCTTGTCCATGAGCCTTCTGACGGACGATGGGAGATATATTTGGCCCAAAAAGAGCGTTTTGAACCACCAGAGGAAATTCCCCCCGAAGAGTTATTTATCTTGGATACCAACGCCCCTCCAGAAGAATTAGAGGCCCAGATCTTAGAGAGGCTTTGGGGAGATATGTAGATATTCCAGGGGGAAACGTATTTCCACCGGAGGGGGTAGAGACTTTTTGAGGCGGATAAAACAGGCCGTACAGTTAGTTAGTAAAATACGGGGAGCATCAACCCTTTCCACCAGCATACACCGCCACGATTTTTCTATTTTTTGGGATAATTCCGGATAAAAAAGGGCAAAACTCCCCCCTTGACCACAGCAATGTTCAATTAAGGGATAGGGGCTTAGCCGCCACCATTTTGTCCCGGTAGCAAATCTAAGGTGACAGGGCAGGTGTAGACACACCTGGGAGGAAGCCCGCCACTGGGCACCAGAACGTAGTAAAAAATCTGTGGCTTCAAAGACACGTGCAGCTAAAAGGGAGGCCTCTTCCCCCAACCCCTTGTCCTTCAAAAGCCGGGGGTAAATTTCCTTCAGAGCAAAATAGCAAGAGGCACAAAGAGTAATTATCGGCCTTTCTCCTCTAAGGGCCTCTATATTCTTTCGGGCCAAGGCATAAAAGCTTTTCTGATCTCCCAGGGCCAAAAACACAAGACCACAACAGCCCTGATCAGGGGGTAATCCCAAGGAAAAGCCCAAGGCCTCTAGGCTTCTTACCAGGATTTCTGTAACAGAAGGGTAAAGAAAGTTGGCGCCACATCCTAAAAATAGACTCACCTCTCCTTTTTTGGGTAAGGAAAAACGTTTGGTAAAAGATGGTTCTCGTAGGTGGGCTTTGGTCAATAAATCAAGCCCTTTATCT
>Ga0256840_1000132_pt1 | contig 66609 bp, 72 predicted proteins | sample 355202metaG_FD_185969 | JGI IMG/M metagenome (GOLD analysis project Ga0256840, IMG submission 185969) | Hydrothermal vent microbial communities from Mid Atlantic Ridge, Atlantic Ocean - 355-202 | ecosystem: Environmental > Aquatic > Marine > Hydrothermal vents | place: Atlantic Ocean: Mid...
TAGCTATCTTCGACCGTTATATCCAAGAAGCCACATTATCTGGAGATTTGAATATGCCTATTTTTAATAAAATTGGTAAATTTAATTTCAAGGTACTTATTATGAAAGGTCCTAAGGTAAAATCTGGTCCAACATTTGGAAAAGTTCGTTCAAGAAATAAAAATGGACAATGGAGAAGAAAAAGATCTGATGCAGGTTTCAGCAGAGCTTTTTGGAATTTAGTCAAAAAAGTATTTGGATAAATTATGTTTGCATTTATAGCAACATTCATTTCCATCCCTATTGTTCATTTTTTGGTTACAAATCAAAGTATATTTGGAACAGCTACTATCGCTTTATTCGCTGGTTTTATTGGTTTTTATATAGGAAGTATGTTTTATAGGATATTCATTGTATTTTTTGCATTAGCAATAATTTCTACTTCTTGGAAAATTATAAATATTGTAAATGATAAAATCAAAACTTAAAATATTCAAGTATACATTATTTTGATATAATAGTGTATATTTAAAATCGGAGTTTATTATGTTAGCCTTAAAACAAGAGCAACTATTTGATGAAATAGATATTTTACCAATAGATTTAAAAACTAAAATTGTTGATAAGATATTAGCTAGTATCACACCTTCAAACACTTCAATAGACGCACTATGGATAAAAGAAGTTAATAAAAGGAAAACTGATATTGAGACAAATAGTGCATCTCTGGTCGATGGGGATGAAGTTTTTCAAAAAATAGCTAAAAGATTAAATTCATAAATGACATATTCATTTCATCCAGATGCTGAACTTGAGCTAAATGCTTCAGTTGATTATTATGAAGAGTGTAAAACAAATCTTGGCTCAGAGTTCGCTTATGAAGTTCAAAAAACAATCCAAAGAATTTTAGAATTCCCAACTGCTTGGCAAAAACTAGATGGAGAAATACGAAGATGTCTAACTAACCGTTTTCCTTTCGGAGTAATTTACTACAAACGAGATGAAGAGATTATTATTTTAGCCATTATGCAACTCCAAAGAAAACCCAACTACTGGAAAAAGAAAAAGATATAACAAAAACGAGGAGACTAATAATTTCCCTAGCGGAAAATTATCGCTCACGACGACCGTTATATGAAGCCCAACGGCAAGACTTCCACCCATTCCATTTCAAAATGACATACTTTTAAGCCTAAATGATAAAACTTGCTATAAATCCTACACCCCAAGAGTACTTCCTCGCTTCGCTCACGGCGCATGTGCAAAATTCAAGAGTTATCAACTGATACTAAAAGCTATAAACCCAAATATGAGATGCAAGATATATTCAAGCTCTATGGAGATGATTATATATCAAGACATAAACTTAATTCTATGCAACTTAAAGCCATTAGAAATATATCGGTGTGTAGAACTTCTGCTATGGGTTATAATACCAAAGAGTGCAATGATTGCAAAAACATAGAGTTCACACCCCAAGGGCATTTCTTTCAGGGCGCGTACAACTCGTGTCGCAATAGAAACTGTCTTAAGTGTCAAGGGGATGAGATGCCCCTGAGGGTACAAGCGATATCATTGGATAGGTTGCTACATCATTCACGCGTCATTAATATTCTGGGGGACTCATATCGTTTAAAAGAGAAAAAAGAGGAAGGCTTGGTTGATTCAGGCTTGTATAACTTTCAAGCTACTAAATCAGTAAAAGGAGCTAAATAATTAGTGTTGTTTAAGGTTACAGTTCGTAATTTTTTTACGAATTTAACTCCGCCGTTGACAGGTCGTCTTTGGTTCTGAAATTTCTTCTTACAATCTTTGTATAAGTAGCTCTGAACATCTCTTATGTTTTCTATCTTTATTATATTTTTGGAAGAGCATTTTGGACAGTTTTTAGTGTTTTCTTATAATCAATTTATAAAAGAATTTTTTTAGAGTTTCTAGCACCAATAATTTTTAGATCGTAATAGTTTTATTTCATTTTTAAATTATTATAGAAAAAGAGATAAATTACGGATATTTAACAATGATACTTTATCTTCAATTTTTGTTAATTCATTTGTAGTACAATTCACCAAATTTTTTAAGGGGAATAATGAAAACACTTTTTGGTGATAGACAAAAATGCTATAAATGCTACAGACCTGTAATTTCATGCATGTGTAAACATATTTGTCAAGTAGATACAAATACAAAATTTATCATTCTAATGCACCCAAAAGAGTTTAAAAAAGTAAAAAATGGTACAGGTCATTTTACACATCTAGCATTAAATAATTCAGAGTTATTTATAGGAGTTGATTTTACTAATCATCATAAAATAAACAAAATTATTTCAACACACCAAAGCTTTGTACTCTACCCATCTAAAGATGCTATTAACATAAGTACTACCGATATTTCCACAAGTTTAGACAACAAAATAAATATGGCTATATTTATCATAGATTCAACATGGTCATGCTCTATAAAAATGTTAAAAAAAAGCAAAAACCTTCAAAAACTAGAGCATCTTAGTTTTAGCACAAATAAGCTCTCAGAATTTAAAATAAAACAACAGCCAGAAGAGTACTGTTTATCAACTATAGAATCAACCCTTTGCATCTTGGAGGATTTAAATCGACTAAGCATTGAAAATATAGATAAAAATAATTTAAGTAATTTTTTAAACCCTTTTCACAAGATGATAGAGTATCAAATCAAATGTATAGATAATCCCCTAAGCAATGCAGTTAGATATAAACCTAGAAATAATTATTAAGTTTTTTTTGCTATAATCTTAGCTAATATTAACCTTATTAGGATTTTTAAATGCAAGTAGATGACGCACTATTAACTAAACTAGAAAAACTATCATTTTTAAAAGTATCGGATGATAAAAGAGAAGAAATTATCACTCAACTCTCAGAGATTGTAAACTTTGTCGATAATTTAAGCGAATTAAATACTGATGGAGTAGATGATAACTTCGCTATGAATAATGCTTCTACTACCTTGAGAGAGGATATTCCATCATGTGACACAAGCATCAACGAAGATATTATAAGTCATGCTCCACTCAGTGGTGATAATTTCTTCATAGTACCTAAAATAATTGAGTAAATATGATTCAAGTTTATGGAATTACAAACTGCGATAGTGTAAAAAAAGCTCTATCATTTTTTAAAAAGCATAACCTAACATATACTTTCCAAGATTTCAAAACAGATAAAGTAGGCTGTAATGAAATTTCCAGATGGCTTACACAAGTTGATATGAAAACACTTTTCAACTCAAGAAGTACCACATATAGAACATTAAAACTTAAAGAACTCAACTTAAATGATGATGCAAAAAAAGAGTGGCTTTGCAAAGAAAACCTACTCATCAAAAGACCTGTAATAGAGTTTAATAACAGTATAATCGTAGGCTTTAATGAAGACAATTTTAAAGGAGCGTTTTTATGAGTGAAAAAGTTGCAAACAATCAAGTTAGCCATCCAAATGTATCTGATGTAAAAAAAAGTATCGACATTAAAAAACTACTTAAAAGTGTTTTAGCCTATGGTTCTTCAGATTTACATCTTGTTGTTGATAGTGAACCGCAAATTAGGATAGATAAAGAGCTAAGACCTTTAAAGTCTGCTGTTTTAAGTGCTAATGACATAGAGGAGATGGCATACTCTTTACTCGAAGATAAGCAAAAGAAAATTTTTGAAGATACGAATGAACTTGATTTTTCTTTTGAGCTAAAAAATATTGGTCGTTTTAGAGCTAACTACTACCGAACTATCGGCGGTGTAGCCTGTGCCTTTCGTATGATTCCACTCGACATTCCTACACTTGATGAGTATGGAAATAAACCAATTTTTAAAGAGTTAGTAAAAAAAGAAAAGGGACTCATTTTAGTAACTGGACCAACAGGTAGTGGTAAGTCAACAACATTAGCTTCTATGCTCAAACAAATTAATATGACAGAAAAAAGACACATTATAACTATTGAAGATCCTGTAGAGTTTGTACATAAAAACGATAAATCTTTGTTTTCTCAAAGAGATGTTGGAAACTCTACAGAATCATTTGCTATAGCCTTGAAGTATTCACTCAGACAAGACCCCGATGTTATACTTATCGGAGAGATGAGAGATGCCGAGACAATTGGTGCTGCACTAACAGCTGCTGAGACTGGTCACTTAGTTTTTGGTACACTCCACACAAACTCTGCTCCAGGAACTATCAACCGTATTGTAGATGTTTTTGATGGAGCAGAACAAGCTCAAGTGAGAGCCCAACTTTCATCTTCACTTGTAGCCGTTATAGCACAGTCATTGATACCAAGAATTGGTGGTGGTAAAATTGCTACTCAAGAGGTTCTCATCAGTAATCCAGCTATTGCAAACCTCATTAGAGAAGATAAAGTCCATCAAATCTATTCTCAAATGCAGCTCAATCAAAAAGAGACCAATATGACAACGCAAACTCAAGAGCTTCTTGAATTATTACAAACCAAAGCCATTACAAAAGAAAATGCTATTAAAAATTCAAACAGACCTGAAGAACTTGCTAAAATGATTGCAGAATTATAAGTCCTGCGAAGATGTGCCTAGAGCTACAACTCTATTTCTTCCTGCATTCTTTGCTTCATAAAGTGCTTTGTCCGCTTCTCTAAAAGCATTGTTAGCATTTTCAAGCTCTGCACCCTCTAACAGTTTAACACCTATGGAAATAGTTAGATGCTTTGAACTATAATGGTTTCTATGAAGTATTTTTAAATTTTCAACTGCTTGTCTTATTTTATTTGAAAACTTTATTGCATTTTCTTTTATTTTATAATGATAGAGCATTGCAAATTCTTCACCACCAATTCTAAAACAGTAATCATTTGGACGGTACATTAAAGATTTAATAGTTTTAGATACAGCTATTAGTGCCTTGTCTCCCTCTTGATGTCCATAAGTATCATTATATTGTTTAAAATAATCTATATCTATAATCGCTAATGCGATTTGTTTTTTTTCTCTTTGTGCGATTAATAATTGCTTTAGAAACACTTCATCAAAATACCTTCTGTTATAAAGCTTTGTTAAGGCATCTGTTATTGAAAGTTCTTCTACTAATTTTTTATTTGTAATATCGTGCTTGATTCCCGTGTAGCCAATTATATTTCCATTCAAATCAAAGTTAGGAGCAATAATATTATCTGCCCAATAGTATCCACCTGTTTTCGTTTTATTTTTTATTTCACCACGCCAAACAAGCCCTTTTTTAATAGTATCCCAAAGTTTAATATATAAACTATGAGAGGTATCTTTATGTCTAAATATTCTATGGTTATTTCCAACAAGTTCCTCTTTTGAAAATCCAGATAGATTACAAAATTCTTCACTAACATCGATAATATCACCGTTGAGATCTGTTTTAATCACCATAATATTTTTATCAATAAGTTGTAAGTAATGTGCTGTTTGATTATCTTTTTCTGATTGATAAATATAATTAGACATAATATATATAACACGCTTTAAAAAATCCATCTCACAATAATCAAAACAATCACTAAAGTAAAGTTGAACAGCTCCTATACTTTTACCTAAACTAACAAGAGGGATGCTTACAAGTTCCTGCACTTGTACTCTATCTGCACCATTTATCAGTTCTATGTTAGAGTGTGTAATTTTATATTGATGATCAATAATACAATCGCCGATAAGATTATCATGAATTGACACAGTAGCATCTATGCTAGCAGAGTCAATTCCAAAAGTACCACCAAGATATAATTTATAATTATTATCATCATATATATAGAGTATCCCACTCACAGCATCAAACTTTTTGACTAGCTGATAGATTGATATCTCACACAAATGCTTAAATGAAGAGGATGCAAGTAGTGTCTCTTTTAGTGTAGCAACATATTTATCATCATTTTTTTTCTTATCAACAGCTCTTAATAGTTTACTTGATTTATAAAAATTTCTCTGCATAACCAAGATTGTCAAAAGGATGATGATAAAATAAAGCAAAGTGCCATAATAAAGTTTATCGGCGATAACACCTTCTCTCGTATATAATCTCTCCAATAGTAGATCTTTTGTTTCTTGATGAAGCTTACTTAAAGAGTTTTCTATCTTTGAGAGCATTAAATCATACTCATTTGTAGTGTTTTGCAAAAGCGCAAACTCTTCTATAAGATTTTTAACACCTTTATCTAATTTATCTATATCAATATTTTTTATTTTTATTAAAATTTCAGAGATTTTATTAAGATTTTGTAAAAACTCTTTTTTATTATTTTGTGCTATAAATATATAATGTTCATGTTGTATATTTTTAAGTTGATGTATATTTTTTAAAGCTTGAGGTATTGTGGATGTTATTATTGAGATTAAAAGTGCCTCATCTCTTTGTGGCTCTAAAAACAAAGAAAACATCTCATCTTCATTGCCATAGATAGAACTACTTTGTATCCCTTGTATCTCTTGCTTTGTGACGGAGTGTTGCTCCTGATAAAAATCTCTTAGTATTAAAAATAATATTGTAAAGATAATTATAGAAATAATTCCTGGAAAAATAACTTGTTTTTGTACTTCCAAAAGATAGCCTTTTGCTCTTCAATATAACTAAAATTATTTATCAGAAAAGGTAACATATATATAATAAATGTTTACTAAATATATTTTTATAGTTTTGTATCGGTAGATTATCAAAAGTAATATATCTTATATTTAATAAAAGTTCTTTATATACTTTTTCTAAACCTTATCATCTTAAACCTTTCACCTAAAAAATCTGGTAATATCAGCATTTTAACTTTTTCTAACTCCTGCTTATATAATTCCTCTTCAACATTCTCTTTTAGTATCTCTAAAAGGTCTAGTATCCCCATATCTACTAAAGCAACCATTTGAGCCTTTAACTCTATAAACTCTACTCCAGCGTCAGCGTAAGCATCTTTCACATGAGCAAATGTTACATCATAAGTTATGTCCGACTTTGCAAATAGCTTTTCTCGCTGTATATCTTCTTCAAACAATGGGATAACCTTATGTTTTTCATACACTCTTATGGAAAAATCAGGTCTTGCTGCCATCTCCCCATAATCAAAACTCATAAACTCAAACTTTTCACAAGACTCCGCCATCTCACAAGCAAACTCTTCATATCCAAGAGCTATTTCGCCTCTATCTTTATGATACTGTTTCGCTTTTTCATCTACCCATGAATTATCTACATCAAACTCAATGTTATGTGCATCAACTCTCGCAGTTTTTCCTTTATAGTAAAGTTCACAAGGGAATGCATCAAAGATTTCATTGGCAATAAAAAAAGCATTTTTACATTTGAATTCAGTAAGTGATTTATAATGAGTTAGCGATACAACATCTCCAAATGACTCTTTAAAATAATTTGTTTGAAACTCCTGCAAGTTATCAAATCTCTCTATAATCACAAATTTTAATGTTGTGAGTAATTTTGGTCTAAGTGTATATATAAATTCAATCACATCCGCTAAAAAGTAGCCATGATGCGCACCAATCTCACAAACTGTCCCACTTGGATGTAGAAACCCTTCATCCACCAAAGAGATAATATGTTTAGCTACACATCCACCAAAAAACTTACTTGTACTCACAGCGGTATAAAAGTCACCACTTTTACCTATGTTTTTATAAGTTGCATAGTAGCCATTTTCACCATACAACCACTCACTCATATACTCGCTAAATTTCATACTATCTGTCATTTTTATACATCTCATACAGACTTAACAATTCAAGTTGTTTATCTATTTCAAATATCTGAGAATCTATGTTTTGAATATTGACAGAATTTTTCAATAACTCTACATCGAAATTAGTTTTGTATCCAGCCTTGTATAAATCAACTGTATCTGCTAAAAGTTTCTCATATATCTCTTTGTTTTCAACGCTTAGTGCAATCTTTTTTTCATAATTGGATATATTTAGCATAACCTGTTCAAAAAGTGCTTTAAGCTCTCTTTTTTTATCTTCAACTACTACTCTTGATTTTAAATAATCTACTCTTGAAGACTCTATATCACTAAAAGTATTTATATCTATTGGGATTGAAACCCTTATGCCATAGTCATAATAGTTTTTTTCACTAGAAAATGCTGGTATAGTTGGTGAGAATTGTTGATTTTGAGTTTTTGACCAGTTATATCCAGCTGTAAAACTTATGCGTGGAAAGTACTTTGCCATTGTAACTTTTTTATTATAGGATGTTTTTTCTATATCACTCTGCGTCATATTAAGAACGATGTTATTTTCTAAGAACTTTTCTTCACTTAAAAGCTCTAACCTTGGTACAATTGCATCATCATACTTCATATCGCTTAGAGTAGCAAAAGTTGAAATAAGTCTTTGTTTATTTGTTTGCATATCATAAAGTGCTTGAATGACTGCATTTCTAGCAATTATTGCATTATCTAAAAATCCAGAATCTAACTGTCCATTAAGATACTGCTCTTTTTGTTGCTCTAAACTTATCTCGGAGTTTTTTATAACTAAGTTCTGCTTATCAATCATCAAGCCCATCTGTTTTATCTGCATCAACAAAGAGATAGCTTCTTTGGTTAATTTTCTTTTTGCAACATCAATCGAATAATCCGAATAAACCTTAGAAGCATCTACAAACTTAACACCATAGTAGATGCCACCAAACTGAAAAATAGGCTGGTCCATTTTTATTGCAGCACTTTGTGAAGTTTGCTCCACATCATAGGGCTTACTTTTTGAATAGCTGTATTGTAACATTATTGGTGCTATCCATGAATCATGAAGCTTAGAACTTTCAGCTTCTATCTTTTCATAATCATACTTAAACTGTTTCTTTTTTGAGTCTGATAGATATATATCTAAAGATTCATTTTTTTCTTCCGCTAGCAGTAGTGAACTACAAAGTAGCGAGAGCGCGATTAAGAGATTTGAAGCCTTCATCTATTTCCTCTTTTGTTATTGTAAGTGGTGGTAAAAATCTCAGTGTGTTTTTACCAGCTTTTAAAACCATCACACCCTCATCTTTAGCATTTGCTATGATTTTACTTAAAGTATCTGCATTGTTAACACGCAATCCACACATCATCCCTATACCAACCTTAGATGTAAAAAGATTTCTATTTGTACTATATATCTCTTCTAACTTTTGGTTAAAGTAAGTTGTCATTTTTTCTAATTCACCACTTTTAGCATACTCTTTTAAAAGGTCAAGTACAGCACAAGCAGCGGTAGCACTTAAATAGTTTCCACCAAAAGTTGAACCATGATCACCAGCACTTAATATATCTTTGAGAGATGTCATAACAACACCGATAGGAACTCCACCACCTAAACCTTTTGCTAAAGTTATAATATCTGGCTGTATCTCATAAACCTGTGAAGCTAAAAATTTACCTGTTCTATAAACACCAGTTTGCACTTCATCAACTATAAGTAGTACATTTTTTGATGCTAACATCTTTGCTAGAGCTTGAACCTCTCCCTTGTCTTGTGGCTGAACACCACCCTCCCCTTGCACAAGTTCTATCATAACAGCGCAGGTGTGATCATCAACTAAGCCCTCAATATCGCTCATAGTATCAGCATACACAAAACCATCAGGGAAAGGTCCAAAATAGTTATGCATTGACTCTTGACCCGTAGCTTTTACAGTTGTGATAGTTCTGCCATGAAACGAATGCTGTAGTGTAATAATCTTATATCTCTTCACTTCACCATCAATTTCACCAAACTTTCTTGCAATTTTAATAGCACCCTCATTCGCCTCAGCTCCACTATTTCCAAAAAAACATTTCATATCGTAGCCACTTTGCTCTACTATCTTTTGTGCAGCTTTTACTTGGGGAGCGATATTATAAAGATTTGATGTATGAGTAATATTGGAAATTTGCTCACAAATAGCACTATTGACTTTTTTATTTGCATGACCAACACTCACAACCCCTATCCCTGAAGTAAAGTCTATATATTTTTTTTCATCACTATCAACTAATCTCGCATTATCCCCGCTTACAAACTCTACATCTACTCTCGCATATGTAGGCAAAACATATTTATTATCTAATTCTTGTGTATTACTCATCTACTTACCTCTACTTTATTTTCTTGATATATTGCATTTTTCCCATCAAGTGAATGCTTAGAACTTGTTAAATTATTGACCCCCTTAGTTCCACTATAAATTAAAACACAATCACTTCGTACATCATCATTTATCTTAACTTTTAAACATATACTTCCATTATCTGAAGATATAACCACCTTTTCATCTTCTTGAAATCCAAGTTTACTATGAAGATATACATTCTCCTCTCGTGCAAACTGAGAGTTTAAACTTGTGATACTTTTTGGAGTTATAAGAAATAACTTTTCAGAGTTTCCTAAAGGTTCAAACTCTTCTAAAAAACAAAATTCACTATCATCAGTATCAAAGCCATTTTTATATGGAATCTCTACTCTATCTGTAACAACAAAACTACCATCCTCTTTTTGCGTACCAAAACTTTTAAAATGATTTATATAAAACTCTTCGCTCTCTAAGTCAACAACAAACTCTTTACAGAGATAAGCACTTAAATCATACTCACTTATTCCATATAAACTCACATCCATGTAAGGCATATTTATTATTGCATTGTGAGAGTATGAAGTTCTAATATCGTTTTTATGTAAAAAACTTTTTGCAGGAATTATCAAATCTGCAATTGCACTTGTCTCATTTTCGTAAAGTCCAAAATAGATAACATTTTCAACACTTTGCAAAGATTTCTCAACTCTGGATGTATCAGGCATTTGAGAAAGGGGATTTGCCCCTTGAATAAACACAGTTCTAAATTTACTAAACTCTGTGTTAACCTTCGATACTCGTTTTGCTTTTGTCTTAAAAGGTGAGCTAATTTTATCTTTTGAATTGCCAAGATAAGCCACTCCGCATCCCTCTTTGCCAAAAAGACCTTTCATTGTTGCAAAAGCGTCAATCGCTCTTATTACATCCGCACCATCACTATATTTTTGGATACCAACACCACAAACAATTGCAACTTTTTTATCCTTTGTTAACTCTAAGAGCTGACCAATTTGACCAAGAGTTACACCTATTTCATCTAAGGTAGCCTTTATTCTTATGCTTTGGGTCAACTCATAAAACTCTTCATATTCAGGTGCGTGCTCTTCTAAAAACTCTATATCACAAGCATTATCTATATGTACAAAACGACTCATTAGCATAGCAAGATATAAATCTCCATGTGGCTGTATCTGTATATGTAAATCAGCCATTTTAGCAATTTTTGTTTTTAATGGATCTATCACTATGATAGTCTTATTTTTTATAATTGGTAGCAGATGAGATGAAGTTGTATGTGGGTTTCTTCCCCAAATAATCACCACTTCAGATTTTTCTATCTCAGAGAGTGGCATATTGATATTTGAACCTCTTCCATCAATAATTCCAGCTTCACCTGCCCCATCACAGAGACTTCCATCAGTTAAAGTTGCACCTATGGAGGTGAAAAAATGATCACTTACCTCCTGCATAAGTCCAAAGTTACCAGAGCCTCGATAGTGCAGAACTTCCGTATTTGGAGTTGATTTTATTATTGCACTAAGTTTTATAAGAGCATCTTGCAAACTAATCTCTTTACCTTTATACCTAGGCTTTTGTATAGTTTCATATTGAGTATAATGATTAAGATGTGGGCATAAAAATCCTTGAGTATGACCTTTTTTGAGACCTTTTATTTTAGCATTTTCATAGCTAATTTCACAGGCATCATAACAATCAAGAGGACAAGCGGTAGTCTTATTCATCTCGCAACTCTATCTTTACAACTTTTGAAAATACTTTTGGAGCATCAATAATAATTTGTGCCATATATTTAGAAATGTTTTTACTATCTGCAATATTTAAAATTCTACTAATCTTATAAGTGCTTTTTTCTTCATCTATATATACCACTTTTGTTTTAGCATCTGCTACATCTTTTTCATCCAGATATATAGTCAATTTTGCTCTGGATGTATCAGCTAACTTTGCAACTGGAGTTGCCATCCCAACCACTTGACCAGTTTTAACTAAGATATTATAAAGCACAAAACCTTTTGCATTAAAGTTTTTATCTCTAATAGTTTTAATCAAAGATGCCTTTCTAAGTTTTAAATCTGTGATCTGAACTTTTAAATTTTGAACCGTGTTTTGAGTATTTAAAAAAAGATTTTCACTATTTATCAAATCATGAAACTCTCTATCTTTATCTACAATGGATTTAGTTTTTAAAGACTCTACTCTTTTATAGTTCATTCTTTTTCTCTGCAAAGAACTTTCTAAATTAATTAAAACATTTTCATTTGCTTTGACCATTTCTCTAAGATACTCTAATTTATCTTCGATATATTTCAATTCAACATTATCAAGCTCTGCATCTATACGAACATAAGATTTATTTGATAATTTTTTACCAATCATATCTTCATCAATAAATATTACTTCTCCAGATACATTTGAAGAGATATCTCTAATCTCATATGGTTCAACTTTCGAGTAAAAAACTTTAGCGAACGATAAAGTAAACACCAAAGAGATAATAATTAAAATTTTCACTTTTCATACCTTTATAAAAATATAAGTTATTTTACCAATAGATCACTTAACATTCAAGCATATTTCATTATATTTTAGATATTATAAAGCAAGTTTTCCTTAAAGGGTGTAGATATGTCTGTTTTAGATAATGTAGATGCTTCAACAAATTTAGCAAAAAACAACGAACTCCAATTATTAGTCTTTAGAGTAAGCGAAAAAGGTGAATCAGCTTATTATGCGATTAATGTTTTTAAAACGAGAGAGGTTGTAGAGGCGAAAAACCACTATATCACTCAAATACCTTCAGCACACCCTTTATTAGAAGGAACAATTATACTTCGCGAACTACAAATTCCAATTCTAAATCTTCCACAATGGCTTGGCATAGAACTCACTCCAAAGGAGATACAAAAATCAAATATTTTAATTTGTGATTTTAATGGTATCACAATAGGGCTTAGAATCATGTCTGCATACAGAGTTATAAAGAAAAACTGGAATGAGATGCACGCACCTGACAGCTATAGACTCAAAAATGACGGTCTTGTTATGAATGATACACGATTAGAAGATGGGAGTTTATGCCTTATCTTAGATTATGAAAAATTTCTCGCAGAAGTTATACCTCAAGCGATGGTTAATGTACAAGAGTCACCTGAAAATATTAAAGATTTGACAATCCCTGAGAGACTAAAAAATGGGACTGTTTTAATTGCTGAAGATTCTAAAACAGCACAAAGACATTTAACTCAAATTTTTAAACATTCAAACATAAATATGAAAATATTTGACAATGGAAAAAAGCTTGTTGATTATATCCAAGAGTTAGGTGAAAGGGCTATTTATATTCCAGCGGTTATCACTGATATAGAGATGCCTGAGATGTCGGGTTTTACAGTTATTAAAACATTAAGAGATAGTCCATATGCTAAAGACCTTCCGATCATTGTAAACAGTTCAATGACTGGCAATAACAACAAAAGAGAAGCCGAAGTTTTAGGTGCTAGTGCATTTATAGATAAAACTAAAAGTCATGATGTCATCCCTCTAATTATCGAGACAATGAATAATCATTCAATTTAAATATGTAACGCTCTTATTATAGCGTTACCTCTCTCTTTATTATCCACTTTCAAATATACTTTTTCCTTTCAATTTTAACTATAGATTTAAGAAATAACAAAAAAAACTATGAAATAAAAAATTCAAAGAGTAGTGTATATTCAAGGCGCATAGAGAGGAAATGTACTATAAGTACATGACGAACGGTAGCAACGCAGAAGATGCGTTGCTATTTGAATTTTGTGTCAGTAAGTTACTGGAATAAAGATATAAGTACACCAGCTGCTACGGCTGAGCCAATAACACCTGCAACATTTGGACCCATTGCATGCATTAGAAGCATGTTTGAGCGGTCATATTCCATACCTACTTTGTTTGACACACGAGCTGCCATTGGAACTGCTGAAACTCCAGCTGAACCGATTAGTGGATTTACTTTATGTCCTGGGAACATATTCATAACTTTCGCCATAAGTACACCAGATGCAGTACCCACAGAGAATGCAACAATACCAAGAGCCATAATAAACATAGTATCTGGAACTAAGAACTCATTTGCTGCGAGTTTTGAACCAACACCTAAGCCTAAGAAAATAGTTACAGTATTGATAAGTGAATTTTGAAGAGTATCATTCAAACGCTCAACAACACCAGATTCTTTTAAAAAGTTTCCAAACATAAATGCACCGATAAGTGGTGTAGCTGCAGGTAAAACTAATATAGCAAGAGTTAGAACCATAATAGGAAAAACTAATTTTTCTAAACGAGATACATGACGAAGTGTAGTCATTTTAATCTTTCTCTCTGCTTCAGTTGTTAATGCTCTCATAATTGGAGGTTGAATAATAGGAACCATAGCCATATAACTATAAGATGCAACTGCAATAGCACCTAATAATTCAGGAGCAAGCTTAGTAGCAATAAAGATAGATGTTGGACCATCAGCCCCACCAATAATTGAAATAGCTGAAGCTTGTTGCAATGTAAAATCTGCAAGACCAATTTGAGTTAATGCTACCGCACCGACAAGTGTTCCAAAGATACCAAACTGAGCAGCTCCACCAAGAAGTGCTGTTTTTGGATTAGACAGAAGTGGACCAAAATCAGTCATAGCCCCAACACCCATAAATATAAGTATGGGAAACATCTCATTGGCAAGACCCATATTATAAATTACACCTAAGAAACCGTGATCTCCAGCAATACCAGCAATTGGGATATTTGCCAACAATCCACCAAAAGCAATTGGCAATAATAATAATGGCTCAAAACCTTTTTTTATAGCTAGCCAGAACAGAAAGAAAGTAACAAGAATCATTATGATTCTACCCCATGATTTATGGAAATCACTCATCTCTTTGCCATGAGGATCCAACTCCTCGGGATCGGGATTTATAAAAGCAGCAATACCTGTAGAGCCTAAAAACCCTGTAATCATTTCAGAAAAAGGCTGACTCACATAAGTCTCTTCTTGATGCGTTGAGAGAGCTTCAGCTGATGCAGGTGCACTAGCATGTAAAGCACCAAAGCTTAAAAACATAAGCGCGAGTAGTTTTATAACAAAAGATTTCATCCGCTTATCCTAATACTGCTACAACTTGACCTTCTACTACTTTGTCGTTTGTTGCAACATTAATAGATTTTATAACGCCACCTTTTGGTGCTACAACATCTATCTCCATTTTCATAGATTCTAAAATCATAATCACATCACCCTCTTGCACACTTTGACCTGGATTAGCAACTATTTTCCAAACATTACCCGGTAAGAGAGCTTTTATTGAGATTTCATCACCAGACGATACTGGAACTGAAGTAGATGCACTCTCCCCATTTACAGCTGTAACTTGAATATCTGCATCACCCTCTGCTACTTGAACACTAAACTTTTGACCATCTACAACTACTGTATAATTTCCGTTACCCATGTTTGAATTTCCTTCTTCTTTCATATCTGATATTTTTCTAACATTTACTTCTGCTTCACCTTTTAAGAAAGTGATACCTTTTTCTTGACAAGCGGCTGCGATAAATACATTTTCATCTGTAATCTCAATACCCTCTTCTTCAAGCTTTTTAGTCCAGTGTGCCAAAGACTTAGTCTCATCAGCATCAGCCAAATCAAGAGCATTTTTTGTTGTTGGCTCTAAGCCTAATTTTTCTGAAGCAATTTTGACAATTTCTGGATCTGGTTCAACTGGTGTTTTACCAAAGTAACCAAGCACCATTTTTCCATAACCTGGAGCTATCGCTTTCCATGGACCTTGCATAACATTATTAAGCGCTTGTTGAAAATAAAACTGAGAAACTGGAGTTACTGATGTACCATAACCACCTTTTTCCACAACTTCACGCATAGCATCGATTACATCTGGGAATCTATCTAAGATATTATTATCACGCATCATCTGCGTATTTGCAGTTAATGCACCACCTGGCATTGGCGAAAATGGAATAAGAGGAGAAACCATGGTAGCTTCTGGTGGCATAAAATAGTCAGACAATGCACCTTGAAGCTCTTTTTCATATGTTAAAATCTTTTCTATCTCTAAGCCACCAAGATCATAATCCATCCCCTTAGTAGCATGAAGAATAGTTAAAATATCTGGTTGAGAAGTACCACCTGAAACTGGTGCAGCTGCCATGTCGATACCATCTATTCCAGCATCGAGTGCAGCCATATAAGCAGCAACTGAAACACCCGCAGTTTCATGAGTATGTAAACGGAGGTGTGTCCCCTCTGGAACTAAACCACGAGCCATTTTAATAGTTTCATAAACCTTTTTAGGGCTTGAAGTACCTGATGCATCTTTAAAACAAATACTATCATATGGGATACCACTATCTAAAATATCACGAAGAGTTTTTTCATAAAACCCTACATCATGAGCACCATGACATCCAGGAGGTAAATCCATCATAGTTACAACTATCTCATGTTTTAAACCATAATGGGAAATTCTTTCACCTGAATACTTTAAGTTTTCAATATCATTTAATGCATCAAAATTGCGGATAGTTGTAGTACCATGCTTTTTAAACATTTTTGCATGTAAGTCGATAAGCTCTTTTGAACCTGTATCGAGCATAACTGTATTAACACCACGAGCAAGAGTTTGAAGGTTCGCATCGGGTCCAACAATTTCACGAAATTTATCCATCATAGTAAACGCATCTTCATTTAAGTAAAAGTAAAGTGATTGAAACCTTGCTCCTCCACCAAACTCAAAGTGAGTAATGCCTGCATTTTTTGCGGCTTCAACCGCAGGAAAGAAATCGTCCATTAGAACACGACCACCAAATACTGATTGGAATCCGTCTCTAAAAGTTGTGTCCATAATATCTATAAATTTTTTAGCCATTTTAATCCTTAACCTTGTTTATGGTGAGTAATCGCTGCTGTTATCGCCGCAATTATCTTCTTATTATCTTGTTGTTTATTCTCAGAGCCAGAAGCAACCTGCTTTGGTTCAGGGAAAAACTTTTGTATTACTATTGACATCACATTCATCATAAATATCAATATAATCAGAAAAAGGAATACCGTTCCCATCCCTAGAGCCATAAACTTAAAGCCCTCTATTATGAGGTTTGTTTCCATAAATTTACCTTTTTGACATATTTGCGACAAGTATAGTATAAAGATGTTTAAAAGACTTTTTAAAGTACAGCTTATTTTTAAAATAAGTTTTAAAATAGTCATATTGTTACTTTTTGATTATATACTTCCACAAATAATTACACAGGATGAAATATGTTTAAAGATTATATAAAAAAGTTTAGGCATGCTGGTATAATCGAGGGGTATTCTTACATAACTCTTCTCTTCATTGCCATGCCCCTTAAATACTTAGCAGATATGCCATTAGCTGTTAAAATTGTTGGAATGACTCACGGCATTCTTTTTATTGTATTTTGTATCCTTTTGCTAAAAGCTTGGGAAGAAGCAGAGTGGTCGTTTAAAGAAAGTGCAATCTTTTTTATAGCTTCCCTTATCCCTTTTGGAACATTTTTCACTGATAAAAAAATTAAAGCTTATGAGTCAAATAATTAAAAGTATTATTTAGATATAATTACAAACTTTTAAATTAAGGACTAACAATATTATGATAGCTGGGATGAACGAACAAGATTTAATAGCATATTTAATTTTTGGTCTTATACTCAATTTTCTTTTTTCAATTTTATTTGGAATTTATCTTAGTAAAAACATTGGTATGCAAGAGATGATAGAGTCAAAAGGGGATAAAGAGCAATCACTATTAGTGAGCCTTAGTCTTCTTATCCCTTATGCAAAAATGATGATAACTTTATATAGAGTTGCGATACTTCAACTTTACTTTTTAAACAAAGGTCACACACATAAAGAATTTTGGGTTTATATGACTCATGAGCGCACAAAATCTTAATCTCTACAAAGAGCTTTTCAGCTCTTTCATTACCCTCTTTTGTACAAAATAAGAGACAATAAACATAATCACATAGCTCGACACTAAAGCTATAATCACAGATATAATACTTTGTGAAACAAAGTAGTATATAAAATAAAAAACTATCACTAATGACACAACACCTAAAAGTCTAATAAATAATGCACTTAAAAATGCACCACTAGCTTTTATAAATGCAACTTGATATGCGTTTACAATCAAAAATATAAAGAAAAATGAGAGATGCTTGAGCATTAAAGAAGCATTAGCATACTCAGGTGGAAAAAGAGATGCGATAATTTGCTCAGAAAACAGCAATGAAACAGATACGAAAAAAGCACTTACAATAAATGCATATTTCAATATCCAGTTTTTTAGTGCATCTATCTCATGAAATTTTTTCTCTGCAATTAATTGTGATAATTCTGGCAAGACAAATCTAAATATTGGAAAAACAAAGAGCATAATCATATATGAGAAAATTGGCTTCGAGACAACTTGAAAGTCACCTAACTCTTCAGCACTAAAATAATTAATCATAAATAAAACAGCAATATAAAAAAGCACAATCCCCGAACCAAACTCGACAGTTGAAATAACAGAATTTTTTAGAAACTTTATAGTTTTTTCATCAAAATCTGGTTGTTCAAACGAAATAACCTTACAATGCTTTTTTTTCTTTCTATACATGTATAAACTAACCAATAAGGTACTCAGTATTGTTGCAATAAAAAGTGACTGAACTCCATCTACACTAAAGATATAAAAGGCAAATAAAAACCAAGCAAGAAGCAAGATAGGCTCTAAAATCGTTACAATATTTATAGCACTATATACTCTATACATCGCTATTATATTTGAAAAATATATGCTTAGACTTATCCCAATTACTGTTGCAACAAGATACCAATAATCTACATCCACCCCTATTTTATGCTTCAAAAATGGTATAACTAAAGCCCAAACAATTAAAACAACAACAATTAGTACACCTCTAAATACATTCACTATCATCTGGGCGTTTTTCATTTGAGCAAATGTTACAACCATAGATGAGCGAAAACCTACTAAAATTAAAAGTGTTACTGTAAAGATGTCTATAGCAGTAAAATAGAGCGTTAACATAGACTTCTCAATAAGGTTCGCAGAGATCACTTTAAATGTAAAATTTACAATAATACTGGCAAGTGTAAACAAAATACCACTATAAAAAAACTTTTTCACATACTACCTTTGCTTGCTAAGTTCAGATATACAATTTTTCAAAATTTTTGAATTCCACATCCCAATTTTTTCTGCTTTAGCTTTAAACTCTGCTTTTTGATAACTATAAATAAACTCTTCATCTTTAAATTGAGGTTTCACTACTGCTAATCCTTTTTTTAGTAATTGCTCTGCTAAAGTGATCTCACCTTGAGCATATAAAATACATCTCTTATCTTTTAACTCTAAATGATATGTCTGTCTTACCTCTAAAATACCATCAGTGAAATATTTTAAAGTTGGATTTTTTTTGTAAAACCCAACTATGCTTTGTTGGCATATGGATTCTTTCTCTGAGCTACTATATAGTCGCTCTAGTGTCACAACACCATAAGGGGTACAATAAAAGCTGTAATTGTCTATGCCAAATTTTTGAGTGTCATTTGATATTACATTCATAAGTATCCCTAAGGTTGGCTCTTTAGCCTTCAGCGTGGTAAATATTAAGATATGTAGGAAAATAAAGAATATAATTTTACGCATATAGTATTTTACATGATATAATTAAACATATAAATTTAATTTAGGCAATTTATGGAAGATTACAAACTAAAACTTACTCTTAGTGTTCTCGGTGGCATAGTTTTTTCATTTATATTCATACTACTTGCTTTTGCACTTCCAACAAAAGAGCCAGAAGTTCTCAAAAAACCTGAAAATAGACTAGAAGCAGTTTCACAATCATTTAAAGATAGATAGATTATGTACCATAGACTTTTTTATATGCACTCATTCTTTTAGTAACTCTCTTTAGGTAGTGTTTTGGTTCATCCCATCTCAAATCTTTTAGCAGTTTATTATATACCTGTTCTGGAGTTAATTTATTTATCAAAGGGGCAGCTTTATTCATATTGTAAGTTTTAGTAAATGCCCATGCAATATTCCCAGCACCAGTATTGTAAGCCGCTATAGCACAGTAAAGTCTGCTATCTGGATTTTTAATTTTTCTTAAATATCGATAGTAAAGTATATGCAAATAAGCTGTACCCATGGTGATATTGTTTGTACTGTCATAAAGATAGCTTCCACTTACTAGCTTTTTTTTCTTATATAAAAAATTATATGTGTCTATACCTGCTGTTTTTGGGACTATTTGCATTAGTCCATACGCAGGGATGTGAGAGCGTGCTCTTGGGTTAAAGTTACTCTCTGTATGCATAATCGCAAAAATTAAAGGAAGCGGAAGCTTTTGTTTTTTTGCATGTTTTTTGATAGTTTTTTCATAAACTTTAGAGCGTTTAATCATCGCATCTTTAGGCATTTTCACACTAACTTTATAAACTTTGGCATGCTTTATCTTGCTTGAATTTACAGCTACCATTTTTGCAGTTGTTACATTTTTATGTACATAGTCTCTCACACTCTTTTTTGTTGGAGGTTTATTAAAAACAACTGTTGCAAGTATGGGTTCTGCTTTTACCTTACCATCAACCATCCCATCTGGTTTTTTTAGTTTTGCTAATTTTTTCTCTAAAGGGTCGGTCTCTTGTACGGTTTTAGTGTCTATTGTAACAACTTTAGCAAGAGCCACCTGTAATTTTTGCTTTGCTTCTTCTGGTGAACTAGCAATAGTCTCAACAGTAATAAGCTCTTTTGAAAAATCAACATCAGTTCTAGTCTTTTTATCTTTAGTGTAGCCTACCCAAGTTTTTTTCGTTGATAACTTTGGTTCATCCCAAAAAGCACCAATCTCTTTTTTATAATCATTAAATGCTTTCATTTGAGCTTTTTTATACTCTGCAAAACCCTCTTCTTGAGACTTTTTATAAGAGTTAAAACCCTGCATTTGTTCTTTTTGAAACTCCGCTGCTGTCTGTGCGTTTATGCTTACTACGAAAAAAATAAACAATACCAATACTTTTAGCATTTAAAAATCCTCTTATTTATAAAATATTTGACCAGAAAAACTGAGCAACTATTACTATGAAAAATATCCCTATAAAGTTTAAAATAATACCATAACGAATCATATCTTTCACTTTAACTGCGCCACTACTCATCGCTATAGCATTTGGCGGAGTAGCGATTGGGAGCATAAATGCGTAACTTGCACATAGAGTTGCTACCATCATGAAAAGAGTTATATTGATACCCGTTTGTTCTGCAACTGCATAAATCACAGGAAGCATGATGGAGATAAGAGCTGTATTGGATGTTATCTCTGTTGTAAAGGTTATCAGCATCGCCACACTAAACAAGAGCAGTATAGGAGGCAAGTCAGTCATAACTATAAGATAAGATGCCACTTCATCAGCAAGTCCAGTCGCCGCAAAAGCCTTCGCTATAGAAAAACCAGCACCAAACAAAAACATAATCTGATACGGGATTTTAGACCAGTCCTCTTTCCACTCTAAAACATTAAAAGGTGGCATAAAAAGTAAGAGACCAACTCCTAAAAGTATTCCAGCTTCACTAAGACCAAGTCCACCCCAAAAAGGCTTCATAGGAGCATTTACTAGCAATAGCAAAATCAAACCACCCATAAGAAAAACTATCTTCTTTTGAGTTACATCCAAAGGTTTTATTTCAAAATTTGTATCTATATTTTTATTTTCAACACCTAAACTTAAAAGAAAAGCAACTACAACAAACATAAGCAATACAAGTGGAGCCACCATCCACATCCATTGAAAAAATGGGATAACATCCATCCCCTTATCTTGCATAATACCAAGTAAAATGAGGTTTGGCGGAGTACCAATAGGGGTTAAAATTCCACCAACACTAGCACCATAAGCGATAGCTAAAGCAAATCTCATCTTTAACTTAATCTCATTCGTAATAAAAAGTGCAATCGACATAAGCAAAAGTGTCGTAGTTGTGTTTGAGAGTATAGAACTTAACATCCCTGATGTAATCACTAAAGAGAAAATCATACCGCGTGGAGTGCTAGGAAACAACCCCAACATCTTATCCGCTATCCACAGATGTAAATTTGATTTTTCAACCGCAATAGCAAGTAAAAAACCACCTAAAAACAAGAAAATAATAGGATGTGCGTAATTAACCGTAGTCTCTTTTGTTGTCAATATAGAAAAAGCGGGAAATAAAATAATAGGGATAAGAGAAACTACACCTAAAGGCAAGCCTTCATTTGTCCAAAGAGTAACCAAGAATGCTATTAGCCCCAAAAGCGTTGCTTGTGTTGTATTAAAGATACTTAATGATAAAGCAAATGCTAAAATTCCAACTAAAATTCCAAAACCTATCTTTTTAAACTGTTCCATGTGCTGTGCCATACTACTTTCTCCTATAGGCAATGATATTGAGTATATTATCAGTCATAATCGCTGTTTATTGCTAACTTGAGAGTAAATCTTTTAGAGATTTATATGGATTTTTACCCTCTAAAAGTTCATACACTTCATGTGCTATAGGGAGATACAAATCTTTTACTTCTGCTATCTCATGAAGCGCATAAGCGGTACCGATACCCTCTGCTACCTCACCCAAATCATTAAGAATTTGCTCTTGCGTTTTTCTTTTTGCTAAACCAAGTCCAACACGGAAGTTTCTACTCATAGTGGATGATGCTGTTAAAAACAGATCTCCAGCTCCACTAAGTCCTATAAAACTTTCATCTTTAGCACCATAAACATGACCAAATCTTTGCATCTCAACTAAACCACGAGAGATTAATGATGCAGCAGCATTTTTGCCTAAACCTAAGCCCTCACAAACTCCAGCAGCTATCGCTATAACATTTTTATACGCACCAGCAACTTCAGCACCCATAACATCTGTAGAGGTATATGTTTTTATAAACGATGGGAAAAAGGAGGCAAACTTTTCACTCACCTCTTCATTGTGAGCATTAACAACTAAAGCAGTTGGCAATGATTTTTGAACCTCTGTTGCAAAAGATGGACCTGAGAGAAAAGCGATATTTTCATCTGGAACATGTTTACCATATATGTCATTTAAAAACTTACCTGTTGTAGCTTCTATCCCTTTTGCAGCAACTAAAACCTTTTGTCCACTAAATACAAAATGCTCATCTAACCATGATGAAATTTGTTGTGCAGGTATTGCTATAACTAAATACTTGCACTGTAAAATCTCTTCTAGTGATACAAAATTTTTCACATCTCTGGGTGTTCTTGAGGTTATAAAAACTTCATTTTTTTCTGACAATGCAAAAGCTAGGGCAGAACCCCATTTACCTGCTCCTATGACTCCAATCAACATCACATCTACTCCCTATTAATTTTTCAAACTCTTCTATATCTTTTGCATACCCAACAACAATAAATATATCTCCATTTTTTATAGCATGGTGTTTTGCTTTTGATGAGTAGATAAACTCAGTACTCATATCTTCATGCATAATAGAGAGTACAATAACTCCATGTTTCTTACTCCACTCTACATCAGATGGGTATTTTCCATCAAAATAGCTGTGGTTTTCTACTTTTATTTGAGCAATTTTCAAGTCACTAGTTTCATAAAGTATATTATGTAAAACATCAGTAATAATAGGCTTATTTAGCATCTCTACAATTATATCAGCTGTTGTTTGAACCAGCGGAATAACTTTATTTGCTCCAGCCATAGTGAGTTTATTAGCACTCTCTTTATTTTTTGATAAGGCTATTATGGTTAAATCACTAAATGATGCCCTCAAAGAGATTGTTAAAAATATATTTTTTGCATCATTTTCAAGCACACAAAAAGCTATTGATTTCTGCATATCATAAGTACTTTTAAAATCTTCCCAATCATCACTCAAGTCAAAACTATTTACCTCATATAACTCATCACTTTTTTCAATCATATCTTCATCTAATTCAAAAATATGCACATCAGGATATTTATGCACAATATTTTGAACAATCTTCAAAGAGTAATCATTCCGTCCAAATATCAAAGCACTTGTTTTTTTAGAATCCATCATTTTCTTATCTTCTTATGTAAATATCTCTCAAACTCTTTTATAAATACAGAGTTACCAATCACTAGTAAATAGTCACCTTGTTCTATTATAGTACTCTCTATTGGATTGAACAAAAATTTTTGTGTAGCTTTTTTATATATACCAAGAAGAATTATTCGGTATCTTTCATTATACAATTCACTTACAAAAGTAAAATTATTGCTCATTCGTGTGTCTATAAAAATCTCTTCTATATCTATATTTGAATATTCTGATCGTAATGCATGAATTGCCTCAAAAGCAACTGGCTGACCAACAAACTCTTTAGCAACAATTCCCACTAGCTCTTGTGTGTATAAAATTTCATTTACACCTGCAAAAGATAATTTATTCTTATGTACATCATTTATTAGTATAGATAAAATAAATATATCTTTATTGATAGAGCGAACAGTGAGTGCTGTATAAACATTCTCTACATCACTTTCCCTAAGGCAAAGTATAGCCTTAACTTGTTTACTCATATCTATATGCAAATTTTTATAACTCTCAACACTTCCTGGATTGTAATTTAAAGCTTTAAAGCCATCTTTTTTTGCATTTTCTGTTCTTGACTCATCTTCATCTAGTACTATAATGTTTGCACCACTTAAAGAAAGCTTTTTTGCAACCTCTTTTGCAACATTTTCGTATCCACATATGATATAAAATTTTTTTAGTTTTGAAATATCTTCTATAGTTTTCGTATCTCTAATCTCATTAAGTTTTTCTGTAAACGCAGATACAACCAGTGAGGTTGTAAATGCCAAAACAGCTATACCAGCGGTAATAACTACCATAGCAACAAATCTTCCTAAGTCTGTAACTGGTGATAAGTCTCCATATCCAACTGTAGATATAGTAACTATGGACCAGTAAAAAGCTTCATACAAGGTTGTAATAGAAGAGCCTTCATCATTTGCTTCTACTATATAAATAAGTACAGTTGAGACAAATATAACTATGCTTGAGAACATTAAAAGAGTTATAAATTCAAATTTTTTAGTGGCTAATACTGATATAAATGTTTGAAAACTTCTTGCATATCTAAAGAGTTTAAATACTCTAAAGAGTATAAATATACGAAGAAGTCTTAGTTCATGGAAAAATGGTAAAATTGCTAATAAATCGATAATGGCTCTAAATGATGTTATATATTTTAGTTTAATTCTTGTTATTTTTAAGAATGCTTTTAATAAGTTAAACTCTTTGTTGAGCATAGAGTCATATTCACTTTGTTTTATGATAACATCTGTGACACTACTACTTACCCAAAGCCGAAGAAGATACTCAATAAGAAAAATAATACTTATGACGATATTATTAAAAAACAGTAAAGAATCATCAACTTCATACTTTACACCACGCACCAAAACAGCAACGCTTATAAAAATAAGCATAATCATAAAAAGATCAAAATATTTTCTAAAGCGATAGTTTTCGTTTTCTAAAAGATTATAAAAAAAGCGTCTTTTTTGTTGATAAGCATCTGAGGTATTTAAAAAATATGCACCATCAACAATCAAACGCTTAAAAAAGCCCATACTTTAGCCTAATTTTGCTTTAAGAAGCTCGTTTACAGCTTGTGGGTTTGCACTACCTTTTGATGCTTTCATAACCTGCCCAACAAAGAAACCAAAAAGTTTATCTTTTCCACCTTTATACTGCTCAACTTTCTCTGGATTTGCAACTAATATCTCGTCAATCATCGCGTCAATTGCACCTGTATCACTCACTTGTTTTAAACCAAGAGTATCAATTACACTATCAACATCTACATCATTTTGCATTAAATAATCAAGAACCTCTTTAGCCGCTTTTCCACTAATGGTTTTATCTTCGATACGACTTACTAGAAAGCCTAGTTTTTTAGCATCGACAGGAGAATTACTAATATTAAGCTCTCCTTTTAGACGCGCTTGAAGCTCAACTGTTAACCATGTTAGAGCATTTTTAGCAGTAATTCCCTTTTCCATCATAGACTCAAAGAAATGTGCCATCTCAAGACTTGATGTTACAACACTTGCATTATAATCATTCATGCCGTAGTCTTTTATAAACCTTGCCATTTTTTCATCTGGAAGTTCAGGAATATCACTAAACTCTTCCATCATCTCATCTGTTACAACAACTTTTAAAAGGTCAGGCTCTGGGAAGTAACGGTAATCTGCTGCTTCCTCTTTACCACGCATTGAACGAGTTTCTTGCTTTACTTGATCAAAAAGTCTCGTCTCTTGAAAGATTTCTTCATCATAAACTCCATCTTCCCAGGCTTCAACTTGGCGAGCAACTTCCACCTCGATAGCTTTTTGGATAAACTTGAAACTATTTATATTTTTAATCTCAACACGAGTGTAAAGTTTTTCATCACCTTTTGGACGGATGGAAACATTGACATCCACACGAAATGAACCCTCTTGCATATTTGCATCACTAATATCTAAATATCTCACAATAGAGTGAAGTTTTTTCAGATAAAGAACAACCTCCTCAGAACTTCTCATATCAGGCTCAGATACTATCTCTAAGAGTGGAGTTCCCGCACGATTCAAATCTACTTTTGAGATATCTCCATCGTGGATGTTTTTCCCTGCATCAGCCTCAATATGTGCACGATTTATTCTAATTATTTTATGAGAACCATCTTCAAAATTAATTTTGAGTGCACCATGCTCTACAACAGGAGTATAAAGCTGAGTGATTTGGTATGCGCTTGGGGAATCAGGATAAAAGTAGCTTTTTCTATCAAAATATGATGTTTTATTTATGGTTGCATCTATGGCTGTTCCAAGCATAATAGACTTATGAAGAACCTCTTTATTAAAAACAGGCAATGCACCTGGTAGAGCTAAACATGTTGGGCATGTATTTGTGTTTTGTTTATGGTTAAAACTTGTTGGGCATGAGCAAAAAAGTTTTGTATTTGTATTGAGTTGGGTGTGAACTTCAAGACCGATAACTACTTCAAACATAAGTTTCCTTGATTAAAAATTATTGATTATCTATTTTAACTAATTTTAGCTTTTAACTCTTATAAATTGAAAATAAAATTTAAAAACCCATTCTATATCTGATATAATAATTATATCAAAGAAGTTAAAAATTGATATTTTACACTCTTAATATCTATAATTTTATCTCTCAAATCTGTTTTTTATAAAAAAGATAGCGTTTTTTGGATGTTGGCATATTTCGTAGTTGTTTTAGCTCTTTAAATATATAAAGTTTTTTTAGGTATGTTTTGAGTAGATTTTTTTAAGAAGTTCTGTCTGTTTTTTAGCTTCATTTAAGCGCTCTTTATTTACAGAAAATGCGTCTAATGATAAAATCATAAAAAGTGAGAAAAATACAAAAATTATAGTGATAAAAAAAGATAAAGCGAAGCCTAAAAAAAGGAAAAGATTAAAAGTTATAATAGCACCAAAAAGGACAATCGCCCATGATGCTCCATGCAAAAAGCTTATAATTCTATCGAATATATCTTTTTGCATATTTTCTATCTACTTGGATGACTTAGTGGTCTTCTACAGCCACTGCACTACCAAGATATACAGTTGTTAGCATCATGAAGATAAATGCTTGTAGCAATGCCATAAAAGTAAGAAGTGCAAATGGGATCATTGGTAACAACCAAGGAGCTAGCATAAGGATTACCATCAAGAACATATCATCACCCTTTACATTACCAAATAAACGGAAACTAAGAGAGATAAGGCGTGAAAAATGAGATACTATTTCAATTGGAAACATCAACCAATATAACCACCAAACTGGACCTAAAAAGTGTTTAAAGTATTTAACAACACCCTGACGACGGATACCCTCAAAGTTATAGTAAACAAACACTACAATTGCTAAAGTTAATGCAAACTCTAAAAATGCAGTTGGGGCTTCAAAACCTGGAATGATACCAATTAAGTTAGCTATTGCTACAAAAAGACCAATTGTAGCAACGAGAGGAATATAACGACGAGCATTTTCTTTACCCATAACATCAATACCCATCTGAAGAACACCTGAAATGTAAGCTTCCATTAAGTTCTGAGTTCCCTTTGGAACTATTTGAAGGTTTGACATTGCAACCCTAACAAGAATTAAAGCAAGACCTGCTGACAACAACATATGTGTCATATAGATAAAAGTCTTATCGTGAGAAATAAGACCGAAAAAAGTAAACAATTCTGGCATAAAGCACTCCCTGTCGCGAATAAATTGCGTAATTATAATCTAAGTTCCATTAAATTATTATAATAGCATATACAATTTAGTAAATTTTTTTATATTTACTAAAAATATAGATCTTATTTTAATTTATAACTACTAAATTCCCCTCCATATATCATATCTCTCAAAAAGTGACCAATATGTTTTTGAGAACTTTTTATATAAGCTTTGATTATATTTTCAATTGTTTGATTTACTTCATCTGGTTTTATCTTCGAATTTTTCATTTTTTCTCCAAATTTTGATTGTGTTCCTTCAAGATTACCGCCTAAAACCACTTCAAAACCTGAAATAGTTTCACCATTTTCATCCTTAAATTTTGCTCCGACTAACCCTATATCTACTATGTTTGGATGTGCGCATGAATTTGGACATCCATTGACAGATATTGATACAGTTTCATTAAAGTCAGGAAAACTTTTTTCTAAGTGTTTTACTAAACTGATTGCCGTATCTTTAGTCTCACTCATAGCAAATTTACAGTACTTTATACCTGTACATGAAAGCGTCCTAGCCTTAAAAGGGCTTGGTGTTGCATCGATACCGAGTAAAGCCAAATCATCTGCTAAATCTTGTGTAGCAAATGATGGAACATCCAGCACTACAAAATTTTGTGTATTTGTTGCTTTTATAGTGTTAGCACCATGTTTGTATAAAACACTTGCTAAATCTTCTAAGCCCTTTGCTCCAATAAATCCACCATTAATCGCACATCCAATGTATGACTCTGTTGCTTTTTTAGATAAATGGATTCCGAAATGCTCTCTTTTACTATATGGAGTGTATTCTTGAGCAACCTCATCACCTAGTTTAAACCCTAATGAGTTCTCTAATTTATCTTTAAACTTTTGAAGACTCCACTCTTTTATTAGATGCCCTAATCTAGCTTTTTTTCTACTCTTTCTTAAACCATAGTCTCTATAGATTACACTTACAGCCCGAACAACCTCTAAAATCTGCTCAGGCATTACATATCCTATATGATGCGCAAACTGTTTGTTTGAAGCTAAACCGCCACCTACACTTACATCAAAAAGAATTTGTCCATCTTTACATTTCACCGCAGTAAATGACAAATCTTGTATCTCGTGCCCCATGCAGTGTTTTGAACATCCACTGATCCCAACTTTAAACTTTCTTGGTAAATTCGCTAAAGATTTATTGCCTTTAAAGTAATCATTTACCTCTAAAACCAACGCTCTTGTATCGTATATCTCATCCTTATCAATTCCAGCTACAGGACAAGTAGAAATGTTTCTAGGTACATCACCTGCTGCAAAAACTGTACTTAATCCTACACTTTGTAGTCTATGAAAAATTTCTGGCAAGTTTTTTACTTGTATAAAATGAAACTGTAAATCTTGTCTTGTTGTAAAACTAGCAGTTCCTCTTGCAAACTCTTTAGATATACCAGCTAAAACTCTCATCTGATCAATATTCATAGAGCCTTGGACAAGTTTCACTCGCAACATGAAATACTGAATCTCATCATCCTTAGCTTGAGATGTTTTATTTTGAGCATAAAGACCGTACCATTTAAATCTGTCTATATCCTCTGGATCAAGCTCATTATCAAAGATAGCATATTCATATATATCTTCAAGTACATCTAAGCCACTTTTTTCTTTTTTTATACGCTCAACTCTTTGTGCTGCTGTTTCTTTTGCCATAACAGTTTCCTATAAAACCTCTTTTGCTTCCCAGTGAGGAAAGTGTTTTCTAACTAGTGCATTCATCTCAATTTCAAACTCAGAATATTTATGGGATGAATCAGATAAGGAATCACCTAGCTTTTCAACAATCATCCCAGCACCTACAGTAGAGTTCGTATATCTATCTATAATAATAAAGCTTCCCGTGTATCTATTATGATCATATGGATCCACTGCTATATCTCTATCTACTGAAAGTGTACATTTTGCAATATCATTTAACTCTAAAGTATCTGTTTGAAGTTCCTCAAATGTATTTGCATCCTTTTTGTACTCAATAGACTTAAATGAACCGTTTATTACAGATGTAGCTCTTTTTATTATATAGCTCTGATGTAACTCCAATGGTTTTTCATCCATCCAAACAATCATAACGCTAAATTTAGAAGCTACTTCTGGAATAGAATCACTCTTTACTATCATATCTCCACGAGATATGTCTATCTCATCTTCAAGTGTAAGAGTTGTTGCCATTGGGGCAAAAGCTCTTTGTGTGCTCTCAACACTCTCATCTTTTCCTTTAGGGCGAAGATCTTTTATATCATTTGAAACTATCGATTTCACTTTAGATGTTTTTCTTGATGGAAGAACAGTAATTGCATCACCAACACTGATAGAACCACTAGCTATTGTCCCACAAAAACCTCTAAAGTTTAAGTGAGGTCTGCTTACATACTGAACTGGTAGTCTAAAAGTCTCATTAACAGCTTTTGAAATATCAACACTGTCAAGCAACTTCATAAGTGGTTTGCCAGTGTACCAAGGCGATTTAGCTGAATTAGTTAAAATATTGTCTCCATCTAATGCTGAGAGAGGGATGTAATTAAATACAATCTCTTCATTATTTGATAAGTTAGGGATAATACTCTCATAGTCACTCTTAATCTCTTCAAATCTCTCCTGCGAAAAATCAACTAAATCCATCTTATTTATAGCTACTATGATGTTTTTAATTCCAAGTAATGAAGCTATATATGAGTGTCTCTTAGTTTGAGTAAGTACACCTGTTCTTGAATCGATCAATATAATTGCCACATCCGCAGTAGAAGCCCCCGTTGCCATATTTCTAGTGTACTGTTCATGACCTGGAGTATCTGCAATGATAAACTTTCTTTTTTCAGTTGAGAAAAATCTATATGCTACATCTATAGTGATGCCCTGCTCTCTCTCACTTGCTAAACCATCTACTAAAAGTGCAAGATCAATTTTATCACCCGTAGTCCCACTCTTTTTAGAATCTTTCTCTATTGCAGCTAACTGATCTTCAAAAATCATCTTAGAATCATACAAAAGTCTTCCAATGAGTGTACTTTTCCCATCATCAACACTCCCACAAGTGATAAACCTGAGTATCTCTTTGTTTTCATGTTCGTGCAAATACTGCTCTATATTTTCCGCTATCAAATCTGATTGGTGTGCCATCTTAAAAATACCCCTCTTGTTTTTTCTTCTCCATAGAAGCATCCCCATCACTATCGATGAGTCTTCCTTGTCTCTCACTTGTTGTACAAATAAGCATCTCTTGAATAATCTCACTAAGAGTTGAAGCTTCTGAGTTTACCGCTCCAGTTAATGGGTAACATCCAAGTGTACGAAATCTCACCATCTCCTCCTTAGCAGTTGCACGCAACTCCTCAGGCATACGCTCATCATCTACTAAAATCTTTGTTCCCATATATTCAACTACAGGTCTCTTTTTAGAAAAATATAAATCTGGGATAGGAATACCCTCAAGATAAATATATTGCCAAATATCAAGTTCTGTCCAGTTAGAGAGTGGAAATACTCTAATTGATTCACCCTTTTTATGTTTGCCGTTATAAATATTCCAAAGTTCTGGTCTTTGGTTTTTAGGATCCCATCTATGGTTTTCATCACGAAATGAATAAATTCTCTCTTTTGCACGAGATTTTTCCTCATCCCGTCTAGCCCCGCCAAATACTGCATCAAATTTTTGAATATTTAACATCTGCTTAAGACCCTCCGTTTTCATAACATCCGTATGAAGAGCTGAACCGTGAGTAAATGGAGATATATTCATATCTATCCCTTTTTGGTTGGAGTACACTATAAGCTCCATCCCAACCTCTTTAGCGCGTTTATCACGAAACTCAATCATCTCTTTAAACTTCCATTTTGTATCCACATGAACAAGTGGTAATGGCGGAGGTGCAGGATAAAATGCTTTTTGCAAGATATGCAACATTACAGAGCTATCTTTACCAACACTATAAAGCATTGCAGGATTTGAAAACTCCGCTACCACTTCTCTCATTATATGCATAGATTCTGCTTCAAGTTGTTTTAAATGTGTTAATCTATCTTTACTTATCATAAATGCTTTCCTTATATAGTATAGTTTGGTATTGTTTTTAGATGCAATCCACACTCTTTATGCTCTGGGTTTTCCCACCACCATCTACCACTTCTAACATCTTCACCTGCCTCAACTGCTCTTGTACATGGAGCACATCCGATACTTGGATACCCCTCATCATGAAGAGAGTTGTATGGGACTTTATTTTTCTTTATAAAATTCCAAACTTCACTTTCACTCCAATGAAGTAAAGGATTTACTTTAATCACTTTATTGACTTCATCATACTCAACAACATTCAACTCTTCTCTCGTTACACTCTGAGATGCACGAAGTCCCGTTATCCATACGCTAACATCAGATAATGCTCTTTGAAGTGGCTCTATCTTTCTAATAAAGCAACACTCTTTTCTATTTTCTATCGATTGATAAAATCCGTTAATTCCTTGAGCTTTATATAGCCCTTCAACTCTCTTAGTATTTGGAAAAAAAACATTTACTTTTATGCCATATTTTAGGTTTGTAGCATCCATAACACTATATGTTTGTGGATGGAGCCTTCCTGTATCGAGTGTAAAAATATTTGCATTTTTATCAATACTTACAAGCATATGTGTTAGCACTTGGTCTTCGACTCCAAAACTGCTAGAGAGAGCTATTTCACTTCCATATATTTTAAAAAAATATTCTAAAATCTCTTTTGGGTCAGCATCTAAAAACTTGTTATTTAATCCTTGTAAATCCATTATTAATTCCTATATTTGGTATTCTGGTTGACTTTTTTCTATTCCAAAAGACGACTTATTCCAAGCACGCTCATGAAAATAGTAAAGAACCATCTTTGTAACAAGCTCTATAGAGCCAATGGCTGCTGCCATCCCTAAACTACCTGTTACAAAATAAGATATAACTATTGTGTCTAATGTTCCTAAAGCTCTCCAAGATATGGTTTTAACAACACTTCTGTAAGGTTTTTCATGCATACCTTTCTCCATACTTACTATATCTATAGATTTACTCAAGATTAAAGATAAAAAAATATCTTAGCTAAAATCTTTTAAATTTTTCAATCTTAAGTGGGATTATATTGGAAACTCTTACTAATGTCAAGAAAAATACTTGTGATTATTGAAATATAATTCTAATTATTGCCAAATAAGCCTAAATACTGCATGTAATTAATTCATACTATTTAAGTATGGATTAAAATTATTTCTTTACATCCTTTGCTGTAAAGTTTTTTGCGGCTATATTTTCTAAAAATACAGTTGCATAAGAACCTTTAGGAAGGGTAAATGTTATATTCAATAAACCAAAATCTTTTTTATATCTACATTCTATAGATGTTGGATATACTATTGCTTCACGCCTCAAACCTTTTTCTACTAAATACTCATCATCATATTTTGCTTCAATCTCTCTTGCAGCATCACGAGAACGAAATGCACCTCTACCACATAAAAGACCTGTTGGAATCACTTTTTTCGCTATAAAATCTTTAAGAGGCTTTATTTTTGGAGTAAACAGTTTTGCATCCTCAGATATATATATATCCCCATCAAGAAGTAAAAATTTTCCCTCTTCTTTGCTCATCTGCACCCTCTCTTTGAGCCAGTCATTAAAGAAAATACTCTGATAAATTGAGATTAAAAACTTTTTTACTTTTGCATCATGAATATGAAGTTCCCCAGCTATCATCTCTTTAGCTTGTTCTATGGAATCATTGTCCCGACCAAATCTTTGATAACCAAAATAGTTTGGAAGTCCATTTTTCTCTGTTTTTCTTGCCAACTTCTCAATTTGCCCCGCTTTAATATCATCAATATCATAAAGATTAATACTAAACCTATTGCCGTATAAATCCCCCATTCTTATTGAATGAGTGTGCTTAGTTCTTTTTAAAATAGTTATCTGTGGATGCTTAAATCTTTTAAGGCTTTGTTCATACTTTGCCTCTATTGAGATATACTGTGTCGTGGTTGCATGTTTGTCTTTTAACCCTGCGTAACCTATCTTCTCAGCAGGGATGTTTATGTGCTGTGCAAAAGCAGCTATCATATCCCAAGTTGTCATTTCAACTTTTTTTATCAATAGGATTAGGTAATTGCCTCTCCCTTTAAACTCTGTATGCGCAATCTCATCAACCACAAAATCTTTTGGATTTTGATAAAAATCAAATTCTATTTTATTGTTGTTATTTAAATATACTCTATCCATTATCTCTCTTTTATAGTTGTAAAAATTTGAGCTCTTTTGAAGCTGTTCTTATATCTTTTTTTATTGCTATTTTTAGCTCTTGTATAGAATCAAACTTCTTATTGTTTCGTATAAAAGAGATAAAACTTATACTCGCTTTTTCTTTACATATAACCTCACCATCAAGAATATGACTTTCAATAGCAAAAGAACCATCAGTTGTAATTCTATGTCCAACAAAAGATACTGAGGGGTGAAAGTGCTCTTCATCATCTATACGAGTTAAAGTTGCATACACACCCTCTTTAGGAGTTAAAAAACACTTAGTCTCTATGTTTATAGTTGCTACTAGCTCTTTTTTACCGATACCTTGACCACTCACATGTTTGCCATGCATGCAGTAGTTATGACCTAAAAAGGCATTTGCACCTTTTATATCACCTATACCGAGCTTTGCTCTGATTTTATGAGAGTGTACAGAATCACCATGATGAGAAACTTCATCTATTACAACAACTTTCCCCTCAAACAAGGTATTTAAGTCATTAAAAGAGTATTTTCTATCTTTACCAAAGTGAAAATCATACCCAACAACTATTTTTTCTAGTTGGGGAAATTGATCTTTTAAAAAAGTTATAAAACCCTCCCCATCAAGATGACGAATATCCTCTAGTTCCAAATAATAAATAGGATAGTGAGTAAACTTCTCTCGTTCACGCCTAGGTGTAAGGTTAGCATACCCTGTCTCAATAACCACAATAGTCCCATTGTCACCCAAAGCATTAAAAAGGCGTTGATGACCTATATGCATCCCATCAAAACCGCCAATGGCAATGGCGGTACTATTTTTCATAGTAGTAACAGTACTCAAGATTACCCTCCTTTCCACTCAACTTAGATGGTGATTTTACAATCAATTTCCATCCCTTAAGCTCACAAGCATCTTCAAATTTCTTCATCGCTTGTTGTATTGCTTTTTCATCAGTAACTACACCGTGATTATCTCTTTTTGCTTCGCGTCCCACTTCAAACTGTGGTTTAAATAGAAGTATTATTTTATCAGATGAAAGCCTATCAATATCGTCTAAAATATATAAAAGTGAGATAAAAGCTACATCACTGACTACTATGTCAAACTTTTTATCACTCTGAAACTTTCGGATGTCACAACTCTCATACGAAAAAACTCTCTCATCTTCTTTAAGAGTTTTATGTAGTTGCTCACGCCCAACATCTACAGCACTCACCTCTGCTACTCCTGATTCTAAAAGCACCTGAGTAAAACCACCCGTTGATGAACCAATATCCAAAGCCACATACCTATTTAAATCCAAATCTAGTTCTTCTAAAAAGGCATTAAGTTTTTGAGCGGAACGGGATACATAATTCCTATGATTTTGGAGTAAAACTTTATCGTTATCTTCATCAATTTTATAGGCACTCTTTCGTGTAACTATACCATTTACGCTCACAAGTCCATCTTTAATAAGCCCCTGTGCTTTAGTTCTACTATCGACCAGATTTTCCTGTGTCAAGTAATGATCTAAACGAATCAAAACTGCACCTCTATGGCACTATAAATATAATCTATCTCCATCTTGTAGCCAACTATATTGCTCGCATCACTTTCATCATCATAGTTAAACCTATATAAATCGTAGGCCATTTTTATACTAAGTGTTTCATCTATCCTTACCCCTACCCCTAAGCCATACTGCATTACAAAACCACTTTTTTCTAAACCACTCAAACTCATCTCACCCACACCAAACCTTATATAAACATCTAAACTATCATCAAAAAAAGGGTAATGAGCTAGCGTACTAACACTAATAACTCCAAAACCGAGTGTTTTATTTTCATCAACAACATAACCATCCGCATAATTTTTTGCATCAAAACTTACATAGCCTAACTCTACGGATAGGTGTTTGTTTATATATGCACCCCCATACAGAGTAAGTGCTTCAGATGTATCTTCATATAATGTATCATATAATCCATCATTACTATATTTTGATATTCCATATCCGACCCCAATATATGGACCACCATCTCTATCTGCATAAGCAACACTGCACAGCATAAAAAAAGACAAAATTATTTTAATCATAATCCACTCTCACTTATCAATTTTCTCATACCTTCTTCTGTTAAACATACAATATCCAGACCCTTAGCCTTCTCATACTTACTTCCAGCATCCTCACCATAAACCAAGAAGTCTGTTTTTTTCGATACACTCCCTGATACTTTAGCACCTAAACGCTCTAGCATCTCTTTTATAACTCCTCGTGATTCACTCATGGTTCCTGTAAGGACAACTGTTTTAGCTTTAAAAGGGTTCTCTTTAGCCTCTTCTTTTTGTATTGGCTCTTGCGGTTTTAAAATATCTTGAAGTTTTAGTATAGTTTCCTTATTGACTCTAACAAATTCCAAAACAGACTCTGCCATCTCTTCACCTATACCATCACAAGCAACAATCTGCTCTTTTGTAGCATCTATAAAACTACTTCCAAAATTATCACTCAAAGTCTTAGAAGCGACCTCTCCAATATGCTCAACCCCCAAAGAGTTTATAAATCTCCAATACTCACACCCTTTCGCACTCTCTAGTGAGTTTAAAATATTTTGAGACTTTTTTTCTTTAAAACCTTCAAGCTTTAAAAGAGCCTCTAAAGTCAAACTAAACAGGTCAATCACACTCTTTACAAGTCCAGAACTAAAAAGAGCTTCTACTATCTTACTGCCAAGACCATCTATATTGAGGCATGGCTTAGATGCAAAATAGATGATAGAATTAACAACTCTCGCCTCACATTTTAAATTTTGGCACTTTAGTAGCACACCCTCATCTAAAAGCTCACTAAAACATACAGGACACTTTGTTGGTCTTTTATATGCAAGTTGAGAACCATCACGCTCATGGGTTAAAACTTTAATGATTTTTGGTATAACATCCCCACTTCTCAAAATAATAACTTTATCATTTAAGCGAATATCTTTTCTATCTATCTCATCAAAGTTATGTAGAGTGGCGCGTTCAACCACAACACCATCAATATCTGTAGGCTCCACTATGGCAACAGGAGTCACAGCCCCACTTCTTCCAACTTGTAAAACTATCTCTTTTAAAGTTGTAATCTTCTCAACTGCGGGAAACTTATAAGCAACACTAAACCTAGGATTTTTAACTGTATAACCCATATCTATTTGGGATGCTATCTCATCTACTTTGATAACCATCCCATCAAGCATCATCGGGTAGCTATCTCTGTCTTTATTCATCACTTCATATATGGATTGAATCTCATCAAAATCTTTACACTTTGCTCTTTGTGGAGGTTTTCTAAAACCAAGTTCATAGATATACTCCATCTTTTGACTTAATAATTTATGCTCTAAAGAGTTCTCGCCAACGCCATACGGCAAAAAAACCAAATTTCTTGAGGCTGTAATAGAAGAATCCAACTGCCTTAAACTTCCAGCCGCTGCATTTCTTGGATTTGCAAAAACTGCTTCATTATTTTTAATTCTTAACTCATTAATTTTCTCAAACTCATCTTTAAAAATCACCACTTCGCCGCGAATCTCTATACGCTCTTTATACTCTATTGTCAGTGGAATAGAACGGATAGTTTTTACATTTTGAGTAATGAGTTCACCGACTGTTCCATCACCTCTGGTTATCCCTTGAACTAACTCACCATCTTCATATATAAGGTTAAGACTTGCGCCATCAAACTTTGGCTCACAGTAAAAGCTGATATTAGAATCAAGTTTATAGGTTTTATTTAACCATGCTCTCAAACCTTCACCATCAAAAACATCTTCTAAGCTCCACATCCGAGAGAGATGGGAAGCCTTAGTAAATCCATCAGCTATCACATCCCCTACTCTTAAGGTGGGAGAGTTTTTTAAAACTTTATCTGGATTGCTCTCTTCATATTCCAATACCTCATGGTAAAGTTTATCATACACTTCATCTGTTGTTAGTGGATCATCAAGTACATAGTAGTGGTGAGAGTAAAGGTTTAGTTGTGCTACAGCTTTTTTATAATCTTCATAATTCATTTATATTCCAAACAATATTTTTAAGTTGTTGTGATTTTATCTAAATGTTCATAAAATTATAGATTTGCCGATAGTAAATAGGATAAGAAATAAAAAAATCTTTATCTGCGTTATAACTCTACAAGCAAAAATCGTTCTCAAAATTAAATAATTCACAATTACTTCACAGTTTAAAAATATACTTACATGTAACATTAAAAAAAGGAGATACAATGTATGTAAGTGGATCAGGCTCAATGGAGCAAATGCAAATGAGAAGAATGGATGGTACTGGTGGCGGTCAAGGCGCTGGTAAAGGTGGCATGAAAGATATTATGCAAAGTTTATCGGCTGAGGATCAAACTGCAATGAAAGAGCAATTAAGCTCAATGAGTTCAGAAGATAGAGCAGCAGCGGTAGCTGAGATGAAAGCTGTTGATAAAACGACTATGACGAGTGAAGATTACACACAATCACTTCTTGATATCTTAGATACAACAACTGCAAATGAAGCAGAAACTGAAGGTTTTTCAGTATATGCATAAATGTTTTTTTAGGTATAATTTTTTATGAAAATTTTATACCTAGAAGATGATATAACTTTGAGTGAAACTGTTGAAGAATTTTTAAGCGATGAAGGTTTTGATGTCACCTCTGTATATGATGGAGATGAAGCACTAGAAGCTATTTACGAGCAAAATTTTGATATCTTTATCTTGGATGTTAATGTTCCTGGCATTAATGGATTTGAGCTCCTTAAAAATTTAAGAGAGACCAACATCCAGACCCCTGCAATTTTTACAACATCCCTGAGTAGTATTGATGACTTATCCCAAGGATTTAATGTTGGTGCTGATGATTATGTTAAAAAACCTTTTTTACTTAAAGAGTTGCTTTTTCGTACCAAAGCACTTTTAAAAAGAGAATTTAAATCTCAAGATTCTTTAGTGAGTATTAGCGAAAATATAGTTTTTAACACTCAAGCTAATGAGCTTCTCATAGATAAGAAAAGAGTTCCTCTGCATCCAAAAGAGTTGCTGTTGTTAAAACTACTACTTAAGCACAAAAATGAGTGTGTAACATTTGAAAATATTTATCAAACTGTTTGGACTTTTAATGAAAGCCATAGTGATATGAGTCTAAGAACTTATATAAAAAATCTTCGTAAACATTTAACAAAAGAGAAAATACTCAGCATTAAAAAGGTTGGATATAAGCTTGTATAAAAGTGAAAAACGCACTATCTTTAATGTTTTAGCTCTATACTTGAGTTCAAACCTACTTCTGATTGCTACTATTTTTACTAGTTATTATTTTTACCAGCATGAACAACGCATAGATAGTGAAAAAGAGGTCTTAAAAAAATACTCTGTCGAACTAGAAGATAAACTCTCAAATATCCATCAAAATAGCAATGAAAGATATGAATATCCAAGATTAAAAAACTTTAAAAGTGCCATATATGATGTTGATAAAAACCTTATATTTTCAACACTTGATGTAAAAATAGATAACCTTGATGAAGACTTCTTTATAAAAGAAAATAACTCTTACTCTGTCTCTGCTTTAAAACCCTACTATCTTGGTGCAGCTTTTATTGTTACACAAAAGAAGACGCAAGCACTCAATATTTCAAATGATTTTGTAGCCATTGCATTTGTTATAGTATTAATCACTATTTTTACATCTTTTTTCTTAGTTAAACTTGTCTTAAAACCTTTACGTGAAAATTTACATCTCCTAGATAATTTTATTAAAGACACAACGCACGAGTTAAATACCCCTATAACAACCATCTTAGCAAATATTGAAACATTAGATACAGAGCATTATGATGAGAAATCTTTGAAAAAATTCCAACGTATAAAAATTGCTTCACTCAATATCTCTAATCTTTATCAAGACTTGGTATATCTTCTTCTCAATCATAAAATCTCCTCTAAGAATGAAGAGTTAAATATAAGCTATATTTTAAATGAGAGAGTGCAGTACTTTACACTGATGGCAAATGCAAAAAAACTAACATTCAACTTGGACATAGAAGAAGATGTGATTTTTTATGCTGACAAACAAAAGTTTGAAAGAGTTGTCGATAATATTTTTTCTAATGCGATTAAATACAGCAAAAAAGCAACTACCATAAAAGTTATTTTAAAAGACTCTACTCTCTGCGTAATGGATGAAGGTAAAGGGATGAGTCAAGAGGAGATAGAAAACATATATGAAAAATATCGTAGATTTGACAATGTACAGGGTGGTTTTGGTATAGGCTACAGCATCATAAAATCAATTACGGATGAGTACAATATAGATGTAAATATTGAATCTGAAGTTAATGTTGGAACAAAGGTAACACTCAAATGGTAAAACTAATATCTATACTTCTACTTTTAACACTCTCTTTAAACGCCACTTCTTTTAAGCAAAACTGCTTAAAGTGTCATAGCAATGAGTTTCAACTCGCTATGTTTATGAAAAAATATATTCTAAAACATAGTAGTGAAAAAAGAGTAAAAAAAGCACTTTATAGTTATCTAAAAAATCCCACTTACAAGGAATCCGTTCTCCCTTACGGGTTTTTAAATAGGTTTGGGATAAAGGAAAAAAGTTCCCTTAATGATGATGAGTTACAAAAGATGATAGATGTTTACTATGATAGATACAATATCAAATCAAAAATATACTAGGTTGTAGTAGAGTTTTAATCAAGTCTCCACTATCAAAAGCTCTCAACATAGCAATATTATATGAGGTTTTGTTATATATTTTCTTTAGCTGGCTTATTTTGGTTAAAGATTCTTAATATTTCGATTGTACTTTTTTGAAAGCTAACTTTATAAATTATCGTATAACCTTTATAGGTCATATCTCTTACATTTTCATTTTTAAAATAAATTGATGGCTTGTATTTGAGAGGATTATCTGGTATTAAAAATATTAGTTTTTCAAGTTCATTCGCAAAATTTATACTCGCATTAATCTTGTCTTGAGCTATATAAGTTACAATATGTAACAATTGCTTTTCAAAAGTTTTTTTGTAGATTACCTGCATTTAATTTATAGACTTTAAATGCTTGTTTATATTACTCCATAAATCATCATGTGAAATCATTTCAGCTTTTCCACTTTCCACTTCTTCTAAGTCTTGATGCAATTGATTTTGTCTTTCATAAAAATATGGATCTATCTCAAGATTTTTGTCTTGAGTTATTTCTATTGCTTCTTTTCTTTTAGAAACAAAATTTAAAAATTCTTGAAAAACACTATCTTGAATATTAATAGTTAAAGTATGCATTATGTTTCCTTGATACTATGTTTCCATGATTATAGCAAAAATTGATTTTCTTAATGATTATGGATTATATTTTTCAATAATTTTAATATTTCTTCACTTACTTATGTTAACTCTATATATACTTTTTTTGCCTCGTTAATGAGGTATTGGTATCACCAGACCCTTATGTTCAAAGGGATGAGTCAAGAGGAGATAGAAAACATATATGAAAAATATCGTAGATTTGACAATGTACAGGGTGGTTTTGGTATAGGCTACAGCATCATAAAATCAATTACGGATGAGTACAATATAGATGTAAATATTGAATCTGAAGTTAATGTTGGAACAAAGGTAACACTCAAATGGTAAAACTAATATCTATACTTCTACTTTTAACACTCTCTTTAAACGCCACTTCTTTTAAGCAAAACTGCTTAAAGTGTCATAGCAATGAGTTTCAACTCGCTATGTTTATGAAAAAATATATTCTAAAACATAGTAGTGAAAAAAGAGTAAAAAAAGCACTTTATAGTTATCTAAAAAATCCCACTTACAAGGAATCCGTTCTCCCTTACGGGTTTTTAAATAGGTTTGGGATAAAGGAAAAAAGTTCCCTTAATGATGATGAGTTACAAAAGATGATAGATGTTTACTATGATAGATACAATATCAAATCAAAAATATACTAAAAGAGCGCTATTTTATATGCTCTTTTTTCGCTACTAAGGCTTTTACCAAGGCACTTTTAATTGACTGATACGCTTTTTCACTTTGTTCTAAAACTTTTGATTCTCTAGTAAACTGTCTATCCAATATATTTAAATCTCTATCTAAACTGCTAAACTTATTGAGTATATCGGGCTTAATTTTTTGACGAATCAGTTTAGTTTTTTCCTTTTCAAATGACGATAATTCTTCTGTAATCTGATGTATCTCATTCCTTAGCAACTCTTTTTTAGCATCATTTTTTGATGCGCTTAGAGAGTCAGTTTTAATATCATACTTGTGCTTTAATTTGTTAATACTAATTTCAACCGTTTGTATATCTCTAAGAGTTTTTGCATTATGTTCTAAAGGTGTATTCTCACCAATGTAGAGAGTTGAAATCTGGTTTTCTAGATTATAATAATCTTTTTTTATCACATCTATAGATAATTTTGTTTTTACATACGCCTTTGAAACAGACAAAATCGACACAGAGTTCCAGTGTTGGCCACTATCTGATTGCAATGATGGTATTTTATATTTTACACCATCTACGATAATAATATCCAAAGAATAGTATTTTAAAAAATCTATCATATAGCCATTTAAGTGTGAAATCTCCTCTAATATCAAATCTGCTATATGCTCAAAGACCTCTTTAAAATATATTCTAAATATATAGCCAGAAAAACCGATAAAAAAATCATTATTTTGATTAAACTCTTCACTTAACTGCTCTATGATTATTGATTGGATGTATGAAAATACTTTAAGCTCATAATTATCATTAGTAATTTTTTTTTCTTTAAAGTATATATCTACAAATCGCTTTGCAGTAAAATAAAAAAAGTCTTTATTTTCTTGCAGGGAAAAGTAATCATTTTGAAAAGTGATTAACTCCTCTTCATCGATACCGTTATATCTATTTGCAATTGTATTTTTTTGGGTTTCTGGAACACTCTTTTTATATGTAAATATCTTTATAAAAATTTTATTTTTTTTGCTGATTATAATATCACTATGCTTAAGTTTCAAGGCTTCTCTAATAGCATATTTTATTAATTCTTTTTTATTTATCTCTTCATTTTCTATCGCGTACGCAAACTCATTAATTTTCTCTACCAATTCCTCTTTTATGAGGATTTGATCTTCTTTACCCTTATAGTTATACTCAATTAAATCTTCATTCTCATTCAAAATGTCAACAATACTCCCTAAATTTACACTCTCTTTTGGCTCAATGGTATAGGGAAATACTTTGAGCCTAATCTGCTTATTTGTCATTTTAAAAAGTATATATCCTACACTCTCAAAGTACTCTTTAAAAGCTCTTTTTATCTCTAGTATATTTTCATATTTGTCTATACTTTCATCAGGGAAAAATTCGTTTATATGCTCGAACAGCTTTTTATTATCTTCATCACTCCATCTAAAATTGATTGATGGTTTTTGCAAATTCGCTTTTAAATAATAAATCAACTCTGAATACGCCATCAACTACCCTATAATCTTTTTAAATTATCACAATTTTAACTCAATTTTATTTATATATTAATAAAATTAAAATTATAAGTCCTGAATCAAAAATAACACCAATTCAGAACTTACTTTTATACTTTCGTATGTAACCACTCTTTCTTTTGATAAATATAGTAATATATCAAACCTTTTAGGAGTGTTTCTACATTCATTATCACAAAAATTGCAATAATGCCAAAGCCAAATTTATACGCTATATATGATGGGACAACCCTTAAAAACCAAAGCGATAAAACATTTATTTTCAATGTTATTTTAGTTGCTCCTGCCCCGCGAAGTGCCGCTGAATATACAAAAACTATAGCAAGAGGAATTTGTGCTAAACCAACAAGTATTAAATAGTACGAAGCTACGGCGATTGTTGCTTCATCTTTTGTAAACAAAGCAACTAAAGATTCAGGAAAAAGTATCAAAATCAAACCAATACTTCCCATAAATATGTAGGCGATTCTACCACTTATAATTCCCATATTATAGGCTTTATCTATATGCTGTGCCCCTAAATTTTGCCCAACCAAAGCCATAGCAGCTATAGCAAAACCAAATCCTGGCATAAAAGCAATTCCTTCTATTCTAAGACCAACCTGATATCCCGCTAACTCTACTGTTCCATATGCAGTAATTATAGATACAAAAACTAAAAAAGATAAACTTGATACTCCACGGTCAAGTGCCGCACTCCATCCAACATGCCACACTCGCTTCATATCACTGAGTCTAATTATTGGGATAAGATTGAGCTTAGCTTTAGGAATTTTTAAAAGAAAAAAATACGCTAGTACATTAAAACTATAAGCTATAATAGTTGCATACGCTGCACCTTCTATCCCCATTGCATCAAACCCATAGTGACCAAATATAAACACATAGTTTAAAAAAGCATTTAGGGCAGCTGAAAAGAGCTTTATATATAAAGAACTTTGTGTATCTCCAGCAGCAGAGAGTGCATTATAAAGCAATGTATCTATAAATATTACAGCAATTCCAAGAGAAATTATCTGAAAATATAAAGAGCCTTGATGAACAACCTCTGGTTGTGCACCCATAACACTATAGATAAATTCACTCCCAACATAGCCACCAATACTTACAAAAATGGATAAAATTATTGCAAATATACCAAGAGTAAAAAGCAATGCAGACGCCCGTTTCTTTCTTCTTTGTCCAATTAACCTAGAGATTAGAGCATTGCCACCAACTACATAAAGGGTCATAAGAACATTTATTATCATCATAAACTGCATACTCATACCAACAGCAGCTAGGGCGTATATACTTATCATGCCAACCATAATCATATCGATTAAAATTTGTAATATATCTACTAAGTGTTTTAATGCAGCAGGAATAGCAAGTTTAAAAACTTTTTTAGTATCTGTAGAGATTAGTTTTGAAATAATTGTGCCACCTTTGTCATAGTAAGGATAAGCTCCTCTTTAGTTTCAAAATCAAGTACAATTTTATCTTTTACCTCCTCTTTTTGGGGAGTAAAATCAAAAACTAAGATATATCCCTTTAAGTGAACTTTACCCTTATTTATCTCCATCCACTCCAAACTCATCTCAGCAACTTCCCCTTGCATTGCAACTACAGCAGCAGGATACAGTCTTGTTAATTTACTTAAATCTATATCTCCAATTTTAGATTTATATATCATTTTATCTCCTTAATTTTTTGAGTTTTTAGTATCCAGATAAAATAAATACCGCCAACTAAAAATCCAGCTCCTATCACAACAGTAATAAATTCTAAAGAGTAGCCATCTGTTGCTAAAAAACCAATCATAAAAGAGGTAAAAGCAGCTGAACTTAAAAACAGCATATCATTATATGCTACGATTCTTCCATAATATTTTTGCTCTATATTTTTTTGCAACAAGGTATAAGTGTAGGACCAAAGAGTTGTTGTAAAGAAACCAACAACTACACTCGCAAAAAGTGAAAGATAAAAATCTTTCATCACATAAGCCCATAAGTAAATAGAAAAAGCTTGCCCAATAAAAATATAAACTATCCGTTTATTATTTACCCAATTACTAATTACAATCGGTCCAATCACTAAACCAATGGCACGGGAGGCATGAAGAAGTCCTAGAGCTAACGAAGTAGCAATTACAGATGCATAATACTTATCTACCATTAGTGCAACCAAGGCATCAAAAGCAGTTAAACCAACAAAGGCGTGAATCAACATAAGGTGAACAGCTTGTGGCGTTTTTTTCAAATACCTAAAAGTATCACCCATCATCTGGAGTAGATTCTCACCTGTTTTAATCATTTCAACCTTTATCTCTAAATTATAAAGTAAAACAAAACCAACAACAAACATACAAGCATCTAAAACAAATGCGACTTTAACTCCAAGCAGATATACAACAAAACCACCCAAAGCCATACCAAGGGTATATGAAAACGACCAAATAATAGAATGGATTTCATTAGCCTTTTGTAGTTTAACTCCATCTAAAATTTTGGGTAACAATGACATCTCAGTTGTAAAGTAAAACGAAGCAGCTGCCATTTTTAGAAAAATTAAAGTATATAAAAGCCATAAATCCGATAAATTATTTACAAAAACTAGAAAGAAAGTTGCAAATATTTCTATGCATATAAGAACCAACATTAAGTTCTTTGGTTTTACACTATCTATAATAGAACCAGAAAAAGGTGCTTGAATAACACCTGCTAAGAAATGTAACATTGCGACAAATGCTACTATTTCAGCACTCACTTTCATATCCAAGAGTAGCGTGTATATTGCTACATTACTAAACCATGCACCAAAGTATGCAATAAGTTGTATGGTGGATAGTCTTCGTAAAACTGGCTCAGCTTTTAGTAAAATTAAATAATCATTCATAAATGCAAGGTTATCATAATAAGGAATCATAGTTATTTAAAAATAAAAAATTACAATATTTTTATTAAAGATATTTTTATTTGTGTCGATATGGTATGTAATTACTATAAATATAAATCGAGGAGTTAGTCATGGATGGCATAGCAGGTGCTTTAAAACAGCAACAAACTCAAACAAGTAACCAGGGATCTCAAGGAAGAGCAACTCAAAAGGTTCAACACTCACAAGCTCAAAAGATTGATGTTTCCAAGCAAGCTCAAGAGGTATCGACAACAAAAAACACTCAAAGTAGTAAAAAAATCTCTTCAGAAGAACAAGCAAGGGAGCTAGTAAACAAGCTCAATGACGCTTTGGCACCAATGAGTACAGATTTAAGATTTGGTTTTGATAATACTGATGAAGTATTTTATGTGTCAGTAATTGAATCATCTTCAAATAAAATGATTAGAAGATTTCCAGCAGAACAAGCTGCTGATTTTTTACCAAAAATGCAAGAAGTTACAGGCATCCTTTTTGATTCAAAAGGGTAAAAAGATTTTACCCTTTTAGCATAATTGCCATACTAATCTCTTAGCTCTATCTTTTGTTTTGTCTCTTATTACTCTAATTAACCTTATATATTTTAACTTATAAATATTCACTAACCATTTTTTAATCTCTTTTATTGTAAAATCGCGGTAATTATTTTGCTTATTAAAGGTTTTTTATATGAAAAAAGAAGTTAAAAAAGTAGTTCTTGCCTATTCTGGTGGACTCGATACAAGTATTATTTTAAAATGGTTACAAGATGAGTATAAAGCTGAAGTTATCACTTTTACAGCTGATCTAGGTCAAGGCGAAGAGGTGGAACCAGCTCGTCAAAAAGCACTTGACAATGGTATAAAACCTGAAAATATTTTCATCCTTGATATACAAGAAGAGTTTGTAAAAGATTATGTTTTTCCTATGTTTAGAGCAAATGCTATTTATGAGGGTGAATATCTTCTGGGAACTTCTATTGCGAGACCACTTATTGCAAAAAAACAGATTGAAATTGCAAAAAAAATGGGTGCTGATGCCGTGAGTCATGGAGCAACTGGAAAAGGTAACGATCAAGTCAGATTTGAACTTGGATATCTAGGTTTAAACCCAGATATCACAGTTATTGCTCCATGGAGAGAGTGGGATTTAAATTCAAGAGAAAAACTTTTAGCTTATGCAAAAGATCATGGTATCAACATTGATCAAAAACATGTGGATGCTGATGGAAATCCAACTGTTAGCCCATATTCTATGGATGCCAACCTTCTTCATATCTCTTATGAGGGACTTCACCTAGAAAACCCTATGAATGAGCCGGAAGAGTCTATGTGGCTATGGTCCAACTCTCCTGAAAATGCTCCTGATAAGAAGGAATATATCACTATAGGGTACAAAAATGGAGACCCAGTAACACTTAATGGAAAAGAATTATCTCCAGCTACTATGCTTAGAACGCTTAATGAATACGGAAACAAACACGGTATCGGGCGTATTGATATAGTAGAAAATAGGTTTGTCGGGATGAAAGCTCGTGGATGTTATGAAACTCCAGGTGGAACAATTATGCTTAAGGCTCACAGAGCTATAGAATCTATCTGTTTAGATAGGGAAGAAGCACATATGAAAGATGGGATGATTGCTAAGTATGCAGAACTTATCTACAACGGTTTCTGGTTCTCTCCAGAGCGTGAAATGATGCAAGCGGCAATCGATACTACTCAAAAATATGTTCAAGGAGATGTAAAGTTAAAACTTTACAAAGGGAATGTTGAAGTGGTAGGACGCAAATCAGACATGTCTCTCTACTCTGAAGAGCACTCAACATTTGAAGAGGATGAAGTATATAATCAAAAAGATGCCGAAGGGTTTATTAGACTTAATGCATTAAGAAGAATTATTGCTGGTAAAAAAAGACAAGGATTATAAAATGATTAAAATAGATATGAATTCACCTGAGTTTCAAGCTAGAATGGAAAAAACGATTAAGTTTACAGATAAAGTATGTGAATCTCGTGGTTGGGTATATAATCCTCAAGAAGAAGTTAATGAAGGTGTACAAATGGGTCTTGCTCGAAACAAGATGATGTACAACAAACTGTTTTGTCCATGTTTTATGGTTGAAGAGGTTGATGGAAAACCGCAAAGCGTTGACAACAGAATTTGCCCTTGTAAACCTGCTATAGAAAAAGAGATTCCCGAGAGTGGCGCTTGCCATTGTGGGATATTCTGCACACCAGAATTTGCAGCTGCTAAACGCATAGAGCTTGGAATGGAAGAAGCTGTGCATACACACTCACGCGGTCTAAGTAAAGAGGAGTGTGCACAATTAGTAGAACAAAATGAACTTGATGGAGATGAACTTCAAGCACTTATCGAAGCAAGAGAAATCGGCATCGTTGAATTTAAACTTGTAGATGTTCGTGAGCACATGGAGTGGCAGATGGGTCACATCAAGGGTGCTGATGCACTTGTTCCAACAAGTAGTTTTTTTCAAACTTGGGATGCAGCGAAACTAAAAAAAGATGAAAATATAATTCTATATTGTCATGTTGGAAGCCGTTCAGCACATGTTGCAAGAATTTTAGCAGATATGGGATACTCAAAAATAGGAAACTTAACTCATGGTATCGTTACCTACAGTGGCGAAATAGAAAAATAAATAAATTTTAGGAAAAAAAATGAAAGTATTATTAATCAAAGATGTAAAAAGCCTTGGGAAAAAAGGTGAAGTTAAAGAAGTTAAAGATGGTTATGGGAAAAACTTTCTTATTGCTAAGGGCTTTGCAAGATCTGCAACACCAGAGATACTAGCGCAACACGCACAGGATGAACTTATTGTAGCCCAAAATCTTGAAAAAGAGGTAAATGCCCTCAAAGAGATAGCTGCACAACTTGATAAATGTGAAATTATAATTACAAAAAAACTTGGTCAAAATGGTCACCTTTTCGGTTCTGTCACAAAAGATGAAATTGCAGTAGCACTTAAAGATCAACACGGGATTGAAATTGATAAAAAACATATCAATGAAAAGCATGCTATTAAAACGATTGGTGAACATGACTTAGATTTTAAACTAGGTCATGGTTTACATGCAACACTTCATGTGGATGTACAAGGCGAATAATGTTTGATGCCACTACGATACTTGCTTATAAGGGCAAAAATAGAGCTGTAATTGGGGGAGATGGACAAGTTACTTTTGGAGATTCAGTTCTTAAAGGTAATGCTACAAAAATACGCACACTTCACAAAGGTAAAATACTTGCTGGTTTTGCAGGAAGTACAGCGGATGCTTTTAATCTTTTTGATATGTTTGAAGAGTTCTTAGAAGATAAAAAAGGCGATATTTTAAAGTCTGTAATTGAGTTCTCTAAAGCTTGGCGTAAAGATAAAGTTCTTCGTCGATTAGAGGCTATGATGATTGTTTTAAATAATGAACATATCTTTATCCTTACTGGGAATGGGGATGTAGTTGAACCAGAAGATGGTGAAATCGCATCTATAGGTAGTGGGGGGAACTACGCTATCTCCGCTGCACGAGCTCTTAAAAAACATGCCTCTTTAGATGAGGAAGAACTTGTTAAAGAGAGTTTAAATGTAGCAGCAGATTTGTGTATCTACACAAACCATAATATTAAAACTTTAACATTAGAAAAAGGTAAATAATGGACTTAACTCCAAAAGAGATTGTTGAATATCTAGATAAGTATGTCATATCTCAACAAAATGCAAAAAAAACGATTGCTCTTGCTTTAAGAACAAGATATAGAAGAATGCAGTTAAGTGCAGAACTTCAAGCTGAAATAATGCCAAAAAATATTTTGATGATCGGCTCTACTGGTGTTGGTAAAACAGAAATATCACGCCGTTTAGCAAAGATGATGCAAGTGCCTTTTATTAAAGTAGAAGCTTCGAAATATACAGAAGTTGGGTTTGTAGGTCGTGATGTCGAATCAATGGTCCGTGATTTAGTTGTCGCATCAATAAGCATTGTAAAAGCTGAAAAAGAGGAAGAAAATAAAGAGAAGATTGAAAATTATGTTACCAACAAGATAGTAGAAAAACTTCTTCCACCTCTTCCAGATGCTGCGAGTGAATCAAAAAAAGATGATTACCAAAGACTCCTGAGTGCAATGGAAGATAAAGTGATAAACGGTGAAGTAGATGATAGAATTATTGAAATAGAGTTTGCTAAAACTAATATAGAGTTTAATGACACAAACCTACCACCAGAGATGGCAAAAGTTCAAGAAAGCTTTTCTAAAATATTTACTACTATGAATAAAGATGATAATAAAAAAGAAGTGACTGTAAAAGATGCCAAATCACTACTTAAGCATGAAGCTAAGTCCAAACTTCTTGATATGACAAGTATCAATACAGAAGCGCTCAAGCGTGCTGAAGATGGAGGGATAATCTTTTTAGATGAGATAGATAAAATTGCTATAAGTGCAAAAAGCCAAGGGAGAAACGATCCATCTAAAGAGGGAGTTCAAAGGGATTTACTCCCTATTGTTGAGGGGAGCAGTGTTACTACAAAATATGGTGTTATCAATACTGATCATATCCTCTTCATCGCTGCTGGTGCATTTCACTTGACTAAACCTAGTGATCTTATTCCAGAACTTCAAGGTAGATTTCCTCTTAGAGTTGAGCTAGAATCACTTACAGAAGAAACACTTTACAAAATACTCACACAAACAAAAAACTCTTTACTCAATCAATACGAGGCTCTCTTAGGTGTTGAAGATGTTAAATTAGTATTTGAAGATGCAGCTATTAAAGCTATCGCAAAGCTCTCTCACCGTGCAAACGAGATAACAGAAGATATTGGTGCGAGAAGGCTCCATACGGTTTTAGAAAATGTTCTTGAAGATATTAGTTTTGATGCTGATGAGTATAAAAATAAAGAATTTGTTATAACAGCAAATTTGGTACATGAAAAACTTGATGTAGTAGTTGAGGATGATGACCTCTCTCGCTATATCTTATAAATACAAGGTAACACAATGACAAAAGCAGGTTTTGTATCTCTAATAGGCCGTCCAAACGCTGGAAAAAGTACACTAATGAACTCACTATTAGGTGAAAAAATAGCAATGGTTAGCCAAAAAGCTAATGCTACAAGAAGACGCTCAAATGCTATTGTTATGTATGAAAAGACTCAAATAATATTTGTAGATACTCCTGGATTACATGAAAGAGAAAAAATATTAAACCAGTTTATGCTTGATGAAGCCCTCAAGGCGATGGGCGATTGTGACTTAATTGTATATCTAGCGCCAGTAACTGATTCAGTAGATCATTATGAAAAATTCTTACAACGCAATAATGGCAAGGTGAAACATATTATTGTTATTAGTAAAATAGACCAGGTATCTCAGGAAAAATTATTTAAAACAATCAGTTCATATAATAAATTTGCTCAACATTTTGAAGCATTAATTCCAGTAGCTATTCCCAAAAAAGTTGGACACTTAGACTTACTACAAATAATCTCTAAAAATCTTCCAGAATCTCCTTTTCTTTATGACCCTAATGATTTAACAAGTGAACTTGTTAGAGATATCTATGCCGGCTTTATCAGAGAGGGAATATTTGAAAATATAAGTGATGAGATACCCTATGAATCTGATGTAATTATTGATAGTATTGAAGAGGATGCAAATCTAGATAAGATTCATGCAACTATAATTATAGAAAAAGATTCTCAAAAAGGTATAATCATTGGTAAAGGTGGAGAGTCTATTAAGAGAATTGGAAAATATGCCAGAGAAAAGATAGAGTTTCTTAGTGGTAAAAAAGCTTATTTAAACTTACAAGTGAGTGTTAAAAAAGGCTGGACAAAAGATAAAGCATTTTTAGAAGAGATAGGATATAAATAGTGATACTCAGAAGCATATTATTACTACTCATCATTTATATATCCGCTAGTGCAAATTCATTACTTTTAGATTATAGAATTAATGGTATCCAAAAGATAGAAAAACAGATGGACTTAGAACTTACACAAAAGGCATATTGGAGTGAGTATATAAAAAATATAGATACTACATTTGGCTATATTGAATCTTACTCGTCCGTGCTTGCTTGCGATAAAAACAAATCAACTCTTGTGCTTTATAAACATGATGAAAACAAAACATTTACACTAGAGAAAAATTATAATGCTTTTACTGGTGAAGTAGATGGGGATAAAGTAAGAGAAGGAGATTTAAAAACACCTCTTGGAGTTTATAGATTAACAAAAAAAATCTCTCAATTAGATCCATTTTACGGTCCATTAGCATTTGTAACTTCCTATCCAAACACTTATGACAAATATAGGGGTAAAAATGGTTCTGGCATCTGGATTCATGGTCTTCCTATAGAACAAGAAAGGGATGAGTTCACAAAAGGTTGTATCGCTATAAACAATATCAATATTACGGAATTGGATAAAAAAATTGATATTAAAAAAACTCTACTTATTATCAATCAGTCTCAATTAACACAAACAACAACAAAAGAAAAATTATCATCTATACTTTCTCAATTATATTTATGGAGATATACATGGTTGTATAATGATATAGAGGGGTACCTTAATTTTTATGCAGATAACTTTGTTCGAAATGATGGGATGAAAATTGATGAATTTAAAAATTATAAAAAAAGAATATTTGCAAAAAATGAAAAAAAAGAGATTATCTTTAATGATATTAATATAATCCCTTATCCAAATACAACAAATATTTTTCAAGTAACTTTTAAGGAGTATTACACCTCTAGCAGTTTTCAATTTATTGGTGATAAAACCCTTATGATAAAAGTTGATGACAATCATAATATAAAAATATTTACAGAAAAATAAGAGAATTAAAGATGCATTCATACTTGCTGAAACTAATTTTCTTACTAGCTTGTACTGCCAGTTTTTCCCATGCAAACATCCAACTTATTAAAAAAGAAAACAGTGATTCTAACACCACTCTTCTTGTTATAGCTGGAATTCATGGGGATGAACCAGGTGGGTACTTTGCTGCATCAATTCTCTCCTCACACTATAATATAATTTCTAAAAATCTATGGATTATTCCAAACCTTAATCAAGCTAGTATTCTAGCCAATAGAAGAGGAATTCATGGAGATATGAATCGAAAATTTTCTACAATAAAAAAACATGATAAAGATGCAAAAATTATAAAAGAGATAAAAGAGATAATAGTTTCACCTAAAGTATCCTTAGTTTTAAACCTCCATGATGGAAACGGCTTTTATAGGAAAGAACATCAGGGTAATATTTTTAACCCTAACTCATGGGGGCAAACATGTGTTATTGACCAAAATCAGTTAAACCCTAACCAACCATTTGGAAACCTCAGTGAAATAGCTTCTACTGTTAAAAATAATATGAATAAAAAACTATTACAAGAGCATCACAGCTTTGATGTAAAAAACACTAACACAAAGTTTCATGATGAAGCTATGCAACATTCACTTACTTATTTTGCTGTAACGAACAACAAGCCAGCTTTTGCAATTGAAAGTAGTAAACACCTCCCCTCATTATCAAAAAAAGTTTTTTATCAACTACTAGCTATCGAAGAATTTATGAAAGTGATGGATATTAAGTTTGAAAGAAAGTTTGCACTAAATGCAAAGATGATAGATAATATACTCAAACAATATGGCACTTTAGCAATAAATAACAATATCTTATTAAACCTTAGTGATATAAAAAAATCTTTAAGCTATATTCCGATAAAATATACGGGTAATGTGTTTAAGTTTTCTAATCCTCTAGGGAGTGCTAGGAAAGTTAGAGATGGTTATGTAGTATATATTGGCAACAAAAAGATGACAACACTCAGACCGCAATACTTCAAAATTGAAGAGGACTGCCCTGATAGATTTGACTTAAAAGTTGATAATAATTCAATTTCATTGAATATTACTTCAGATATTTTTGTTATTGACGATTTTAATATCGACAAAAGTAATCAATTACGCGTAAATGTTATAGGTTATAAATCGAAAAAACATAGTAACGAGAGCGGGATAGATATTAATCTCAAATCGTTAGATAAAAGATTTTCCGTTGATAAAGGAAACAAAATTTATAGAGTAGAGTTTTATAAAAAAGATAAATTTTGTTTTATGTCGATGGTACATTTTAAATAGGATTAGATTTAATGAATCAAGATGCACAACACTCTTTTACAAGTGTAATTTCAGTTAATCCATATACAGATAAATATCTTAGCAGTATGGCTAGTTTTTTAAGTGAAACTACTTCTCCCCAATATGATAAAAATCAATTCGCTATTTCACACCTTAATGCAAATGGTTTTATGACTAGTAAGATTTCTATCTCTAAGAATATCCCCGAAGAAGATTTGTATGATGCAATAAGCAATAAAGTATATGATGATTTATCACTTGATCAAGCTTTAACATATCAGATTCAGTATATAGAAACTTTTAATAACTTAGATGAAAAAGATAGATTTTTTCATGTATTTGTTGCTGATCCATCAACAATTAATGATGTTTATGCAGATGCTGTAGAAGCTATAAAGTATATTGATGTAATAATCCCTACCCCTTTACTTTTAAAATCTCTATATGCTAAAGACATTATAGAAGATGGTGGTCTTCATTGTTTTATTTATTTCCAAAAAGACGACACTTTCTTAACTGTATATAATGAAAAAGAGTTTCTTTTTACAAAATCACTTAACTACTCTTTTGTACAGATGCATGAAAGATTTTGTGAACTTTATGGTGAAAGGATAGAATATGAAGAGTTTGTAAGCTTCGTATCTCGTGAAAACCTTAAAGAAACATCAAGCGAATATAAAGAATATTTCATCAAACTTTACAAAGAAATCTTTGCCAATACAAATAGTATTTTAACATATGTTAAAAGAGTTTTTGATATTGAAAAAATAGACCATATCTATATAGGTACTCAATTCTCAACTGTTACTAAGCTTGATGAGATAGCTGAAGTTGAACTCAATGTCAAAACAAGTAATTTTGATTTTGACTATGGTTTTGATAGTGATGGAACATATATAGACCAAATAGATTCTTTGATGCAAATATACGCTATTTTGCCAAATGAAGATAAATATGAGTGCAATTTTACAAACTTTGTCCGCCCCCCTAAGTTTACACAAAGAGAAAGCGGGAAGCTGATAATGCTTACTGCAGCTTCATTTATAATAGCTTTTATATATCCTGTTTCTTACTGGATGATCACTTATGCTCAAACTTTTCAATACCAATCATTAAGTCAAGAGTATATAGAGGTACATAATCAAAAAATAACCAGAGAAGCTACTATCAAAAACAGAGAAACTGATAAAGAAAAAATCATAGCCCTACTCAATAAAGAAAATAAAGAATACAGAGATAAGAAAAATACACTCATTAAGATTCACGATGTTAAAGTTAATTACCCTATGAAAGCGAAACATTTAGCTTTGCTAACAAAGGATTTGAATAACTACAATATTGGATTAGAATCACTTACTTATTCAGAAGCAAATAATAGCAAAACATTTCAACTTAGCCTGCTCGCTTCAAATGATAGAAAGATAACTCTTCTTCTTGAGCATCTTACAAAAAAACATGAAGGAAAATTTAACTTTTCACTTGAGAAAATCTTTTATAATGAAGAATCTACATACTACTCAAGCGAGTTAAAGGTAAAATTATTATGAAAATAAATATTGAAGACTATTTACATAAGATAGACTCTAGTTTTAAAGATAAGACTCAAAGAGATATATATATGATTTATATCATGATTTTTGCTGCGATATTTGCATTTTCATATCTACTCTTTTGGGAAACCTCCGAAAATGATTTCATCAAAAAAAATGATCAAATATCTGATATTAGAACTAAAATAAATAATGATCAAATATTTTTAAAAATCAATCCATCAGTTAAAATAGATATGTTAGAACAAGATATAAAAAAAGCTGAGCTTGATTTAGTAGTTATTAAAGACAACAATGGATACATTAAAAATAAATTAGAAGACATTTCATCACTGATATATGATGAGAGAGCTTGGGGTGAATATTTAGATTCTATCTCTAAAAATGCACAAATATATAATGTTAAAATACTAGAATTTACAAATGAGTATGGACAAACAAACAAATCATTTGGGCATGTTTTAGATATAAAGCTCAAAACAACTGCTAATTACAAAAATACACTAAAGTTTATCAATTCATTAGAACAAAGTGAACTGGTAGTGGATATACATGATTTACATATCTATAAAGATGAAGATATGTACTCAGATATTAATATTTCAGTTTGGGGGATTTCATACTAATGAAAAATAATTCATATATAACCTTATTACTGTTATTGGCAATAGGTCTTAACGCTAATGAACTTGGCTGGGTAGATAAACAAATAGAAGCGATAAAACCAGCTAGAGAAGGTGTTAGCAGTTCTGTTATTGCAGATTTGGATGATCCCTTTATCTTTTATAAGAAAAAAATTTCTAAAAAAGTATATAAACAAAAAGCAAGATATAGTGCTTCAAAAACAAATAATTCAACAAGCACTACATATAGTGGGACTAATCTTTCTGGTTTCTCACTCAAAGCTATTATGAACAAGTCTGCTTTAATTAACGGTAAATGGTATAAAGAGAGTGAAAAAATTGGACGATATAATCTATCGGCTATTAATACCACTTCTGTTGTGCTAACAAGAAATGGTAAAAAAAGTTTACTCTATATGAGCGACAAAAACAACAATCTAAAATTTAAAAGATAAGTAGGATTACATAATGAAATCGATAAAAAAATCAATAAAAACGTCAGTTTTCTCAGCTTTACTAACGATATTGTTATTTAACAATAGTTATGCTGACTGCTCTTATGAACTTTTCAGTATAAGCTCTACAAAAAACACTAAAATCATTGATTTTATAAGCCAACTTAGTGATGAATGTGAGTTTACAATTATTGTTACTGACAACCTTGCACAAGGATACCTAAACACTAAACTCAACAAGATGCATCTTAAAAACTTAACAATAGAAGAGGTTTTAGATATAGTTTTAAAAGAGAGTAACTTATCTTATAGTTTAGAAAATAATATTTTAAAAATATCTTATTTAACTACTAAAGTTTTCAGTATAGACTATATACTTTCTCAGAGAAAAGGGATTGGTAGTACAGATATAACTTTAAGCTCATCATCAGCAAACAATAGTAAAAACACTAAAGGAAACACTGGAGCTACCAGCAGAAGCACTAATAATAACTCATCAAGAAACAATAAAAGCTCTTCTGCTCAATCTGGTATGAAAATACAAAGTAGTGATGAAGTTTTATTTTGGGAAGAATTAGACTTAGAATTTGAAAAAATCTTAAATAGACCTGGTGATATATATAAGGTTGAATTACCGATTATTAATAAAAATGCTGGTCTTGTTACTGTTACAGCGACACAAAAGCAGATGAAAAGATTTGATAATTATTTACAAAGACTTCAAGATAAGGTAGCACTTCAAGTTTTAATAGATGTGCAACTACTCTCAGTTACTATGAGTGAAGGTAAAACAACTGGTATTGACTGGCAGCAATTATATGCACTTCAAGATATTGAATTAAGCATCAACAATATACAAGCAAAGAATGTTTCTACATATGAAGATAATATCATAACGGAAGCGATATATGGAACTGATCAAACAACTTCTCAGCTTGTCAATATAAAAGTAGGTGGCAGTTTAAAAGAGGTGATTAAATTTTTGCAAACACAAGGTGATGTAAATTCTATCTCAAATCCAAAAGTTTTAACACTCAACAATCAACCTGCACTTATTACAGTTGGTACAGAATATTTTTACAAAATACAACAATCTTCAAACCAGCAAGGAACTAGTGGCGGTGTTGCTTCCACTACGCAAAATGACCTTATTCAGTCAGTGTTTGCTGGCGTACTTTTAGATATTACCCCTGAGATTTCTGATAATGGAACAATTACATTAAAAATAAATCCATCTCTTTCAGAAACTAGATATGATATGTCACAACAAACATCCGTAGATAGACAAATGCCACCAGATTTAAATCGTCGTCAACTATCATCAGTTGTATCAATTCAAGATGGAGATAGAGTTATTTTAGGTGGTTTAATTAACACAAGAAATACTTATAATGCCAACAAAGTTCCTTTGCTCGGAGATATACCTGGCCTTAGTTATTTCTTTAGATTTGAAGAAACGATTAAACATGTTGAAGAGCTTATTATTATCATTGAACCACATATTATAAGTGAAGATCAAAAAGGTTTATCCTTAGCAGATTTAGGCTACCAAGGACTTACAAATAAATCTGTAAATATTGATAATAACAGCGATAGTGACAATAAAACTATAATTGAAGTTAATAGCGATACAAATGATGAAATTATGCTTGAAGATACTGTTGTAAATAGTGATGACACAGAAAAAGAGAAAGAGGACAATGAGCTCTAATATCTATAAAAACTCTAAAGATGTTTTTTTAGATGTTGTTAATCCTAATGACTATGTTCAACTCGATAGAGTTTCTATGGTTTATCAATCACTAAAGGAATCTATTAAAAAACCACTAAAAATGGTTTTACTCTACGGAAAGCCAGGAACAGGAAAAAGTATGTTACTTTCTAAGCTTTTTCAGGATTTGTCCCCTTCAGAAGAGATTTTTTTATACAAAACGCCCATAACGGATGAAAATGAATTTTTTAAAAAATTAGCAAAAGATGCTCTTGATACAAAATATGAAGGTATATTAAACTTTACGCAACTCCTAAATATTTTAGAAACCACTAACAAAACTCAAACTCCATTAATAATTTTAGATGAAGCGCAACTTTATCCAGGCGCGATGATGGAAAAAATAAGATTGATTTCTGATACAAGAAAAGTAAAGTTTCTCATCACTTTACATAAAACAGAAAAAGAAGACCTTATTGCAAAAGAGCATTTCCAAACTAGAATATGGGAAAGTATTGAACATCATAATGCTTCAAAGCAAGAATTAAAAGCTTACATACAGAAAAAATTAATGAAGGCAAACTGTTTTGATTGTGCGAATATGTTTCCAACTAAATCAGTTGACCTTATCCACAAAATAACTCAAGGGAATTATCGGGAAACTAATAAACTTCTCTATACGCTCTTTGAGATTTATGAATGGTATAGTGAAAATAATTTATCTAAAATAAACTCCAATAATGTTTCCCATAAAATTATTGAAATGTCAGCGATACATACAGGTTTAATCGATGCTTAATATTCATGAACTCGAAAAAAGACACTTTAAATATAAACTAAAATCATATATACCTTATGTAGCAATATTTTTTAGTTTAACTGTGATTATTGGAATTGTATTTACCCTTATCAATATAGATATTTTCTCGCAAAATGATAATAAAGTAGCAGCTAATAGTGTTTCAAAAAATATAACAGAGATTGCACTAGACAATACAACTTCAACTATTAGACAAACGACAGAAGCAGAACCTGAAAAAATCGAGCAGAACAAAGAGATAGTAAAACAAGAATTAAACAATAGTATTGAAAAAAACAATAAGCTAATTGCTGCAAATATTCCAAATATTGAAGAGGATAAACCTGAAATAAAGAATGAAAAATTGGTTCTAACTCCTTCAATGAACTTTATAGAAAAAATAAATACTCAATCTTCAACTACATCTACCTATAAAGAGCCTGAAAAAAAAGAGAGGATAACACCTAAACAACAAGTTAAAGTAAAAGAAGTTCCCAAGCCTAAACCACAACAAAGCAGACAAATATTTACTCAAGATGAAGTAAACTCTATACAAATTAAAAAGAATAATACATATGATGATATTTATCATGTAATTAAAAGATTTGAAAAGAACAATAATCCTGCTCTGAGTCTTTTTATTGCTAAAAAATATTATGAACTAGGTGAGTATAAAAAATCTTATAATTATGCACTAAGAACAAATGAGATCAATAACAATATAGAAGCTAGCTGGATAATTTTTGCTAAATCTCTAGTAAAACTAAATAAAAAAAACATGGCTATTAAAACATTACAAAAATACATTAGTCATTCTGATTCAAACAAAGCTAAAATACTTTTAGATGAAATATCATCAGGAAAACTCAATGCAGACTAAAAACAACTTAATTATAAAAACACTCATCCTTTTATCTCTTTGTATCGGTTTATATGCAGATGCAAAACAAGAGATGCTTAATCTTTACAAAAATGAAAAATATGAAGAAGCATGTAAACTAGGTTTTAAGAACTTTAGTAGCTATAGAAAAAATGAATCTTTTGTCTCTTTATATGCTTTTTCTTGTCTATATTCTGACTATATAGATAGACTTTCAATTCCTATTGCAACACTAAAATTTACACCTGAGGGGCGCGCTAACTCAGCATACTTCTCTGTCATTTTAATGCAAAAAAAACTACTTTACCATGCCTTAATTGATGGCTATGATATCACATCACTTAACTTACCCACTACAGACTACATCTTTTCAAAAGTTTTTGACTTATATGTTGCATTAGGGGAACACAAACAAAGAAAAACTTATGTTTTTAATGATAAAGAAGATAAAAATACAGCCTATAAACTGTATGTTTTAAAGGATGAAAGATTAAGTAAAATAGTGGTAGAAGAGTTTTATAATAACATCTCAATAAAACAACATATTTACTGGTAGGAGCGATTGTGGATAGGATAACAACAGATTTACTTTCTAATGGTCAAATTATGCAAGTTCAAGTTGATAGACTATTGGCAAAAGGGATAAGTAAAAATCACATTTTAAGAGATATTCTTTTATCTGGTTTTATGACAACAGAAAGACTTGTTCGTTATATAGTTGAGCAAATAAAACAAGGTACATATGAACTTTCTCTCATAGAACATTACGATTATATCCCAGAAAAAACTGTTTTATTAAAACTTGCAAGTGAGTTAAACCTTTGTTTTATTGATTTAGACACAATAGACATGGACTACAAGCTTATGCAAAGAGTTCCATTGATTCAACTCAAAAAACACAATGCAATCCCAGTATCAGAGGATGATTTAAGTGTTACTATCGTTTTTTATGATCCATTAGATATTAATGCACAAGAATCTATCCAAAGACTCTTTCCAAGAAAACCTATCAAAGTTGCCGTATCAACAAAGAAACAGATTCAATCTTACCTTTTTAAATTAGAATTAAAAGACAGTGTGAAAGGTTTGGTTAAAAAAATACATGACGAATTACACTCGATTACTACAATTGAAGAGCAACAAGAAGCATCTTCAATACTACTCCTAATCGATGTAATACTCAAAGCTGCCATAAATGGTCGTGCTAGTGATATTCATGTAGAGCCAACTGAAAAGAACTGCGTAATTCGCGTGAGAGTTGATGGTAAACTCACAGAGATGTTTATTTTTGAAAAAAAAATATACCCACCACTTGCCTCAAGACTAAAACTGTTGGCAAACCTTGATATCGCTGAGAGAAGAAAACCTCAAGATGGACGCTTTTCAACAACTGTTGGTGCTCAAGAATTTGATTTTCGTATCTCAACACTCCCTATACTCTATGGCGAATCAATTGTTATGCGTATCTTAGACAAGAGAAAAGCACTTGTTAAACTTGAAGATGCAGGTATGGATACTCTTAGTTATAAGAAATTATTAAAAGGTCTTCAAGCACCACATGGTATAATCTTAGTTACCGGACCAACAGGAAGTGGTAAAACAACAACCCTTTATGGTGCTTTACATGAACTTAGAAATGTAGAAGACAAGGTAATTACCGTTGAGGATCCTGTTGAGTATAGGATGAATCTTATTCAACAGGTTCAGGTAAACTCAAAAGTTGGTTTGAGTTTTGCGGATGCTCTGCGTTCTATTTTAAGACAGGATCCAGATAAGATAATGATTGGAGAGATTCGAGATAAAGAAACTCTTGAAATTGCCATTAAAGCCGCATTAACTGGGCATATGGTAATTTCAACTCTTCATACAAATGACTCAATTAGTGCTATCACTCGTATGGTTGATATGGGGATTCCACATTATCTTATCAGTGGAGCATTAGTAGCAATTCAAGCACAAAGACTTGTTAGAAAAATATGTAAAAGTTGTAAAATAGAGGAGAATATCCCTATTGAAACCATAGAAGAGTTAAAAGGTTTTATACCAGAAAATGCTGTATTTTATACTGGCAAGGGTTGCAAAGAGTGTAATGATACAGGATTTTTAGGTAGAGAGATGATATGTGAGGTTCTCAATATTTCAGAAAAGTTATCTTCTATTATTGCAAAAGGTGGTTCAAAAGAGAGTATTTATGCTCAGGCTGTAGAGGAAGGTTTTGTAGGTATATTTGAAAATGGAATTCAAAAAGCATTAAATGGTGTTACGAGTGTTCAAGAAGTGTTAAAGGTATCAAAAACATGAAATATTTTATAGCGACTATACTTACAAAAGGTAAAAAAGAGCAGTTTCCAATTTATGCAAAAGATAGAAAAGAAGCGAGTGACAGCGCGAAACTTAAATTTTCTGGCATCATTATAAAGGTTAGTGAAGAGAAAGAGCCTTTAGATGCACAAATCAAAAGATTTAAAACAAATTTTTTACTCAATATAAAAAAAAGAAAAATACATCCAGATGCATTAATCGCTGCAATTAGACAATTAGCCGTCATGACAAATGCTGGTATCTCCATTCATGATTCTCTTAGCGACATTGCTAGTGCTACAGAGGATGATAATCTAAAATATGTTTTTTCAAAACTTGCAGATGAGATAAATTCAGGTTTTGCTCTCTCCGCTTCTATGAAAAACTTTAGGTTTGAACTTGGAAGTTTAACTATCGCTATGGTGCAATTAGGTGAAAAAACTGGTAATATTGATGAATCACTATACTCGCTTGCAGATATGCTTGAAGAGATTCGTGCCAATGTTATAAAATTTAAAAAAGCGATGGCTTATCCTCGAAATGTAATGATTGCAATGGCAGTGGCATTTACTGTTTTAATCTCTTTTGTTGTGCCAAAGTTCAAACAAATATTTGAAGACTTAAACACTGAACTTCCTCTGCCAACAGTAATACTTTTAAAACTTGAATATATTGTAAATAATTATGGAATTTATGCACTGGGTTCTGGAATTATTGCATATTTTATTTTCAAATATATGATTGACAATAATAAACAAATACGCTATGGTTTTCATGAGGTTCTTTTAAAAACATATCTTATTAAAAACATTATTATGTATGCAACCCTAAGTCGCTTTACTCTTGTCTTTTCTAAACTTATTAAAGCGGGTATCCCTATAGCTGATGCTTTAGAGACATCTGCTGGTATGATAGATAATCTGCCTTTAAAATATAAACTGATGTCAGTGAGAGCAACTGTTGAAAAAGGTGGTGCTTTAAATAAAGGACTTGAAGATACAGGGCTATTTGAAAACATGATTATCAAAATGATATACGCTGGTGAAGAGAGTGGTGCCTTAGATACCATGGCAGAAAAAGTTGCTGATTATTTTAAAATGAAGTTTGATGCTATAATTGATGGTCTCTCAGGTGCAATTGAACCAATTATGCTTATTATTATTGGTTCATTAGTTCTTTTACTAGCACTTGGTATCTTTATGCCTATGTGGGGTCTAGGGAGTGCTGCAACTGGTGGCTAAACATTTATAAAACTATTGTAACAACTCTATCTACTTGTTTTAAAAATGTTTTCATGTCAGATTCTGTAGCTTTAATTTCAAATAATGCTCCAGAATCAAATACTTTCTCAATAATATTTACTCTATTTTCAATACACTCATACTCTATCAGCCTGAGATTTGTGTAATCAAAAGAAATCTTTTTACTTATCATCTCTTTATACTCCAGCAATATAGCTTGATTGAGCACAAGGTTTACAGCATCACTATATGCACGAACTAAACCGCCAGTACCTAGTTTTGTTCCACCAAAATATCTAACTACAATTACCGCAGTATTAATCATGTCAGAACCTTGAAGCACAAAAAGAGTAGGTTTTCCAGATGTACCTTTTGGTTCTCCATCATCGCTAGAGTGTTCTACTATTTGCTTATATTGATTTAAGTAGCGATAGGAAACAACAAAGTGTCTAGCCTTTGGATGTTCTAGTTTTAACTTTTTAAGAGTTGCTTCATACTCCGAATATGGCATTAAGTATGTTATAAATTTGGATTGTTTAACTTCTAGTGTTTCATTATACATTTTATCAATATACTTCATTAATAAATAACCTTTAATTATTTTGCTATTATACTCAAAAGGTTATATATGAAATATTTATTCAGATTAATAGTAGCGATTTTTCTTTTTACGGGATGCACATCCACACAAACTCCTAAAATAGTTCACAAAATCGATTGTAAAGAGAATATATACTCACTAAAGAGTGCTGAGTGTCTCAATGAAAATTCATTTATAAAACAATTAGAGCAGTATCCTGTAATTTTTATCGGAGATAATCATGGGAGTGATATGGTTCATAATTTTTTAGCCGATACAATTATAAAACTTAGTGAGCAGGGTTATCGTATTCACCTTGCAAATGAGTGGTTTACACCAAATGACAATATCTTGTTGGCAAAATACTCTGCAAAAAAGTTTGATAACAAAACTTTCATTGAAAAATTTAATTGGAAAAAAAGATTAAATTCAAAATTTGAATCATATGTACCAATTTATAATGCGATCAGAGATACAAACGGTATGCTCTATGGTATAAATCTCTCAAAAAAGCAACGCAGATTAATCTCAAACACCACTTTAGCTCATATGAGTGAGAATGAATTTGATTTTTATAACTCCTTAGATGTAGATGTATATGCTCACAGAGCAATGCTTTCTTCATTTTTTAACACTTGCCATAAAGCAAAAAGAGGTGAAAGTGAGCAGGAATGTATTGAGAGGATGTATCGTGTTCAAGTGGCTTGGGATGCTAAAATGGGAAGAGAGAGTGCAAAACTTGCAAAAGAGGTGTTAAGAACATCAAAAGATAAACTCATAGTATTTGTTGGTGCTTTGCATATGGCGTATGGATTAGGAGTGAACTTGAGGTTTGCAAGGGAGTCAAACCTCCCTTTTGTAAATGTTATCCCTCTTTTATGGAATGTTAATAGTGTTGAAGTTGGTGGTGCTGACTTTGTTTATCTGTATCAAGCCCATAAAAAGCATCATTAATCTTTAATACACCGTATAGGATATCCAGTAGCTCGTTCCCGTTTAGTTATATGAGTTCTACTACCAAAATACAAATAGCTTCCTTTTTCGCTGTCAGTTTTATCTTTAAAATCACTAAGCACGACGAAGCAGCATCAGCCTTCTCACAAACAATACGAGAAGTGCAGCTGCTAAAATTTTAAAGTCTAATTCACTTGCTTTATGAATATTTGCAAAAGTATCACTCT
>Ga0256840_1000133_pt1 | contig 66599 bp, 59 predicted proteins | sample 355202metaG_FD_185969 | JGI IMG/M metagenome (GOLD analysis project Ga0256840, IMG submission 185969) | Hydrothermal vent microbial communities from Mid Atlantic Ridge, Atlantic Ocean - 355-202 | ecosystem: Environmental > Aquatic > Marine > Hydrothermal vents | place: Atlantic Ocean: Mid...
ATTACCTAAGCTTAGTGGAAACCACAGGCAGAGCCATAATAAACGAACACAAAGGCTATATACCCGATGAATTGCCCGATATATTGCAGAGATTGGGTCTCAACAACGACACCTGGCTGAATCAAATCAAATACTTCGATAAATGGTATTACAAAGCTGTAGGAACAGTGGATAATCTAAAAAAATACTGCAAAAGCCTAAAACAGAAGTATATAAAGGGTTTGCCTAAGACTTCAAGCGTAAAAAGTGCTTTAAACTAGGCTTAGAGTGGGATAAATCCCTTTTTCCAATGTGATTATGTTTAGGTTTGAACTTTGAGAAGTTGTTTAATCAAATCAAAAAATGGTACCGAGGGCGGGAATCGAACCCGCACTTCCGAAGAAACCGGATTTTGAATCCGGCGCGTCTACCAGTTCCGCCACCCCGGCACATTTCTTTTTTGGTTTTGATGAGAACATCAAAACCTAGGGTTGAGTAGTATAATGCCTAAATTTATTTGTTCAAGAAATTCGTGTTATTTGTTGTGATTATTTTAAATCCATTGCCACTCTGAAGCCTAAGCGAGCATCGGTAAATTCGGCTTTGGCTGTAAAGCGGTGGCTAGATCGGAATTCATCTTTGGAGCTACTCCAAGAACCTCCACGAATAACGTGGTTTTCACAGCCTTGATTTATCCATGCACTGCCATCAAGTGGTGCACGCGTATAGGAGTCGTGCCAGCAATCGGCTGTCCATTCCATAACATTTCCTGCGGTATCGTAAAGGTTAAATTGATTGGGAGTAAAGCTGCCAACAGGAGCAGGACCCCAATACTTGTCGTTGTAGTTGTCAAAACCCTTTTTCCAACGCATGCGAGTGTTGCCTTTTATTCGATCTAATTTACCTGTGAGGTTTTCTGTAACCTGTAGCGGAGTGCCATTACCCCATGGGTATTTTGTTCGTGAACCCGCTCTTAGAAAATATTCGAATTCCGCTTCGCTAGGTAAACGGTAGTTCTTTTGGGTTTGGTTGCTTAACCATTGCACGTAGTTGTTGACATCATTCCATGAAACATGAATAACAGGGTGGTTTGGCTTGGCTTTTTTGCCTTGATAGTCCTTTTTCCATGTAATTCGGTTTTTGTTTTTTAGTCGACCTGTTCGTGTGTCATAGATAATGGATGAGTGCTTTTTTTCGGCATCGGTTTTATATGCTGTAGCTTGAATGAAAAGAGCAAAATCTGCTACCGAAATTTCTTTTTGGCTGACGGCAAATCCATAATTGATGGCAACAGTGTGCACTGGTTTTTCGTGTTTAGGACCTTGAAGGTATCCCATTTCAAATTGACCAATGGGCATAACAGTCATTTGTGGCAGTTTGTCTCCATCTTTGCTGACGTCAGTGAATGTATCTAATGGCCTGTAGAGTCCATACAATTGCATTCGATTGATTTCATTCTGGTAGTCTGTTATTACCGCTTGTGGTAAGTTTAAATCAATGAGTTGACTGAGCATTTTTTTAGCTCGTTTAATATTTGTGGTGGTGATGGCTTGATTGATTTGTTGTTCGAGCCACATGTAACGTTGTGTTTTGAGGTCTTCAATGGTTGATTGGGCATTTTGTACGTTTAAGGATTCAGGGGCAAGAAGTTTAGCTTGATTGATTTGTTGTTGAGCGAGCTGAAAATCAATTTCTTCTGCGGCTCTTAGGGCGCTATTGATGAGTATGCCATTGACTTGCGCAACCAGATTATTGGCTTTAATGTTGGTTGGGTCAATCTCTATGGCTTGTTTAGCGCTGTGCCAGGCATCTTGCGAGTTGGCTGTTATCACTAAGTTGTTTTGCAATTGTTTTGTGCCTTTAGCATAGAGTTTGTTAATGGTTTTGATGGTGCTTAGTTTTTGTCTTAGTTCTTTAATTTGAGGGTTGTTTTCATCTAATGTTTTGAATTGGGCAATGATTTGGGTCAGTGATTTTTCATCATTTTGCGCAATGGCACGATTGGTTTGTGTGGTCAGTTGTTGTATTAATGCTTGTGCGATTCGTGGTATATTTTCGTTGTCACTATCCAATTGTTTGAGGTTAACAAGGTAAAAGAGAGCACTTTGGTTTTCTGGTTCAAAATAGTGCTCTTCATCCATGGCTTTTTCAATAGTATTTGTTAATTCTTCGCTGGTGAGTTTTCCCAAATCGTCAATGTTGAATTTCCAAGCAGGGATATCCAGTATGTCTTCGATAACGGTTGTTTTGGTACTTGGGTCAAAAAAAGTTTTATTTTCCTCTGTTTTTTCGATGCCAATTAATGGCTTGCTCTCTTGAGTGATGCTAAAGTGTGAGTTGTTTTTGGAGCTCGGATTTTTCATGAGATACAAAAATACCACTAAACCGAGACCAATAAGGAGAACCATGATTTCTTTAGCGTTTAATTGTTGATCCTGTACTCGCATAATTTATTTTGTGCAATTATCTCTAAGTGTGTTGCAAATTCTGCCATCTTTTTGTGGGTTGATGCCTGTGGCTGTATTTTTTATGCGGTTGATAACCAATTGCTTTAGATTGGAGCCATTTTTATTGCATTTTACAGTCATGGATTCATCAATCATTGCATAACCGTCGTGGTCAGTTTTTGCGCTGATTAAATACTTGGGTACAACCACATTTATTAGGTCGTTGTCTTGAGTTGGCAAACCACTTTTGCTGTAAGTTAGCTGGCTGAATTGTTGCTTTTCAGGGTTATGAATAAACCGAATGCCAGAGACCATCAACCAATGACCGTTAGCGGTCCACATATCAATGGAATGGTTTATCATGGCTTTGAGTGTTTTGCCGTCGATTTGGATTTGTGTTAAATCTGAAGGGTAGGGAAACATGCCTTCTATGTGTTTTCGGGTAATGGTACTGTTGGCAGCGATGTTGTGGTTGAGACGAATGGAGCCAGAATTGATGAGGGCAACATCGGCATGGCATAATTTAAATTCTTGCAAAGCAGTGTCGGCTATAAAGTCAGCCATATTAGTTTCAAATCGTCTAATTTCACTTTCTTCAGCAATTAAATTTACTTTAGTTGCTCCGTAAGCTAAATCTAAACAACTCTCGTCTTCTTTGATTTTATGGCAATATTTTACTTTGGTTTTTTGCGCCCAGTTTGCGATGGTTTGTTCCATATGTGGGTCTTTTTCGATGTGATTGTCTAAATCAATAAAGGTGGGAAAAAAGCTCGCGTTTCCTTGGTTTAAGCTGACATCAATAACTGCAGCGGATAAGGCATCGGCATCGGCTTTGATTATCCATGCGCCATTGACTTGTTCATTTTGGCGGTAGTGCTCATGACCACCAATAATTATATCTGGTCGGTATAATGGTTTAAGGTTAAGAATTTTTTTATCGTCACTTAAGCGTTGATGGGTTAGGGCAATAACTAGGTCGGCGCCTTTTTTTCTTAAAAATGGCACGTAGTGTTTGCTCACTTCAATAGGGTCATCGAAGCTTGCTATGTATTGTGGATGAGTCATATTGGTCGTGAGGCTAAAAAGACCTACTTTGATACCGTCGTATTCTTTAATCATCCATTTATGGATCTTGTTGGAATGGATTTTGCCCAGCTTTTCATCTTCGTACCAGTTTATATTAGAGTCTAACCAATTAAATTGAGATTCATCAATGCGTTCTTGCACCATCGGTAAGTATTTGAGTTTTGATTTGTCAAATTCGTGGTTGCCAAAGGTTATAATCATGTTGTCATCAAAGTTATGATTCACACCATCTAATTGATTCATGGCATCAATCATGGCAGCGCCTTTGTTGACTCGGCTACTAAAAGACGGTTGTAAAAAATCTCCTGCATGCAATAACAATACTTTTTTACCTTCAGCGATTAATTGATCTCGCAATGTCTTTACACGCGCTAAGCCGCCAAGATTGCCCTTATCTAAACCTTCTGCTCGGTAAACATCATTGATGGCAAGTATAACAAAGGATTTTTGTACCGGTTTTTTTTGGCAAGAGCCAAGAATGACAAGCAGAATTATAAAAAAAATAGAGTGTTTTAAGTTTATTGGTGATTTCATTTTCGAAAATATGTTTTAATACGCAAATGATAACAGATTACATGTGGATTGACGATAATTCCCAATTAGAAGATTTAATTTTATCCCTAAAACGCGATGAAGCTTTGGCATTTGACAGTGAGTTTGAGCGGGTTAATACTTTTTACCCAAAACCGGCACTTTTTCAACTCCAGATTGATGCAGAATATTATTTAATAGATATGACCAAAATATCCAATTATGCACCATTAAAAATATTATTAAATAATATAATTTTACATTCGGGTTCAGAAGATTTGGAAATTCTTTACAACTTAAATGGGCAATTGCCAGAGCGTATATTTGATACGCAAATTGCCGCATCATTGTGTGGTTATGGTTTGCATTTTTCCTACCAAAATATTGTTAAGGAGTTATTTGATGTGGAGCTTTCTAAGGCTCATAGTCGTTCTGATTGGATGAAACGTCCTTTAAGTGATGAACAAATTGAGTACGCCATTGATGATGTGGTTTATTTGAGCGAAATGAAGCAAATTTTACAAGATAAATTAACTCAACAAGGGCGAATGAGCTGGTATGATTTGCTTATCAATCAAAGGAAAAATGCCATAGTGGCCTCCAATCATATCACCAAGACATTTATTAATATCTGTAAATCTAAACGGTTTAAGCCTTCGCAACAAAAACTAGTCTTGGCACTGTTAAAGTGGCGAGAAAAAGTGGCAATCGCTCGCGATAAGCCACGAACATGGATATTAAAAAATACCGATATTATTGATATAGTGATTAAAAAACCGCAGTCCGAAGGGGCTTTCATTAAAGATATTGGTTTGTATGCAAGATTTGTTAAGCATAATATCAAGGACTTATTAGGTTTATACCAACTAGCTGAAAAGTATGATGAAGCACAATTGCCTCGATTTGACAAACTGTCTCCAGAACAGGGCAACGCATTTAATGCAATGAAACAAGAATTAGCCGAAAAATGTGAAGCTTTAAATATACCAGCCTCATTGGTTATCAATGTTTCTGACCTAAAATCTCTTGCCGCAGCAGGCAAAACATTGGAAGAAATAGAATTATGGCGACTCATCAACAGTTAATATTGTCAGGTTATATCTTTGCTTATTTCGAACAAGGATGGGAGGGGCGAATAGATTATGCTTTTGCGGCGGATAATTCCAAAACATTTTTACTTCTGAATACGGGAGATAAGTTAACTGTCTATAATCGCGATGATTCACTCCTTTTTAAAGGTGAAATTAAATTCCGTAAGCGTCGCTTTTGGCATAATCATAATTTAGATGTTGATATCTGGTCTTATGTTAAGCAAAAAAGCGTTTCTTATGAAAAGTGGATGAGCTGGTTTTGGCATAAACCTCATTTACGAGCAAAATTAATAAAAATAATCCATGTCAACAACTTAAAATAGCTTGCACAATTTCAGATAAAAACTAAAATGGCTGGATTAGAATTTCGGGATGTAGCGCAGCCTGGTAGCGCACCACAATGGGGTTGTGGGGGTCGGAAGTTCGAATCTTCTCATCCCGACCATATATTAAGGTTTAAACAACCTTATCAAATCGGCATTAAACCAGGAATTGCCACTACTTTGAGGTAAATTATGAAAGATCCAGTAAGAGTTGCCATTACAGGCGCAGCCGGTCAAATCGGATACCAATTATTATTTAGAATTGCAGCAGGTGATATGCTTGGTGCAGATCAGCCCATTATTTTACAGTTACTTGAAATTCCACCAGCCATGGGTGCGGTTCAAGGGGTTGTGATGGAATTAGAAGATTGCGCTTTTCCTTTATTACACAGTGTTATTGCCTCAGATGATCCCAATGTTGCTTTTAAAGATGCCGATTATGCGTTATTAGTTGGAGCAAGACCACGTGGGCCAGGCATGGAACGCAGTGATTTGTTAGAAGCTAATGGTGCAATATTTACCGTACAAGGTAAGGCGATTAATGATAACGCTTCTAAAGATATTAAGGTTTTGGTGGTAGGAAATCCTGCCAATACGAATGCCATGATTGCAATGGAATCAGCACCCGATATTGATAACAAACAATTTACTGCTATGACGCGTTTGGATCACAACCGTGCCATGGGACAGTTGGCTGCCAAAACAGGCAAACAAACCAATGACGTCACTAAAATGACCATTTGGGGAAATCATTCTTCAACACAATACCCTGATATTTCCAATGTGATGATTGATGGAAAAGCAGCAACTGATTTGATTGATAGGGATTATTACGAAAATGAGTTTATTCCAACGGTGCAAAAACGAGGTGCGGCAATTATTAAAGCTCGCGGTGCATCAAGTGCGGCATCTGCTGCCTCTTCAGCTATTGATCACATGCGAACTTGGGCATTAGGTACAAACGATGGTGACTGGGTTTCTATGGCGATTCCTGCTGACGGATCTTACGGTGTAGAGCCTGGTATTATCTTTTCTTACCCCGTGACCTGTAAAGATGGTCAGTATTCTATTGTTCAAGGATTAGAAATTGATACATTTTCACAAGAACGCTTGGATGCAACAGAAAAAGAATTGCGTGAAGAACGTGAAGCGGTTGAGCATTTATTGAAATAATTTTATAAATATTTCATGAGACCTTTACATAACTATATGGCGAAAGAAAAAATAGAGAAAATTTGCCAGATTGAGTTAAAAATTGAAGGTAATAACCAGTTATTGGCGAGATTTTTAGCGAAAAGCTGGTGAATTTAATCATTTTTTACTCGTCACTATAATTATGCAAAGGTCTCTTCATAAAAGTGGCGCTTTAATAGCGCCATTTTTTTGTTTGTGATTCTTGTTGATTGCTTCAATCATAGTCAATAAAACGGTATAATAACTGTTTTAGATAATGATGAAGAGTAAGGTTATGACAAGAGAATCTATGGAATTTGATGTGGTCATTGTCGGTGGTGGTCCATCGGGTTTGTCCGCAGCGATAAAGTTAGCACAAATTTCAAAAGAGCAAGGTAAGGATTGGCAGATTGCTTTGGTTGAAAAAGGTTCTGAAATTGGCGCACACATTATGTCAGGTGCTGTTTTGGAGCCAACTGCATTAGATGAGTTGTTTCCTAACTGGAAAGAAATGGGAGCTCCCGTGACAACGGCAGTCTCAGGTGATGATTTTTATTATTTGCGTTCTCAGGAAAAAAGCATAAAAACACCCAATTTATTGATTCCTTCGCCCATGAAAAATCACGGCAATTACATTATTTCTCTTGGAAATTTGTGCCGTTGGTTAGGCGAACAAGCCGAAAATCTGGGCATCAATATATTCCCTGGGTTTCCAGCCTCAGAAATAATCTACGATGATAACAATTACATCAAAGGAATAATCACCCAAGACATGGGCATTGATGCTCAAGGTAAGGAAAAACCCTCTTTTGAACCAGGCTATGAATTATTGGCAAAACACACCATATTTTCGGAAGGTTGTCGAGGTCACTTGGGTAAGCAACTTATTGAGAAATTTGACTTGGATGCACAATCTGATCCGCAACATTATGGCATTGGCATTAAAGAAATTTGGCAAGTCGACGATGAAAAGTCAAAACTTGGGAAAGTGGTGCATACCTTTGGTTGGCCATTAAATAATCGCACCGAAGGCGGTGGATTTTTATACCATTTTGAGAAAGGCAAAGTGGCTTTAGGCTTTATTGTTGCCTTAAATTATGACAACCCTTACTTGAGCCCTTTTGAAGAATTTCAACGTTGGAAGCACCACCCTGTAATTAAAAAAACAATAGAAGGCGGCAAGCGTATTGCTTATGGCGCGCGTGCCATGAATAAAGGCGGATTTAACTCATTGCCAGAAATTGAATTACCAGGGGCTTGTTTAACGGGTTGCGAGGCAGGATTTTTAAACCCTGCCAAAATAAAAGGCATTCACACGGCAATGAAAACCGGCATGATTTCTGCTCAAAGTATTGCAGATAACCTGCTTAAGGCTGATGCACAAGACGTCAAAACCACTTATTCACAAGATGTTAAAAACTCATGGGTTTTTACGGAATTACAAAGGACGCGAAATTTTGAGCCAGGATTGCATAAATTCGGTACCTTTTTAGGATCTGCATTTACTTTTATTGATCAAAATATATTCCGTGGTAAGCTGCCTTTAACCTTGCACAATAAAGAACCTGATTATGCATCACTCAAACCAGCAGACTCCTGCCAGCCCATTTCTTATGAAAAACCTGATAATAAAATTAGTTTTGATCGTTTGTCATCGGTGTTCTTATCCAGTACCAATCATGAGGAAGATCAACCCTGTCATTTGCAATTAAAAGACGACTCGATTCCTGTTTCCGTAAATTTACCGAAATGGGCAGAACCCGCACAAAGATATTGTCCTGCAGCAGTTTATGAAATTATTGATGAGGGAGAAGAGAAAAAATTCAGAATTAATGCGCAAAATTGTGTACACTGTAAAACTTGTGACATCAAAGACCCAAGTCAAAACATCAATTGGGTCACGCCAGAAGGTGGTGGTGGACCCAATTATTCAAACATGTAATGGTAAAAAATGTTTAACAAGATAAAAAAAACAGTTCTGTTGTCTCTTATAATTTTGAGTCTAAGTGCTTATGGGCAATCCAAGCCTAAATGGGTGAAAATTGGTGAGGGAACCTATAAATCAGGTTTTACTTACCCCTATAAGGTGCAATTGTCTGTTCCTTATGGGGTAAGAAATATAGCGGAGTTAAAACAAGGGCTATTGCCGATGCGATTTGAATTGATTTGGTTGCCAAATACAACCACTAAAAAAGAAATTAAAAAATTATTCAGCAATCAACTGGAAGAAAAATTTGCTTCGGTTGAGAGTTTCAAATTGTCAAAGAATTTGATTCACTTGTTCTTAAGGAAACTTCCCGAAACTAAACGGCACGAGCATTGGGTGTTTGAATACTATCCTGATGTCGGCACAAAATTATTTATAAAGGATGAAAAAGTATACCACTTAGTCGGAGCACAAATTAATCGTGCCCTTATTGATTCCTGGATAAATAAAAGCCCCGTTTTGACTGCAAATCTCTTTAATCGTTTATTAAAACTACAATAACCTCATTGGAAACCTCATTTATGAAAATTATAATATGCCTAGTTTTGAGTTTTGAACTCATGGCAAACCCTAATCCAACAGCCATGCTCAATGGACCAAAGGATGAAAGGCATCCGATTGTCGCTTTTACCAATGCCCATCTATTTATTGATGAAAACACAGAGTTAAGCAATGCTTCACTCATAATTCAAGACGACAAAATAATTGCAGTTGGTCAAAACATTGATGTACCAAAAAAAGCGCAAGTTCGGGATTTGCATGGTGCAAATATTTATCCGGGCTTTGTGTTGCTTGATAGCGGTTATGGATTGCCAGAGCCTGGAAAACACGCGCCATTCACTTTTTTTGGTGCTGAAATCATGGACACCACCACAAAAGGCGCAGTCAATACCAACGAAGCAATAAAAGCTTCTTATCAGGGCATTACAGAATTTCATCACGATATAAAGAAGGCTAAAGAATTGCGTAAACTGGGTTTTTCGAGCGTTTTATCTTCACGGCATGATGGTATTATGCGCGGTTCTTCTGTGTTGGTTAATTTAAATGATGATAGCGATAACCAAAGTATTATTCAACCAAAGGTTGCTATGCACTTGTCATTTGATAAGGGTAGCTCAAAACAATTGTATCCAATTTCTTTAATGGGAGCATCGGCTTTGATTCGCCAAACGTGGTTGGATGCTGCCTGGTACTCAGAAGGGCAACCAAGTTATATCGATGTTGATTTGACGGCTATCAACAAAAACAATCACTTACTCCAAATTTTTGAAACAAAGAACTGGCAACAAACGCTTCTAGCCGACAAATTAAGCAAAGAGTTTAATAAAAATTTAATCATTAAAACCTCAGGTGATGAATACAAGCATATTGATGCAATAAAGAAGTTAAATAGAAAGTTAATTGTGCCCCTAGTTATGCCAAAAGCACCAGATGTTGGCGATGAATTGGATGCATGGAAGGTGTCATTAACCGACATGATGAAATGGCAGATGTCACCCTATAATGCCTATTATTTAAACAAATACAAGGTTGATTTTGCTCTCATACCATCCAATAATAAGTCTTTCTTAAAAGATTTAGCTCAAGCGGTTGAAAAAGGCTTGCCACGAAATCAAGCACTAGCAGCGTTAACATCGACACCAGCTCGCTATTTAAATAATTCTAAAATTGGCAATTTAAATAAAGGTTCTTTTGCGAACTTTATTATTGCTGAAAAAGATTTGTTCAAAAAAGGCGGCAAAATCAATGAAAATTGGGTGGCAGGAAAACGTTATGAAATCAATGAAATAATTCCATTGCAATCGGGTATTTATCAGCTCACTATTGCTGGAAAGGCTCAAGAAATTGAGTTGCAAAATAAAGCAGGAAAGCTTGAGATAAAAAGCACTGCCAAAGAAAGTAAGTTAAAATTTAAGGCGCAATTTAGCGAAGAGTTTGTTCGTTTAAAAATTTCCCAAGCTCAAAATGAACAAAACTTACTGGGATTAGTTAACTACAACTCCATTACCAGTATTTCAGGAAGTGATCCCGTTTGGCAAGCAAAACGCATAAAAGACATCGATAAAAAAGAGGATAAAGACAAAAAAGCCAATAAAAAATTAGACATACCCGTTGTTCCACAGCCTTTTTCGGCTTATGGTTTAACAGCTAAGGAAAAAGCTTCGAGTTACCTTATCACTAATGCAACGGTTTGGACGGGTGAAACTGCTGGCGTTTTAGAAAACACCGATGTTTTTGTTAAAAATGGAAAAGTTGCAAAAGTCGGGAAAAATCTATCTGTTAAAGCCGATAAAATAATTGATGGGACAGGGCATTATTTAACGGCAGGGATAATTGACGAACATTCTCACATAGCTCTGTTATCAGTCAATGACATTATGGCAAACTCATCCATGGTGCGCATGGAAGACGCACTAAACTCCGATGACATCAATATCTATCGCAACCTATCAGGTGGGGTGACTGCCGCACAATTATTGCATGGCTCTGCCAATCCATTAGGTGGGCAATCAGCACTCATCAAGATGCGATGGGGAGCTACCAGTGATGAACTGTTGATAAAAGGGGCGGATAAATTTATTAAATTTGCCTTGGGAGAAAACGTTAAACGGTCACGTTCTCAAAGCTCAATTCGCTACCCTTTGACACGTATGGGTGTTGAGCAAGTTTACCGGGATGCATTTACCAATGCTTTGGCTTATGAAAAACAATGGAATGATTACAATAAACTCAGTCGTTCTGCAAAGAAAAAAGTCATGCCACCTCGTCGTGATTTAATGATGGAAGCCACTTTAGAAGTGGTCAATAAAAATCGATATATCACGTGTCACTCCTATGTGCAGTCTGAAATTAATATGTTGATGAAAGTGGCGGATGATTTTAATTTTAAGGTCAATACTTTTACTCATATATTAGAAGGATATAAAGTGGCTGATAAGATGTTAGCTCATGGTGTTGGAGCATCGACCTTCGCAGATTGGTGGGCATATAAGTGGGAAGTCAATTACGCTATTCCTTACAATGCTGCTATTATGACCAAGATGGGTATTACCACAGCAATCAACTCAGATGATGCAGAAATGGCACGCCGATTGAATCAAGAAGCGGCAAAATCCATCAAATACGGTGGATTAACGGAACAAGAAGCCTGGAAAATGGTAACACTTAATCCAGCGAAACTCCTGCATTTGGATGATAAAATGGGTAGTATTAAAGTTGGAAAAGATGCCGATATTGTCTTATGGAACGCCAATCCATTAAGTATTTATGCCACCGCTCAAAAAACATTTGTGGATGGCAAGTTGCTGTTTGATAGGGATAAACAAATGCAAATTGAAAGACAAATATCCAATAAAAGGATGGAGTTAATTAAACAAATTAACCAATCCGATGAACCCAAAATGCCCGCACAAATGAAACCCGAAAAGCACATGCAATGCGACAGTTTAACAGGCTATGAATACCTAGGAGCAGGATAAATGAAAAAGTTATTTCTCAGTACGTTATTAATAAGTTCAGTCGTATTAGCTCTAGCTCCAGTGCCAGCACCCAAACAACAAAAAGAAGTGGTCTACCACAATGCCACTGTGCATATTGGCAATGGAAAAGTTATGAAAGGAGCAACACTTGCTTTTAGTGAAGGTAAAATCACTCGATTGGGTTATTTTAAGATGAAGTGGCAGCCAACGGACATAGATTTAAAAGGCAAACACATATACCCAGGCTTTATTTTACCCGTGACTCGAATTGGTTTAACCGAAGTGGATGCCGTTAAGGCAACGATAGATGATGTTGAAGTGGGGCAGATGAACCCGAATGTCCGCAGTATAGTTGCCTATAACACGGATTCGGAAATTATTCCAACGCTAAAATTTAACGGAGTATTGTTGGCACAACCCACACCACGAGGAGGGTTGGTTAGTGGCTTATCATCAATAGTGCAACTCGATGCATGGAACTGGCAAGATGCAGCCATTGTCTCAGATGATGCCGTACATGTGAACTGGCCAAGTGCTATGCGACCCAAATTTGATATGGCTACGTTTACTTTAAAAACAGTAAAAAATAAAAAATACCACCATCAGTTAGAGCAAATAAAATCATTGTTCATTGATGCAAAATTAAATGCAACTCAGGCAAAAAATATTAAACTTGATGCCATAAAACCCGTTTATACAGGTAAACGCAAAGTCTATATTCACGCCAATAAACCCAAAGCCATTATTGAAGCGGTTAATTACTTTAATAAAATTGGTGTTCCATCACTTGTGTTAGTCACGGGTCAAGGTGTTTTACCTGTTTTAGATTTTGTCAAACAATCAGGCATTGCTGTGATTGTTGCTAATGCTCACCAACTACCTCAACGTGAAGATTCTTCAGTAGATGCGGGATACACAACCGCATTAAAATTGCAAAAAGCAGGAATATTAACGGCATTGGCTTACCAAGGTGGCATGACAATGGGATCGCGGAACCTCGCCTTTACGGCAGGAACACTCGCCAGTTATGGTATGGACAAAGAGCAAGCGCTGCAACTAATCACCAGTAATACAGCAAAAATACTCGGTATAGATAAAAACTATGGAACCCTAGAAGTTGGAAAGAGTGCGACCTTGTTTGTATCCCAAGGAGATGCACTGGACATGAAAGGCAATCGCCTAATTGATGCCTATGTTGATGGACGAAAGCTCAATTTAGCAGGCAGACAACAAGAACTTAATCAAAGGTATTTAAAAAAATACGGTAAATAAAACACAGGGTTGAAAACAACAAATAATGTATTTAAATTTTGGATATATTTTGCTGAAATTTATTTGATGTCTTTTAACAATTAGATTGTTTGAAATCAAATGCTCTTGTATCACGCAAATGTGTGTAATGAAGAAATGAAAACTAAATTAAATAAATTATTAGAACAAGTATCATACGGATTAATAGACATAGACATACAGAATATTAATGAGCTTTTGGATTATGGTTAATTTGGTATTGCATTAGAATTAATTTGTGATCAACTATACGAACATAATAGCCATATTACAGATATTGTTTTGAAAGATATAATAGAACTAGCAGAGTCTATGAAGATGAAGGTATCTACTTGGGATTTTCTTGAGGTTTCTGAAAATGGTTTAGTTATTAATAATGAATCATCTAATAAGATTTGCACCGTAGATTTTGTAAAAAAACAATTAACTAACGGTGTTTCTGATTTTTTAATTATTGCATTATTGAGATCTGATTATAATTTTACTTATGATGACGCACTTAAATATTTAGAGTCAATCAAGAATAGTTAAATATAGTTGGACACCCTGTGTGTTTTTGCATACTAAGAGCTATGATGCTTCTGGAAAGCCACGAAACCGCTATAGTGGTGGGCATCTAAAGTGTTTTATTGGTAAGTGGGATTTATCCCACTCAATGCTAAGCTAAAGCTAGAAAAATAATGGTAAAATTTGACAATTAAACAAAATCAAATCCTTCGATCCCTGTTGATTACGATTTAAAATTATAGCCATGTTTTTTTATTTTTCTACAGATTACACGGATTACACAGGTTTTTTTCAGGCTAAATAGTATTGTTAGTCAAGCAACTTGACTCCCTTCATTGCCCCATTAAGGCAGAGTCATAATAAACGTACACAAAGGCTATATTCCAGAAGAATTGCCCGATATATTGCAAAGATTGGGTCTAATCAACGACACCTAGCTGAATCAGATTAAATACTTCGATAAATGGAATTACAAAGCCATTATGATTTACGTCCCTGTAAATCCCACTGCGTCCCGCCTTCGGCGTTAAAGTTTGATCCAGTCAAATTTAGTGGAACGGTGGAAAATCTCAAAAAATACTGCAAGAACCTAAAACAGAAGTATATTAAAGGTTTGCCTAAGACTAAAACATATGGTTTAATTTGTTGGTGCCATGGATGGTTACATTTGAATTTAACGCATGATATAATTGCCAAATGACAATTATTAAAAATACAATCAATACTGAATCTGCGGAATTTCATGATAATTACCAGTTTATGCATGGATTAGTGGAGGATTTACGCGATATAACCCATAGCATTTCACTTGGTGGTTCGCAAAAGTCCAGAGAACGGCATGAATCACGTGGCAAACTTCTTGTACGTGATCGTATTCACGCGCTTATCGACAAAGGCAGTCCTTTTTTAGAACTTTCTGCTTTAGCTGCCAATGGTATGTATAAAGATGCAGCACCAGCAGCAGGTGTTGTCACTGGAATTGGAGTGATACACGGGCAAAATGTGGTTATTGTTGCCAATGATGCCACGGTCAAAGGCGGGACTTACTTTCCATTAACGGTGAAAAAACACCTTCGCGCTCAAGAAATCGCCTTAGAAAATCATTTGCCCTGCATTTATCTTGTGGACTCAGGCGGAGCCTTTTTGCCTTTGCAAGATGAAGTTTTCCCCGATAAAGAACATTTTGGACGGATTTTTTACAACCAAGCACAACTATCATCCAAAAATATTCCACAAATTGCCATAGTGATGGGGTCTTGTACCGCAGGTGGTGCCTATGTGCCAGCCATGTGCGATGAAGCGGTGATTGTCAAAGAACAAGGCACGATTTTTCTTGGTGGACCACCATTGGTCAAGGCTGCAACGGGTGAAATAGTTGATGCCGAAACATTAGGTGGAGCGGAAGTGCATTCATCTATTTCGGGCGTGACCGACCACTTTGCTGAAAATGACGAACATGCTTTAGAAATAACGCGTGATATTGTGCGATATTTCAATCGCAAACCACTGGGTTGGTTGCAAAAACAAGCAAACAGAGAACCGTTGTACAGTGAAAAAGAACTGTACGGAATCGTTCCGCAAAGCACACGCACGCCTTATGATATTCGCCAGATAATTGCGCGTATTGTTGATGCTTCAGAATTTCAAGAGTTTAAAGCCAAATACGGAACAACACTAATTACAGGTTTTGCACACATACATGGAAACCCAGTGGGAATTATTGCCAATAATGGTATCTTATTTTCCGAATCAGCGCTCAAAGGTGCGCATTTTGTTGAGTTGTGTTGTCAGCGTAATATTCCTTTAGTTTTTTTGCAAAACATCACTGGCTTTATGGTCGGTAAAGAATACGAACACAATGGCATTGCCAAAAATGGCGCAAAAATGGTGACAGCCGTTGCCTGTGCATCCGTTCCCAAATACACTGTTGTTATCGGTGGCTCATTTGGTGCAGGAAACTATGCCATGAATGGTCGCGCTTATGGTGGACGCTTTTTATGGATGTGGCCCAATGCCCGAATCTCCGTTATGGGTGGTGAACAAGCCGCTAGTGTTTTAACCACCATCAAACAAGATGGTATGGATAAACGTGGCATCGATTGGGATGATAAAGAAAAACAAGCCGAATACGATAAAATTAAACAGTTGTATGAAGACCAAGGTTCACCCTATTATTCCACCGCACGATTATGGGATGATGGCATTATTAACCCAATAGACACTCGTAAAGTCTTAGGTTTAGCCATAGAAGCCGGTTTAAATGCACCCATGCAGGACACCAAGTACGGTGTTTTTAGGATGTAATGAAAGATTTAATCAACAATCCAGAAAAACTACTGCTCATCGGTGCATTGTTTCACCTGGCTTTTGTCGCCTTTCATTTGTTGTTTTGGAAGCTATTTGATTGGGTGCAAGATTTAAAGAAGCTCTCGCACATTAATAAATCCGTTATGCAAATACTCAACTTGCGTTTGATTTTTGTTTTTCTGATTTTTGCTTACATCTCTTATTTTAATGCAAGTGAAATGCTCAACAGCAAATTAGGGTTGACCATGATTGCTGCCATCGCCTTATTTTGGGGGTTTCGCAGTGTTGAACAAGTTATTTATTTTGGCATTAAAAACTTTGCATCAAATCTTTTGTTGCTTCTGTTTTTGTTTGGCACAGTCTTATATGCTTGGGTGTTTTATTTGAGTTATAAATTACAATGAACTTTAATTTTTGATTTATCAAAACAAAAATCTTAAAAAAATAACTCCCAAATTCTACCGTTATCCAATATAATAATTTCATGAATAATTTTTCAATGTATAAAACCATCATGGTTGATACCGACAAACAAGGTGTTAGCTACGTGACGATGAATCGCCCTGATGTACATAATGCTTTTAATGCACAGATGATAAATGAATTAACCTCAGCCTTTGATGCGTTAGCTAAAAATCCAGAGACCAAAGTGATTGTGCTGCAATCAAGTGGAGAATCTTTTTCAGCTGGAGCGGATATTAATTGGATGAAGGGCATGGTCAAAGCGACCCAAGCTGAAAACCAAGAAGATTCTTTAAAATTAGCGGCACTTATGCGTGCCATTAATTTTTGCGATAAATCGGTTATTGCTAAAGTACAAGGTTTAGCATTGGGTGGTGGAGTTGGACTTATTGCCTGCTGTGATATTGTTATTGCTAATGAACAGGCAAAATTTGGATTAACAGAAGCTAAACTTGGTTTGGTTCCTGCGGTTATATCACCTTATGTAGTTGATGCTATTTCGGCGCGTCATTCTCGCCGTTATTTTCAAACTGCAGAGGTGTTTAGTGCACAAAAAGCTTATGAAATGGGTTTGTTGTCTGAAATTTGCCCAATTGAACAATTGGATGAATTAGTTGCTAGGCAAATAAAGTTTTTGCTCTCAACTGGGCCAAGTGCCAAACTGATTAGCAAAAAATTGGTGCATTCGGTTGTTTCACGCACCATCCCGCAACAGAAAAAACTCGACAACTACACCACGCAAGTTATTGCTTCAGTGCGGGTATCGCCAGAAGGGCAGCATGGTTTAAAATCATTTTTGGATAAGAAAAACCCGAAGTGGTAAATTTAACAGGTTTCAGGTGATAGGTATTAGGTTTCAGGGCAGGAGGAATTGATGAACTATAGAGAGCTGGACGTTTGGAAAAGATCAATGAATTTAAGTATTGCTATTTATCAAAATTTATCAGGTTTAAGAAATTTTGGGTTTAAAGATCAAATTACTCGATCTAGCCTTTCTGTGCCATCAAATATTGCAGAGGGATATGGAAGAGGTACAAATAAAGAGTTAATGAGATTTTTGTATATTGCTAAAGGCTCTTGTAATGAGTTAGAGACCCAAATAATAATAGGTACAGAGGATTGGCTACATAATTAAAGAAGACTCAAAGGATTGGTTAAAAGAGTCTGAAGAAATATCAGCTATGCTCGGTGGATTAATTTTAGCTAGAAATAAATTCTCCTAAAACCTAAAACCTAAAACCTAAAACCTGAAACCTGAAACCTGAAACCTGAAGCCTAAATTTATTTTAAACTTTCCATTGATTTTAATGCCATTAAGCCCTATATGATTTAAACTAAAAACTTATTTACTTGAGATTTATTATGAAAAAAATATTAGCCCTTTTATTGCTTTGCACTGGTTATTCGGTATTTGCTGCACCAGTTTTAGTCAAAATGGAAACCAACCGTGGCGACATTATTTTAGAATTGGATGCTGAAAAAGCACCGTTATCAGTTGCTAACTTTTTGCAATACGTCAAAGATGGATACTATGATGGTACGATTTTTCACCGTGTTATTAGTACATTTATGATTCAAGGGGGTGGTTTTGACGAGGATTTGGTGCGCAAATCAACACGCGACCCAATTAAAAATGAAGCATCAAATGGATTGAAGAATGTTCGCGGTACGATCGCAATGGCGCGTTTGCCTTCGCCCCATTCGGCGACGGCTCAGTTTTTTATTAATGTTCAAGACAACCCTTCTTTAGATTTTACCAGTGAAGACAATGGCAGAACGTGGGGTTATGCGGTTTTTGGTAAAGTGGTTGAAGGCATGGATGTTGTGGATGAGATTCGTTTTACCCAAACTGGTCCAAACCCTCCATTTCCCAGTGATGTGCCAATTAAAACGATGTTGATAAAGCATGTTTCTGTAATCGATAAAATGCCAGAAGCTAAAAAAATTGAAGATAAGCCTGTAAAGTAAGTTGAAAGATTTATTTATAGCTGACTTACATTTAAATGAAAATCAGCCAGAGATTTACCACAGGTTTAAAACGTTTTTAGATAACAAAGCCCGATATGCTCGGGCTTTGTATATTTTAGGAGATTTGTTTGAATACTATTTGGGTGATGATGCCAAAATTGGTGTCATTCAGCAAGTGGCGAATGATTTGGACGAGTTGTCGGAGAAATACCAAACAAAATGCTATTTTATGGCGGGTAATCGAGATTTTCTTTTGGGTCAACGTTTCAATAATAGTCTTATCTTACTCGAAGATTCAACAGTGGTTGAGTTGGATAAAAAGAGACTCATTTTAACCCATGCCGATGCCTTATGCACTGATGATGTTGAGTACCAGAAAATTAGGCGGCAGTTGCGAGATTCGCAATGGCAGCAGTGGTTTTTAAGTCAAACCATCTCCGAACGAATTGCTTTTGCACAAAAAGCGCGAATGCAATCGCAACAACACACGCAATCTGCCGAAAGCCAAATTATGGATGTTAATCAACAAGCCGTTGATGATTTGTTTGATTGTCACCATGCCTCATTGATGCTGCACGGACACACCCACCGCCCTGGATTTCATCAAACGCAAACAGAAAATGGTCCCAGATTCCGAATGGTGTTAGGCGACTGGCACTTTCAAAGCTCATGCATCGAACACTTCAAAGGCAATTTCCAACTCATTACCCATTAATATTTCTCCTTAGGGGTGATATTTAGTATCGGTTGTATGGTAAAATGTTGCGCTATTAAATTCATTGAGGGTTGCGTGACTCTCTTACATAAATATCTAGAGGAAAAATATGTCAGTATTAGACAAATTGAGTGCTATTCGGTCTGCTAAAGGCAGTGTGTTAACTAAGGGTTTAAGCGATGAGGTTATCGCTGATTTTTTAAAAAGAGATTCGGCTTTATCGATAGCAATTGAAAACGCTTATGATAGTTATCTCACCATAAAAGATGAATTTCCTGAGTTAATTGATATGGATGAATCAACGCAAATGAAGAGAGTCCAAGAAGATTATATTAATTTTTATTCCGACGATGCCATCAACCCTTATGTTGCGCTGGGTGGAAAAGGGGCATGGTTGATAACACTTAAGGGAGCTGTACTACACGATAATGGTGGTTATGGTATGTTGGGTGCTGGTCATGCACCAGATTTTGTTTTGGAAGCCATGAGTCGTCCTCATGTGATGGCGAATATTATGACCCCTTCGTATTTACAAATGAAACTCAGTAAAGCCATTAAACGAGAAGTGGGGCATTCGCAAGGTTCTTGTCCTTATGATAAGTTTTTATGCATGAATTCGGGCTCAGAAGCGGTTACAGTGGCGGCGCGTATTTCGGATATTAATGCTAAAAACATGACGGCACCTGGTGCTCGTCACGAAGGTAAAGAAATTAAAATAATGGCACTTAAAGGGGCATTTCATGGACGGACAGACAGACCTGCTCAGTATTCTGATTCTTCGCTGCCTAGTTACCGCAAAAATTGCGCGTCATTTGCTGCCCGTGATAATTTAATCACTATACCCATTAACGATATTGCTGCTCTTGAAGCGGCGTTTGCGCAAGTTGATGCAGATAATATTTTTGTAGAATCATTTTTTATGGAACCTGTTATGGGTGAAGGCAACCCTGGAATGGGCATCTCACGTGAGTTTTATGAAACAGCCAGAAAGCTAACCAAAGAACGCGGAACTTTATTCCTTATTGATTCAATCCAAGCAGGGCTTCGCGCGCAAGGGTGTTTATCCATTGTTGATTATCAAGGTTTTGATGGGATTGAAGCACCAGATATGGAAACTTATTCTAAAGCACTCAATGCTGGACATTATCCATTATCAGTCTTAGCTATGTCACCTACTACGTCAAAAATGTATGTCAAAGGAGTTTACGGTAATACCATGACAACTAATCCAAAAGCGATGGATGTCGCCTGTGAGGTGTTGGCACGAGTTGATGATGACTTCAGGACAAATATTTTAGAGCGTGGTCAAGAGTTTGTTGAAAAGCTAAACGGTCTACAAGAAAAGTTGAATGGTAAAGTGACTAATGTACAAGGAACAGGACTGTTGTTTTCGTGTGAGCTTTCCAAAGAATTTAAAGCCTATGGCACTGACTCAATTGAAGAGTTTTTACGTTACAACGGTATCGGCGTTATTCACGGTGGTGAAAACTCATTGCGTTTCACACCACACTTTGCCATAACTTCAGCTGAAGTGGATTTAATCATTGATGCTGTTGAATATGCCATTTTAAATGGTCCAAGCCGATAAATAGAGAAAGACGATGACTGATAAAGATAAGAATCAAACTGAAACAGAAAATGCTGAACGACGTAAAACCGAGCGTCGTTCACAAGACTTACCTGATGCCGTTGTCAATAGAAGAAAAAATAAAGACAGAAGAGTCAAGGATGAAGAGATAGACTTTGATAATCGACGTAAAGAGCAAAGGCGCAAACCTATTGTTGGTGTTGATATTGAAGAGAGAAGAAAAACTGATAGAAGAAAAGATAAAGAATAACTGGAAAATAATATGACTAAATGTGTTGATATAACAATCAAACAAGCACTAACGGGCGATATTGCCTTTGAAACCGACGTTACCATCAAGGGATGGGTGCGTAATCGCCGTGATTCTAAAGCGGGTTTTTCATTCATCGTCATGCATGATGGCACGTGTTTTGATGGCATTCAGGTAATTGCCGATAGTACATTGGCTAATTACGCAGATGAAATTAAACATTTGACAACGGGATGTTCAGCCATAATTACGGGCAAACTCGTCAAGTCAGGTGGACAACAATCGTGTGAAATCCAAGCCTATAGCGTTGAGGTAACAGGCATGGTCGAGGATCCTGAGACCTATCCCGTTCAACCCAAAAGACACACAATGGAATTTTTACGAACGGTTGCCCATTTACGTCCGCGTACCAATACTTTTAGCGCTATGACCCGAGTGCGAAATACTTTGGCTCAAGCCGTGCATCGTTTTTTTCATGAAAGAGGTTATTGTTGGATAAGTACGCCCATCATTACAGCCAGTGATTGTGAAGGAGCTGGGGATATGTTTCGCGTGACGCAGTTGGATTTAGCCAATGTGCCGATGAATGATAAAGGAGAGGTTGATTTTTCCAAAGATTTTTTTGGTCAGGAAACTTACCTTACCGTTTCGGGACAGTTAAATGTTGAAACTCATGCTTTGGCTTTGTCAAAAGTGTATACCTTTGGACCAACTTTTAGAGCCGAAAATTCCAATACCACTCGTCATTTGGCTGAGTTTTGGATGATTGAACCAGAAGTGGCATTTAATGATTTGAATGATAATGCCGATTTGGCTGAAGACTTTTTGAAATATGTATTCAAAGCGGTTTTGGATGAAAATCTTGATGACATGCAGTTTTTTGATAAGTTTGTGCAAAAAGGGGTGATTGAGCGGCTTGAATCTTTTCAAAGCGATGCTTTTGCTCGCGTTAATTATACCGATGCCATCGAAATACTTGAAAATTGTGGAAAGAAGTTTGAATTTCCAGTTGAGTGGGGCATAGATTTACAAACCGAACACGAGCGTTATTTGACCGAAGAACATTTTAAAAAACCAACGGTTATCATGAATTACCCAAAATCCATTAAACCATTCTACATGCATTGTAATGAGGACGGTAAAACGGTTGCTGCAATGGATGTTTTGGTTCCTGGAATTGGCGAATTAATTGGCGGTTCTCAACGTGAAGCGCGTCTTGATGTTTTGATAGAACGCATGAAAGAACACGATTTGGATTTAGAAACGTATAAATGGTATATTGATTTGCGCCGCTATGGCTCTGTTCCTCATGCAGGTTTTGGCTTAGGATTTGAGCGATTGGTTAGTTATGTCACTGGTATACAGAATATTCGCGATGTTATAGCCTTCCCAAGAACACCTGGAAACGCTAAGTTTTAACATGATTGCAAGGATATGGCATGGCACAACTAAATTATCTGATAAAGATGAATACACGCAGTTTATGCTAGAAAAAGCTGTGCCAGATTATAAAAGCACAAAAGGATTTGTGAAATTATCTTTTCTGAGTCATGTTGTTGGTCAGATCGCCCATTTTACTCTTATTACTTATTGGGAAAATCTAGAAGTCATCAAAAACTTTGCAGGAGAGGATTATGAGACACCTAAATACTACCAAAAAGATAAACAGTTCTTGCTTGAGTTTGAAGATAAAGTCATTCATTACGAAGTTTTTGCGGACGAATGAAATAATTATTACTAGTTTGGGTCTTTATCAATCAACCATGAGATAAAGTATGAAAATACAGTTCAATCGACTTAACCATATTCAGATTTGCATTGCTATTGGTGAGGAGCCTAAAGCTCGTGAGTTTTATTGTGGTATTTTAGGTTTGAAAGAAATCGAAAAGCCAGAAAGAATGAAGGCGAATGGAGGTTTTTGGGTGGAAATTGCAAATATCCAAATTCACATTGGAACAGAACAAGGTCCTGCCATTTCTAAACGTCATCCTGCCTTCGAAGTAGAGGATTTAGACAAGGTGAAAGAATACCTTTTTCAACAAGGTATTAGACTTGTTGAACAGCAAAATATTAATGGCTTCAAACGCTTCTCTTTTTTTGACTTTTGGGATAATCGCATAGAATTAATGCAAAAAATACAACAACCATGAAAAACTTAGCCATCACATTTTTGTTTATATCTCTTAGTGTTTACGCACAAGAGTCATCTGTACAAAATGCCTTAAATCTTTGTCGAGAAATTACAATTCAACAAGAGCGTTTGGAGTGTTACGACGCAATAAACACGCCTGTTGAGAAGAAAGAAAACAAAGAGCTTGCCAATAAGATTGGAGAATTTAGGATGTCAGCCTTGCTGGCTGATTTAGAAGAGCCGCGTATATTTTCTACTTTTGGGCGTATGGAATTTTTAGGTAAAGACATTAATGCCATTTTATTGGGAGTAGGGACGCGATTAAAGCTCAAAACATTTGATATTTTAGAGTACCAAAAATCAATCGATTTTAACTTGATTGGTTTGGTTAAATCACAATTTGATGTCAGTGAAATAGACACGCGCAACAATCGTGGCGGTGCGTTGATTAATACCGACTTTATGATTGGTGCAGAACTGGTGAAAAACACAAAAAAAGGGAATATCCGCTTAAAATATTCACACAGAAGTACGCATTTAGGCGATGAATTTTTAATTGATAACCCTTTTTATCTTGATAACCGACTTAACCTCTCTTATGAAACCATTGATGTACTGGCTTATCGAAACATGAACCAATGGGGAACCTATCTAGGTGGTAGTTTTATTGTTCGCTCAGAGCCTGGTTCGCTGGAAAAATTTCAGTTTCAAGCAGGTGTACAATTTAGAGGCAATCAATACCGTTGGTTTAATCCAATATTTGGCTTAGACATAAAGTCTTGGCAGGCATCTGACTGGTATCCTAATGTCAGCTTCAAAGCGGGTGTTGAATACACGGGATTTTTTGATCGTCCTTTGCAACTGTTGTTCGAATATTATGATGGAAAATCACCTTATGGGCAGTTTTATAAAGAAGATTTTTCATTTTATGGTCTTTCTGTCAATCACTATTGGTAGTGAAGGTTTCACATGCCTTGAAATTCAACTTGCCTGAGTGCTTCGTAAAGCATTATTGCTACCGTATTTGAAAGGTTCAAACTTCGCGATTCTTTTTTCATCGGTAATAGCACTTTGTTTGTTATGCAATTCAATTCAAGTATATCAAGGGGAATGCCTCGAGTTTCGGGACCAAAAATAAAATAATCTTCCTGTTGATAGGAAACATCGCAGTAGTTAGTGTTGCCTTTGGTTGTTAGTGCATACAAATTTTGCGGTTGAGTCTGATTGATAAAATCGGCAAAATTATGATACTCTTTGACTTGGGTGAATTCGTGGTAATCAAGCCCTGCACGGCGTAAAGCTTTTTCATTCATGTCAAATCCTAATGGATGGATTAAATGCAATTGAGCACCGGTATTGGCGCATAACCGAATGATATTACCCGTATTGGGTGGTATTTCAGGCTCAAATAAGACGATATTAAACATAATTTGTTTTTAGTTTAGAGTAAGCTAATGGTAGAATAAAAATCCAAAAATTAATACCAATTTATCTTTTTAAATGTCAGTTACAAACATTAGTAAAACCCTAAGCCCTTATTTGCAACTTATTCGATTTGATCGACCGATTGGAACATTGCTTTTACTGTGGCCAACTTTATGGGGGCTGTGGATTGCTGCAGAGGGTGTCCCTCCCATCAAATATTTATTCATTTTTGGTTTAGGTGTTTTCCTCATGCGTTCCGCAGGATGTGTTGTTAATGACATCGCAGATAAAGATTTTGATGGAAAAGTGACTCGGACCAAAGAAAGACCCTTAGCTGTTAATGATTTGCCAGTAAAAAATGCTTTGGTGTTTTTTTTGATTTTATTGCTATTGGCAGCATCTTTACTGTTATTCTTAAATAAATTAGCCGTAATTATAGCGTTTATTGCCGCATTCTTTGCTATTACGTATCCATTTATGAAACGCCATACCTATTTACCACAATTGTATTTAGGTGTTTCGTTTGCTTTGTCCATACCGATGGCATTTGCCCAGTTGAGGGGTGCTATTCCAGTAGAGGCGTGGTTACTGTTTATTGCTAATGTGTTTTGGACAACAGCCTATGACACGATGTATGCCATGGTGGATAGAAAAGATGACCTTAAAGCAGGCATTAAATCCACTGCAATATTGTTTGGAGATTTGGATTATATAATCATTGTGATTATTCAAGCGATGATGCTATTGGTTTTGCTCTTATTGGGTTTAAAAATTGAAATGAACAGCCCTTATTATGTGGCTTTAGGCTTAGTGGTTGTATTATTTAGTTACCAAAATAAACTATTAAAAACACGAAAACTAACTAACTATTTTAAGGCATTTCTTAATAATAATTGGGTTGGGTTGCTATTATTTTGTGGTATATTGTTATCTTATCGTTTTTAGTTAATCCCAAATCCCGATAATCAAACGCGAATTATAGTGCAATCAGTTAGTGCGTATAGTAAATCTAAAAAATACGTCGTCACCTGATTGGTGATAAGTTATTTTTTAGATTTACTAGACGTGCTAAGGGGTTGTGCTAGAATCGTGTTTTCTAATATCGGGATTTGGGTTAATTGTTAACGTTTTATTGAAAGAACTAACGTTTTCAATTTTGTAAATTTTAGAATTAGGCTGAAAAATTCTAATTTTACCATCTGGGTTATATTGCCACCGTGTTGATTTGTCGCCACTACTAATGTCCATCAAGTATTCAAAAGTTGGGTCTCCTTGTGGGTACTCCTTTTTATTATAAAAATCCTTTTCAAATGCATCTAAGAGGTTTCTATCGCGGGTATCTAAAATTATGCCTTTTAAATCATTCTTTATAACTACGTGAGTGATAGTTGGATCATTATTGGATTGGCAACCCGAACCTATTACAGCAAAGAAAAGTAACAAACTCAATTTTAATATTTTCATTGTATGATTATGCCACTTCTATAAAATATTTACAATAAAAATTAATAACCCTAATGCCCTGTTTAGGGGCTAAGATAGGAATAACCTTGCTGTTGCAAGTCCATCATGCGCGGCACTCCGTTTTTTACAACCACAACATCATCAATCAAATCCAAATCAATGCCTTTTGTTCTTTTGATGGTTTTTATGGTATCGCCACAGGCAGAAAAGATAACATCTTGCATCATTAAACTTTCTATGCGTTTGCGAAATTCGCTTTGCTTGGTGACAAAATAGATGCCTGGTCCGTAAGCGACCAATTCAATTTCAACATTGTCAACACCATAATATTTAGAGACATTAACAATATTTGAAATGACTTCGGACTGCACCTCTGGGTCTCGAGTATTCATTTGAATAACCAATTTATGAATTTCAAAATCATCATTTTTACTGCTGTTATCATTGGCAATGACAGGCGTTTGAATGGCGCAGGCATTAACTAAAATAAGGCTGAAAATAAAGGCTATTTTTTTTATCATGATATTTCTCACTTGAAATCAATATTATTGAACCATATTATAAGCCAACTGTCATAACATGGTCAAAAATATAAGCAGATGAATATGGATAATAATAATTCAGAGAATAATTTAATAGAAACGGCACAAATTTTTCAAAAAGTGAGTGCTTCCTTATCACAAGAAATCTTTGGGCAAGCCAAATTAGTGGATAGATTACTAATGGCTTTACTGTCCCACGGGCATTTACTCGTAGAGGGCGCTCCAGGTTTGGCAAAAACAACAGCAATTAAAGCCTTAGCGGATAGACTTGAAGGGGACTTTAAACGCATTCAGTTTACTCCTGATTTGTTGCCTTCAGATTTAACGGGTACAGAAATATACCGAGCACAAACGGGTGAATTTGAATTTCAAAAAGGTCCACTATTCCATAACTTAATTTTAGCTGACGAAGTCAATAGAGCACCTGCCAAAGTGCAATCCGCTTTACTCGAGGCTATGGGAGAACAACAAATTACCATAGGCAGTACAACTTATCCATTGCCTAAATTGTTTTTAGTTATGGCAACGCAAAATCCAATTGAACAAGAAGGCACGTATCCATTGCCAGAAGCGCAGTTGGATAGATTTCAAATGCATGTTGCCATTGGTTATCCTGATGCAGAAACAGAAAAAGATATTTTAAAACTTGCTCAAAATAGAGACAAAGAGGGTTATGAAAAACCAGCAAAAGATTCTGTGTTTTTAACCCAAGAAGTGGTGTTTGCTGCTCAACAACACGTGTTGAATCTCTATGTGGCTGAAAATCTTGAAAGTTATATGGTTGAGCTTATTCTCGCCACCAGGAACCCCGAAAAATACGATAAGCAGTTAGCTGAAATGATTAATTATGGAGGTTCACCTCGCGCCACTATTGCCTTAGATAGGTGTGCAAGAGCTCATGCATTCTTAAGAGGTCGTGACCATTTATTGCCTGAAGATATTCATGCTGTTATTCATGATGTTTTGCGTCATCGCCTGATTTTGAGTTTTGAGGCAGAAGTTGAAGGGGTGACACCCGATGATATTATTGATCGTTTGTTGCGTGTAGTACCGATTGTATAAATCATGAACTCAGCTACTCAAGTCACCACAAAAGCTTTGGTTGCACAGCAATCTTATGCAAAGACATTGTCACTGTCCAGTCGCAAGAAAGCAACTTCTGCGATTTCGGGTTTGCATGACTCACGTTTTCGTGGACGAGGTATGGACTACCAAGAGTCGCGGGTTTACCAAGCGGGCGACGATATTCGTAACATGGATTGGTTGGTGACTGCCCGAACTGGAACGGCTCATACAAAATTATTTCAGGAAGAAAGAGAGCGACCTATACATATTATTATGGATACTAATGTATCGATGGATTTTGGTACCCGCAAAGAGTTCAAGTCGGTTACGGCTGCAAAAGTCGCTTCTTTATTAGCATGGGCTGCGGTTAAAAATGGCGATAGAGTGGGTGTTATGAGTTATGGGAAAAATGGAATCCATCATGAAAAGCCAGTGGGTGGCAAACGTGGGATGATGCGATTGATTGCGCATTTGGTTCAATCATCTAATAATGAATCAGAAAAAAATACGCCTTTAGAAGAGGCATTGCAGCGTTTACGAACAATTATTCGTCCTGGTTCTTTAGTTATTGTTGTCAGTGATTTTTATCATTTAGGAAAAGACGTTAAAAGGCATTTAATTCAACTGAGCAAGCATAATGATGTTTTGTCCTTTTTCATTAGCGATAAATTTGAAGTTAGCACACCCCTACCAGCAGTTTATGGAATCCAAAATCAAGACAAAACAGTTGTGTTTAATAGTGCAAAAGAGTCCCAGAAAAAATCAATGCAACAAAAACAGAACCAGCATTTAGAAAATATTTACCAAAACATACAAAAATCAGGTGTGCCTGTTATCCCTGTGATGACCGATGATAAGGTTGAAGAAAAAGTAAAGCAAGGACTTAAATCACCGGCTGCTGCGTGGTCCTCATGGAGGAAAATAGTCTGATGGTTAAAACCGCACAACAATTGCAATTAAGAGATATTCATATGCCTGATGCGCCAAGTTTTTGGCCGCTTGCCCCAGGTTGGTGGGTTTTAATTGTTATCGCCTTAGTGGTTATTTATTTCTTTTACAGCTATTGGAAAAAACAGCACAAGAAAAAACAACTTATTGCTTTAATGCAAAGGCAATTAATGACTATTCATGATGAATTCCGGACAGATAAAGATAAACACAAGTTAGCGGTTGCTGTTTCTGATTTGCTTAAACGGTTTGTTCGCTATGTGCTCAAAGATTCTGCTGCTGCCTCGTTAACAGGTCAGCAATGGTTAGACTACTTAAATAGCAAAAGCCCTAACGCTATTTTTAATGAATTCACTGTGCCGTTAACTCAAGCACAATATATTGCCGCACCAGAATTTGATGTACCTAGTCTTATTGCGGCAGTGAAAAATTATTTTCCAGTTGCCATTAAGCATCAGGAGAAAGGTTAATGTTAGAGTTTTTATGGATTTGGGTGTTTTTACTGTTGCCATTGCCGCTTTTGGTCTGGTTATTGCCTGCGGTTAAACAAGCCAGCATAACTACGGTTAAAGTGCCGTTTTTCAATCATTTTTGGCAATCATTATCTGGTGTTAATCAACAAACAAAATGGTGGTTGAAGTTATTGGCAATTCTTGCTTGGATACTGTTGTTGGTAGCCGCAGCAAAACCCGTGTGGATAGGTGATGCCATTGCTTTGCCCGTTGAGGGGCGAGACTTGATGATGGCAGTTGATGTTTCAGGTTCCATGCAAGAAAAAGACATGAAAATTAATGGGCGAGAGGTTGATAGATTAACCATGATTAAATACGTTGCAGGTGACTTTATCCAGCGCCGCAAAGGTGATCGCATTGGTCTTATTTTATTTGGGCAACAAGCTTACTTGCAAACGCCACTAAGTTTTGACCGTAAAACCGTAAAAACCTTATTAGATGAATCCATTATTGGTATTGCAGGTAAAGCAACGGCCATTGGTGATGCCATTGGATTGGCAGTTAAACGGGTTCGCAGAACTAATGACAATAACCGAATTCTAATTCTATTAACCGATGGGCAAAATACCGCAGGTGAAATTCAGCCGTTAAAAGCAGCAGAACTTGCACAAAAAGAAGGCTTAAAGATATACACCATTGGTATTGGTGCAGATGAAGTTTATCGCCGTACTATTTTTGGCAATAGGCGAGTAAATCCTTCATTAGATTTAGATGAAGCGACTTTAAGAAAAATTGCTAAAATGACTGGTGGACAATATTTTCGTGCCAGAAACACCAAAGATTTAAACAAGATTTATGCCATGTTGGATAAATTAGAACCGTTGGCAAAAGAAGATCAGTTTTATCGTCCAACAAAGGATTTATTTTATTATCCATTGGCTTTATCGATGCTTTTATTATTAACTTTATTTAGGATTAGGAGTTAATATGGAATACTTATCGCAATTGCACTTTATACGTCCCTTGGTTTTATGGGCATTTCCGCTTGTTGCTATAATTTTGTGGTATTTGCAACAAAAAAACGGCAAAGAAGATGGCTGGTCAAAAATATGTGACCCTCAATTGTTGAGTGCCATAAAAGTTAAATCAGCTTCTCAAGGCAGTCGTTTGACTTGGTTGTTATGGCCCATTAGCTTTGTTGCTATCTTAGCATTAGCAGGTCCAGCTTTTCAAAAGCTTCCAACCCCTGTGATAAAAAATCAATCGGCTTTGGTTATAGCCTTAGATGTTTCTAAGAGTATGTTAGCAGATGATATAAAACCTAACCGACTTGAGCGTGCAAAATACAAGATTAATGATATTTTAGAAAAACGCAAAGATGGACAGACGGCATTGTTGGTTTACTCAGGTGATGCATTTGTTGTGACGCCTTTAACCGATGATACCCAAACCATTGCCTTGATGTTAAAGGCAATTAGCCCTGAAATTATGCCAGTGCAAGGTTCGCGAGTGGATATCGCTTTGAGAAAAGCCAAAGATTTACTTAAACAAGCGGGATATCCAGCAGGAGATGTGCTTTTGATTGCTGATGGAGTCAATGCTTCAAGAGCGAATAAAGTGGCAAAGGATTTGGCTAATGAAAGAATTAAAGTATCTGTGTTAGGTGTAGGCACCAAAGAAGGAGCACCAATTCCTTTGCAATCGGGTTTTGTTAAAGACCGTCAGGGCAATATTGTTATTCCAAAATTAGAACTTTCACAATTGAAAGATTTGGCATCAAAAGCAAAGGGGCGATTTGCCCAAATTACTGGTGATTCCTCGGATATTGATTATCTTTTACCCGAAGTGGTCAATGATGAGAAGCAAGCCCAAAATTTTGAAGAGCAAGAAGATGGTTTTGACTCACAAAAATACATCGATGAAGGACCATGGTTAGTGCTGTTATTAATCCCTTTGGTGGCATTGTTATTTAGAAAAGGACTGTTGTTGGGGTTGTTTTTGGTTGTGGGTTTGCATTCTCCACAATCATCTTATGCTTTTGATTTTGATGATTTATGGCTTAATGCCGATCAACAAGCCGCAAGACTATTGCAACAAGGCGATGCTAAAAAGGCTTTGGAGTTAGCAAAATCAAACCAATGGAAAGCCACTGCTGCATTTAAAAATAAAGACTATAAACAAGCACAAAATTTATTTAATGATGGCAGCGCAGATGGATTTTACAATCAAGGCAATGCCTTAGCAGCTGCAGGAAAATTGGAACAAGCACTCAAATCTTACCAACAAGCATTGAAGCTTCGTCCTCAAGATGAGGACACCTTGTTTAATAAGAAACAAGTGGAAGAAGCACTTGAAAAACAACAAGAGCAACAACAAAAAGACCAAGAAAATCAAAATAAAAAGGATAAAGATAAAGATAAAGATAAGCAAGATCAAGACAAGAAAAATCAAGACCAACAAGAACAAGATAAAAAGAACCAAGAAAATCAAGACTCTGAAGATAAGCAGAGTCAACAAGATCAAGAGAAAAAAGAAGGCGAGGGTGAAAATAAAGATTCTCAGCAGAATCAAGAAGATAACCCCGAACAAAAACAAGATGAAGAAAAATCTTCACAAATGAGTGAAGAAGATAAAAAGAAACAAGAAGAAGAACAAAAAAAGCTGGAACAAGCCGATAAAAAAGCCAAAGAAAAGCAGCAAAAAGAACAACAACAAAAAGAACAAGAAGCGAAACAGAAAAAGCTAACGCCGCAAGAAATGGCAGAAGAAGCAGAAAACAAAGAAGCGATTGAACAATGGTTGCGACGCATTCCTGATGATCCAGGTGGATTATTGCGACGTAAATTTTATTACCAGTACAATCAACAAAATAATAAACCCGATGAAACCGAAGATTGGTAGAAATATGAAAAAAATAACAATCATACTCTCATTAATAATAATGACTTTTGTGAGTCAGGCAAAAGTGACTGCCACCGTTGACCGCACAAAAATTATTATTGGTGAAACTTTTAATTTAACAATTTCTGTTGATTCCAATACCAATGAACAACCCGATTTGAGTGAACTGCAAGAGGTGTTTCAAGTCCTTGGAACAAGTCAATCATCTTCGACACAAATAATAAATGGCAGTTACTCGGTGAATAAATCCTGGCAGATTTCCCTTATGCCATCAGCAGTGGGTAAAAACACCATTCCACCTATTAAACTGGGTAATGAGATGACGCGAGCCATCCAAGTGGAAGTGGTTAAATCAGATCCAAATGCAAAGGCAAATGGTGATTTGTTTATTGAAGTTGAAACCGATAAAACCTCTGCGTTTGTCAAAGAACAAATAGTCATTACGGTCAAGCTGTTTTATTCCATGTCTTTAAGCGAAGGCAGTTTGTCAGAACCAATCGCAAGCAATGCAATTGTGACTCAATTAGATAAAGGAACAACCTACAGTACAAACAGAAACGGTAGAAATTATACCGTGCTTGAGAGACACTATGCACTGTTTGCCGAAAAAAGTGGTACCTTAGAAGTGAACCCCATCATTTTTAGTGGCAGAGATAACAGCTCCAGAAGAAGTTTTAGTATGTTTTCTACAGGCAAGCCAGTGCGAGCGGTTGCAAAGCCATTAACTTTTGAAATCAAGCCTATTCCACAAAGTGCCATTGGCAAAGATTGGATTCCTGCACAAAATGTGCAATTGTCACAACAATGGAGCGAAGGTGAATACAAAGTGGGCGAACCCATAACACGAACAATAACAGTTTACGTAGAAGGTTTGGGAGAAACTCAAGTGCCTGATATTAAATTGGGTGATATTCCTGATGTCAGAATTTACCCAGAGCAACCGCAAACCCAAGAAGAAAAAACACCACAAACGATTAAAACTTATAAACAAGTTAAAATTGCATTGATTCCGACCCACGCCGGAGCGATACGCATACCTGAGTATAAGTTAGAATGGTTTAATACCCAAACGGGTAAGACTCAATACGCTAAATTGCCTCCGGTAACTCTGCAAGTTGCTGCAGGTGATTATGCAATGGAAAAGCCTGCAATACAAAACATTTTCAAAAATAAAGAAAAGCCAAGTCAGTTAAGTGCTAAAGCCGAAGACACCGCGACTACTGAGGTTAAAATAGTTAAACAAGAAGATTCATTGTGGAAAATTGCAACGGCATTTTTTGCCTTGCTTTGGGTGTTAACGGTGTTATATTGGATGAATACTAAAAAGCAAAAAACGCCAAGTAAAGTAACCCAAAAGCCTGCTAAGATAAGCAAGAATCAAATATTATACGCCATTGAAAATCGCAACCCTAAAGAGCTGCAAACGGTGTTAATTGATTGGTGGAATCAACAGTACAAAGAGGCTAAAGTAACCAATCTAGCGCAACTTAAATCGCATGTTAATCCGACCATGCAAAAATTAATTGATGACCTGCAATCACAATTGTACACAAATGCAAAAGATTTAAAATTTGATAAAGCCTTGTGGAATAAACAAGTTAAGGGAAGTGGTTTGAAAAAAATAACCCAAAAGCAATCATCGGATTCAAATGAATTGCCAACACTTTATTAACCCCAAATGCCAATTGCGTGAAATAATAATTTAAAACCAGTGGGCTGTGGCATATAATAAATTCTTTTAAAAAGAGAGTCTAAAATATCCGCATGCACTTTTTAGTTAGTAATGATGATGGTATCAATGCCACAGGTATCAAAGCCTTAACTCAAGCGTTAGAGAAGCTTGGTAATATTACCGTTTACGCACCCAGTGGTGATCGTTCTGGAGCGAGTAATTCCCTAACATTGGATAGACCTGTGCGTATTCATAAAGTGGCAAATAACAAGTTTTCTGTTGATGGAACACCAACAGATTGTGTGCATATGGCACTAACTGGATTAATGGATAATGTGCCAGATATGGTGGTATCAGGAATTAATAATGCGGCGAACCTTGGTGATGATGTTTTGTATTCTGGAACAGTGGCAGCTGCAATTGAAGGGCGTTATTTGGGTTTATCCGCAATTGCCTTTTCCTTAGCAACCTCTCATAAAAGTGATCAAGTAAGGCATTTTGAAACGGCACAGTATTTTGTTAAAAAAATTATTCAAAACCTTCAGAAAAATCCTTTAGAAAAAGAATCTATACTCAATATTAATATTCCGAATTTACCGATTGATGAGGTAAAAGGCATCAAAGTGACGCGTTTTGGTAATCGCCATAAGGCAGAAAATACCGTTCAAGAACTCGATCCGCGCGGCAGGAAAATATATTGGATAGGTCCAGCAGGCCCTGAGGCGGATGCCGGAGAAGGAACTGATTTTCATGCCATTAAAAATGGCTATGTTTCTATCACTCCCATGCAAGTTGATATGACCAAGCACAGTGTATTAGAAAGCATCAAAAGTTGGAGTCAAACAATCTAATGAAATCAGCAGTTGGTATTGGCATGACTTCTCAACGCACGAGAAATCGCATGATTGAGCGCTTACAAAATCAAGGCATAAAAGATCAACGTGTGTTAGCAGCGATGTCCCGTGTTCCACGGCATTTATTTATGGACGAAGCCATGGCACACCGAGCTTATGAAGATACGGCGTTACCAATAAAACATGGTCAATACATCTCTCAGCCTTGGGTCGTTGCTCGAATGACCGAAGTTGTATTGGAGTGTGAACCCCAAAAAGTATTAGAAATCGGTACAGGGTCGGGCTATCAAGCTGCCATTTTAGGGCAATTAGTTGAGCAGGTTTTTAGTGTTGAACGCATAGATGATTTGACCCGTATCGCACGACGACGCTTTATTAAATTAGGTTACATGAATGTTCGCACCAAAACAGGCGATGGATTTCAAGGGTGGAACAATGAGGCTCCTTATGATTTAATTATTGCAACAGCAGCACCTGAGAATGTTCCCGAGGAACTGCTTAAACAGTTGAAAGTAGATGGCGTGATGTTATTGCCACTGGGTGATAATCAGTCTCAAAGTTTGGTGAAAATTACCAAAACAAACAAAGGTTATCTGGAAGAAAAACTAGAAGCTGTATTTTTTGTTCCTTTTTTACAAGGAGTAGTCAGGTAAGTGCTATGCAATTCTTAAAAGTTATAAATCTGATCGTTGTCATGGTGCTTTTAAGTTCTTGTGCAAAACATTATCCAGCCCCTGTAAAAGACGTGAACCAGATGAGAGTCATAAATTCTTCCCAACCAATGTCAAAACAGAAGAAATTCAAACCGAAATACACGACGGTTAAAAAAGGGGACACCTTATACTCAATTGGATTTAGCCGAAGTATTGACTATAAATATTTGGCAAAAATAAATGGAATTAAGCCACCATACAACATTTACCCAGGTCAGAAACTTCGATTACAAGCCAATAAATCACTTGTCAATAACGCAGCTAGTGTTGTTTCTAATGCATCCAAAGCATCGACTCATGCAGTAAAGCCTCAGCAGCCAAGTTTCAAGCCCATTACAGTTACAAAACCTTTACCCAATTCGACTGTTGTTAAAAAGATACCAACAAAACCATTGATTAAGGCAAAGAATAAACCTCCAACTCCCGTTAAGAAAAGCAATAAAATTACGGTAATTCAACCAGTAGCGAAATCCAATAGTCATTGGCAATGGCCGCTAAAAGGTCGGATATTAAGCACTTTCTTGGCATCCGATATTGCTCGTAAGGGCATAGACATTGCGGCACAACCCAATACTCCGGTTTTAGCTAGCCAAAATGGAACCGTGGTTTACAGTGGCGATGGTTTACGTGGTTATGGAGAGTTAATTATAATTAAACACAGCAATAATTTATTAAGTGCCTATGCGCACAATTCCAGTCGCTTAGTTAAAGAAGGAGTGGCTGTAAAACAAGGACAAATCATAGCAAAATCAGGCAAAGGAACGGACGGTCAAAGCTTGCTTCATTTTGAAATCAGAAAAAATGGACAGCCAGTCAATCCATTGAAGTATTTACCAAAATAAGCTTTGAAAATTTCAAGGATATTAAAATAAATGAACCAAACACTTTGATTCTTTATCCATTAAGTATTTGCTAGTCTCATTTTTTTTAATTTGAACCACATTGGTTAAGTAAGTTAAAATAGTAGCAAAATTAGACAAAAAAAAGATGACAGGGAATTTGCGAGCACATTTGGATGAAAAAAATATTCGAAAATACATACCGTCCATAAAAGTGTGTCTCAAGGTGTAAGCACCTAAAGTTGAGTTACAATGTTTTTGCCGAACATAAAACTTAAAAAAGGTACTTACAATGAATGAATTTAAATAATAAGGGTACTGATATACCCTTATAACTGCTTAGGCTGTACCTAAGATTGAAAACGTAAAAAGTGCTTGAAACTAGACTTAGAGTGGGATAAATTTCACTTTCCAACAGCATGTAGTCTTTTTGGATTGTCGGTTTCAATCAAGCTAAGTTTATTCTTGCTGCGAGCTTAGTTTTAATGCTGGGTCTCCTAGTAAATTCCAACCAATAATAACGTCTCGATAATCGCCTTGTTTTGCCAACTCTTTTTTTGCCTTGAGCATGGCTTGTCCAATGGTTTGTTTTGACTTTGCAAGTTCGGGTAAAATTAGTGCCGCAAGTGCCTTCTCAGAGCGTACGGATGTTAATGCTGATGCGCCAAAGACCGCAACAGCTCCTTTTTCATTGTTAAATAAGAAGCGGTGTGCCATGGTATTAGCCTCAGGTTCAACATAGTAACTATTCCAACAACCCCATTGCATTACGACTGAAGCAGAGAGGCTGTTGTCTATATCAATAATATCATTGAAAGTAAAGGCAGAGGGAAATGAAAACCAATTTCTAGGTCCTGAATGCCCTAAGTAGGTTGTTAAGCGAGGATTCTGGCTGAAATTTTCTAAGATTCTTTGTTTTGTATCGGCATCACTAGTAAAGTCATCACGATTGGCGGTAACAATATTCCATTGTGGGACTAGTTCATGCAACTCATTGCTGATTTGTTTGTAGGAGTATTTGTCATCGTGTTTATCGGTAATAAATTGACTTGTTAATGAGGATGTTTTTTGGTTGATAAAGGTTAGTTCTTTGTTTATTAACAACTGTAACTCGCCAACTGTTCTCACAGGTAAGCGACCTATGGCAATATCTGGAATATTATCTCCATTTAAATCTGTGTATAAACTGTCTGCTGGTGCATACCTAACAATGTCATCTATTGCGTGGTAAATGGATGGAATGTGGCTGAAATGAGTTTCAGATAAATAGCCTTTATAATCGTAATTATCTGCGCCAACCAATAAAACAAATGTGAGTGCTTTGTTTTTATTGATATGCTTAATAAAATCCTTAATGGCATTTGGGTCAATAATTGATTCTGAAAATTGTTGGTAAATATCATTGATGTCGACAATTTCAACTGACAAACCGTTGTTAATGTGTAGTTCTTTTAATTGTTGGGCGGTTTCAATAAAATCGGGGTGTGAAATTATGATGTAATCAACCGCGAGTTGTTTGATTTTTTTGGCATCATGCCATGCAGTAAGTTTGGGTTTATTTAATGCTGCTTCAGTTGAAAGCCAATAGCGATCAGTTAAGGCAATGGCAGGTATGCTAACGCTGTAACCCAGTGCTGTAGTTTGTGTCTTTAGGTTTGCAATACGCTGATTATTTCCTGAATCAAGGCTGTAGGCGATAATTTTGTCGTTGCTAAACCCATCAACTTTTATCGCAGGCAAATTGCGATTAAGTCTATCTGGATTGTCTACAATAGCTTGTTGCTCAAATCCGAATTGATTAATTAACTCATTGTTTATTTGAGTCGAGTTTGCCAGTTGGAATTCAAGTTTGTCGTCTATTGTTGTAAGCCTTCTTGGGTATGTTATTGCAACGTCTTCAATATGTACAAGATCATGGGTGTAGCCAGTTTCTCCTGGTGTTTTGAGATTAATGGCTAATGCGCCACTGGCGGCAAAGCTAGGGTCTAATTGGAAAGAAGTTGCGTAATTGCTTAGCCCATCAAAAACCAACTCCGAATAATTTGCGCCATTGAGTGATAATTCAACGCAATGATCATTTGGAATTCCAGGGATTGTATCCATATGATTTGCTCCGCATCTGTTAGGGTTAGTTGGGTAAGTCTCTGGTGGGTTTTGGTAATCAATTCCACCAGTTATTTCAATGTCAAGCTCAATATTGCTGGTGGATAAAGGAGAAAGTTCATCCAGAGGGAATAAAATGGTTTTGCTGTTGCTTGCAAAGGTGGCAATTTTATCCGCTCTCCATGGATCATTTGTTGGTGAGCTAAAATCATAGATTAAATTTGGATTATAATGTTCAGTTTGCCAATACCACGATTCCATAACGCTTGATTGTGTTTGTCGATTGAGTTTAATGCGTTTAAGCTTGTCTTGAGTAAAGCTTAATTTATACACTCTTGAATCGGTATATAGGGTATTAATATTTTGCGCATAAAAATCAAAGCTAGTTGTGCTATCAAAGGCTAATGAATTGCCATTTATGTACAAAGCGATGCTTTTGCCATTCAATGAAATATTTAACTCATTGGGTTGGTGATTTGTTAAATCTAAACCTACTTGGACTAAATCTTCTTGACTGATTCTTTGCATTCCTGATTTATTGACACGAACCTGTAAAGTATCACTTAATGCATCAGAATTTGAAGTGTTCTCTGCTGGTGTTTTAACAGAGTTCCAGTTGATTTTAGAGTCAACGACTTGAGTGCCGAGTGAGGAATTAATTGCGAATGGGCCGTGCCATTTTTTATTTCCTTTGTTGTCAATATCAGCTAACCACACAGACTTGTTATTACTGGAATTGAACTGGTAAGAATAGTTTTTAACTGCATTAGCTAAGTTTGATTTTTGTTGGTGAATAAAGCTGGATTGTAATTGTTTAACGCCATTGTTGTTTTCTTGGTATATTTCAAATCCAAGGTGTCCAAATTCAATATCGGTTTGCCATTCAACCGTAATGGAGTCTTGTTGTTTAGAAACAGAAACATGATTCAAGCTTACTGGCAGTAAACTTGTATCTAAGGTACTTGGAGTTGCTTCATCGGGATTGTTATCTCCATCTGCACCATCAGGATCTGTACCATCGGTTGAATTATCGCTGGTTGTAGCCGATTGTGGAGTGGTGCCATCCACCGTAACTGTATTGACATAAGAACCGTAATTATTGACATCAAGTGTGACTCGAATGGATGCTGTTTCTAAAGGCAGTAAGGATGAACCTGCTCCAATGAGCTCTTGGGAAGCACTGCCATCAAAACTAGCATTAGCAGTAAAGGTTGCAGGCCCGGATGTTTTAGTAATAGATGTCACCGCATAAGTGCCAGCCCCAAAAGTGGCATCTAAATCTTCAAGTGAAGTTAGATTGGTTAAATTAACATGCCCGAAGTTTTCAAAATTAAAATCAATATCAACAATATAGGGAGACACACCTGCAGCTTGTCCCGCACGCCGTGTCATGACTTTTGAGACTCCTACTATGGCGCAACTCCAAATAACAGTATCCAACCAAATATACTGAGTTGTTGATAGTGGAATTGTGTGGTTTAAATAAAGAATTTCAAATGAATCAATTGGACCAGGAATGTTGACCACAAGTTGACCATCTGCATTGGGATAAGTGCTAGGTGTTGTTGTTGCATCTGCTTGATTTCCAGATATTGTATAAGTACAAGCGCCTACACCTAATGGGCACGATAAGTTTGCAGCGGTAGGAATACCTCCAAGGGTTGGGTTGATAATGATTTGGTCTTGCCATGAACCCGTAGCACCATCAACATCGAATATTGTAAAGTTCACACTTTCAACTGGGTAAGTGTAAGTCATCAAAAATCGAGTTCCAGAACCATTAGGCACACCTGTCATGCCTTCTCTTAGTTGATTTGATCCAAGGCCAACAGGCTCTGTCCCTGCCAAAAAATAAGAGCCAGGGTCAAAGGCTTGCACTTGTACTGTTCCACGGTTATGGCACAGAAAATTTCCTGAAAATGGACCCAAAGCACCAGCAGGCCAAAAACTCCAACCAACACCTTCTTGTGCAAATAAAGGATTGAATACGAAAAAAAGATTTATTACAGCGAATAATTTGAGGAGTTTTCGTTGTGACATGTGATTTGCCCTGTGCATACTTATTTTAGTAGTACTACAAATTAGCAATTATTTTATTAAAAGTCAAATGAATCAATCGCCACATTTAAAAATGTGATGATTATCACATTAAATTCCGATTAATAATGATAGCCCCCTTGTTTGACCTTTATGAAATTGGGTAAATTATGGCAGCAATCAGTCTTTTAATCTGTTATTTTGGTTAATTTATTGTTGTCTGGAAATAATACTTTTGCTTTATTAATAAGCTCTTTGGCTTTTTCTTTTTTACCTAGTTTGATGAGTGTTTTATAAAAATGTATGTACAGCTCAGGATCATTTATATCCAAATCAAGGGCTTTTTGAAAGCTTTTTTCAGCTTCTTGGTAATGACCCAATTTGTATTGCACCCAACCCAAAGAATCTATAATGGCAGGATTTTCAGGAGACATTTTTATGGCTGTTTGTATGTACTCATAAGCGTTGTCAAGTTCTAAATCATGGTCGGCTAGTGAATAACCTAAGGCATTATAAGCTTCGTAGTTTTTTGGATCGTCTTTGATAATTTGTTTTAAATCTTTTTTCAGTGAATTCATTTTACCTTGGGATTCAAATAACATCGCTCGATCGTACAAAAGAATAGGGTTGTTTGGAATAATTTGCAACGCACGGGTTAAAACCGTGATTGCTTCATCAATATCATTTTGTTCTTTGTAAATTTGGCTTTCTAAACGGTAGGCTTTAATGGCGTATTTTTCTTCAGCATTTTCTAATTGATGCAAAATTTCAATGGCTTCATCGTATCGTTTATCATCAAATAAAATAAGGGCTAACATGTCTTGGGCATCTAAATAGTGTTCACCACCACTGACTTTTTTATAGTATTTTTCACTCTCAGGATAATTTTCTAGCCAGTAAGCAGCCTCTGCCGATAAAAAAATCTGATGGTTAATTTCTTCATTATTGGTTTTGAGATTTTTTAATTGTTGGTAAATTTCTTGAGCTAAAGACTTGTTTTCATTTTGTAATGCAAAGACAATGCGTTTGAATAAATTATCTGGAGTTGGTTTTTGCTTGGCAAGAACTTTTTGTGCTTCATCAAAACGTTTTGTTTCTTGTAAAAAACTAGCGTATTGAGTGCTGTAATTCTCGTTATCGGGTGCTTTTTTTGTAATGTATTTAAAATCTGTTTCGGCTTTATCGTAATTCTTTAAAACCGTTTGTAAGCGCGCGCGCCAATAACGAGCTTCAAGGTTATTTTTATCTAATTTTATGGATTGGTTGATGAGTGATAAGGCTTGTTTCGTTTTTTTATAGGAAATAAAGACTTTTGATAAGGCAAATAATTTATCTGAAGATTGGGAAACTGATTTTATTGATAACGCTTTTTCAATGCTTTGCATCGCCAGTGCTGGGGGCAGTGAAATTATTGCTGATTGAATAAAGTCCCATTTTTTTGGGTTGTTAATAATCAATGCATCTAGGCTGCGTTTGGCTTGTTCATAATCTTTTTCTTTAATTGCGTCAATGGTAATGGTGCGCAATAAGGCATTAACTTCTGTGGTGTCACTGGTGGTTTTTGGTGTTTGTGAACATCCCATTTGTATTAATATAAGCAGAACAAGAATTGTAGTTTTCATTTTTTACTCACCCCCAAGCAAGTCGGCTTGGTTTTGTTGAATTAAAGGTTCAATAATTTGATCGACATCGCCATCCATGATTTCAGGCAGTTTATATAAGGTTAAATTGATGCGGTGATCGGTTATTCGACCTTGTGGGTAGTTATAAGTTCGAATTCTTTGCGAGCGATCTCCAGAACCGACTTGTAGTTTACGTGCCTCACTTTGTTCAGAGGCAAGTTTATCTTTTTCGATGTCATTTATTTTGGATTGCAACAAGGTCATGGCACGGGCTTTGTTTTTATGCTGTGAACGCTGATCTTGGCACTCAACGACTAAGCCTGAGGGAAGGTGGGTTAATCGTATTGCGGAATCGGTTTTATTAACGTGTTGCCCTCCTGAACCAGAAGCCCGAAATGTGTCAACCCGCAAATCCGCTGGGTTTATGGTAATTTCTTCGCGTTCATCGGGCACTGCTAAGATTGCGACAGTACAGGCAGATGTGTGTACGCGTCCCTGAGATTCTGTTGCTGGAACTCGTTGAACACGGTGCGTGCCTGACTCAAATTTAAACCGTGAATAAACACCATCGCCATCAATCTGGGCAATGACTTCCTTAAATCCACCATGGTCTCCTTCGTTGACACTAACAATGCTAATACTCCATTTTTTATTTTCGGCATACCGAGAATACATGCGAAATAAATCTCCCGCAAATAAAGAGGCTTCATCGCCGCCGGTTCCTGCGCGAACTTCTAAAAAGATATTTTTGTCGTCATCTGGGTCTTTGGGTATTAACAATATTTGCAACTCTTTTTCGTATGTTTTTAAGTTGACTTTTGCTTCTTGTAAGGATTCCTGTGCCATTTCTTTCATTTCAGGATCGTCCATCATTTCTTGTGCGTCGGCTATTTCTTGTTCTGCATCTTTGTAGTTGGCAAAAGTTTTGACTAAATCTTCTAAACTGGCGTATTCTTTTGAAAGGTCTCTGAATTTGTTTTGGTCAGACATGACTTCTGGATCTGACATTAAATGACCAATTTCTTCGTGTCGTTCGCTGGCAGTTTGTAATTTCGTCTTAATTTCAGGTGTCATGTTTTTAATTTTCCAGCAGTTAATCTAATTTTAATAATGTTGTAATGGTGTTAATTGTATTTTCATCGCCTGAGTTTATCGCATCTCGTATGGCTTTGACTGGTGTGTGATTCAATTTTTTAGTTAAATTGTTAGCCAATTGAAATAACACTTCTTCAACATCTTCGCCTTTGTTTAATAATTTCAATGCTTTATTCAGGCTGTGGTTTCTAATTTTAGCAGTTTCTTGTTGAAATTTGGAAATCAATTGCGTGTGTTGTTGACTTTTTAGCCAGTAACAAAAGGATTCGGCTTCGGCTTGAATGATTTCTCTTGCAACCAGTGCGGCTTGTTCGCGATTTTTTAAATTAGAACTGATAACCTTTTGTAAATCATCAACCGCATAATAAAAAACATCATTGAATTTTTTAACGCAAACATCCACATCGCGTGGAATAGCAAGGTCAATAATTACAATCGGTCGGTGTTTTCTTTGCGACAAGGCTGATCTAATTATTTCACAATCAATAATTGGTTTTTTACTTGCTGTTGCCGAAAAAATCAAATCATAAGCAGAGATTCTATTTGGCAATTGGCTTAACTCAAAGCCAGTGCAATTAAATTGTTTAGCTAATTTATTGGCATTTGATAAGGTTCTATTGCAGATAGCTAAAGAATGGTAACTGTGTTTGCTTAAATAACGCAATAACAGTTCTGAGGTCGAGCCAGCACCAATAACCAATATGTTTTGATTGTTTAATTCGCCAAATATTTGTTTCGAAAGCTGGACTGAGCTATTGGCAATAGAGACAGGATTTTTCCCAATATTGGTATTGCTTCTAACCGATTTTGCTATTCTAAAGGCTGTTTGAAAAAACCGATCAGTTGTTTTATTTAAAAATCCACTTTGTTTTGAAATGTCGTAAGCTGATTTCACCTGCCCTAAAATTTGAGCTTCACCCAAGACTAGAGAATCTAAGCCAGAGGCCACAGCAAACAAATGTTTGATGCAGTCCAAATTAGTGTGCGTGTACAAATGTTGACCAATTTGATCAAAAGTATAACCAAACCACTGACAAAATTGTGTTTGGGCTGTTTCACAACTGTCGCAATCAAAGTAAAATTCTGTGCGGTTACACGTAGAAGTAATAACGCAGGCATCAATACTTTCATGCTGACACAACTGTTGAACTGCGTGGGAAACCAAGTCTTGGGCAACTGACATCTTTTCACGAATATCTATACTTGCTGTTGTGTGATTAAGTCCTACGACGACTAATGGCATGGAGAGTATTATTGTAAAGTAAACAAGGGGGCTGATTTTATCATGATTGGAAATTAATTATAACCGTGATGAATTAAATGATAAAAAAAGGATGCTGATTTGATGCATGTCAATACATGATGCTACTAAAGCGGCTAAAATAATTACCAATCAAGATAATTAGAGAGAGAAATCATGAATAACCCTATTTCAATTGCAAATGCATTAAAAATAAATCGTCCCCAGTTAGGTGATCAAGTGGGTTTGGGTCTTTATAGGCTGTTGCGATTAGTCGCATTAGAAGATATTATGGGAGCAGGAGCTTCTTCAATTTCTTACTATGCGGGCAAGAAATTGGGTAAGGAGTTGAGTTTTGGGTCAATAGAACAACTACTGGAATTTTGCAAGGACATCAATATTGGTCAAATTAGTTTATCTGAAATTGTTGATAATAAAGTTCATGTGGATGTGCATGAATGTGCCACTTGTGCAGGAATGGAGCCAGTAGGACGACCTATTTGTCATTTTGAGGGTGGAATTATCGCAGGAGCTTTAGAAGGCATAACAAAAACGAAAGTGCAAGCAAAAGAAGTGACCTGTATTGGCGGGTTAGGTGATGAAACCTGTGGGTTTGATATAGTTATGACTCCAATTGAAAATAAAGCTTAAAATGTTAAGTCCATCACAATATAGTATGTTATATTATAATTGGGGATGGTGTTGTTGATACAAATTTGCATTAAAAGCAATCTCAATATCACTTGATTAATCGTTATTTTAGTTGATGGAGAGAATAATGTATCAGTTAATTATTAAAAAAACTTTACTCTTGCTTGTTTCTGTATTTTTCTGTTTGTTCACACAAAATGCTTACTCTTTGATTGAGTTTGACCAAGACGTGACATCGAATGTCATCTTTGGAATGGGCAATGTCAATGGCAACTTCACCACCGATAGACGCAATGGTGTTGAGTTAGGTTTACGTGCAAAAATACCTTTTTCAGGTTTGATTCGCAGCAATGCAAATGGCACTTACAGTTACACCTTGGCTGAAACGGATCATGACAATAATGCCGCAACAGACCGCAGGTGGAACTTTGAATATTCAGTTAATACAAATTACGATGGCAGTAGTGGGAATAACCTTGATCAATACACTTATGAGATGGGTTTAGATGCTGACCCGACAGAGGCAACAGATTTTTTGGTTTTTGATCCAATCACTGCAAACACGCCGCCATTGAATCAAGCTTTTTTTGATCACAGTATAGGAACAAATGTGACAGCTAATAGTGCAGGAGATGAAGCAACTGATGCTGCCAGTTATGCTTCTTTACTGGCAAATAATAACTTATTACAACAATCGTGGCGCTATGCATTTTTCCCTATTGCGCCACTAGATACCTATAACCCTGATGCACCAGGTTTATATGATATTTATTTGAAAGTGATGTTAAATGGAGTGGAGGTGGCAAAGACAAGCATTAGAATTATTATTTCTGATCCAAGTGCTCATTTTGTTACGCCTGATGTTATTTTTGGTTCAGGAAACCCCAATGGTAATTTTACCATTACAACAAACAATACCGTTGAAGTGGCTTTGCGTGCAAAGATTCCTTTTTCTGTGTTAACTCATTACGATGGCGATCACACCTACAGCTATTCTCTGCTTGAAACTGACTTTGATAATGATCCTGCTACTGCTAATCAATGGAATTTTGAGTTTTCGGTTAATACGGATTATTTGGATCCAACAAGTTCGGGATTAAATGCCAGTGATTTCACTTATGAAATGGGATTGGATGCAGACCCTGGTATTGGTACTAATTATTTAATTGCAGATCCAATAACACCGATAGGTACAAATGGAAACACCCAATCACCAGATCATAGTTTTGGAAATAATTCAACCGCAAATGGTGCAGGGGTTGAACCACTTTTTCCAATCAATTTGTTTTATATACCTTTGTACGAAGGAGACAATAATGTAGTACAAACATCTTCAAGTCTGTCTTTTCTTTCTGCAATCCCCCCACTAGATACATATGACCCTTCAATTCCAGGAACATATGACATTTATTTATTGGTTAAATCTGCGGGAGTTGAAGTGGCTCGAGTGGATATTCGTGTGCTAATCGAAGGAGGTGCGCCAAATTCAGCTCCAACCGTGGTGGCAGATGCCTACAGTGTTGATGAAGATGCGGCTTTAAATGTTGTTAATCCAAATGGTGTTCTTGCAAACGATACTGATGTTGATGGTGATAGTTTGCAAGTTGTTGATGTTGGGACTATCAATGCGGTTGGGGGGATTGGTGGAAGCATAACGATGGCTGCTGATGGAACATTTGCCTATGCACCACCATTGGATTTTAATGGCGTGGCGGCATTTAACTATGGTGTTTTTGATGGTTCATTAACAACGCCTTCATCATTAACAATAACAGTCAATGCAGTTAACGATATTCCATCTTTTACTAAAGGAGCCAATCAAATGATTATGGAAGATGCGGGATTGCAGACGGTTAATGCATGGGCAACAAACTTATCACCAGGACCATCCAATGAATCAATGCAGAGTTTATCTTTTAATCTAAGCAATGATAATAACTCTCTATTTAGTGTGCAACCAACGGTTAATGCAAACGGTGATTTGAGTTATACATCTGCTGCAAATGCTCATGGAGTTGCTACAGTAACTTTAAGTGTTTCAGATGATGGAGGTATTGCCAACGGAGGAATCGACACATCTGCCACACAAACATTCAGTATTAATATAACAGCAGTCAATGATGCGCCTGAGTTCGCTATATTAGGCGATCAAATTTTCTATTCACTAACCAATAATGCGGTTCAAATACCTGGATTTGCTCACTCGGTTATTTTGGAGCCCTTGGGAGAAATGGGGCAGTCTATTATTGGCTATACAGTAAGCATTGATGTTGATAGTCAAAACATTTTAACGAATGCAACAATTGATAATAATGGAATGCTTGAGTTGAATTTTGATACTTCAAAATTCGGCACAGCAATTCTTTCAGTAACACTTCAAGACAATGGTGGTACCGCAAACATGGGTGATGATACGTCTATTACACATAATTTTAATGTATCCCATTTGCTAGATGATTTATTCAAAGATAGTTTTGAGGATATAGTGCTGGCAAAGATGAGCCAATTTATGGTCTCACAAAATGAGAGTGTAATTTTAAATAATAATAAAACAAATGTGCTACCCATTTATCAAGTTAAAGAAGACAGGGTGTTATTTTTAAATTATAGTCTGGACTTGAGCAAGGTTAAAACAAATATGGATAGAATTAAATTGCTAAAACAATGGCTTGATGCTGTTTTACTGTTAGAAAATATTGATGATTAATATTATTTAGAGGGTTGAAATGACAGCTATTGAAAATAAAACTTATAGACTGCCTGTTTTTATGTATTTTATTAGGTTAAAATGCATAATCGTCAAATTGTTGGCTTTTTAACCCTATTAAAATGTTTATGAAAAATTTAGCGCGCTATTTAAAGCTTTTTTCAGACGAAACTCGGTTACGTTGTCTTCACCTTATTATGGAAAATAAATCCTTGTGCGTTTGTGAAATAACTTATGCTTTGAAACTTTCACAGCCCAAAATATCACGCCATTTAACATTGTTGAGAAACTATGAGCTTATTTCTGATGAGCGTAAGGGTAAATGGGTATATTATACTATTAATTCACAACTTGAAACTCATCAAAAGAAGTTACTCGACTCGATTATTTCTGTACAAAAAAGCACACCACAAGCCCAGTCAGACCAAAAACGGTTAAAAACAATGAAAGGTAGACCAGATGTCTTGAATTGCGATTAGTTACATATTAATATACGCATAAACATATGTAATGCCTGACCGAGAAAGAAGTAATCTACTGCGGAAAAGCTGAATTTGACCAAAATATTCCATTATTCTCCTTAAATAATGAATTATTTTGCTTCAAATCAGACTTTTACGCGTATCGTCCTGATACTTGCCCACTTCCATGTGAGTTTACATGAAAATCCTTTCCTGAAGGATTTTTCCTCGCTACGATTCCTTTCTCGGTCAGGAACTATATATAATTTTTGATGGTAACTATAGATCTGTAAAATATGATAAAAAACATTCTCTTTTTATGTACTGGTAACTCCTGCCGTTCAATTCTTGCTGAAGTGATACTTAATCATGTTGGCAAAGAGCGATTTAAAGCCTACAGTGCTGGCAGTTTTCCAACAGGGAAAGTCAATCCTGATAGTTTAAGCGTTCTTGAGAAACATGGCTTGCCAATTACAGGGTTGTCTTCTCAGTCATGGCATGATTTTTCAAACATAAACTTTGACCTAGTCATCACGGTTTGTGACAATGCCGCAGGTGAAGTTTGTCCACTTTACTTAGGACAGGCGATTAAAGCCCACTGGGGCATTGCGGACCCAGATAAAGTTGTTGGGGAAAATAGGCAAAGTGCTTTTGAAAAGGCGTTCAAACAGATGGAATTACGAATTGATAAAATGTTGAAACTTGATGAGTTGACACAAGAAAACTTAAACAAAATAGGAAAAACGACTCCATGAATTTATTTGAACGTTATTTAACCATCTGGGTTGGGCTTTGCATTGTGTTCGGTGTTTTACTCGGTCACTTCCTACCTGAAATCTTTAATTTGATTGCCCAATTTGAATGGGCTCATGTTAATATTGTTGTCGCTGTTTTGATTTGGTTGATGATATATCCGATGATGGTTAAAGTGGACTTTTCATCTATTAAGGACGTGGCTAAAAATCCCAGAGGGTTAATTTTAACGTTAATTGTCAATTGGTTAATAAAGCCATTTTCTATGGCATTAATTGGTGCCTTATTTTTTAAAATCATTTTCGCCAATTGGCTAGATGCACAAACAGCGAATGAGTACTTAGCTGGTGTCATTTTGTTGGGCGTTGCGCCTTGTACCGCGATGGTTTTTGTTTGGTCGCAATTAACCAAGGGCGATGCTAATTACACTTTGGTGCAAGTTTCGGTCAATGATTTGATAATGGTTGTTGCCTTTGCTCCGATTGCGGGATTTTTATTGGGTGTAACCAACATAAGCGTGCCTTGGGATACCTTGTTATTATCTGTTGTTCTGTATGTGGTGATTCCACTGGTCGCTGGATTTATTACCCGTAAAATGTTATTGAAATCGGGTGAGTTAAGTTTAAATCGTTTTTTAACGAAAATTTCACCCGTTTCTATTACAGGTCTTTTGGCAACGATTGTAATTTTGTTTGGGCTTCAAGCCCCTGCAATCATCAAACAACCATTGGATATTGTTTTGATTGCCATTCCGTTACTTATCCAAACCTACGGAATTTTCTTCTTATCGTATTACGTCGCTTATAAGTGGAAAATCCCACATAAAATTGCCGCTCCTAGTTGCTTGATTGGTACATCGAACTTTTTTGAACTGGCTGTTGCCGTTGCCATTAGTTTGTTTGGGTTGCACTCAGGTGCTGCCTTAGCGACCGTAGTAGGCGTTCTTGTCGAGGTGCCTGTTATGTTATCTTTGGTCGCCTTTGTTAATCGTACTCGCTTAAAATTTGATTAAACCGAAATCCCGACAGAGAAAAAACGATTAGAGCGCAACGCCTTAACACGACTAGCAAATCAAGAAAACTCCTTATCACAATGAGGTGACTAAAAATTTCATTGTTTTGGATTAAACTTTTATGATTCTACTAACTGAGCAAGTGTATCACTAGCAACAAGGCATTTTTTTAAAATAGTATCAAGGTTTGGAGTGTCCTTAAAGTCTACAAATAACTCGGCATTTTTCCCCGCCTTGAACATGGCAATGTAGTTTCTTTTGCATTTAATTAAGACGTATTGCACTTCATCTTTTTCAAATTCCTTGGCAGCAGTATTGGCTAATCCAAACAGCGCGGCACTAACGGTGCCAATCCTTTCTTCATCAATGTTATGCACTATTTGAGAAGCAACAACAAATCCATCAGCGAGAATAACCGCTGAATCTTCAATTTCGGTTAATGAATTATTTAAATGAGTTAATTGTGTTCTAATTTGTTCTGTTTTCATAATAAATTCTTCGTAATAAAAAATTTATTATGATGGTTTAATTCAATTAATGCTTTGACCTGAGTCAAATAGTTCAAATAGGACTAAATTTATTTCGCAAGGTTAATATTTTTCAATTTACGCTTTATCCTACAACTTATTTATACAGCTCAAAGAAGTTGTGCCAAAGCCATTTAGCAAAAACTGAGCCAAAGTCATGGGCTTAAAGACCTACGCAAAGGCAGTCAAACTCATTACACATTCATGTCAATATAAACTAAAGCTCCTAGGATTAAGGTGATTTTGATATTTACACAATAATTTCACCAAATAACTGAATTATTTTCAAACACCCATACACAGTTTGGTTTTAAGTACTGAATTTTGTTTTAAAAAGATGTTTTGGTTAGGAAGCCATGACCTTTATAGGTATGTTTTGTTCTATATTTGGATTTGGATATTAACATTTGCACAAATAACCGAACTATTTAACACAATCCCAACAATTGTTATTATAATATCTCATTGTTTTTAATTTTGGAGCAGATTTATATGCTTGAAATAGTTTCTTCTGGTGGTTTGGTGATGATTTTCATCCTTATTCTTATGGTGCTTGCCATGATGATTGTGGGTGAGAGGTTTTGGTCTTTGCGAGATAAGGATGTGATTCCTGGTGATTTAAAAGCACAGGTTATTAAATGGTCAAAGTCCAAACATTTGGATAGCAAGCATTTACAAAAATTAGAACAAAACTCGCCTTTGGGTTATGTCATGAGTGCCGCCTTAAAAAATAGAGAGTTGCCACGCGATGAAATCGTTGAAACGGTGGAAGATGCGGGTCGCCATGCAATCCACAACATGGAAAAGCCGTTGAATTGGTTGTCAGTAATTGCCGAGGTTTCTCCTTTATTGGGTTTGCTTGGTACTGTCATAGGTATGATTAAAGTGTTTGCTGCGATTAATGCCAATGGTGTGGGTGATGCAGCGCATTTGGCTTCGGGAATTTCACAAGCTTTAATAACCACAGCAGCAGGTTTGGTTGTGGCAATTCCGGCAATGTTATTTCACCGCCATTTTAAAACTAAGATTATTGATCAAAGTATTGTCATTGAAAAACAAGTGATGGATTTGATTGATGTTATTGGCGAAAACAAAAAGTAGTTATTATGAAATTTCATAACGACAGCAATCCAGGTCCAAAGTTAAACATGACATCATTAATTGATGTGGTATTTTTGTTGCTTATTTTTTTCATGGTTACTACAACTTTTGAGAAACAAGCCAAATTAAAAATTCAATTGCCTGAAGCCACGCAGAAGGTTAATCCACAATCGCAACAACAAGTTGTTATCTCCATTAGCCAAAAGGGGAGTATTTATATTAATAATAATGAATTGCTAAATGCTAAATACGACAGCATAGCCAGTAGCTTAAAACAAATAATAAAAGGGGATGAAAAACCCCCAATTGTTATTCGTGCCGATGCCGATGCTGCCCATAAGCACGTGGTAACTGTTATGGATGTATTGGCAGATATGGGTTTTACCAGTGTTTCGATTGCTACCACTCCGAGTCAATAACGGATTTATCTATGTCAGCTGAGCAACAAAAAACCTCCTTTTCACGGGTTTGGAAATTCACCACGCCCTACAAGTTTGTGCTATTCATTGCCATTATTGGGGCGTTAATGGATGCTGGCGTGCAAGCCTCATTTATGTTGATGTTTGAATACATGATTGATGATGCTTTTGGTCAACACGACAAAAAAGTCATTGCTTTACTGCCTTGGGTCATCATTGCTATGTTTGTTGTGCGCAGCCTCGGCAATTATATTGCAACTTATGGGCTGAACTGGGTAGGTCGTAAAGTTATTGCGGACTTAAGGCAGCTGGTTTTTAAAAAATATTTACAGCTTCCTACTTCGTTCTTTGATAAGGAGTCATCAGCGGGACTTATTTCACGGATGACTTTTGATATTGAGATGATGGCAATGGGTGTTTCCACTACCGTGATTTCGATATTTCGAGATGTATTAACCATAATCGTGCTTATTGGCGTAATGTTATACCAAAGTGTCGAGTTAACTGCCGTCGTATTTGTTTTAGTGCCATTGGTGGCTTTAATTATATCGGTTGTTAATAAGCGTTTTCGTAAAATTTCACACCGAATACAAAACTCCATGAGTGGTGTTAGTGAAGTGGTGGAAGAAGTGGTTAAAGGGCAAAAAGTCGTGCGTGTTTTTGCAGGACAAGAAGAGGAAGCCAAACGATTTTTTAACATTAATAACAAAAACCGATACTTGAATATGAAAGTGACATCCATTCGTGCACTTTCTTCTTCAACCGTGCAGATTCTTACCGCTTGTGCTTTAGCCATTATTGTTTATTTCGCTACCGTTCCAGAGGCTATTGATGCATGGACAGGTGGCAAATTTATGTCTTTTATTTTGTCGATGATGGCGATGTTGCCACCGCTTAAGCGCATGGCGGATTCCAGTGCTATGATACAAAGAACATTGGCAGCCGCTGACAGTGTCTTTTATATATTGGATTATGCAGCAGAAGCAGATGAAGGAACGCTCGACTTAAATGCCAAAGAAGTGTCGCTAAAGTTTGATGATTTATCTTTTGAATACGAAGATGGTACCAGCGCATTAAGTCACATTAACTTAGATATAAAGCAAGGACAAACAGTGGCATTTGTAGGGCAATCAGGAGGAGGAAAGAGTACTTTAGTCAATCTTGTTCCACGATTTTACCCTTATACATCTGGAAAGTTATTGATTAACGGTATTGATATTAATAATTACAGTTTATCAAGTTTACGCAATCACATTGCTTTTGTGGATCAAAATGTGGTGTTGTTTAATGATACAGTAGCCAAGAATATTGCTTATGGAAGCAACAATAACGCAGATAAGGATGCCATTAAAAATGCTGCTATTCAAGCCAATGCTTTGGAATTTATTGAAGAATTACCCGATGGTTTTAATACCATGTTAGGTGAGAATGGCACGCGTTTGTCAGGAGGACAACGCCAACGCATTGCTATTGCTCGTGCCATTTTAAAAGATGCGCCTTTGTTAATATTGGATGAAGCTACGTCTGCACTTGACTCAGAATCTGAGAAAAAAATACAGTCTGCTTTAGAAAAAGTGATGATTGGTCGCACTACTCTTGTTATTGCCCATCGTTTATCGACTATTGAGAAAGCAGATTTGTTGGTGGTTATGAACCAAGGAAAAATTGCAGAAATGGGAAGCCATTCACAATTATTGGCATCTGATGGCATATACTCAAAGTTGCATCAAATACAACTCTCTTCAAACTAAAGGATAAGAATGTCGAATTCAAAACAACAAAAACTCAATGCAATTTGGTATAAGGGAAAAGCGATTCCTTGGCGTTATAAATTACTGTCAAAGCTTTTTTCCTTTGTTGGTAAAACTCGGAAGAAACTTTACACCATGGGTTTGTTAAAATCACACAAAATTAAATGCCCTGTGGTCATTGTTGGCAATATCTCGGTTGGCGGTGTTGGCAAAACGCCCTTTGTAATTTGGTTGGTTAATCAACTTAAGTCGCAAGGCTTAAAAGTCGGTGTGGTTTCTCGTGGTTATGGCGGTAAAAGAGAACATGAACCTTTACTGGTTATTCCACAAACTTCTCCAAAAGCCAGTGGTGATGAAGCTTTGTTGATTGCAAAACACACCGATGCGCCAGTTTTTGTGGGTAAAAATCGCGTCAAGGCTGCGCAAAAATTAATGCTTGATTACCGTGTGGATATTATTATTGCTGACGATGGTTTGCAACATTATGCGTTAAAACGTGACTTAGAATTTGTTTTGATTGATGCAAAATACGGTCTGGGTAATAAACAATTGCTTCCTGCAGGACCATTGCGAGAAGAACCCTCTCGCCTAGAGACGGTTGATATGGTTGTTTATAAAGGTCAGAAACAAGGAGAATCATATTTCACCTACTCGCCATTGATGGTTTATGAATTAGGAAAAATTAGAAACCAGCGTTCACTTGAGTCTTTTCGCAATCAACACATCAATGCATTGGCTGGTATTGCCCATCCCGATAGCTTTTTTAATATGCTTTCTGCTCAAGGCTTGGCAGTGGTAAAAAATCCATTAGTTGATCATGAGGAATTAACAGAAAAACATTTTGACTTTGCTAATGATGACCCTGTTTTTATTACCGAAAAAGATGCCGTAAAGTGCGAAGGATTCAAACTGAAAAATGTTTGGGTGGTGGTGTTGAAATTGAATATGGAAGCACGCACAAAGGATGAAATTCTTAAACGACTTAATGGAGTTCTCAAATGAAATCTGATGTTGTTGTTTGTTTACCCGCGCGTTATCAATCCAGTCGATTACCAGGCAAACCGTTACTTGAAATAGCTGGTAAAGCATTAATTATTTGGGCATTAGAGTCTGCATCAAAGCTCAATGCCAAACAAATGGTGGTGGCAACAGATGATAAACGCATAGCAGAACTGGTAGAAAAACACGGTTATCAAGCCTTGATGACATCTGTTAAACATCAAACTGGAACCGATAGACTTGCCGAAGTGGCGGCAATAATGAGCTGGTCGGATGACACCATCGTGGTTAACTACCAAGGCGATGAGCCCTTAACGCCAAAGGTGAATATTGAACAATTGGTTGATGCCTTAATCGATAATCCACAGGCAGCGATTGCTACCTTATACCAAGAAATAAGTGATTTTCAAGAGGTGCAAAACCCAAACAATGTAAAACTTGTGACTGATAATAAAGATTATGCCCTGTATTTTTCACGAGCGGCTATTCCTTTTGCTCGCGATGGATTTAATGAAGGTTGTCTTGATTCAAGTATAACTTATAAACACCATATTGGATTGTATGCTTACCGTGCCAAATTTTTAAAGGAATTTTCGCAACTCAAACCCACCTCCCTTGAGAAAACCGAATCCTTAGAACAACTAAGGGCTTTATCTTATGGCTATAAAATTATAGCTAAAAAAGCCAAACAAACTATGCCTCATGGAATTGACACCCTTGATGATGTCAAAAGGTTTGAAAAAAAGTTGAGTTCATTTGATTTTTAACCCGTGCCATGAGTTATGCAAAGGTCTCTTTAAGTCATTTTTATTCGTTCTATTACGTTATTTTTAACCGCTCCATCTATGTCATTTAGGAGAGTGCTAAATTTCCATTGGTCATTTGGATGAATCTTCCAGAGATAGCCAACAGCGCAATCTCTGCCTTTGTTTTTGGCTTCGTACAATGCCAAATCAGCTAATTGAATGGTTTTTTCAAAACACGAATGTTTAGCCTTTTCGGGCGTGAGTGCAAATCCCAATGAACAGCGTAAAAGTAAGTGTTTCTCGGCTGAGGTTTCTATTTTAATTTGACGACAATTTTCCAATATGTCATTAATCAACTCTACTAATTCGGTTTTATTGGTTGATGGGCAGACCACTAAAAACTCTTCACCTCCCCAGCGTGAAGCAATTTGATGGGGTTTGACTTGTTTTTTTAGCATGTCAGCAAATGCCTTTAAGGCGTTATCTCCAATTTCATGACCGTATTTGTCATTGACGGATTTAAAATGATCCAAATCAATAAGGATAAACCCAGTGGGTTTAGAATCTCCTTGTGCTTTAATTGCTTCTAAGGTGTTGTGAACATGGTTTCGGTTAGCCAGTTGAGTGAGGTTGTCGTGGTTGGCAAGCCACTCAAGTCCTTTATTAACCTCGTTTAGTTCTTTGGTCCTTTCTTGTACAATTTTTTCTAGCTTGAGGGCATACATTTTACTTCGGTAGTTTCGGATAAAGAAGGCTGCCAAAATAACTAAACCAACAAGAGCTAAAAAAATCTTTGTTTGCCAAAAGGGTGGTTTTACCGTAAATTTATACTGCGCAGGGTGTTTATTCCAGTGCCCATTGCCAATGCGAGCAGAGACTTCAAAAGTATAATCCCCCGCAGCTAAGGAATCTATTTGCAACTCCCTTACGCGCGTTTCACGCCAAGGATTGTCGATTTGATTATTAAAGCGATAGCGGTAGGTTATGTCTGATGCTCGCTGAAAACTAATGGCGGCAAATTTTATAAGTAAACTGCTGTCTTGTTGTTTGATTTGTGCAGCAATATTTAAATCTAATGGTTTTTGATTGTTGTTAATTGAAAGAATGTGGACAGGAGGTTCATCGCTGCTGCCTACTTTAAATTCTTTTGCAAAACGACTGATGCCTTCCCCTGTACCAAACCATAAGTTTCCATCAGCATCCTTATAGCCAGCCCCTCGGTTAATTAAATCAAACACCAAACCTTCACGTGATGAAATAATGGTGAAATTTTTGCCGTCAAAAATAGCAACCCCTCGACTGGTGCCAATCCAAATATTATCGCCTTGTCCAGGTAAAATTACTGTGCTGTTGTTGTGTGGCAGACCTTCCTTTTTAGTCCAGTTCTTAAAGTGGTTGTCTTTAAAATAACTTAGGCCATTATTGGTTGCAATCCATAGCCCGCCATTTTTGTCTTCATAAAAGTCGTTAATGAAATTAGCAGGTAAACCATCACTTGTTGACCAGTTAGTAAATTTCCCATCAGAGAAATAAGTAAGCCCAAAGGAGGATGCCAGCCACAGCCCTCCCTTTTTACTCTCAAGTATGCGGTTTATTCGGTTATGAGGTAAACCATCTTTTGTGGTGTAAGTTTTGAAGATTTGACCATCGTAGTGGTTTAAGCCATTATTTGTTCCTATCCACAAGGTCTTATCGTGTGCTTGGATGATATGATAAACCACGAAGCCAGCCAGTCCTTCATTTTGACCATAATAAGAAAATTCACCTTTAGAAAGTTTGCTCATGCCTTGCAAAGTTCCAAACCACGTGTTTTGTTTATCATCAACCATAATTGAAAGGACTTTATTATGGGGTAGACCTGATTTTCGCGTGAAATGCGTTATTTTGCTGTCGCATATATGGCTGGCGCCATTCCCATTCGTACCAATCCACAGGCAGTTGTTATGGTCATTTGTAATGGTGTATACATTTGGGTTAGGCAGTCCCCTTTGGGCTTTCCAATTCAAAACACTTGTGGTGCTTAATCGGGTGAGGCCACCTCCGTATGTTCCGAACCAGAGGTTGTTTTCTTGGTCTAAAAATACATCATTTACACTGTTATCTGGTAAGCCATTGTGCATTTCAAAATGCTGCACTATTTCTTGCTTTTGGTTAATTTTATAAACACCAAAATCGCGTGAACCTAGCCAAATAAAACCCTTTTTATCAAGCATAATCTTGTTGATAGTTTGGTTGCTAAGATCTACATTAAATTCTAAGGGCTCAAAGGCTTTGCCATTGTATTTTGCAATACCAAAACGGGTTCCTATCCAAATGCTGTCGTCTTGGTTTTGAAAAATTGTCCTTATCTCTGATTTTTTAGCATTCCATTGAACTTGTTCTACTTTACCGCCCTTAATTTTAAAAACATGTTTTGTAGTGCCAGCCCAAATATTGCCTTGTTTGTCCGCCAAAATACTTCTAACTCGGTCTGTTTTAATGCCATTATCCTTCTTTATTTGCCTAATTAATTTAGGCTGATTTTTTACATCAACTTGCAGTACGCCAGCACCATAAGTTGCCACCCATAAGCTTCCATCGGGTGCTTGGCTTAACTCACGAGCAGAATAACTTCCTAGTGTTGTGTTTTTGGGATTAAAAACATGAAATTCTTTACCATCATACCACGCCAGTCCTTTTTCTGTGGCTATCCACAGTGTCCCATCCTTGGTCTTCAGTAAATCACGAGCTAAGTTATGTGGCAAACCATCATCGCGTCCATAAGTCCAAAACTGTTTGCCATCATAGCGATTGATGCCTGTTCTTGAGGCAACCCATAAAAAGCCTAAATCATCTTGTTCTATAGAAAAAATAACCGTATCTTCGAGTCCGTCGGCGATACTTAGTGAAGCAAAAGGCATTTGCTGTGTGAATGCGTGGCAGCTAATAAGGAGAAGGAAAGGCAATAACAAGTTACCAATAAAAGAAAAATTAATCCAGTTTCTTTTTGTGTGCACGTGAACATCAAGGTCTTTTGTTTGAATTTTCAAAACGGTTGATGTTTTCGTCATTTTTTACTCGTCACTATAATTATGCAAAGGTCTCTGTGTAAAACTCTTGTTATATTTTACTCCTATTTGCTCTCAAAATGCCAGTTATTCTCAATTAATGTCGCAAACGTCGCTAATCATGAATAACGGCGACTCTAAATCCCAGGGTGTTATTGCGCTCTGTTTTATTTATTTTTGCGCGCTTATAGACCGATAAGTCGTCTTCAGTTACTAAGGTTGTTCGCGTTACTGTTTCTTCACAAAGCCCCATAACTCTTGGGCTTCCATCTGTTGGAGCATCCAAATAGTTCGGGTGCCAGCAATCGGCAATTAATTCCGTCAATGAATTTTTTGGATTCATTAATCGATAGGGATTTCCTTTTCTTGTTGATTGTGCAGCATATTCCCATTGAGCTTCACTGGGTAATTGATAATTCTGACCTGACAAAGATTTTAACCAGTTTATAAACTCAAGACTATCTTGGTAGCTAATATTAGTCACTGGATTATGTTCTCTTTTATCGTCTTTATCATTTGGTTGGTAAGTGCAAAAACCATCAGCATAACACGCATCCCATTGTTGGTAATTTACGGGTAATTGACTCAGACTAAATTCTTTAATATAGACACTGTGAGCTGGTTTTTGTGTGCTTAATCCGGTTGCATTACCCATGGTGAAATTAGCCGCTTTAATAACGACCATTTGAGGGCAATTTTTACACGCTTTAAAGGTTTCTCCGATGTTTTTTCCTGGCCATTTAGTCTCAGACTTGAGTTTGAATAACAAGGTATTCGTTGGTAAACCATTAACGGGTAAATTTTTTAGTTTTTGGTAAGTTTTAATTAGACTTTTGGTTTGCAAATCTAAATTGCCTGTTTGGTTTAAATCTTTATACTTTAGGCGTATCAATTGTGCTTGAATGGACTTTATCAGTTTTTTCTTCTCTTGGGTAACGCTGATTAGTCGCTGTTTTTGTTTAATTTTGCTTTGAAGGATGGTTTCTTGTTGTTGTTTTTCTAATGCATTGGCCTTTTGTTTGGTTATTTGCATTAGCTTGATTTCGATTTCTTTTTGATGGGTATTGTTTGGGTATTGATTGGTGTAATTTTGGTACCCTTCTTGGGTATTGGACAAAAGCGCTTGCCTCCAGTTTTCTTGTTCAATGGATTCGTATTTGCGTGTTAGTTCGTCGATTAGAATTTCATCAACCACGCCAGTAACCACCAGTTGATTGTCGTGTTCAAACTTTTTAATGCTTTGTTGAGTTCTGACATCTAAAATTCCATTTTGAGCAACTTTATATCCTAATAGCTTAAGCTTTTGTTGCGCTATTAAAATGCCTTCATTCTTAACCTGTTTCTGTGTTTCTTTTGATTGTGTTTGAATTATTGTGTTGTCGGTTTTTGCCCGAAAGAATAAGTTCCATTTATTTATAACGGCATCAACTGTAAACAACTGGTCAAATTCTTTGTTGTTGACGGTGTGTTCATAAGTGATGTAAGACGCGATTGCTATCAACATTAAAAGTAAAAGCCAGCTAAAAAAACTCAATCCATTTTTCTTTGCAAGTTGATCAATTGTGTGTGTATTTAGTGTCGTTTGATCACGCGTGGATATATTTGGACGAGCCGAAATGACCTGTGGCTTAAAAAAATGAGTTTCAGAACTAATTTCTTTTTTCGCCACAATGGGCTCTGTTTGCAATGTGGTGTTGAAGTTGTTGGTTTTACTCCACAAAGAAGACCAGTCGGATAAGTTTTTTGGACGCTCACTGACTTCCAACATTAGGCCGCAATCAATGGCTTTTAGAAAAGACGATGAATTAATGCGTTCGGATAATTTTTCTATGTTGTCATCATGCAATCTATTCATTATGTCAGGTGGTTTTTTGCCAGTAACACCCAAATAGGCGACTGCGGCTAAGGAGTAAATGTCTGACCATGGGCCAATTTCCCCTTTTGAACTGTACTGTTCTAAAGGTGCATAACCAGGAGTGATAATCGTAGTTACTTTGCGAGACTTATCGCCAATGGCTTGTCGAGCTGCACCAAAATCGATTAAAACTGCTGTGCCATCTTTGCGAAACATGATGTTGTCGGGCTTTATATCTCGGTGCAAAATACCTTGTTTGTGCACGAGTTGTAAACCATCAACAATTGAAGTGATTATTTCTTTGAGCTGATTCTCATCCATGGGTTTATCGTTAGAAATAATGTCAATTAAACAACCGCCCTCACAGTATTCCATAACAATGTAGGCAGTACCATTTTCTTCAAAAAATCGATAAATTCTTACAATGCTGGGGTGTTCAAATTTGGCTAAGGTTTTGGCTTCATTGATAAAAGCATTCAGTCCCCAATTGTAGGTTTTTTGTGAAGCGCTGCTTCGTGGCGCGATTTTTGAGTCGGCTTCTCGAACAGCGTGTTCGGCAGGCATGTATTCTTTTATAGCGACGTATTTTTCGAGGTGTGTATCAAAAGCAAGGTAAGTCAACCCAAAACCGCCTTCACCAAGCAATTTAATGAGGCGATATTCACGCAACATGGTATCAGGTTGTAGAGTGTGCAATGCCATTGAGGGTTAAGTTGATTGAATAGTGCTATCTTAACACTAAAATGCCAACATGAAAACAGTTCATATTGGCATTAGATTTTCTTCTTGTTGGGATTTATATCTCCAATTTTGAAATATCAGCAATGGCATTAAATAATTGATGCAATTGCTTTAAGATGGCTAAGCGGTTTAACCTAATTGCATCGTCATCGCTATTAACCATGACATTTTCAAAGAAATTATCCACTGGTTCCCCAAGCGATGCCAAATGCCCAAAAGCCCGTTGGTATTGCCGTTGTTCGACTTCTTGATTAAATCTTCTCTTCATTGCTTCAATAGCACCGAATAGATTTTTTTCTTGTTCTTCATGCAACAGAGTCATTGTGACGGAATCAGGTAAGTGCTCTTGTGATTTCTTTAATATATTGCCAATGCGTTTATTGGCAGCGGCAAGAGCTGGAGCCGCGGTGTTTTCTTTAAAAGCGACGCACGCTAAGATTCGGCTGTGGCAATCATCTAAGTTTTTGGGTTTAAGAGCTAAAACCGAATCAACAATATCGTGGCTTATGCCTTTTTCGAGGTAGCTGTGTTTGAGTCGTTGATTGATAAAGCTTTCAATATCCTTTTGAACGGTTTGCTTATCCAAGTCTTTAATTGTTATTTGATTTAAGCTGGTTTGGATTAATTCATAAAGGTTAATCGGTAATTGAGCCTCTTGTAAAATACGAATAATACCCAATGCGCTACGACGTAGAGCAAATGGGTCTTTATTTCCAGTTGGTTTTTTGCCAACAGCAAAAATTCCGCAAAGAGTGTCCATTTTATCCGACAAAGATAAAGCTTGCCCTAAAGGAGTTTGTGGAATACTATCGCCTGAAAAAGTGGGTTTGTATTGTGAGGTTATGGCAGCAGCGATATTTTCGTGTTCGCCTTGTGCAGCAGCATAATAACCTCCCATTATGCCTTGTAAATCAGGAAATTCATCAACCATGTCCGTGACTAAATCACATTTTAATAAAGTGGATGCGCGTTCTATTTGATGAATGTCCAAATCGAGTTTGCTACCAAGAGATAACATTATCTTACCGATGCGCTTACATTTATCGCCGATTGAACCCAACTGTTTTTCAAATGTCATTTTATCAAGCATAGCAAAGCGAGAATCAAGTGGTTTCTTTTGGTCTTGTTCCCAAAAAAATCGAGCATCGGCAAGTCTTGGTCGAATGACTTTTTCAAAGCCTTTAATCACTTGTGCCACATCTTTGGATTCGATATTTGCCAGTGCCACAAAGTTTGGCATCAGTTTATTATCTTCATCAAAAACAGGAAAATATTTTTGGTGTTTTTGCATGGATGAAATCAGGGCCTCAGGTGGTACTTGTAAAAAGTCCTCATCAAAGCTGCCAACAGTTGCTACAGGATACTCAACAATCGCTGTGACTTCTTCCAACAAGCTGTCATCAGTACGAGCAGTACCATTAATGGTCTTGGCAATGTTAATGACTTGTTGTTTTACCTTTTCTTTGCGCGTTATTTGATCCACTTCCACACGCACATCCATTAATTGTTGCACATAGGTATCAGCAGATTTAATGGTGATAAAGTCAGGGAAGTGAAAGCGGTGACCGCGTGATTGGTTACTTGTCGTCAATCCAAACATTTCAAATTCAATAACTTTAGAATCTTGCAATAAAATCATCCAATGCACAGGACGAATAAAACTAAAAGTATTATCACCCCAACGCATGGGTTTTGGAATGGGTAACTTTTTGATGCTGCTTTGAATGAATTCTGGTAATAATTCGGCGGTTTTGCGTCCTTTTTTCTCAATGTCAAACACCAACCATTCGCCTTTATCGGTTTTAAGTCTTTGTAAATCAGCCACTTGCGCACCAACAGATTTAGCAAAGCCGATGGCAGCAGGTTTTGGGTTGCCATCTGCATCAAAAGCTGCCACCACGGCAGGTCCTTTGCGTTGCATCTTTTTATCGGCTTGTCCAGCGTCTATGTTTTTTAGAATAAAAGCTAAACGGCGTGGAGAAGCAAACCAACGAGAGTGGTCTTTATCAAATCCAATGCCAGCTTTATCTAATTCGGCAACCACGCCATTGTATAGGCTTTTGGCTAAATTGTTTAACGCTTTTGGTGGTAATTCTTCAGTGCCTAATTCAAATAAAATAGTACTCATGAGGCATCTCCTTCTTTCATTTGACTTGTTTTACATCCAGGAAAGCCAAGTGCTTCACGACTGTCGTAATACATTTCGGCAACCGCCTTACTCATGGTGCGAACACGTAAAATATACGCTTGACGTTCGGTAACACTGATGGCTTTGCGAGCATCGAGCAGATTAAAGTAATGCGAAGCTTTTAAGGCTTTTTCATAGGCAGGTAAAGGCAGTTTTGCCTCGATGAGTTTCAAGCATTCGCTTTCGCAGTTGTTAAAGTCTTGCAATGAAATCTCCACATTAGCGTGTTCAAAATTGTAAGTGGATTGTTCCACTTCGTTTTGATGAAAGACATCTCCATAAGTGACAGTTCCATTGGGAGTCTGAGCCCAAATCAAATCATAAATGCTGTCTTTTTCTTGCAAATACATGGCAAGTCTTTCCAGTCCATAAGTGATTTCACCCATCACTGGACGGCATTCAATGCCACCAACTTGTTGAAAATAAGTGAACTGCGTGACTTCCATGCCATTAAGCCAGACTTCCCAGCCCAAGCCCCAAGCCCCAAGAGTAGGGGATTCCCAGTTGTCTTCTAAAAAGCGAATATCGTGTAAAAGTGTATCAATGCCTAGCTCTTTTAACGACTCAAGATAGAGTTCTTGAATATTATCAGGAGAGGGTTTTAATACCACTTGAAATTGGTAATAATGCTGTAAACGGTTAGGATTCTCGCCATAACGCCCATCGGTAGGACGACGGCAAGGTTGCACATAAGCACTGTTCCAAGGCTCAGGACCAATAGAGCGCAAAAATGTAGCGGGATGAAAAGTTCCTGCACCGACTTCCAAGTCCAAAGGCTGTACAATCACACAACCATTTTTCGCCCAAAACTCCTGCAGATTTAAAATAATTTCCTGAAACGTTAACATAGATTAATCACTTATTTGCTGTATTTTACAAAACCGTAAATTATAGATGATTATTGCCCTATTGAAAACATTATTTAATTTTAACAGTAAAAGAGAGCTTCTATCACTTGTCAAATTCCAACTATCAAATAAATAATATAGCTTAGTGGAGTGCTTCTCCTTGTAGAATGGTTATTTAAAACCAAACGATACCAATCTGGTAAGTGGGATTTATCCCACTCAAAGCAAAACCAAAACCTAAAAAACTTCGGTTAAAACCGACAACCCATCAAAATAAAATCCTCTGATCACTTCGATAAGAAATCATATCGGGTTGGGTGCTTTAGCTCCGTATTCTATTGAAAATAAAACCATTTGCAGATTGCACAGTCTAAACATCAAGACCTTTGAAAATCAAAAGCATTTGTCCGCAGATAAAACCCTATTTTTGGGTAGGATGGACCCTGCCCATCATCAGTGATTGCTAGACCACGAGAGTGATTCCGTATTGAATTTTGAATAAAGAGGTTAAAAAAACTACCGTCATTGCGAGGAGCCGAAGCGACGCGGCAACCTCCCAAAGAAGCCTTAATTTACAACCAGTCCTGTTAATTGTCGTCTAATAGAGTATTGAACGACAATTTCTTGCTTTTAAGGTTGTATTTTTTATAATAAAAACAATCTCAAATTAAACTGATTAAAATGATTGACTTTTCCACTAAGATAAATCCATTAAGAAATTACAACAAAAAAACTAAAAAGCCTTATACCCATTTAGAACTAGCAAATGAATCAAAGGTATTTCAAGTTGAAAACCTCGAAGTACAACTAGAAAGCGATAGAGGGAGAATTATTGGTTCTGCAGCTTTAAGGAGGCTTCAACAAAAAACTCAGGTTTTTCCACTTGAGCGCAATGCCGCAGTAAGAAGTCGTTTGACACATTCTCTTGAGGTACAACAAAATGGACGTTATATAGTAAAAACCATCTTCAAGAATCTATCTAAAGAATTAAAAGATGATTACAAACTTGTAGGATTGGATAAAGCTATCGAATCAATTGTAGAAATGTCATGTCTCATTCACGATATTGGTAACCCACCATTTGGTCATTTTGGCGAAGGAGCATTAATTGATTGGTTTAATAAAAACACCAATAAAATTTTTAGTAATTGTTTTGGTGATACAGAAGTCGACAAAGTATTAAAACATAAAATAATTACTGATTTAAAGAGTTTTGAAGGCAATGCACAAGCGATACGATTAATCTACTCTTTGCAAAGAATGAATTTAACATTCGTACAATCTGCTTGTATTTTAAAATATACAAGACCAGCTTGGGTTGAAAAAGAAAAATCAAAGCAAAGTTATTTAACAAAGAAAGCTGGTTTTTATCTTTCGGAAAAAGAATTTGTTAAAAGCATACAAATAGCACTAGAAATAAAAAAAGAATGCCGACATCCTCTCACTTATATTATGGAGGCAGCAGATGATATTTCCTATTGCTTTGCCGATATTGAAGATGCAGTTGATAAAGGAATACTTAGCGTAGAAAGTTTAAAAAAACACATATTTAACATCTTTACAAATGATAAAGAAATACAAGGGAATATTGAAGATAAAGTTTTTGATAGTATGGATTTAAAATACAAAAGAAGCTTAAAAGATATTGTAGATTACGCATTTCAGAGATTTATCAATGAAGAAATAAATAAAAATCATGAGTTTTTTGTGTGGCTGAAAGTTAACTTAATCCATAATTTAATAAGACATGCTGCGCAAAGATTCATAGATAATATTGAGAAAATCTATAATGGAACTTTTAATAATGCACTAATGGAAGATAAAAGCCCTTGTCACAAAGTCGTCAAAACCCTTAAAGAAGTGGGTTATAAACATGTGTTTAACGATAAAGAAGTCCATACCATGGAAATCAAAGGCTTTCAAATCATTACTGGGTTACTCAATCATTACAAGTGTTTATTAGAAATAACATCAGAGGAATTTGACAAAATAGTCAATCACAAAAAAAGTGATTATATTTTAGAATCCAGGCTCATTGATAGAATTGGTAACAAATACATAAAATCATATCAAAAAGCATTAGAAGAAAAAGAAGAAAATGATAAGCAAAATTTACCGTTATGGGAGTTTTACTACCGTAACCGTATGATTCAAGATCATATTAGTGGAATGAATGATCAATATGCACTTGACGAGTATCGGTTATTGAACGTTACTTAGCCTGAACATTTTACAAGATAACATTCAAAGGGTTCGGAGGATTTGATTTTGTGGGATTGTCGGTTTTAACCGACGCTTTTTAGGTTTAAGTTTAGTTTTGAGTGGGATAAATCCCACTTACCAGTAAAGTCTAATGAAATATATCTGGCATATATCATGAAATATTAACCCTGCTAGATATTACCGCTCAATTTATGCAGCATAAGAAATTTTAGGATGCTTAAAATAAGATATCACTCTTTGCGGTTGATTTTGTATATCCGTCATGTGTTTTTGCATCTTAATTT
>Ga0256840_1000134_pt1 | contig 66542 bp, 58 predicted proteins | sample 355202metaG_FD_185969 | JGI IMG/M metagenome (GOLD analysis project Ga0256840, IMG submission 185969) | Hydrothermal vent microbial communities from Mid Atlantic Ridge, Atlantic Ocean - 355-202 | ecosystem: Environmental > Aquatic > Marine > Hydrothermal vents | place: Atlantic Ocean: Mid...
CCGTGCCGTTTTTAGTTTAAAAGTAAATGTAAATATTGAGTCTCTTTCTTTAAACAGACAGTGCTGATGCTTCGTCGGTGTTATGTTCCGCTTTAAATTTTAAGCGTCTTCTGTTTGAAGTAAATGTTTAGTTTATTCTATCTATTATTTTTGAATAGTGTACACTTATTGTGTCAGATGGTTAATTTTTACTTTCTTAAATAATATGGCAGAACAGAAAAATACTCGCCGTGGTGGGGTTAGAGCGGGAGCCGGACGCAAAAAAGGTTCGTCGGTTTATGGGGAAACAACAAAAGCTATTCGAGTGCCTGAAAGTATGCTTTCAGAAGTAAAAGGCATGTTAAATCAACGCAAAAAATTATTTAGAAGCCTTGGTTTAAATTCTGGTTCCATTTCTTTTCCTGCCGAATCTCCGATGTCAATGGACATTCCTCTGTTTGCTGGCAAGGTAGCTGCCGGTTTTCCATCGCCTGCTGATGATTATATTGAAAAGACTCTGGATTTGAATGACTTGCTAATTCAAAAGCCGGCGGCGACTTTCTTTGTTCGGGCATCGGGTGAATCGATGTTAGGTGCGGGTATACATCCTAATGATATTTTAGTTGTAGACCGTTCAATTACCCCCACGGTTGGCAAAATTGTTATTTGTGCACTGAATGATGAATTAACCGTTAAACGCTTAAAAAGTATTCAGGATGGCTTTGTTCTGGGAGCAGAAAACCCCGAATATTCAGATATTGCTATTCGGGAAGGAACAGAGCTGGTCATTTGGGGGGTGGTCACTAACGTTATTCATTCGGTCTGATGGAGGCTATAGCGCTAGTCGATTGCAATAACTTCTATGTCAGCTGTGAGCGTGTATTCCGTTCTGACCTTTTGAAAAAGCCTGTTGCTGTGTTAAGCAATAACGATGGATGTATTGTCTCCCGCAGTCAGGAAGTAAAAGACTTAGGCATAAAAATGGCTGTACCGATTCATCAAGTTCAGCATTTAATTAAACGTCACAAAATCCAATTGTTTTCTTCCAATTACACGCTGTATGCAGATATGTCAGACAGAGTAATGCAGTGTCTGGAAGCTTATACGCCTCAGCTTGAAATTTACTCCATAGATGAGTCTTTTCTTGATTTAGCAGGCCTTTGCCCACACGAAGCCATAGCCTATGGACAGCAGATTAAGAAAACTGTACAGCGCTATACGGGTATTCCCGTTTGCGTAGGAATAGCGCCAACTAAAACGCTGGCAAAACTGGCTAATTATGCGGCTAAAAAATGGCATAAAACGGGAGGGGTTGTTGATTTGTCAGAGCCTAAGCGCAGAGAAAGGCTAATGCGCCTGGTTCCTGTCAATGAAATTTGGGGAGTTGGCCGGCAAACAGCTAAGCGGCTGCAAATTATGGGCATTCATTCAGCTTATGATTTTGCTTCGCAGCCTATTGATGCTGTACAGGCTCACTTTAACATTGTAGTTGCCAGAACCGTTATGGAGCTTAATGCAATTCCTTGTCTGTCGGTTAATGATTTTGCGGAGGCTAAACAGCAAATTATATGTTCGCGCAGCTTTAAAAGGCGTTTAACGGATTATCATGAATTAGCTAGCGCACTCAGCAGTTTTTGCATCCGGGCAGCGGAAAAGCTGCGAAGACAGGGCTCTGTTGCTTGTTCGATTAATGTCGCTATCAGAACCAATCCGCATAATGTCAATGAGCCGCAATATCAGCGTTCGATAAATATTGTATTGAAACAGGCGACTAGCGATACTCAGAAAATCATTGGTATTGCCAAACAGCTGCTCAGGAAAATTTTTAAAGCAGGGTATCGATATCAAAAGTGCAGTGTGCAGCTGGGACATATTCAGCCTAAATCTCAGCCTGGCCAGCTTGACCTGTTTGGGCTAAGTAGCGCTCACGACAAAAGCAATAGGCTTATGGCTGCGGTGGATCAGATTAACCGGCGATTTCCTAAGGGGATTTCCAGTGCGGCCGGGATTGACAACGGCTGGCAAACGCCTGTCGAATATTTGTCTAAGCGCTATACAACGGATTGGAATGATCTTGCTGTGGTTAAATGTCAATAATTCGGGCAGAACTATTTTAAAGAAAACAGTGGCACAAAAAGTATATAATTCACTATTGACATGCTTGAGAGTATTTAAGATGGACGTAACAGAATATATGACAAAGCTCGGTCAGCAGGCTAGAAAAGCTGGGCGAGAAATGAGCAAAGCAGATTCGGGCAAAAAAAACCTGGCTTTATTGAAGATTGCTGAGGCATTGGCAGACAGTAAAGATGTGCTGACAGCTGAAAATAAGAAAGATTTGATTGCGGGCAAAGAAAATGGACTGGATGCGGCTTTACTGGATAGACTTGAATTAACGGCTGCCGGAGTGGATGCTATGATTGAAGGTTTGCATCAGGTTGCTGCACTTGCTGATCCGGTCGGCGAAATAACGGATCTTAGCTATAGACCCAGTGGTATACAGGTAGGCCAAATGCGCGTGCCTTTAGGAGTAATCGGCATTATTTATGAATCTCGTCCCAATGTCACTATTGATGCCGCCGCACTTTGCTTAAAGTCTGGAAATGCCTGTATTTTAAGGGGCGGTTCAGAAGCTATTCATTCAAATCAGGCGATTGCCAAGTGCATTGCAAAAGGGTTGCAGGCGGCAAAGCTGCCCACTGAAGCAGTTCAGGTGGTAGAAACAACTGACCGTGCCGCGGTAGGTGAGCTGATCACCATGAATGACACGGTTGATGTTATTGTGCCACGTGGCGGCAAAGGGCTGATTGAAAGAATTACTCAACAGGCAACTATCGCTGTTATCAAGCATTTAGACGGTATTTGCCATGTATATATCGATAATAAAGCTGATATTGAGAAAGCGGTTAATATCGCTTTCAATGCTAAAACTCATCGCTATGGAGTTTGTAATGCAATGGAAACTTTGCTGGTTGCAGAAAGTATTTCTGCAGAAGTTTTACCTATGCTGGCGACTAAATACCTTGAGCAGGGCGTTGAGCTGCGAGGCTGCCTTAAAACCTGCTCATTAATTCCTGAGTGCATTAGAGCAACAGAGGAAGATTGGAACACTGAATATTTGGCACCTACTTTATCCATTAAAATTGTAGAGAGTATTGATGAAGCTATTGACCATATCAATCAGTACAGTTCGGCTCATACTGAATCAATAGTGACAGAGGACTATACTCTGGCTAGGCGATTTTTACGTGAGGTCGATTCAAGCTCTGTAATGGTGAATGCATCAACACGTTTTGCCGATGGCTTTGAATATGGCTTGGGTGCCGAGATTGGCATCAGTACCGATAAACTGCATGCCAGAGGCCCTGTCGGGTTAAATGGATTGACTACATTGAAGTATGTGGTATTGGGCGACGGACAGATCAGAACGTAAATGATTGGGATATATGGCGGTACATTTGACCCCGTTCATTTTGGCCATTTACGAACTGCGCTGGAAGTTAAAGAAATTTTTGGGCTGGATGAAGTTCGCTTAATTCCCTGTTCACAGCCTGCGCATAGAAATTCACCAGATAGTTCCCCGAAAATGCGTTTTGAAATGCTGCAGCTGGCTGTTAAAGGACAGCCCGAGTTAGTGATAGATAGACGGGAGCTAGATAGGGAAGGCGTCTCTTATATGATTGATACGCTTAAATCTGTAAGGAATGAATTTTCTAACTGTCCGCTATTATTATTTATAGGCACTGATGCTTTTGAAGGGCTGAGCGGCTGGCATAAATGGCAGCTGCTATTTGACTATGCCCATGTCGTAGTAATAACCAGACCTGGCTACAGGCAACAGAAACTTTCAGAATTTTTATCTTCCAAGTTGAGTGATAATGCTGAAAAACTGAATCAGGAAGACGCAGGCAGCCTATATTTTCAGCCTGTCACCCAGCTGGATATTTCTGCAACAGCGATTAGAAATATTATTAGAACGGGATTAAACCCCCGTTTTTTGCTGCCTGATAACGTTATTGATTATATAAAATTAAAAAAATTATATAAAGGCTCTCATTTCCCAAATAAACCATTAATAGAATAAGGTTTTTATTGATTTACATCAATTTATTTATGGTTTTTTTTGGTATCTTAGACCTTGTTGAATTAATTCAACGAATTTTATTAAATATAATTTAAAGTTTGAGGTAGAACGATGAGTGAGCAAAAAGAAGAAAAAGATTACTTTTTTCATTATATAGCTATCGGTGTCATTATATTTGCGTCGGTCATTTTTATGGTCAAGAATGCTGAAAGTGGCAAATATAAAAAAGCCGCTGAATTAATTGCAGAGGACTCAAGCAATTCAGCCTATTTAACTAAACCTTAGGGCTTGGCAGTGCCAGTAATTTGAAAATTGAGTGGTTTTAAATTACTGGCTAAGCACCCAGGTTAAATTAATTTTACTTGGGTACTTATCTTATATACTTCGCGCAGCTAGATTTTAATCTGTTGAAATTTTATTTCAAATATTGCGGCAAGCATCTAAGCATATTTAATTTAACTTCTGCAGGGGGAGCTTTAGCCACGACCATAGTTGGCTCAATCGTGACTAAAGCCCCGCCTATTTATTTCTAAAATTGAATTTGTTAACTTAATATTATGCAGATACTTAGGAGCGAGGGTTCCTGTGTTTTCCTCCTAAAGTAATACAGTCCGCCGTTTATCAGCAAAAAACCATTTGAAATCTAGCAGCATGAAAGAAATGAGGTTAATAGCTGAGCAACATTTGTCATCCCTTTTTCTAGGTGTCGTTCTATCTCTGTCATGGATATTTCCCCTGCTGATTTTCCTGCCCCCCAATTTGCAACCACTGCAATAGTTGCATAATCAATATTAAGTTCTTTTGCCAGAGAAGCTTCTGGCATGCCCGTCATCCCAACCAGGTCACAGCCGTCTCTTTCCATCCTGTTTATTTCCGCAGCGGTTTCAAGTCTGGGGCCTTGAGTACAGCCGTAGATCCCTTTAGTACTGATAGCTATATTTTGTTTTGCTGACGCTTGGATTAACCGTGCACGCATTTGTTTATTGTATGGAAATGTGAAGTCAATATGGGTAAGTGTTTCTGATTCGCCAGTAAAAAATGTGTGTTCACGGCCATAGCTATAATCAATAATCTGATCGGGTATGGCAATATGGGCAGGTGCCATTGCTGAAGTAATGCCGCCTACAGCTGCCACCGCGATAATTTCAGAAACGCCTAGTTCTTTTAACCCCCATATATTGGCTCGGTAATTGATTTTATGGGGCGGAATAATGTGCGGGTTACCGTGCCGAGCTAAGAAGACAATCTCTTTTCCATTGATGGAACCTAATACAAAAGGGGCTGAAGGTGTACCAAAAGGCGTTTTTAATGCCTGTGTAGCGGTAATCATTAAGCCATTTATCTGGCTAAGACCCGTACCACCAATAATTGCTAATTTAGACATGGTTTTATGTAGGTGTTTATTTGATTTTATGAATTCAGGAAACTAAAATTTGCCTAGCTTTTCAGAATAATTGCCCTAAAGAATGTTACTCTTTACAGGCGTATATGCCAGATACATTTCTTAAATAGCCTTTATAGTCCATCCCATAGCCGAACAGGTAACGGTTTTCTACTTCTAGAGCCACAAAATCAGCCCTAACAGGTTTTTTATGCGCTAATTTTTTATCAGCTAATACGGCACTGTATACAGATGATGCACCTTGTTTTTTGCAATAATTGATAATGGCTTCAAGGGTAAAGCCTTCATCAAGAATATCATCGACAATCAGCACGCATCGATTGCCAAGGTTGGTTTCCGGTTTCTGTATCCATTTAATTTCGCCACCGAAAGTTTTATTTCGATAACGGCTGGCATTAATCGCATCAAAAGTGCAGGGAACAGTTAATTGGGTCAGCAGTTTGCCTGTAATGACAACACCGCCATTCATCACACACAGAATTACGGGGTTTTTATCTTTTAACTGGGAGTTAATTTTTTCAGCCATGACAGCAATGGCTGATTCAACTGTTAATTCATCAAACAATAACTCAGCAGTTGCCTGTATTTTATAAATCTCTTTAAGCATTGGCGGTCATTGAATTGATTTGTTTTGAAACTTGCCGCCATTTATCGGACTGCAATAGCTGTTTTCTGGATAAATTAAATTTTCCGCACATGGTTTTAAGACGCTGTTCTCTTACTTTGTTTTCAATAATTGGAATGCTGGATAATACTGCTTCAGCTGCGATTGGGTTATTGCAGACCAAAACCATATCACAGCCCGCTTCCATTGCAAGTCTGGCGCGTTGGCTAAAATCTCCTATTGATGCGGCGCCTTCCATGCTTAAATCATCACTAAAAACCACACCATTAAAGTTAAGTTCTGTGCGTAAAATATTCTGTATCCATTTGCTTGAAAAGCCGGCAGGCAGTGAATCTACCTGAGGATAGACAACATGTGCAGGCATGATGGCTTCTAAGCCTTCTGCTATTAACTGCTTAAAAGGCAATATATCTTTTTTACGGATAGTTTGCAGCCCACGCTCATCAACAGGCAAAGTTAAATGAGAATCTAAAGCAACCGCACCATGCCCGGGAAAGTGCTTTCCTGTAGCGGCCATTCCAGCAGCTTTCATGCCTTTTCTAAAACTGCTGGCTAACTGGCTTGCTAGCTTTGGGTCTTGAGAAAATGATCTATTGCCTATAATTTCACTGACGCCGCAATCTATATCAAGTACAGGGGCAAAGCTAAAATCTACGCCTAGCGATAAAAGTTCAGCAGCCATTAGCCATCCTGCAGGCTCTGCCAATTCCGGAGATTGGGCAAAATCAGCAACCGGCGGAAGACGGGTGAAGCCTGTTTGAAAACGCTGTACTCTGCCGCCTTCCTGATCAACAGCAATAAGAATATGGCCATTGCGGGCATGACGAATATCTTGTATTAACTTTGCAATTTGCTCAGGTGAACTATAATTACGGGAGAACAAAATGACAGCGCCTGTATTGGGGTGGTTAATTTTCTGTTTTTCTGATGATGAGAGCGTAAAACTCTCAACATCAATCATTACTGGGCCAATGGGCAGTTTAGTCATGGTGAAATTATAATAATCAATGGTAATAAGGAAAGTGTATGCGAATTTTAATGTTATGTTTAAGTTTTTTATTTGTTTTTAACACTGCCTATGCGGAAGATGAAGAGTCTGCAGAGCCAGTCATCGAGTATTTGGAAATGGCACCTAAGTTTACCGTTAATTTAGATAGGCCGAATAAGTATTTAGTGGTTAATGTGCAGCTAATGGTTGAAGGCGAAACCTATATCGAAAAAGTAAAAAAGCATTTGCCTGCGTTAAGGCATGAACTAATTATGCTTTATAGTGGCCGCCCATCGGCAGAATTGCAAACGATGGAACAGCGCGAGGCGTTGCGTATAGAAACTAAAAAGGCAATTACCAAGGCACTGGAAAAGCATTTAAATAGTGATGGTTTTAGAGACGTATTTTTTACTGAATTTTTAGTCAATTAACTGTTCTTTGAGTCTGTTCTTTACTTGCACGATTATTTTTTCAATCTGCCGTTCTGTATAGGGAATAGCATCAAACTTCCCCCAAACCGGTGCAGGCCATGCAATATCTGTTTTATAGCGCACAATATGATGAACGTGCAGCTGAGATACTATGTTGCCAATAGTCGCGATATTCATTTTATCTGCGCTGTATAGTTCAGCCAGCATTTTAGCCAGCAGACTGGACTCTTGCTGCAATAATTGCTGTTCAGTTTCTGATAATTGAAAAACTTCGCGTATATCAGGTCTTTTAGGGACTAATATAAACCAAGGGTATTGACTGTCGTTGATCAGACGCAATTTAGACAGGCTGAACTGCCCTATCGCTATGCTGTCTTGCTCAAGACGGGGGGGTGTAGCTGGAATGCCATTTAAACAGTCTCCTTAAGCTTATACAGTATATCTAACGCTTCTTTAGGGCTAAGGTTGTCTGGGACTAAGTCTTCTAAAAGGCAGACAGCAGGGTGGCACTCTTTGGTTGAAAACAAATCTAGCTGATTGGCTCCGGACTCCTGCTGCTGACCGATATAGGCACTGTCTTCCAATGATTGCAATTTGGCTTTTGCATTATCTATTACCGAACGCGGTACGCCTGCTAAAGAGGCTACTTGCAAACCATAGCTCTGGCTGGCCGGACCTTCTTTTACTGCATGTAAAAAAACAATTTTATCGCCATGCTCCTTGGCATCTAAATGCACATTTTGGATGTTTTTATACTCATCCGGCAATGCTGTCAGTTCAAAATAATGGGTGGCAAATAAAGTAAAGGCTTTAGTCTGTTTAGCCAAATGCACTGCACATGCCCAGGCTAAAGAAAGCCCGTCAAAGGTGCTGGTGCCGCGGCCTATTTCATCCATTAATATCAAACTGTTGGCAGTAGCATTATGCAAAATGTTAGCAGTTTCAGACATTTCAACCATAAAGGTTGAACGGCCGCTTGCTAAATCATCTGATGCACCTATACGGGTAAATATTTTATCAACTGGGCCGCAAGTTACTGATTTGGCTGGTACAAAACAGCCAATGTGGAGCATTAAAACAATCAATGCAGTCTGTCGCATATAGGTTGATTTACCCCCCATATTAGGGCCGGTAATAATCAGCATTTTGCGCTGATTATTAAAAAGCACATCATTGGCAACAAAGGGAATGTCAGAGACCTGTTCAACCACCAGATGCCTGCCGCTTTCAATTTCAATGCCCGGCTTTTCAGTTAAGGTTGGCTGGCATAGGTTAAGTGTATCAGCACGTTCAGCAAAGTTGATTAAAACATCTAATTCAGCTAAAGCGGAGGCACATTGCTGCAATGCAGATAAAGAGTCTGTAATGCGTATTAATAAATCATCGTAAAGCAGTTTTTCAAACGATAATGACTTTTCCCGTGCGCTGAGAACCTTGTCTTCAAAGTCTTTAAGTTCTTCTGTAATATAACGTTCTGCACTTTTTAAGGTTTGCTTGCGAATGTAATGGGCAGGGACTTTTTCAGTTTGCAGCCGAGAGACTTCAATGTAAAAGCCATGCACTCGATTGTAGTTTACCTTTAAATTGGTAATGCCAGTGGCCGCTTTTTCACGGTTTTCCATATCGATTAGATATTGGTCGGCATTTTGACTTAAATTGCGTAAATCATCTAGCTCCTGATTGTACCCTGTAGCAATTACGCCGCCATCTCTCATTAAAACTGGTGGATTATCGATGATTGCCGATTGCAGCAATGCTAATAATTCAGGGTGCTCAGCAATTTGCTGTTTAAGCGATTCAATATGCGTGTTTTCAGTATCAGCCAATTGCGTTTGCAGTGCAGGTAGAATGGCTAAAGTGTTTCTGAGTACGATTAAATCCCGCGGACGGGCAGATTTTAAAGCAATGCGGGAACTGATTCGTTCAATATCACCAACTTGACGTAAACTATTTTGGATTTCTTCATAGAGCTGGTTTTGCAAAAAAGTAGTAATGCAGGCATAACGGCCTTTTAACACAATTTGCGAGCGTAGCGGGCGATTAAGCCAGCGTCGTAAACAGCGACTGCCCATGGCAGTTGATGTTTTGTCCAATACCCCAAATAGGGTAAATTTAAGCTGGCCGCTAGGATGGTAATCTAACTCTAAATTTTTTCGACTGGAGGCATCTAATGCAATGCAATCGTCACTATGTTCAACGGAGATGCCTTGAATATGGGGCAGGGCACTTTGCTGGGTTTCTTTTACATATTGCAATAAACAGCCTGCGGCACAAATTGCTACGGTTAGATGTTCACAGCCGAAACCATCTAAGTCATGCGTTTTAAACTGTTTTAAAATTAGCTGAATCGCGCTGTCCATTTCAAAATGCCAGGGTGGCCTTTTGCATAAGCCACAGCGTTCTTTTAATGAGACGGGCAAAGAAAAATCTTCGCTGAATAATAATTCGGCAGGGTTTAACCGTTCAATTTCACTGAGCAGCTGTTCTTCAGATTTAACCTCCTGCAAAACAAATTTACCGCTGGTTAAATCCAGGCAGGCAATGCCATAAGTTTGTGCAGATGCACTGACAGAGACTAAAAAATTGTCTCTCCGGTCTTCAAGCAAGGCTTCATCAGTGACTGTGCCGGGGGTAACTGTTCGTATCACTTTGCGCTCAACTGGCCCTTTGCTGGCTGCAGGGTCTCCCACCTGTTCGCAAAAGACAATGGATTCCCCCTTTTTTATTAGACGGGCAACATAGCCTTCCGCTGCGTGATAGGGAAGTCCGGCCATCGGAATAGGTTCGCCGGCAGACTTGCCCCGGCTGGTCAGAGTTATATCTAAAAGTTCAGCTGCTTTTCTGGCATCATCAAAAAATAATTCATAAAAATCCCCCATTCTGTAGAAAACTAAAGTGTCAGGGTGTTGGGATTTGATGCGCAAATACTGCTGCATCATAGGCGTGTGTGGACTGGCTGTTTTCTGTTCTGTCGGCATGGTGTTATTCTATCAAGAAAAGGATTGAGAATGGATAAACAAATAATTGAACTTGCCCAGTTATTGGGGCAGTCATTAGCTGAAAAAAAAATGAAAATTGCGACTGCCGAATCCTGTACCGGTGGAGCAATAGCGCAGGCAATAACAGAAATTCCTGGTAGTTCAGGCTGGTTTGACAGAGGGTTTGTTACTTATAGCAATTTATCCAAGCTGCAAATGCTGCAGGTAGGGCAGAGTGCTTTAGATCAATATGGAGCAGTAAGCGACGAGGTTGCAAAGCAAATGGTTTTGGGCGCTTTAATAAATAGTGATGCTGATTTGGCAGTTTCTGTTACGGGTATTGCTGGGCCGGGTGGCGGGTCAGAGACAAAACCAGTGGGGACTGTTCATATTGGATGGGGACTTAAAGGTCATGCAGTCAGGTCTAAAAAATATTATTTTCCAGGGAATAGAGTTGAGGTTAGAAAGCAAACGGTAGTTTCGGCATTAAAAGCTTGTTTAGCGGAATTAAATGTAGGCTGGGGTGAGGTATAAGATAACTCGCAATAAATAACCCACCAATCTTGCTTGTCTTTTTATCCGTCATCAGCGTTGCAACTTCGGTCACATAGCTTGCTATGCTCCCTTCGTTGCGCCTTGAAGACGAATAAAAATCCTGCGCAATATGGTAGGTTATTTAATGCGCGTTACCTAAGTACTCCAGCCTACGTTCTAAATTAATAAATAATCTGCTGCTTTTTAAGTAAACTGTATATTTCATCAATAGACTGTTTGTCACAGTCGAAGGACAGGTCGGTTAAATCGAGTTGATTATTTACCGATAGGCAGATTAAGCCAGCATTTTTAATGGCATCTATTAAGGCATCGTTAGCTGTTTTCGGCTCTAGCACGGTAGTTGCATGACCTGTATCGAATAATTTTCTTTCCAGTTGATACGCAATATCTTGACTGTGTGAGCCCGTTAAATTAATAGTGGTAGCCTTTTGATTAAACCTTGCTGCACGTTCATCTGCAGACACATGGCTTAAGTCTTCATTTTCACTTTCACCGGTAATCATGCCTGCGCCAACAGTAACATTGCTTAAACGGTCAATGATAATAAATGCGCCAGTCCCTTTGTTGCCTTTATAGCTGTCAAATACCACGGGGGCATTGACTGAGACAGTACAGGACGCGATTTCATTGAGCTGCAATTCAGTGGCATCGTGGTGCTCTAAGGTGTTGACATCAATTCTGTAATTAATAGCTGAAATTGAACCTGAAACTGCCCTGGTCGCTAATTTAATAACATATTGACGGCCTGGTATCATGGTTTTTTCATCCATCCAGACAATAGAGGCATTAAATTTATCTGCAACGATAGGCTGTACTGAGCTGGTGCCAACGATCATATCGCCACGGCTAATGTCAATTTCGTCTTCCATGGTTAACGTGACGGCCATAGAGGTAAAGGCTTCATCTAAGTCACCATCATAAGTAACGATAGATTTTATTTTGCTGGTTTTGCCGGAAGGCAATACGGTAATGGAATCGCCCTTATGGAAAACACCCGATGCAACGGTGCCGCAAAAACCCCGGAAATCAAGATTTGGACGGTTTACATACTGCACAGGAAAGCGGGCATCAGTAAAGTTGCGGTCAGTTGCAATTTCAATGGTGTTTAATGTTTCCATCATTGGCTTGCCGGTGTACCAAGGCATGTTTTTGCTCGGATTAACTACATTGTCACCATCTAAAGCCGACATAGGGATAAAGTGAATATTGCCTAAATCAAGTGTTGAAGTGAAATCCAGATAATCCTGTTTTATTTTGTTATAAACCTCTTCGCTGTATTCCATCAAATCCATTTTATTGATAGCGACAATAATCTGTTTGATGCCTAACAGAGAGGCAATAAAACTATGGCGTTTAGTCTGTGTCTGTACGCCATAACGGGCATCAATCAAAATAACTGCCAGATCACAGGTAGAAGCGCCTGTTGCCATATTACGGGTATATTGCTCATGCCCCGGGGTATCAGCAATAATAAATTTACGGGTCGATGTAGAAAAATAGCGATAGGCAACATCAATAGTGATGCCTTGCTCGCGCTCGGCCTGAAGACCATCAACCAATAAAGCCAGGTCAATTTTTCCCGCACCTGTAGTGCCAGACTTTACGCTATCAGCCTGCACTGCTGCCAGCTGGTCTTCATAGATCATTTTTGAATCATGCAGCAATCGGCCAATTAAGGTACTTTTACCATCATCAACATTACCGCAAGTTAAAAAACGCATCAGCTCTTTTTGCTCATGCTGTGCTAAATAAGCATCAATATCTGTACTGATTAAATCTGATTGGTGGGACATTTGAAAATTTTTTCCTTTAAAAAAAATTTAGGTTCAAGGTTAAAAGATCAAGAGCATCTGGCTTTTATGAGGGCAAATATCATTTTTGATAATTGCTCTGTTTTATTTTTCCAGATAAGGGCTGTTTCTTTTTCTATATAACCAATATCAATACCTATGTATATTTGAGTTCGTAGTTCGCCACAGAAATCTTTGGCATAGTAAATAAACTTATTGCTGTTCTTATTTGCACTTCGCTCAAAACCTTCAGCAATATTGCTAGAAACTGACAGGCTGCAGCGCGTAATCTGATCTTTAAAACCATAATATTTACAACGAGTAAGATCTTTGTAAACAGAAACACAAAGCCGAGAAGAGCGTTTCCAAACCGCATGCTTTTCTTTTACCTTGAACTTGCTTTTAGAAGTATCCTTCGCGTTTTTTCTGTTCCATAGAACCTGACTGATCATGATCGATCAATCGTCCTTGGCGTTCAGAGGTAGTTGTCAAAAGCATTTCCTGAATAATTTCAGGCAGTGTTGTTGCAGTTGATTCAACGGCCCCTGTTAGCGGATAGCAGCCCAGCGTTCTGAATCGAACCATTTTCATTTCAATTTTATCATCTGGACCAATAGGCATGCGATCATCATCAACCATGATTAACATGCCGTCTTTGTTTACAACGGGGCGTTCTTTGGCAAAATAAAGCGGTACGATGGGAATGTTTTCTAAATGAATATATTGCCAGATATCAAGCTCAGTCCAATTAGACAGTGGAAAAACGCGGATGCTTTCGCCTTGATCCAGTTTGCCATTATAAATATTCCATAGCTCAGGACGCTGGTTTTTTGGATCCCAGCGATGATTTTTATCTCTGAAGGAATAAACACGTTCTTTAGCGCGAGATTTTTCTTCATCTCTGCGTGCACCGCCAAAAGCAGCGTCAAATTTATGTTTATTCAGAGCCTGTTTTAAACCATCGGTTTTCATTACATCCGTATGCTTTTTACTGCCATGAGTAAAGGGCCCAATGCCTTGATCCACACCTTCCTGATTAGTATGGACGATAATATCCAAACCCAGTTCATCGATCAGATTATCCCTGAATTCAATCATCTCCTTAAATTTCCATGTTGTATCTACATGCATCATGGGAAAAGGAGGTTTGCCAGGATAAAAAGCTTTCATGGTTAAGTGAAGCATCACCGCGGAATCTTTGCCAACAGAATAAAGCATCACAGGATTGTCAAATTCTGCAGCAACTTCACGGATAATATGAATGCTTTCCGCTTCAAGCTGTTTCAGGTGCGTTAATTTATAATCAGTCATCAATTTGGTTGTCTATACAAATGAAATCTACGTAATTTAACCATGCATTGTAGTATGAAAGTATTTTTATTGCCATGACTTGTTTTTCACGACTTTAGAAACATTTATGACTGCCAGGATTATTTTATTCTGAATTTAAGGATATTCTGCAATCAGGCTATTCAGATATTTAAAAATATCACGCACAGTTTTTTCTTCGATATAGCCACTAAAATGAGGCATTGCAACACGTTCAGTTTTAAGCATATGTTGGATTTTAGGGATAAGCTGTTCGTCAGAATGGGTCTTAAAGTATTTAGCATCAAAAGTTGGAAGATCAATATTTTGAAAAGCAATGTTCCTCTCCTTATCAAGCATGATAACTTTCGTCGGAGAACCATTTTCCCCGTGACAGGCTAAACAGAACCTGTCATAACTTTCATAGCCTGGAGAAAGCAGGCGTAAAAAGGCAGTCACGGATTCAATTTCTTTTGGGCCCAATACGTCTTCAGTACCAGCCATCGCATCTTTGCCTTTTGAAATGATCTGAATTAGTTCCTGGTCGCTATGTTGAGATTGATAGGCCACACTGCTCAGGTCAGGCATTGGGCCGGGCATTTTAGATGTTAAGTTGCCCCCTCCGTTTCCATATAGCCCATGGCAGCCAATACACAATCGGTCATAAACGTTCTGTCCTGCCTGGATTTGATTCCAGTCAATGTCAGGTATCTGTTTAATATAGGTCAATAAGGCATGAATTTCAGAATCAGTTTGAATGAGAGCCTCTTTCTTCAGCTGCACTTGCATTTCAGAGCCAGTAAGCACCCACTTTACAAAATCATCTACTGATTGTTTGGCTAGAAGGTCATGTCGTAGCAATACTGGTGGCGGGGTGTCCAGAAACATTTCGGCCTGGCCATTGCCACGACCTTCCCAGCCATGGCAGTCAGCACAAAAGTTAATGTACGGGGTTTCTCCGGCAGAAAACTTTCTAGGCTGAAAGCCGGATAAGTTAGAGGAATGCGTTTGAGCTAACTTGTGGCTCCTCGGGGATTTTTTAGCCAAAGCAGGCGTTTCGTTTTCAATGGCTGTTGAGTTTAAGGTCGCTGAATCACGGTAACAGCCTGATAGAATAAAGAATGCTAGAATAAGTGACCATTTCATTTGACTTCTCCCGTTATTATTATAAATTTTATGAATTTGTTTAAATGATGGCAAATAGTTCTTGCAGAAACTTTTTAACTCTAATTCTTATCGAAGAGTGAAGGCTTAAAATGTGATTATTGGCATTTGTAATGCAATATAACATTATTTGCTAATAAAATATTTTGCAGTTAATAGCGTTATCAATATGCATAGATTCATATAAATGCTCCTAACTGCGCATGAGCTTTCGTGGCTTTAAAAAGCAATTATTGTTGGTCTGATGTGGAATCAAACATTCAGCTTTGTGAGTGGTAAGGAGCGAGTATTTAATAATTCCCGGATTTTGGCTTGTCTTGAGGGCTATTGTCAAATTTCAGGTGAGACAGGTAAGTTTCTCTAAAAGAAGAGGAAAAATATCAAAACGGTATTAATTAACAATACCGTTTTTAAATGCCCAAAGTGCCTGAATTAATCGTTTCATGGAAAATATACTCAATATAGCGGGTAATGGAATGATCACTCAAGTGGTCAATTTCTTTATTCCATAAACCTGTAACAAAGCCTTTCCAACGATCTTGATTGCGCTGAATAATGTTTAAGTTTTGTATTTTTCCTTCTGAATCAAGGTATATTTCTTTCCCTGTATGCCGGTAGCCCATCCAGACAGGCGGAGACCGGGTAACAATGTCATTATTATTAACCCATCGGATATAATCAACTTTTGCATGGTTGATATAGCGTTTATTGCCCACACGGGGGCTGCCAAATGTTTGTATTTGAGTTGGCGATGATTTGATTCTTGATAATAAACAGCGTCCACCGCAAATGGTTGCCATGGCACCCCCAAGTGAGTGTCCTGTAAACCAAAGATTTTTGCTATTAGATTCTAATATTTTTTCCAGCAGAGGCCAAAGGTCATCGGCTTCCTGTTTAAAGCCGCGGTGAACTCTTCCTACTGTTTCTGCAAGAGCATGTAAGGCATTAATATCTGCTTTAAGGTCATTCCAGTCATCAGCTTCAGTTCCCCTGAAAGCAATGACAATATCAATATGATTAGAAAAGACATAAGCTTGGGAGCCGTCATTATTCAAAAAATCAGTGTTGATAAAACCTAGTGCAGTGCCAGCAATCTTAGCTTGTTCTGGTGGCAGATAGGCGATCATTGATAATTCAGCAAGAAGTAAAGAGCGCAGTAAAAAAGGCGTTTGTGATATGTCCTTGGTAGGTTCTGACCGAAGTGTCAGTTCATAAGCCTTTTTTTGCTCAATATCTGAAGGGGATAGTTCCATGGTGCGATAGTTTGTTCCTGATTAAAAAAGGGCGTGTTGAATAAATCAGCACGCCCTTTTTTATGGAATGAATGATAGCTTATGCTTTAGCAAGCTCTGCACGCATATCATCTATTACTTTTTTGTAGTCAGGCTGCCCGAAAATAGCAGACCCCGCAACAAACATATCTGCGCCAGCCGCTTTAATTTCACGGATGTTGTCTACCTTAACGCCGCCATCAACTTCCAAACGGATATCAAAACCGCTTTCGTCAATCATTTTTCTAGCTTCAGCAAGTTTGCCTAGAGTAGAAGGAATAAACGATTGCCCGCCAAAGCCAGGGTTAACAGACATTAATAAGATAATGTCTACTTTGTCCATTACGTAATCTAAATAGCTTAAAGGTGTTGCAGGATTAAATACTAAACCAGACTTACAGCCTAAATCACGAACCATTTGCAAGGTACGGTCTAAATGAGTCGATGCTTCTGGGTGAAAAGTAATCATGCTGGCACCTGCTTTAGCAAAATCAGGGATGATTCTGTCTACAGGTTCAACCATTAAATGAACATCAATGGGTGCTGTAACTCCGTGCTTTCTTAAAGCATCACAAACGAGTGGGCCAATAGTCAGGTTGGGTACAAAGTGGTTGTCCATAACATCAAAATGAACGACATCAGCACCCGAAGCTAAAACGTTATCGACTTCTTCGCCTAATTTGGCGAAATCTGCAGAAAGGATGGAAGGAGCTATCCAGTTATCTGTCATTGTTTAATCCTCTTTGTTTAAAACCCAATATTATACTCCGTTTTCTCCGCCTAGGCTTTATCTAAAAACTAAGTTTTTATGAATTATCAATCGCTTTATTTTAGAATAAGACCAAATATTGCTATTAGTGAGAAAATGATGGGAAATCAATTAAGCTGTTTTAAAGCCTATGACATTAGAGGCGAGCTTGAGGTTGAGCTGGATGATGATGTGGCTTATCGGGTTGGACGGGCATTTGCCAGGACCTTGAAATTAAAAACGGTAGTCGTTGGCGGTGATGCAAGGGCAACCAGTGAAGGCCTGAAGCTGGCTTTAGCTAAAGGTTTAAGGGAAGAAGGCTGTGATGTTATTGATATAGGCATGGTAGGCACAGAAGAAATCTATTTTGCAACTAGCCATTTGGGGGTTGATGGCGGCGTTGAAGTGACCGCCTCTCATAATCCAATCAATTATAACGGTATGAAACTGGTTCGCGAGCAGAGCAAACCGGTTTCTGGTGATACAGGACTGCGTGATATACAAAAAATGGCTGAAGACCAGCCTTGGCTGGATGAAGCTGATAATGGCATAAAGCCTCAAGGAAAATATTCACAAGTCTCAATTCTTGATGATTATGTGCTGCATTTGCTGGGCTATATAAATGTTAAAAATATTAAGCCTCTCAAATTGGTTGTCAATTCAGGCAATGGTTCTGCAGGACATGTGATTGATGCTTTGGAAATGCTGTTTGAAGAGCTTTTATTGCCGATAGAGTTTATTAAAGTACACCATCAGCCTGATGCGACTTTTCCAAATGGAATTCCCAATCCTTTATTGCCAGAAAATCGTGCGGATACCAGCAATATGGTTAGGCAGCATAATGCTGATATGGGCATTGCCTGGGATGGCGATTTTGACCGCTGTTTTCTGTTTGATGAAAAAGGTGAGTTTATAGAGGGCTACTACATTGTTGGCTTATTGGCTGATGCTTTTCTTAAGAAGCAGCCAAAGGCAAAAATAATTTATGACCCGCGATTGACTTGGAATACTCAGGAAATAGTATCTCAGGCTGGCGGAATTCCCGTTATGTCAAAGACAGGCCATGCCTTTATTAAAGAACGAATGCGCAAGGAAGATGCCATTTATGGAGGAGAAATGAGTGCCCATCATTATTTTAAAGACTTTTTTTACTGCGACAGTGGCATGATTCCTTGGATGTTAGTGGCGGAGCTGCTCTGTGTAGAGAGCAGAACACTTTCTTCTATGGTGGCAGAACGCATTGCCAAGTTTCCATCGTCGGGTGAAATTAATAGTAAATTGGCAGATCCTAAAGCAGCCATTGAAAGAGTGTTGGCTGCTTATAAAGATGAAGCCATCGCTATTGATATGACAGATGGTATTGGGGTTGAATATAAGGACTGGCGATTTAATCTGCGATCATCCAATACGGAGCCAGTAGTTAGGTTAAATGTGGAATCGCGGGCTGATGTGGCATTAATGCAAAGCAAAACGGAAGATATTTTGAAATTGCTACGGCAATAAATAGATGTAGTAAAATAGGCACAGTACTGGTTTGTCATACTCTGCGGTAATTAGTTAAGTGTCAGGAGTTGTAGGGTGGAACGGTAGTGCAGCCCCAGCACATTATCTTAACTTTGGCAGTGACGCTTGGAATACGAACGATAGAAATATATATTTATATAGGTAGATAAAGTAAAAAAATGAAGAATTATAAAGTAGCAGTTTTAGCTGGTGATGGCATAGGTCCGGAAATTACACAGGAAGCAATCAAGGTTTTAAAGCTGGTTGAAGAACGCAATGATGTAAGCTTTGAATTAATGCCCGCATTATTTGGAGCCTGCGCCTATTTTGAAACAGGTGATGCCTTTCCTCTGGAGACTAAAGAAATTTGTGACAGCGCAGATGCTATTCTTAAAGGCCCTATTGGTTTAAGTCATGAAGAGTCAAAAAATATTCCGGTCGATAAGCAGCCAGAGCGTGGAGCCCTGCTCCCAATGCGCCGCCGATACAACACCTATGCAAATTTTCGCCCTGTTTCTTTACCTAAGGCATTGGCACATTTTTCACCTTTAAAGCCTGAAATTATTGGTGATGGCATTGATCTTGTTATTGTTCGCGAATTGGTCGGCGGGCTGTATTTTGGTGAAAAAGAAACAGGTGTTAATGAGAAAGGCCTGCGTTATGTAAGAGAGACGCTTGAATATGATGAAGGCCAAATCCGGCAAATTTTAGTTCAGGCGTTTAAATTGGCACAAACAAGAAAAAAAGTGCTGCACAATATTCATAAAAGCAATGTATTAAAATCCAGTGTGCTTTGGAATGAGATATTGGAAGAAGTAGCCACAGATTATCAAGATGTTAAAGTAATTAATATTTTGGTAGACGCCGCTGCCACATTATTATGCCTAAAACCTACGCAGTTTGATGTAATGGTGATGGAAAATATGTTTGGTGACATTCTAAGTGACCAGGGCGGTGGCATCTTAGGTTCATTAGGCTTAATGCCTTCGGCCTGTATCGGTGATGAGAAAGCCTATTACGAACCTTCTCATGGCTCTGCGCCTGATATTGCTGGAAAAAATATGGCAAACCCCTATTCCATGATAGGTTCGGTAGCCATGATGCTGGAAAACAGCTTTGATATGGCGGATGAGGCCAAAAATGTATGGGCTGCCATGCAGGGGGTTTTTGCTGACGGCTACTCAACGGCTGATCTGTCCAAATCTGATTCAGGTGTAAAAATGATCGGTACTGAAGAATTTGGGGATAAAGTAGTTGAAAAATTAAGAGATATGCCAAAAGTTTAATAGCTAATTTAGTTTAGTATATGATTTTAAAGGGCGGCGTGAGAGCTAGCCCCTTTTTTATATATGGAAAGAATCCATTCCATTTCTTAAACCTAAATAAATCAGATGAGCACGGATTTTGTGGGAAATCTGGGCAAAAAAGGCAAAGAATAGCTCGAAGATAATGGCCGTAGTCCTTATCGAGAATTATTCAGCAGAATTTTTTGTCCAGATTTTTCACAAAACCGTGAAGCGAAATACACTCGCCCATTTGGTGAATAGTAAAAAACTGGATTAAACTGTTTGTTTAACAAGTTACAGTTAAACTAAGCGTTCAACTGATTTATTTAGGTTAAAAGGGCGAATACAAAAGGCGCCTCTAAAAATACAACTATATGAACAGAAGCAAAGCCCAGTCAAAAAAAGCACGCGCCGCAAATACTTTGGTTGAAGAGTTACAGGATTACTTTGTCAATCAATTGAATGAAGCGGTTGGTTCAAAATCGTTTGAACCTGTTGAATGGTTTCGGGATCAGGGCATGCATGGGGGCGGTGTTCGTTACGTTGCAAACAATGATGCCTATTTTAACCGGGCGTCAGTCAATGTCTCGCAAATCCATTACGATGATAACGATATAAAGAAACTGGCATCGGCAACTGCAATATCAGCAATTATTCACCCTAAAAACCCCTTTGTACCTTCTGTGCACATGCATATAAGCTGGACAGAAATGAAACAGGGGTATGGCTATTGGCGAATGATGGCTGATCTTAATCCCGCGATAGAAACTCCAGATGCAACAGCCATATTTTCAGCGAGTTTAAAAAAAGTGGCGCCTAAGCAATATAAGCTGGCTTCGGCCCAAGGCGATCGATATTTTTATATCCCTGCGTTAGAAAGGCATCGGGGGGTATCTCATTTTTATCTGGAAGAATATGGCACTGATGATGCGCTAGCCGATTTTGATTTGGCCAAGAGTTTTGGTGAAGCAGTTATTGACTGCTATGCGGATATTTTCAGCAAAGCAAATAGCGCGCATTTAAATCCTATGGATAAAGATTATGCAAGGCAAAGGGCTTACCATACGCTATATTTATTTCAGGTGCTGACACTGGATAGAGGCACCACTTCCGGCTTACTGGTACACGATCAAAATGATGCGGGTATCATGGGGTCATTGCCTGCAATAATTGATAAGGCTTTGCTATCATCTTGGGTGAGCAGGCTGATAGCACCCCAGGATCAATTGCTGGAAGCCATTTTAAACGTATTGCCTGATGAAAATCCCTGCATTGTGAGCGAAGAGGTTAAGCTGGCATTGGCCAGTGCAGTGAGGCGACATTACAAATCAAACCCTAAGGCGCTCTGTATGCAGGCGAAAGGTAATAGTATTCCTGCGACTGTGATTAATCATCAGTAAATATACTTAATATTATAGAGCCTTGTAAAACCCATGTTATTAAGTTGTTTCATTAATACCTTTAATCTGGAAACCGTGAATAAACCGTTTTTTTAGTTTAACTGACTTATTACACTTAAACTAAATAAATCAGTAGAGCATGGGTTTTTCACAAAACCGTGAAGTGAAATACACTCACTCATCTGGTGAATAGTGAAAAACTGGATTAAATAGTTTAATTAACAAGTTACGGTTAAACTAAGCATTCTACTGATTTATTTAAACGGCAGAGTCGACGGTTTAATGGTAGGAATGATAAACAATACATTTTGCCTAGGCTATTTATAAAACATTGACTGTCAATTTTCTTTACAATAGAGACAAAAATTGTAGTAAGCTATTGGTTTTATGATGTTTTTTACACCTTTTAGTTGTATCAGATTAGTGGGGCTAGTTATTTTTCATTTCCCAATTTTTTGTACGTAATACAGATGGCTGGACATAAAGTGAAAGAATAAATAGTTATCAAATTCAGTTGCTAGTGGTTTAGCAATTTTGGGTTGATCGATAAATGTCGATTAAAAGAATGCTGTCAACTCGACGATAGGAGAGATCTTATACTCTGAAAATTGGTAAGATTTCTTCAGCGGGTCGAAATGACAGTATGAAATCAGCCTCTGTCAGCCTCGGATGGGCTGATAGTCTCCAGAAGGCGCAGGGAAATTTGCCAATGTTCGCGTTAGCAAACGTGGCTAAAACTTTATCCCGAATAGCCGTCGAGCCATTTGAGGTAGCCTTGACGTAGTGGTTTTTGTACGAAGTCAAGGCGGATGCAAGGCGTCTGAAGCCTAATGATTCGCCACATGGCGAATCGATTTTTGTGACATAGAGTCCCAAAAGCTATCATGACGCACGTATAAATTTTAGATTTTTTAAAAATAGAGCCCCCCCAATGTCATTAAGTTAAGAAGTTTATAGAGCCAATTAAGCTTGGAGATGGGGCTTTAGCCCCGTATTTGTAGGGACTAAAGTCCCTCTTCCGAATGTTATATGCTTAATTTAACGACATTGCCCCCCCCACCTCTTTTTATGAAATAAATCGTAGGCTAGTATTTTGTATCTATATATCTGATAAGGAGCGGGAATGATAGGAAAATTTGACCTTCAAGTCAGGTTGTTATGAATATAGTCAATATTTTTTACAAAAAAATCATAGTGTGGAAGAGTGTTGCTTGTGAAGGGGAGGTGGGCTTATGCATAACTTTTCATATAGTTAAAGGTTGTATGTAATGTTAATAATGCAAAAAAAGTACTGCATATGTTTTTATTTCTTTACTTTTTGGTAAGATTTCCCAAATAAAACAAGTACAGTAATAAATCACACCAAATTAATGTCAGTAATTTTTACAGCAACAAAGAAGTTAAACGGTGTTTTTTTACCCCTCCCTCCCTTTGTTTTTCTATAATAGTTATATATCAACTAGTTATGTTTTTAATTTTAGTCATGGCATAAATTCTGCTTTAACAAAATTAAGAAAATTAAATATTGCTGGTTACCATACATTTAAACTGAAAATAAATAGATTTTAGAAAAACATAAATGTTTTCGATTATTGATGATAAGATATTCTTAGATATTAAGGATAATATCATATCATCCATGGTGTTAGTCGATTCTAATCTTCTTAAACTATAAGGATTTTCTCTTTAAGTAGTTAAAGAGCCTTGGCCCGTTTGGAGAGGATGTTTCGCTAACAGTTTATGATATAGATTAGGTTGTTTTCAATTAAATTATAGTATATAGAGGAAATTATGTTAAAAATAAAATCACAAATTAAAACTTTAGGCTTGGTCGCTGCACTAGGTCTATTATCTAGTACTGCTTCGGCGGTGCCTCTTCATAGCACACTTGATTTAGTGCAAACTGATGTAGAGGGTTTGAGTGTAGGTGAGTGGGAAGCTGCGCGCTTTCAGGCAGATGCAGTCCAGTGCCCCAACGGCTGTAACGTAACGGAAGCCCGTCTTCTGTTACGTGATGATGAGCTCTACACTACTGATGACCCAGTTTCACTGTCAGATCTTTCATTGTCTGTGTATAGCGCTGGCGTGAATGATACTAGCGTAGGAATAACAAAACTATTTAGCTTTGACACTAATGTTAGTCTAGCAGGTGGTGATAATATTGTTAGTTTTTCAGTTAAGGACGGTGAGAATTCATTTTTGCCAAAAAATACTTTTTTTTGGCTTAGACTCGATAATGACAGCCGTAGGTATGGCATATCATGGTGGTTTGACGGAAATACTGCTGGTGAATATCAGGTAATCAATAACATAAGAGGAATTAGGGAATTTGACACCCCCTTTATTTTTGATGTACAAGGGGTACCGGCAGCCGCTTCACCTGTTCCTGTTCCTGGAGCGGTTTGGATGATGGGGTCGGCTTTATTGGGACTGCTAGGTGTGCGTAGAAAGTCAAATAAAATGCCACTAGCAATTTAATAGAATTTGAGCGAAAGCTCTTTTAATCAATGTGTTAGCCATGATCACGTTGATTTTCAAAATAATGTCATGGTACTTTTAAAACTTAAGGAGTTTTATTATGAAAACTAACAAAATTATCGCAGCGGCTGTTGCCACTGTACTACTGGGTGCTTCTTCAGTTGCTAGTGCCGAGGCACCAGCGGCTCCATCAATCTATGACAATGGACCTGCAAGTGCTAGATTAAATGTAACAGATATGAGAGAAACTGAAAAATTAGCTTTTTCTCTTTATGAAGCTGCTATGCAATCTGCTGAAGCTCAGATATATGTAAACGGTTGCATGAACTCAACTTCTAGTGTTACTGGTTATGTTGATTTAAATGATGCAGACATTACAGTTAATGAGACTAATGGTCTTACAATAGCAGCTGTTGCAAGAAATCCGCTAGCAGGATTTGGTCAGCATATTGATGTTACTCAAACTGCAGGGCAAAACCTGTTAAACGGAAAGGAAATTGAAGCTCTAAGAGGCAGATATACTTATAACCAGAAAAACAATTTGATGGTTAACGAAAGAACTGAACTTCAAGCAAGAGGCCAGCGTGGCGGATTGGATAGATTTCGTAGCAGCGTAATCAAAGATTTCTATCGTGGAGATACTTTTGGCCAAGGCAATAAGTACGAAATTATCGATTATGGATTACAGGTTCTTTCAAAAAATGGTTACCCTGTTAACAAATACTGGCAGAGATCTGCATCTGTACGTGACAATGGTGTAGAAGGCTGTGTAGTATTTGTAAAAGATCGTTTAGTTGGTACCAGTGCGTGTCGCATAACTTTGGAAACTACAGGTTACAATCAGCCTGATTATTTCGACCAAACAGGTACCTTGAAGATTGAGAGAGTAAACCCTAATACTCCAAGTCCTGTTTTAACTGCCTGTAATAACGGCTAAGCAACTGATACTATAAAGTATTTTGCTGATTATCACTGCCTGGTTTCTGCTGGGCAGTGATTTTATAAAAAAATCTGATCTATACTGAAATAATCAAGAAAGTATTAGCAGGTTTATCAACAAAGGAGGTGAAAACCATGAAGTTTTCTCTATCCATCATGTTTGTTACATGTCTAAGTGTTAGCTTGCCAACTCTGGCGGCTCCAAAACTCGTAAAAGCACCGAGCATGTTTAAGGATGGTCCTTTAAAGCCAGCTGCAAACACAAATTTTAAAGTTCATGAAATAGTGAGCATAATTCTTCTTGAAGGCGTTGTATCGGTAGCCAGTTCAGCTGTGCTGGTTAATGGCTGTCAGGCGCTAGAGGGTAAGTACCCATTTGAGACGATGGCTGATGGCTCAATAAATAAACCTGCAACTAATTACGTTAGAGTAAATACAACAGATAAAGCAAAAACTCTAGTGCTAAATGCAAAGATAGAAACACCCGATACCTTTAGGGAACAGGCTGTAAACGTTAGTCAATACAAGAAAAGTGGGCTGAAAGGGGCAGTAATAGCAGAATATTTTGCTTCTGCATCAGTTAACCGCCAATCAACTCTTTTATCCATGTATAGCAATGTAAAAGTTTTAGGGCAAAATAATAAGATGGGTCTCTATCAAAACCAACTTCTGAAACATTTTTATACAGAGCAAGGTAAAACAAATAAAAACCAAAAAATATTAGGCTGGGGCATGGCTTCTTTATTAAAGAAAAACTTTCCTATCAATACTTTGTGGTCAAGATTTAAAGCTTTTAGAAACGATGGAAAATTACGGCGAATTGTTTTACAGCTAGATCAATTAGTAGGAACGTCTTCTTGCCGTATTGCAATTGATGGCGTTAGAAGCAAAAAAAAACAGGCTGAAAAAGCGGATCGAAACAGCTTAGCCTTAAAAGGAATTATGACGATATCTAGGTCTAAGCCTAATGATAAATTATAAGGCATGGGGATTAAAGATCAGAATTTTTATTTGTGATCTTGATTTTTTATAAATTGAGAAAATTATGATTTTTTTTAAATACTTAAACATTACAATTGCTCACATTGTAAAACTACTGATATTAACCGCTTTATTTGCCCATTTTAATATTGCAAATGCCCAGCCAGTAACCTTAAAAATAGAAGATATGGCGGATGGGATTTATAATTGGCAAGGGATTGAGTCAGATTTACCTGGCTTTGGCAGTGAGGGCCCGGTCACTATAGACTGGAACCCAGACGAAGATTTTTTTACTGAGTTGCTTTATTATGATTCTGGGTATTCTGAAAGAGCCGGTGCTTTTTGTTGGTATCAACTGGACTGTTCTTTGGAGCTTTCTGTTTCTTCAGGTGAGGACAAAATAACACTCGATAGTTTTTTTCTGGGTTCTTATGAAATAGATGGTGATTTTTATGATTATACCGTCATAGACTTAGAGACTGATGCAATTATTTTTTCTGGTTCTCCATGGATTGATTCTAGTAATGGTGCTATCGTCAATGTAAATGCATCATCAAATGTCGGGTTTCGTATTTTATTCGGAGTGGATGGTGTAGATGGAGGGATTAATGATATTAGCTATAGCTATTCTAAAATCCTGCCTACCCCAATACCGACGGCCTTTTTACTTTTTGTAAGCGGAATGATTGGGCTTATTAAATTTGGCAGAATAAAAACTTGATTGTACTCTAAGTGCTGAGAAAATATTTAAGTTTAACCGTAATCAAGGCTAGGCTTAGTATTAGTATTAGCCTTATGAGCAGAACGAAATTAGAGTATTAGAGTAAAAGCTCTTTTAATCAATGTACTTGCCATAATTACTTTGACTGATGTAATAACAAAATGGTTCTCATTTCTTTTTATAAAACTAAAGGGGTTTTATTATGAACAAAACTATCACAGTAGCGGTCGCTACAGGTGTATTGCTAGGCATTACTTCGGTTGCCAGTGCTAATGGATTTTCTGTTCCGCCAGCACCTCCTTCAATATATGATAATGGACCGGCGAGTCCCAGGTTAAATGTAACCACTATGAGAAAAGCTGAAAGAATAGCTTTTTCTCTTTATGAAGGCCTCATGCAGGCTACTGAAGCTCAGATATATGTAAATGGCTGCAATTCATCCGTTTCTAGTGTTACGGCATATGTTGATGAGAATGAAGCTGACATCAAAGTTAATGAGACTACTGGCATAAAATTAATCGCTGTTGCCGTTCCATCAGTTGCTGGGTTGGGTCAAATTATTGATGTTGCTCAGCCAGTGTCTGGCTATTTGAATGGCAAGCAAATATTCTCATTAAAAGGCAGATATGCTTATAATAATAAAAATAATTTGATGCTTAACGAAAGAGCAGTTGTTCAGGTGATAGGTCAACGTGGTGGGTTTGATAGATTTCGTGGCAGTGTAATTAAAGACTTTTACCAAGGCAATACATATGGAAACGACAGCTTTTATCAGCTTAACGATTACGGATTACAGGTTCTTTCAAAAAATGGCTATCCAGTTAACAAATATTGGCAAAGATCAGTCGCTGTTCGTGACAATGGCGCTCCTGGCTGCACCGTATTTGTAAAAGACCGTTTAGTCGGTTCACAAGCATGTCGCATTACATTAGAAACTACAGGTTACAGTCAGCCATACTACTTTGAACAAGTAGGTACCTTGAAAGTTGAAAAAGTAAACCCTTCTGCTCCAAGTATTGATCTCGAAACATGTAGCCTTTAATCAAGAAAAACCAGTTGATGCTCGTTGCTAAGCTTTTAACGATAATTGATATAGGCATTAAAGAACTTTCTAGCTAGAAAACCTAGGTATAGTTTGAGACTTAACCATTGGTATTACTACAAATTTTCTTAGAGTGTAAACACTCTAAGAAAATTGCAAACTTGAACCATTTTTTGGACAGCTCGATCTGACGTGGGTTTCTTTTTAAGACGTTCCATAAGTGTAAACGGCTACAAAGGGTCATCAATGTATTTTAATTCTTTTCCATAGAATTAATAAATGTATTAGCCTCATTGATGGATTTTTCCATTGCAACAATTAAGGTAGATACATCAGACTTAATGCCGCTTAACTCTTCTTTCAGTGAAGAAATAGCTCTGGCATTCAGGTTATGTTTTAAATAAAGTACCTGGTCTTTAAATACAGCTAAAACGGGTTCTAATTTGGTTTCAGCACGTTCCATTGCCTGTACTAGCTGTTTGTATTGACGTCTTGTTGAAGTTAGCTGTTTTTTGCTGTTTCGCTTTAATGAGGCGCTGCTATATTGAGTGATCTCCTCTTCCCATTCTTCAAATAAGGCTTCAGAAACATCTTTTATATCATCAATGCGCTTTCTGACTAGCTTTGCCTGTGAGACGCTATCTTCGTATTCATCATTGAGCTTATTGTAGACAGCCTCTAAATCACCGCCTTTAAAGTTAGTAACGGCTGTAAATTGTTCTAAAGCCGATTTAAACTGTTCTTTGGTGTCTTCCTGGGTATCACGTGCCTTTTCAACCCGATGAATCATCAGATCCCTTTTAGGAATTCCGATGCTTTCAAGGCCACTGTAATACATGCTTGAGCATGCTGTTAAAGTTAATAATGCTGTAGCAAAAAGGCTACGATAGATAACGGTCATAATGATTCCTATTTGATTGTTTCGAAGTATTATATTAGAAATACTCCGATTTATATAATCAGTTATAATTTGCGGTTATTTTTTAGATCAATAATTATTTAAAGTATGTCAGAATTACTTTCAGAAATGCAGCGTCGCCGTACTTTTGCCATCATTTCCCACCCAGATGCAGGGAAAACAACCATTACCGAAAAACTATTGCTCTTTGGCGGAGCCATTCAGCTGGCAGGCTCTGTAAAAGGACGTAAGGCGGCACGTCATGCAACATCTGACTGGATGGAGATGGAAAAGGAAAGGGGCATTTCTGTTACCACATCAGTGATGCAGTTTGAACATAAAGATTGCATATTAAATCTGCTTGATACACCTGGACATGAAGATTTTTCGGAAGATACCTATAGAACGTTAACGGCTGTTGATTCAGCGCTAATGGTAATTGATGTTGCAAAAGGCGTTGAAAATAGAACCATTAAATTAATGGAAGTTTGCCGTTTAAGAACAACGCCTATTCTGACCTTTATTAATAAACTGGATAGGGAAGGCAAGGAACCTATAGAATTGCTAGATGAAGTTGAGTCAGTTCTAAGCATTAAGTGTGCGCCTATGACTTGGCCTATAGGTATGGGGAAACGGTTTAAAGGGGTTTATCATCTGTATAAAGATGAGGTGCTTTTGTTTAGTGCTCAGCATGCCGGAAAAATTGTTGAAGCTGAAGTAATTAAAGGGCTTGATAATCCGAAATTGGACGATCTGCTAGGCGACCAGGCAGAAGAGCTGCGCGAGGAAATTGAATTGGTACAGGGCGCCAGCCATGAATTCGATCTGGATGAATATTTAACCGGGGAATTGACCCCTGTGTTTTTTGGTTCAGCAATTAATAATTTTGGCATCATTGAACTATTAGATGCATTTGCTGAGTATGCACCTGCGCCAAAACCCAGAATGGCTGAGCAGCGTGAAGTTTCTCCGAAAGAACCGAGTTTTTCTGGGTTTGTCTTTAAAGTTCAGGCTAATATGGATCCATCTCATAGGGATAGAGTTGCTTTTTTAAGAGTTTGTTCAGGTGTTTTTGATAAGGGAATGAAAGTCAATCATGTGCGTCTAGGCAAGAAAATACAAGTAGGGAGTGCCATTACTTTTCAGGCTGATACACGTAAAAGTGTTGAAATTGCCTATCCAGGCGATATTATCGGTTTGCACAATCACGGTACTATTACGGTAGGCGATACCTTTACTGAAGGTGAAGTATTAAAGTTTGGCGGTATTCCGTTTTTTGCACCTGAACTGTTTCGCAGAGTGGTTTTAAAGGATCCTTTGCGCGCTAAAGCTTTGCAGAAAGGCTTGGTGCAATTGACGGAGGAGGGAGCAACTCAGCTATTTAAGCCATTAAAAAATAATGACTTAATTTTGGGTGCGATTGGTGTGTTGCAGTTTGATGTGACGGCTCATCGCCTGAAAAGCGAATATAATGTTGAATGTGTCTATGATGCCATTGGAGTTAATACTGTACGCTGGGTTAGCTCGGAAAATCCAAAAAAACTGGAAGAATTTAAAGCGAAGGCGTTTGAAAATCTAGCAGAAGATGGCGGTGGGTATTTGGTTTATTTAGCCACTAGCCGTGTCAATCTTCAATTAACAGAGGAGCGCTGGCCAGATATTACTTTTAGTGCAACCAGAGAGCTGTAGTAGAACAAGATATTTTAACCATTAAATTACAATGCTAAAGGAAGACTCTTGAAACTATTTCAAATAACTAAAAAAACTAACTTAATTATTGCCGTAGCAATTTTTTTTGTTATTTTTAGTAATTTTTCATTTTATAAAAATGTTTTGGGTGTATATCCCTTAACTTTAAAAAATATAGGTTTTTTAGCTTCATTAGTTATAGTGCTGGTCAATGGAATTGTTATTTTTTTTACTTCACTCTGTACAAAATATACGACTAAACCCATCCTTATTTTTTTCTTAATGCTAACTTCGTTAACCAGCTATTTTATGGATAGTTATGGGGTTGTTATTGATGACACTATGATTGATAACCTGGTTAAAACCGATGTGGCCGAATCATTAGACCTGTTAAGTTTTAAACTGGTTTTATATTTTCTATTCCTGGGTGTATTGCCATCGATCTATATCTATCAGGCCAATATCAATTATCAATCATTTTCCTCAGAACTATTCTCTGGTTTTAAAAGGATCATCATTTCATTGCTGGTTGCAGTTGCAGTTGCCTTGCCTTGCAGCAGTTTTTATGCGTCTTTTATACGGGAACATAAACCGTTAAGGTATTATACTAATCCAACATATTATATTTTTTCGGCGATTAAATATATTAATAATCAGCTTAAAGTTGATAGTAATGTACCTATGGCAAGGCTTGGGTTAGATGCTCATATTCCTGCGACAGATGACGGTAGGGAGTTGATAATTTTAGTAGTTGGAGAGACTGCCCGAGCTAACAGATTCTCGTTAAATGGATATTCAAGAATAACTAACCCTCTTCTTAAAAAAGAGCAGGTGATCAGCTTTTCCGATTTTTATTCCTGTGGTACTTCAACAGCCGTTTCTGTCCCTTGCATGTTTTCACATTTATCCAAAAGCGATTTTTCAAATGCTAAAGCCAGGCAAACTGAAAATCTGCTGGATGTGTTGACATATGCAGGTGTCAATGTGCTTTGGCGTGATAATAATTCAGACTCAAAAGGTGTTGCTTTAAGGGTGGATTACCAAAGTTTTAAAACTGAAGAAAAAAATACCATCTGTGATGATGAATGCAGGGATGTAGGGATGCTGGTAGGGTTACAGGATTATATTGCCCAGCATAAAGAAGGCGATATTTTTATAGTTCTTCATCAGATGGGAAATCATGGACCCGCCTATTTCAAGAGGTATCCGAAAAATTTTGCACACTTCACGCCTATTTGTCAGACGAATCAATTAGAGGATTGTACTTCAGAAGAAATTGGCAATGCTTATGATAATGCCATTTTGTACACTGATTATTTTTTGTCAGAAGTCATAAAATTTTTAAAGCTTAATTCAAAAGAGTTTGAAACAGCTATGTTTTACATCAGTGATCATGGTGAGTCACTGGGTGAAAATGGATTATACTTACATGGCTTGCCATATATAATGGCTCCTGAAAATCAAATTCATGTGCCCGCAATTATGTGGTTTGGTGAAGGCTTTAAGGTAAATAAAGCCTTGGTGGCTTCAAGAAGTGCTGAAAAATATAGCCATGACAATATATATCATACCGTACTGGGTTTTATGGAAATAGCAACTGAAAGCTATAATAAAGAGCTGGATATTTTAAATCGGTAAATTTTAAATGTAAGGGCAAGCCACAAGGGGGTTGCCCTTACAATACTGTCATTATGCTTTTAGAGCCTTTAATATAGCCTGCATACTTTCATTTGCATCACCAAACAGCATGCGTGTGTTCTCGTGTACAAATAATGGGTTGCCAACGCCCGCATAGCCTGCAGCCATACTGCGCTTTAATATGATGGTTGTCGCGCTTTTCCAGCATTCCAATACTGGCATCCCAGCAATTGGGCTGTTTGGATCATCCAATGCTGAAGGATTGACAATATCGTTGGCACCAATGACTACAGAGACATCTATGCTGGGAAAGTCTTCGTTGATTTCATCCATTTCAAAAACTATATCATAAGGTACTTTGGCTTCTGCTAACAGCACATTCATATGTCCAGGCATCCGTCCAGCAACAGGGTGAATGCCAAAACGCACAGTTTTGCCCTGTGAACGAAGCAATTTAGTTATTTCATTCACTGTATGCTGAGCTTGTGCCACTGCCATGCCATATCCTGGGATAATCATGATATTTTTTGCATCCTGCAGCAATTGGCTTGTTTCATCAATATTTATAGGAGATACATCACCTTCAACTGCTGTGGCCTTAGTGCTGACAGAGCCAAAACCACCTGCTATTACACTGAGAAAGTGGCGGTTCATGGCTCTGCACATAATGTAGCTTAAAATGGCGCCACTGCTGCCAACTAAGGCACCTGTAACAATTAATAAGTCATTACCCAGCATAAACCCTGTTGCGGCTGCGGCCCAGCCTGAATAGCTGTTCAGCATAGAAACTACCACGGGCATATCTGCACCGCCAATGGCCATAACCATGTGTACACCAAAAGCTAGAGCAATTAGGGTCATTAAAATGAGTGCAAAAGTACCGCCTCCAGTTTCTGTTCCCGTTAAAAAAACTTCACCTAGCCAGACAGTAGCAATTAATAACCCTAGATTGAGCCAGTGGCGGGCCGGTAACAGAATGGGCTTACCACTAAGTTTTCCGCATAATTTGCCAAAAGCAATGACAGAGCCTGAAAAGGTAACGGCGCCAATAAAAATGCCAATATAGATTTCAACCTCATGAATGGTTTTTTCTATCCCTTGCAACCCATTTGAGCTGTCAATAAAATTTGCATAGCCTACTAGCACTGCAGCCATGCCTACTAAGCTGTGCATTAAGGCAACCAGTTCTGGCATTTGTGTCATTTCAACCTTTATAGCTGCCTTGGTGCCTATAAAAGCACCGATGAGCAGGGCAATGACTAATATAGTGTAGGAAGTGACTGAACCGCTAAAGGCAGTAGCGAGAATGGCAATAGCCATGCCCGCCATGCCAAAGTAATTGCCCCGCCGTGCCGTTTCCTGATGACTTAAACCGCTCAAGCTCAAAATAAAGAGAATTGATGCGATAACATAAGACATTATGACTAAACCTTGTGACATCATTATTTTCTCCTATTTTCTGAACATTTCAAGCATACGCCGAGTAACTAAAAAACCACCGGCAATATTGATGGAGGCAATAAGAATTGCCAATCCTGAGAGCAGAGTGATCATAAATCCTGGTGCTGAAATCTGAACCACCGCGCCAATGATGATAATGCCGCTAATGGCATTGGTTACGCTCATTAAAGGTGTGTGCAATGAAGCAGAAACGTTCCAGATAACTTGATAGCCAATAAAGCAGGCGAGTACAAAAACAGTAAAGTGAGACATAAATGATGCCGGTGCAATTGATCCCAGGGCGAATAAAGCACCGCCAATAATCAATAAAGGCAATAGCTGGCGGATTGGCTGGGGAATGAGGGACGGCCTTTCTTTAATATCTGACTTTGAAATGACAGGGGATTCAGTCTGTGGTACCGGAGCTGCCGAGACAGGAAGAGGAGGGGGAGGCCAGGTTATTTTTCCTTGTTTGATAACGGTAGTGCCACGAATAACGTCGTCATCCATATTGACATCTATAATGCCATTTTTATCAGGGCATAGTTCAGTCAATAGATGCTTCAAGTTGGTTGCATAAAGCTGGCTTGACTGAGCTGCCAATCTGCTGGGGAAGTCGGTATAGCCAATTATGGTTACATGGTGTTTAACGACAACCTGATTTTTTTCAGTTAATGAACAGTTTCCGCCCTGCTCGGCAGCAAGATCGACAATAACACTGCCAGACTTCATTGACTCAACCATGCCTGACGTTATCAGCTTTGGTGCCGGTTTTCCAGGAATCAGAGCGGTGGTAATAATGATGTCAACTTCCATAGCCTGTTTGGCAAATAAAGCCATTTCAGCTTCAATAAATTCTTTAGACATAGTTTTTGCGTAACCGCCTTCGCCTGAACCATCCTCGTCAAATTCCAGCATCAGGAATTCTGCATCCATGCTTTCTATCTGTTCTTTCACTTCTGGGCGAGTATCAAATGCACGGACTATTGCCCCCATACTTTTTGCCGTTCCAATGGCTGCAAGACCGGCAACGCCAGCACCAATAACTAATATTTTAGCCGGAGGCACTTTACCTGCAGCTGTAATCTGGCCGGTAAAAAAGCGTCCGAAATGCTGAGCTGCTTCAATAATGGCACGATAGCCGGCAATATTAGCCATTGAGCTGAGAGCATCCAGTTTCTGCGACCTGGACAGGCGGGGCACACAGTCCATCGCCAATACTGTCGCATGTTTTTCTGTCAGCTTTTGCATTAATTTGCCATTCTGAGCTGGCCAGATAAAACTGATTAAATGACTATCTTTAGATAATAGTTCGGTTTCATCGGCAGCAGTTATTTCTGGGGGCCGTACTTTCAATACAATATCTGCATTTTTCCATAGTGTTTTAGCTGTTTTTCTTATGGTGCAGCCAGCTTCTTTATATGCTTCATCTGAAAAGTTTGAATCTAGGCCTGCACCGCTCTCGATACTAACGTCAAAACCTAGTTTAATGATTTGTTCGGCAACTGAGGGTGTGGTTGCAACACGTTTTTCGCCGGGGTGAATTTCCTTAGGTATACCTATTTTCATATCGCCGCCTTTATTTAGAAGTGAAAAATCTATTAGAGTCTCGCTTATTTTTGATACCTGCCTCTTGGAGCATATGAGAAAGAGCGTTTGTTTTCAATCATTATTTTCTTCAACTGATTTTAACTAATCAGCATATTGTCGCCTGAGCAGTTGGTTTCTCTATTTTATTCGAATGACAAATTATGCTAAATGATATATAGGACAGGCTTGTAATTAACTTTTGGAGGAGGGGGGTTGAGTGATTAAGGACATAAAATGTACCCAGGAACACATATAAAACTTACACTTTTTGATCAAACAGCGTTTGTCCTTTTATTTTCTGATGTATTTCAGTTTTTGGAACACCTATATTAGCGGACATGTGACCTGTATTTAATCCTGATTTTTCAAGCTGTGTTTTAAGGTAGTCCAAATGCTGATCTATTTCTTCCACTACTTCTTCGTTATCACTCCAAAATAGTGTGTTTATGGTCTGATCGTAACAGGTAATTTTGCAATAGATGGTTTCTTTTTCCTGGGGGGTAATGGTTACGCTGACAGTCCAGTTCTCATGCTCTTCAGGGGCATCTGCCTGCTGTTTTCGATCAATCTCGACTCGGACAGTTTCTGCCTTTTCTTGTTCCACAAAAGGCAGGTCCAATACCCATACCTGTCGAGCACTGTCTTCTTTTGGCAGAGATGCAAATTGGTTTAGAATTATTTTGGCCAGGCTGTTTTCAGTTTTTTGCTGCATTTCCTTAAGTAGATTAATTTCTGCAGACTGCATTTTTGTTTCTTTGCTGTGCTCTACTTCCTGTTTAAGCATCTGCTGAAATTTTAAAAGTAAGTTTTTAAAGTCTGGCTGACTAAGGTCTGTCTCTCTATTTACTGCAGACTGAGCCAGCTTAGCCTCTAAAAATAGCCCTGACTGAGTAATAAGCTTTTTTAATTGCTTATGATCAATTTCTTTGAGTTGAGGTATACCATTTAAAATCTCTTTTGCTAAACGTTTTAAAGCATCTGGAATGTTTTCATTATTATTGATAAGTGTGAATTTATCTGTGAGCTGTCCTATAAGTTCTGATGGCTGCTGCTGAATGGGAAATAGCTGTTTAACTGACTCTAGGATTCTTTGTTCAGAATTGGCAGTCTGTGAAAGAAGTCTGAATTCTATTTGGCCTTTGGTTTTGAATGCTTCCAGCTGTATCTGTTCTCCCAGTTTTATATTGTCTAGGGCAAAAGGTCGGCTTTTAGGGCCTGATGCCATCGACTTGATCAATTGCTGTCTGTCTAGTGTGAAAGCTGATGAGCTATTGTTGAGAGGTATTTGCAATCTAATTTGATTGTTCTTCAGCCCAATAACCGTTGCAGAAACAATGTGTCCCTTGATTGGATTTAGTTTAGCGTTATCTGCGATTTTAAATTCAGAATTTAGTCCTGATGTTTTAACTTCAAGCTGTATTTTTTGCCCAGATTTATAGTTGTTGATTTGGATAAGGTTTTGCTGTAGTGCAAATTTAGAGACTTTAGAGTCAGCGGGTATTAATTGCTCTTTTGTCAGAGTAATAATCGGGTTTTTCTGTTGTAAAATATTTTGTTTCTGCTTGCTGGATTCATCGTTTTGTATAGCAGGGGAAGTGTAAAGCTTTAGCTGAATAGCATCCTTGCTGATAGCGACTATTTTTGCAGAGATTATGATGGGAGTGGTAACGCTTTTTACATGCTCAACAGCTTTTTTGATCTGATCGGCAGGAATAGACTGTTTAAGAATAATAGCTTCTTTGTTTAAAGGGTTGTTAAGGGCTGCATTTAAAATTTTAAATTCAGCCACCGGTGATAATTTGGTGACAACTAAATCAAGGGTCTGGCCAGGTTTTGATTCAAATGATTGATTGCTTTGTAAATGAAGAGTTTTTTTTGATGAAGTGATTTCTACTGCCAATGTTTGGGTTTTACTCTTGGAGCTAATTATTTTAACCTCTAATTGCTGGTTCAATTTCAGCTTGAGTGAATCTGTTTTAGATAGGGGGATTGCAGAGGGTTTATTCTGTGTCAATAGAGGTTTAATATTCATTGCAGTTAACGCAGCATTTGCCGGATATCTTCAATTTCATCCTTTGCCTGATCAAGAATATTAATGCTCTGGTCAATACTCAGACAGCCGGAGACTAATTTTTGATAGGCAGGCAGTTCATCCATTATAGGCATTTTTTTATTATCAACCTTGCCAATAAAACTATGTAACTGAGAAATCATCACAATATCCGTATAATCTGGTGCATCTCCACTTTCTCTATGCCAATCTTCAGCATGGCTGATAACATCTTCAAAATCTCTGGGGAAATCCCACTGCCTGATTATCTGTATTCCAATTTCAACACGCAATTTTTTAACTGTTTCTAACAGATCCCTTGGCCTTGCTAAAATATCCGGATGCCTATCGGCATAAGTCAAAATGGGCACCACGCCAATATCATGTATCAAACCAGCCAGCATTGCTCTGTCAGGGTCAAAGCCTGGGGTTTTATGCGCAAAAACGGCACTAATGGCTGCAACATAGCTACTGTGTGTCCACAGCTCCTGCATTTTTTTTCTAATGATAGGGGATTTTGCGTTAAACACTGCTTTCATGGCAAAAGCGGTGATAATATCTTGGGACGATTTAAGGCCAATACGTGTTAATGCTTCCGGACAGCTTTCAATTTTTCGTCTGCCGCGGTAAATGGGGCTATTGGATATTTGTATTAAACGGGCAGTAATTGAAGGATCTGTTTGCACAACACGGGCAATTTTACTGTTATTTGCTTTGTCATCATTAATTGCTCGGCGAATTTTAAATGCAACATCTGGAATAGTGGGCAAAGCAAGCTTATCAGATCTCATAAATTTATAGCAATCGAGATATAAACGGTTTTTAGCTAAATCAGAGGCTGTTTTTAATGTGTTTTTTGTAGCGGTCATATCATTCTATTAAAAAGGAAAGCTTTTTTGTCATCTGCACAGTTGATTTTAGTTTAAAAATGCCAGTTTCGTTGAGACATTGGAAATGATGCTGCAACTCGCGCTTTCAGAATAGGTGGTTTGGGTTGAATATGGCTAGATAGGATAAATCTGCCACATGACAGTAACCTATTGCCTGAATAGGTTTTTGTGCCATCTTTAATTTATATTTTAAGAATGGTATCGACATAGCTTAATTATTGTCAATATTTTTTATAATAGCTAATGGAGCAGAGCCAAATCATTATTGAAAGCTGCTTTAATATAATTATTCTTTATTTTCATATGTTTAATGAACTTAAAATCCACCGGCTACCTTTTTGTCCATTACTAAAAAAACAAAATACGTAATCAACCCCCCTGTTTATTGTCAATTGCTTTTACACAAGCAGAATAATTCAGGCTGTTCTTTTGAGCTGTATCAATAAAATAAGTATATATGTATTAAATATCAGTATGTTATGGTTATTTTAAGAAGGTGGCATATATTATGCTTTTGTATAATTGTGAGAATTAAATCCTGTTGAATATCATGTTAATCAAACGAAATAAATCGATTTAAGAAGATAAAAAAATATTTCGATTTTTGAGGATATGCCGTTCAAAGGTATTTAAAAATAGTGTCTTGTCATTCATAGCTGTTAGAAGATTATAATATTCTGATACCTGTTGTGATAAAGATTAGGTTAGTTCCAATTAAATATATAGAGAAAATTATGTTAAAACTTAAATCACAAATTAAAAATTTAGGCTTGGTAGTCGCGCTAGGTCTATTTTCAAGTACTGCTTCAGCAACTTCTACCTTACCTCTTTACGATACTACTGGCAATACATTCAATAATTCAACAGAATTCGGAATAGGGGACTGGGGTGCATCTCGCTTTACTCTTAGTTCAACTGACTGCCCAAACGGTTGTAATATAACTGATACCAGTCTTCTTTTATTTGACAGCGAATTATTCTATGGTGACACTGCCTCTTTAGCGGGTGTTACATTGTCAGTGTATAGTGATGCAGTGAATGGACAGGCTCTAGGTCAGAAGCTATTTAGCTTTGATACCTCAGTTGAAATCGGTTCTGATTTAACGACAGTTTCATTCTTAGTTAATAGTGGTGAAAATTCACATGTGGAAAATGATACCTTTTATTGGCTTGCTCTTGAGAATGAGTCTCGTCTTAACCCAATAGCGTGGGGCTATAGTGATTTTGGCTCCCTTTCAGATTATTCGCTATTTGATCAAGGGACTTATCATGGCGATTTTGCAAGTTCACCATTTCATTTTACACTGAATGGCACGCCTAGTGTTTCTGCAGTTCCTGTTCCTGGAGCTGTTTGGATGATGGGGTCTAGTTTATTTGGGCTATTAGCGGTATCGCGTAGAAAATCAAATAAACTGATTTCTGTCAAATAACAGAATTAGAGAAAAACTCTTGTATTGTTACATTATCTCCACCTGGTTTTAGCTAGGTGGAGATATAGAGAAACTAGATTATCCATAAGTTTATTCCATCTTAAACAAAATAAAAACTGAGCAACTGCAACACTATATATCACAGGTTCATTCCTGAAGTCTTCTATCAGGAATCTATCTGGTAGAGTAATAAAGCGTTTGAAAAAAGGCAAAGAAAAGTCTAGCTACATGATGACTTTGTTAATCCATTATTATTTCTATAAAGGTTAAGTCTATAGCGGGTCTTATGAGTGCTTTGATTGCATAATTATTTTTTAGATAGGTAGGATCAATATATGAGAACACTGATGCAAACTATTTATAGCATTAATGCTTTAAGTTTTTTTAAAAAACAAAATAATCTTCCATCAGAGAATCAAGTTTGTTACTGAGGCCGTCTTCTGTTTTTATATTGGTTAGCTGAATATAGAGGTCTTCAGAAATCTGTTCGAAAAGGCTGGTTAGTTCTGGGTCAAAGTGAGTACCGGAACCTTTTTTAATGATCTGGATAGATTCTGCATAAGAAAAACTTTTTTTATAGGGACGTATAGAAGTTAAAGCATCAAATACATCCACAATTGCAAAGATTCTAGCATTGAGTGGAATTTTTTTACCTGCAAGACTGCTAAAATAGCCAGAACCATCAAATTTCTCATGATGAAATTTCACCACATCTACAGCATCATTTAACCACTCACTGTGATTAATAATGTCAACACCATAAATGACATGACGTTGCATTTCTTTAAACTCTTTTTCGTTGAGTTTTCCAGGTTTTAACAGAATTGTGTCACTGATGCCTATTTTACCAACATCGTGTAAAAAAGCTCCCTTAATAAGAGCTCGTATTTGAGGTTTTTTCAGCTTAAACGTTTGAGCAAGGTAAATCGCATAAATAGTCACCCGATAATTATGTGCATTAGTATCGCTATCGCGTTTAGCTATTGCACCGCCTAAAACTTTCAGAAGGGTGATGTTTGCATGTGACAAGTCATTAGCACTTTTAAGTAAATCTTTATTTAAATGGATAATAATTGGATAAAGTACAAGTGTAGTAAAAACAATTGTTGCAATGTAATGAGCCAAGGTTAAAACAGTGTCATATATCATTGCATTGATTTCTGTTGAAGAAACTCTGTAAATACCTTTTAAAAAACCTTTAATCTGTTTGTTACCATTCCGTGTTAAAGGAATCTCAACATCCATGTACAATTCATTTTCTAATGCATTATGAATAAAATAGGTTCTGTAATTGATATTATCATCCATTAATATCTTATGATTTTTACTGATCAGTTCATCCCGTATTTTATTAACATTAACCGTTCCTACTGTTAATAACAAATTATGCTTATCATTATAAAATTCAAGGATTATAAAGTGACTTTTTTTGAGCTTATCTTTTAGTGTTTTTTGAAATATTTGGAAGTTATTTTTGTTTTGACTTTGCCTGTACTGATTAAAGAAATCGACATACTGCCCTGATTCTTCATAAGCCATATGAACAACATTTTTTTCAATACGTTCCAGTTCGATATAGAGAGCTATTGCTGTTACGACTAACGCGATGAGAGAGCTGGCAATTAACAATCTTTTAAAAACAATTTTATGGATGCTACCTGTCATGTTGTGTTGATTAAGATGGCGGAAAATTATGGGTAATCAGGTACACGTATAATCAATGGGGTATTAGCTGTAACAAAGCTATTTACTCGATGCTATGTTTTTTATTGAAGAGCAGACTGATAGTAAAAGTAACTACAGGTCACATCCTAAATTGTGTTGTTCTGCCATTATTCCCCCCTTGATGATTTGTCGTCTGTATCACAACATTCAATCCAGGGCCATAAACGTCTCATGGCGAGAAATGCGAACGATGCTGACCAGGCTATCAGTAAAAGACCATTGAGCGCTTCGATACCTGTCAAAAAACGAATGTGACCCGCTGGGTGGATATCACCGATACCGAGTGATGTGTAAATAACACTGGAAAAGTACATGTATTCCATGAAATCATTCACGGTCATGCCTTCTAAAACACCCAATTCAAATAATTCTATAGATACAATATAGGCACCGGCATACAAAGCAATTTCAATAATGTGCGCCAAAAATAACATCATCACGATAAACAAGACTCGAGCCTGAGCCGGAAAATTTGGGTGAGGGATGGACACGGAAAGCCACAACAAAACTCTGTAATGAAAAAGTAGTGTCAGAATAACCAAAAATATGGCCAAAAAAACTGTTGAAATCATAATTTCACCCTTATTAATGTCTTATAGAGATAATCTGCGTAATCTAAGCGCATTGGTAATAACCGAAACGGAACTGAAACTCATCGCAGCCGCCGCAATCATGGGTGAAAGCAATAGCCCGAAAAAAGGATACAAAACACCCGCGGCAACGGGCACACCTAATGCATTGTAAATAAAAGCAAAGAAAAGATTTTGCCGGATATTACGCATCGTGCTGCTACTCAATAATCTCGCTTTGGATATGCCCAATAAATCGCCCTTTACCAGCGTAACACCAGCACTTTCCATCGCTACATCAGTCCCTGTTCCCATAGCTACCCCTACATGTGCCTGAGCTAATGCGGGTGCATCATTTATGCCATCGCCTGCCATGGCTACAATATGTCCCTCAGCTTGCAACCGTTTAACCACCTCGGTTTTCTGTTCCGGTAAAACCTCAGCGTGAACTTCATCAATACCCAGTTTAAGTGCGACCACCTCTGCGGTGGTACGACTGTCTCCCGTTAACATAACCACCTTAATGCCTTCTTCATGCAAGGCTTTTAAGGCTTCCGGGGTCGATTTTTTGATCGGGTCTGCGACACCGATAAGACCGGCTGCTTTGTTATCGATACTGACAAACATCACTGTCTGACCATCCTGACGTAATGACTCGGCCTGTTCGATCAGCTTGTCAATTTCTATACCTGATTCCTGCATCAGTTTACGGTTACCCAGCCCAACCTTATGCCCTTTCACCTCACCCGTTACACCACGTCCAGTCAACGAATTGAAATCTTCAACCTGTGTCAAGGGCAAATCCTTGTTTTCAGCACCCTTGACGATGGCTTCAGCGAGTGGATGTTCACTGGCGCGTTCCAGGCTCGCGCCCATTTGTAGCACATCATGCTCCGTAAAATCATTTGCAGGCACCACAGTCATTAAGCTGGGTTTACCCTCAGTCAATGTGCCGGTTTTATCAACCACCAGGGTATCCACCTTTTCCATGATCTCCAGGACTTCGGCATTTTTGATTAATACACCTGCCATGGCACCACGTCCTGTACCAACCATGATGGACATGGGAGTTGCCAATCCGAGTGCACAGGGGCAAGCAATAATTAACACCGCTACTGCATTAATCACAGCATGGGCAAGCCGGGGTTCTGGCCCCCACAGCCACCAGACGGCCATGGTTATCATAGCAATTAGCAGTACTGCTGGGACAAAATAAGCGGCAACCATATCCACTAGTTTTTGTATGGGGGCACGACTGCGTTGAGCCTCGCTAACCATATGAACAATTTGCGCCAGCAAGGTGTCACTACCCACCTTTTCTGCCCGCATTTGTATACTCCCCGTACCATTCACTGTGGCACCTATCAAGGTATCATCAATTGTTTTTTCGACAGGAATTGGCTCGCCAGTAACCATCGATTCATCAACAGAACTGTTTCCATCCAAAACGGTACCATCGACTGGAATTTTTTCCCCAGGTCTAACCCGCAAAATATCACCGGGCTTAACTTGTTCAAGCGGAATATCCTTTTCTTCGCCATTATCCTGTATTAATCGAGCTGATTTAGGCGCTAAGCCTAACAATAATTTAATTGCAGCACTGGTTTGGCTGCGTGCTTTTAATTCCAGAACCTGACCCAGTAAGACTAAAGCAGTAATAACTGCTGCGGCTTCAAAATAGACAGCCACTGCACCTGATTCATCTCTCATCAAATCAGGAAAAATTTCCGGCCAGAAGGTTGCAACCACACTGTAAATCCAGGCTACACCCACACCAATGGCAATCAAGGTAAACATATTAAGACTACGATGGACCAGTGATGCCCAGCCTTTTTGAAAAAATGGCCAGCCGCACCACCAGACCACAGGTGTCGCCAAAGCAAATTGAAACCACTGCAAAGGCTGCGTTTTTACAAATGATGGCAGTAATGAGGGTGCTAAATCGTGAACCATTGCCAATACAAAGACGGGTAAGGCAAGCACAACACTGACCCAAAAACGTCGGGACATATTATCCAGTTCTGCTGAATCCTGTTCAGATTCAGTATCCCGTGCTTCCAGTGCCATGCCACAGATTGGACAGTCCCCCGGTTGGTCTCGTATGATTTCAGAATGCATGGGGCAAACGTATTCTTGCTGAACGGATACAGCAGGTCCATCTATTAGCTCCAAAGTCATCCCGCATCTTGGACAATCTCCGGGTAAATCTTGTTGTATTTCCGGGTGCATGGGACAGCTATAAAGACGTTGACCATCCAGAGAGGTTGTTACAGGGGATAGGATGTGATTGGCATTGTGCTGATGGGAAGCTGTGTGTGAGCAATGGCTTTTTTGTTTGTCCGGCAAGCGCAGACTGACATTATAAATTGGCACCCAAATTAGCGCGAAATACCAGCCGTATCCATAGCTTTCCACCAAGCCCAGGAGGAAACTACTCCAGCTCAGCCATTTAAAACCCGGTAATAATGCTTGCCAGGAACGGTACATAGCAGCATCAGGAAAGATTAAATCAAAAACAACGCAAAGCGTAAATGACATGGCAAGAAATAAACTGCTGGCATGACCAACAGCAGTCAAAGATAAGCTCTGTTTCATGGGGTATCTCCATCAGAATTGAGGTATACATCAGGGGTATCATCAAATTTAATCAGGCAATTACGAGAGCAAAAACGGTATTCTTTTCCCTGATACATTTTACTAAATCCCTTTTCCTGGGAGACTTCCATCCCACAAACAGGGTCAATTGACTTTTCTTGTTTGTGTTGATGAGAGCCATGAACAAGATGAGCGCCACAGGTAAAGCGCATAATAAAGTAAAAGAATCCGGCATAAAGCAAAAATGAAATTAATTCTTCCATTAGTTTTTCCTCTTTTTTTATTGACGTGACTACTATTTGTATTTAAATAGTAAACTTATTCCTCATTTTTTCTCTATCAAATTTTACTAACGATTTTAGGGGGTGTATCTTTGACCGCTGATGAATCTATAGATTCAATCAAGGCACAAATACTATTACCATCGGGAATTCCATCTGGCATCCCCTGCCACTTTGCCAGAGCTTCTTCCATATGATGCTGTAGTTCCATTAGCTGTGCTAGTCGCTCTTTATTGGACTTAAGACGCTGTTGTATAAAATCTCGAACTAATGGGCAGGGAGATGACCCTTTTTTGCTTTGTTCAATAATATGTTTAATTTCTTTTAGCGAGTAACCCAGATACTGAGCTCGCCTGATAAAATCCAGATGCTTAATATCTCGTTCACTAAAAGTCTGATATCCATTATTTTCATTACGTTTGGGTTTAAGCAAACCTATTTTTGCATAATACCTGACCGTATCTTTACTCACATTGCATTTTAGGGCTAACTCACTGACTTGATAAGACATCGTTTAGCTACTATTACAAGCAATCGCAATATTCATTCATTATCTCATCCATTCCGCAATCAGTTTTTGACATTGATTACTCCATATACAGGTTTTGTCCTTACATAGTTTGGAATGATCGGACTGAAAACAAGAACGCTGCTGACTTGCTTTTTGAATAACCCGAACCAGTTCGGTTATTTGAGTAATGTTCTCCGAGTTTTCAACACCAATAGCTTTTGCTAACTGTTGCAAACTAACATGAGTCATTCCTCCGTCTTCTTTGCACACTAAAAGATAGTCAGATATCAGCTTTTCTTTATACTCTTTTTCATCCGGCTGCCTGTCGTTTAGTTGATGACTAACTTTAGATACCCTGGTTTTTGCTTTTTTGAAATTAACAACTGCTGAAACATCTTGATGTTTGGTTATACTGAGTTCAACGCACTTGTTGTTAAAAGCAGATGAAGTATTATCTTTGTGTTCAATCTCACTATTTTTTTGTTGAACTGATCTATCCTGATCGCTTAAATAGATCGCTGCATTTAGCTTAAACTTTGCATTCATTATTTGTCCTCCTTAAAAAGCAATGATTCAAAACCTACCTATTGCATCTGATTTTAAAACATTGGAGTTACACTTATGTCAAGTTTCTACTTTATGTTGGGTGTGATTTAATAGGCTGATATCGTAGCTAAAACCTCTCCTACAAAGGTATCAACTAAAATTCCGTGAGATCAGGTGCTCTCATTTTACTTTTAATCTTGAATTTATTGAAAAGTGTTAATGACTATGTCCACTACTGCTACTTGATGAGTTATGTCCTCGTGAAGATTTGCTCTCTCCTATTTTATTTATTGTTCCATCTCGTCGTATATAAATAAAATCGCCATTAGCGAGTTCCTGCATTTTTCCTTTTTGAATATCAATAGTTTCGCCTGTTTTATCTGTAATTTTTACTACTTTGCCATTATCGATAACCAGATTTGAGCCATCCATCAGGTGTAATGACTCACTACTGTTTTTGGCAGTAGAAGCACATGCAGAAAGTGTAACTAGTAAAACTGAAATTGAGATTAATTTTATTTTCATTGATTTAACCAAATTGTAAGATTGTTATAGAACACCAACATTGATGCCAGTGTTGGGCAATTGATGGGGTTAAAAAAAACGGAAAAAATTATTTTAAAATTTACTGTGCTTAAATGGTTAGCTGAGTTTTGTTAATACTTTTAATGACTGTGATCACTATGATCATGTTTTATTCCATTTTCTAAATTTCTTAGTGATAGAACATAGGCATACACTGACTGAATTTCCCTTTCGTTTAATACAGTTTCCCAGGCTGGCATTGGTGTACCTTCAATCCCTTTTTTTATAATATAAATACGCCCTTGGTCAGAATAATACTTAGTATGTTCAGAATCAGTAAAATCAGCTGGTTTTTGTTTGAATCCAGCAGCGGCTTGACCATTTCCTTTACCATTCTCACCATGACAAACTGCACATGATTTAAAGAATATTATTTTTCCAAGCCTCAGCTGTTCTTCCGTGGCAGGTGGCACAGGATGATTGTATTTATCACCAAGTGCAAACTTTAATCTTTGTTTTACATCATTCATGTGACCCATATGTCCCCCTGAATGACCTCCTTCTGCATGTTTATGATGAGCACTATGTTCTGCATCTTGCTTTTTTTCAGAAATTGAACATCCTGTTGTTATTGATCCAATAACAATTAAAACAGCAGTTCTTAGAGCAAATCTCGTGGATTTCATAGCTTTCCTTTTAGTGCGTGCTTATAGTTGTATTATCACATTCAGTTAAGCAATATTGTGTTCGGTAGAAGTGGCTTCTAGTCACGACCGCAATAATATCAAAAGATAATTGCAGCTAAAGCAGCTCATACAGACGCTGCTTTTTCTTAACTAAATGACAGTGTTGTTAAGCCATAAAATTTAATTAAATCATATGGTTATATGGTGTAATTATTGCCACTATATTTACGGAGTTGACTTCGGCATTACAGTTTTTCCTACCAGCCTAGATAGACAAAAACGATCAATGTTGATGCCCACCCCCACTATGTGTATGCCCGTGTTCATTTTCTTCTTCACTATTTCTTGAGTTGGTAGAAGCACATGCAGTAAGTGTAATTAGGATGAGTGATAAAACGATTGACTTTATTTTCATAGGGTTCACCAGATTAAATGTTGAGTTATTGAAAAATATATTTAGTGTTGATATTCGAATTTTTTTAAATAGTCAGGGTAGAAGAATGATTAATGTTCATGTTGATGACCATCCTGTTTTGGAGGCTGTTCAGTTTCTGTCGTGCCATGCTGCTGATGGTCTTCCTCATTCATAGCGGATTCATCATGTTCAGATCCATGGCTATGATTATGTCCATCAGCACCTTCGGCAACGACAGGCAGTGACTTTACACCTAGACCATAACGATATACGGCTTCAGCGCCTAGCCATCCCGTTACCATTAATGCGCTAGCGGCGATGATTGAAAATGTTAAAAATAAAAAACCAGGTCGGCGATCTTTTCTGGCAATAAAAATAGCCCATACCCCTAATAACAAAAAACTTGAAGCTGTGGGTAATGCCCAGTTTCTATGCAAAGTCATCGCAGCATGAGAGGCACTATCATGGGCAACGCTGTTATAGGCTAACCACCCGGCAAATGCAGTACCCATCGCAAATAAACAACCACTCCATAAAGACCAGTTGGCCATATTAAGCCATTGCTGTTTCCATGAGTTTGTTGTGGACAAACAAGCCGATGCCAAATAGAACAATACTGAAGTACCTAATAACCCCACTGTAAAATGGACTAGCAAGGGATGCCAGTTGGGAATGATTTCTATCACATATTTCTCCTGTATTAGTAGTTATTATAAATAGGGGAAACCAACAAAATACGGACAAATAGATTACAATTCTGTCATTTCTAAAAAATGTCTTGAATAACAAATTGATAACTAACTGGTTTGTTGTAATGGTAGGATGTGCTTCATACCTCAGTGTACCCTGCTTTTTGTTCTTTTATATATAGGTGGATATATACTGTCGCCTGAATCGCTACTCAACATAATTTCAGTTTCATTTCAGGTTGGGCTGATACATTATTCATACCTTAAAAAGAGAGCAACTAAAATGAATACTGAGAACAGTGTAAAAGTTTGGGATTTACCTTTGCGTATTTTCCACTGGTTACTGGTGATTGCTTTTGCAATTGCATATATCACAGAAGACGATTTTTTGAGCGTACATACATGGGCAGGGTATGTTATTTCGGGGTTACTTATTTTTCGACTTATATGGGGGTTTATGGGTGGGCATTATGCACGCTTTGCAAATTTTATCTGCCGACCTAGCGAGTCAATTGTATATTTCAATAATGCACTTGCATTCAAAGCCAAGCGATATATAGGACATAACCCAGCGGGTGCGGTGATGATCATATTGTTACTTGGCAGTCTTGTTATGACAACAATAACCGGTTTTGCAGTCTATGGTGCGGAAGAAAATGCAGGGCCTTTGGCGGTGATAGGCATGGAAAATGAAGAGTTATGGGAGGAAGTGCATGAATTCTTCGCCAACTTGACCTTAGCGCTAGTGTTTATCCATATTATAGGTGTTGCTTTTGAAAGCTTTTTACACAAAGAAAATTTAAGCAAAGCGATGCTAACAGGTTATAAACGTAGCAATGAAAATAAAGAAGTGGGAGAATAAATATACTAACTTACATACTAAAATTAGTTATTTTATTTTTTTCTTTTAGCCAGATTAGCCTGGCGGAGACAGATTACAACCAGGCTAAACAGCTTTTAGAGGCAGGAGAAATATTACCTTTGGAACAAATTCTTGCTAAGCTTTCAAGTCATATTCCTGGACATGTTTTGGAAGTAGAATTAGAAATGGATGCTAAACACGTGATGTATAAAATAGAACTGATTGATCATAAAGGTCTGGTTTGGGAGTTAAGAATTAATGCGAAGACAGGGACTGTAATTGAACATAAACAGGATGATTAATCATGCGACTATTGCTTATTGAAGATGACACTGATTTAGTCCGGCTTTTAAAAAAAGACCTGGAAAAGGCCGGTTTTGCCGTTGATATTGCAAGTGATGGTATTGAAGCAGAGTTTTTAGGGTTTGAGGGTATTTATGACTGCGCAATACTTGATCTTGGTCTGCCGCTGCGCAGTGGATTAGAGGTATTAAAAAACTGGAGGGCAAAGGAAAATACATTGCCCGTTTTAATATTGACAGCCAGAGATGCCTGGTATGAGAAAGTCGATGGGTTTAAAGCAGGGGCAGATGATTATCTTGCTAAACCTTTTTATAGTGAAGAATTACTACTAAGAATCCAGGCATTATTGCATCGAGTTAATCAGCATTCAGCAGGATTACTACAGGTTGCAGGCTTTTCTTTAGATGAAGAAATGCAAACGGTGGCTACAGCAAATCATAAAAAAATTGAATTAACGGGGATTGAGTTTAAATTACTTCGCTATTTATTGCTACACCCTGAAAAAATCATTAGTAAAGCAACATTAACAGAACATATTTATGATGCAGATTCTGATAAAGACAGTAATGTTATTGAAGTGTATATCAGACATTTACGTCGTAAATTAGGCAATTCAGTTATCGAAACCCGTCGTGGGCAAGGCTATGTTTTTAAGGGTAACTCAGTATGAACTCGATACAAGTCAGGTTAAGTATCGGTTTATTTATCAGTCTGGTTTTGGCGTTTAGTTATTTATGGCTATCAACGAATGACTCGATTCGTGCTTTATCTGAAGGTTATGTTGTACAACATTTAAAACATGATGCCGAAAGCATCCTTAATGCGATGAATCTTGATGAGACAAATAGACTTAGTTTAAACTTAAAACAAGTTGAACCTGTCTATCTACGACCTTTTTCAGGCCAGTATTATCAAATAGTAGCAAAAAACACATTCATTAGATCAAGGTCTCTTTGGGATCAAGAGTTGTTAATTCCATATTTAACAGCGGGTGAACAAAAAATATTTTCCCTGATGGGGCCAGAAAAACAACCCCTGCTTGTTATTGCTTCTGGCTTTTATAAGCAAGGTCTTACCTATACTATTGCGGTTGCTGAAGATGTTTCCCCATCACTTGAGAGTGAACAGGCTTTTCGAAATCATTATAGCTATAGCGTAGGCGTTCTGTTGGTTTTGTTGTTAGCTTGCCAAATTTTAATTTTGCGGTTTAGTTTTCGCCCTTTTGAGCAAATACAGAAACAAATAAAAAAACTGAGACAAGGTGAATTACGACAAATGGAGGTACAGATCCCTGATGAAGTTTTAGATTTAGTTGATGAAATTAATCATCTGCTGAGAGTGATAGAGAGTCGATTAAAACGATCCAGGAATGCATTAGGTGATTTAGCGCATGCCTTAAAAATACCATTAACCGTTATACAGCAGTTAATCCAGGGGGATGCACTGAAAGATCAGCTCGAACTTCGCACGTCATTACTAAAGCAAACGACAAATATGCACGGGATTATGCAGCGTGTATTAAAACAAGCCCGGTTTTCCGGAGAGGGTGTTGTCAATTCAACATTCAATGCTCGCAAAGAAGTACCCGAATTAATTGCAGTTTTACAGAATATGTATCGACATAAAAATATATCTATCCGGTTTTCACTCACGGGACAGGAGATGATTGCCATTGATAGAGAAGACATGATGGAGTTACTGGGCAACTTGCTTGAAAATGCCTGTAAATGGGCAAATGCAGATATTATTATTTCAATTAACAATAACCAAGCACTGCAAATAGTGATTGAAGATGATGGTCCTGGGGTTTCAAAACAAAATAGGCTTAAATTAATCAAACGAGGAATGCGGCTCGATGAAATGAATGAGGGGCATGGCCTGGGTTTGTCTATTGTTCAATATATGATTGAGCAATATGGGGGGCAGCTCAAGTTAGATCATTCCAGCCAGTTAGGTGGACTGTTAGTAGAAGTGAATTTCAAATAATGTGGGATGCACTTCTAGTCATCAGCGCAACCTACGTTTCTGGTTTAAAGCAAAAAGTTGGGTACAAAAATTAACAAAGGAAAATAATGCACAATTCACGTCATTTATTAACTCGCTATGCCTGGTTGTCAATTGCTGCAGCTATTGCAACCATTGCGTTGAAAAGTTATGCCTATTGGTTAACAAACTCGGTTGGCTTATTGTCAGATGCTCTGGAATCTTTGATTAACTTAGTTGCAGCAATAATTGCTTTAGCTGCATTAACTCTAGCTGCAAAACCTGCCGACGAGGATCATAGCTATGGGCATGATAAAATAGAATATTTTTCCAGTGGAGCTGAAGGGGTTATGATTTTGCTGGCAGCGGTGAGTATTGCCTATACTGCCTGGGAAAGATTACAAAATCCTCTGCTAATTCAACAGCTGGATTTAGGCCTTATTATCTCCTGTATCGCAACACTAATTAATTTAATTGTTGCTAAAATTTTAATATCTGCAGGTAAAAAATATCATTCCATTACTTTGGAAGCAGATGGCAGACACCTGCTAACCGATGTCTGGACTACGGTTGGTATAGTTGCTGGAATCGGGGCACTGGCAATATTGCAATGGCTAGGATATGAAGGCTGGGAGATTCTGGATCCAATTATCGCCATGCTTGTTGCTGTTAATATCCTCTGGGCAGGTATCAGCTTGATTCGACGTGCTTTTGCAGGGTTAATGGATGTTTCCTTAGACAAAAATGAACTAGACATAATTAAAAGGATATTAGATAGTTATGTTCAGCAACAGGGGATTGAATACCATGAGTTAAGAACGCGTTATTCGGGTTCGAAGCGGTTTTTATCTGTGCATATTCTGGTGCCGGGTGACTGGACAGTACAAAAAGGTCATGACTTGTTGGAGCTGATTGAAAGTGAGCTAAGCCATCAGTTCGATAGAATAGATATAGATACGCATCTTGAACCCGTAGAGGATATCGCCTCATGGCAACATTAAACACAGGTAATTGTTTTACCTGAAATTAATGTTTTATGTGCTACAAAACACAATAACTTATAAACTCGAACAGGTATTTCAATGTCAAATATTCAAGCTATGATTGAAAATCAACTCACTAAGCTGGAATCCAGTGAATATTATCAAAAATTAAAAGCACTACCATCGACACAACGGTGGATAGTTATTGGTGGGATTTTTATTATGTCACAGATATTAGTCTTTGGACTTTTATATCTGTTATTCGGAAAAATTGTTGTTATTGGTTTTTTTGCCAGTATTGTTGCAGGGTTAGCAACTGGGGTAGGCGCATTGCCCGCTCTATTTTTTAAAGAGATTTCTGACAAACTGTTCAGTAGTCTACTGGGTGGAGCCGCAGGTGTCATGTTAGCCGCCACCACTTTTTCATTGTTGGTGCCGGGAATTGATGCGGGCAATCAATTATGGCCAGGTAAAGGATTTTTGGTGGTTGCTGCCGGTATGGCATTTGGTGCAGTATTTTTACACCTTGCAGATCAACGCTTACCTCATTTACATTTTGATTCAGTACCTGATGCCAGTCATGAGTCATTGCAAAAAATCTGGTTATTTATTGTTGCCATTACCATTCATAATTTTCCGGAAGGCATGTCTGTTGGGGTTAGTTTTGGGTCAGGGGATATGAAAAACGGGATAGTTTTAGCTATTGCCATCGGTTTGCAAAATATACCGGAAGGCCTGGCAGTAGCATTGCCACTGGTTGGTTTGGGGTATAACAAATGGAAAGCTGTTGGTATTGCAACTTTAACAGGACTGGTTGAACCCGTTGGCGGTTTGCTGGGTATTTCTATGGTTACCGTTTTTACGCCAATCTTACCCATTGCAATGGGCTTTGCTGCAGGAGCAATGTTATTTGTTATCAGTGAAGAGATTATTCCTGAAACACATTCCAAGGGACGTTCCCGGCTTGCAACTTTCTCATTAATACTTGGTTTTATTATTATGATGAGTCTTGATAATATGCTTTCTTAACGGACAGATACGGATCTAAATACTCTGAGTTTATAAGAAAATCATTTAAAAACAAGTAGGGTATGTTGAGGTACGAAGCGCATTTACAGTTTAACCTGAATCCGTGACTCCACAGCGGTCAAAATTGATGAGTGAAGCTAAGCCCTCCCTGTGAAATCAATATTTCACGCCCTGTTATCCACATTGAAGTCACGGATTCAGGTTTAAGTGTTTGGATGGAAAGCGCAAAATAACAGTTGTACCTTGTCCTATTTTGCTTTTGATGGAGACAGTGCCTTTATGTAATTCCATGATTGATTTTACAAGTGATAAACCTAAACCAGTTCCCTGTGTGTTTTTTACTCTTGCTTTATCCGCTCTGTAAAAACGATCAAATATTTTTGATAAATCCACTTTATTGATTCCGATGCCATTATCGCAAACATGAACTTCAGTATAGAGTTCTGAGGGTACAGCCCGTATTAGGATTTTACCTCTCTTATCGGTATAGCTGATTGCATTAGAAATAAGATTATTCAGAGCTCTCCGCAATAAAAGTGGATCAGCAAAAATTTTAGCCCGGCCAGTCACTCTAAGCTTAATTTTTTTATCAGCGGCTAAACTTTCATAATATGTACAAATAGTTTTCAATTCATCTTCAAGTACTAAAAAATGACCATGTATTTTAGTTTCCGGTGATTCTGCTCTGGAAAGAAACAGTAGTTCTTCAATCATTCGATTCAGCAGATTAAACTCCTCCATATTGGACTCCAGTACCTGTTGATAGCCCGAAAGTGTAGGCTGTCTGGATAGTGCAATTTCTGTTTCTACCATTAAGTTATTAATTGGGGTACGTAGTTCATGTGCTAAATCTGCTGAAAATTGGGATAGTCTGGCAAAGGATTCATTAAGTCTGTTCAACATTTCATCAAAAGCAGATGCGAGTAATACTAATTCTTTTGGCCATTTTTCAGAAGAAATAGGCTCAGATAAATGGTTTATACTGATGCTTTGTACTGCTTGAGTGATTTTATTTAAAGGCTTTAAGCCTTTTCGGGTAATCCAGAAACCAGTAATCGTTGAAAAACAAAAGCCTAATACCAGAACCAAACCCAACATTTTTTGATATTGCAACAGTACTTTTTCATCTTGTGTTACGTTAAGTGCTGTCTGAACTTGCCAATAGCCAGCCATATTGTCAGTTACTGGTAGATATTGAGTGGTTAATAAAAAAATCAGTCCATCTTCTGTTTGTTTTTTTTCCTCAAATGCAAATAGCCTCCCTTCGGTCTGTTCAGGAAAAACCTGTAGAGGGAATAGGGATGACATGTTTTCTGTTTCAACAATTATTTGCTGTTGTGAATTAAGTAGGCGAAAGTAAGAATAATGTGCTGAAGAGGGATGAAAAGAGGCGCTATGGGTTTGATTAGCATGTGTTGCCCCTTCTCTTACTAATTGTTTTAATAGGTTTTGGTCAAGGGGTGATTTTTGCAGAACCTTCTGTAACTCTGTTAATTCAGAAACCAGTAGCTCCTTATGTTCATGGTCAATATTAGTCAGCAATATCCAATAAAGAAAACCACAAGCCAGTAATAGGCCAGTACTGGCTGTTATGACATAAAGTGTGACTAATTTCCCTGCTATTGACCATTGCGCTGAGGATTTAACGTTTTTCGAAAACATAACCAATTCCTCGAACAGTATGGATTAATTTATGGCTAAAACCATCGTCTACTTTACGCCTTAGCCGTCTAACAGCAACATCAACCACATTGGTGTCACTATTAAAATTAATCTCCCAAACCTGTTCGGCAATAAAAGTACGAGCCAAAACCTCGCCTTGTCTTCTGGACATTAACAATAACAATTGAAATTCTTTAGGCGTTAAATCAATTCTAATGCCGTTGCGTTTAACTTGATGCTTTATTGCATCAATTTCCAGGTCAATAATGTTGATAATATTAATTTCTCGTACGGGACCTCTACGGAGTATTGAGCGAATACGCGCCAATAACTCAGAAAAAGCAAAAGGCTTGACCATATAATCATCCGCCCCCAGTTTTAAACCTTTTACTTTATCTTCAACAGTATCTTTTGCGGTTAAGAGCAATACAGGTGTTTGTTTTTTTGCCAGCCGTAAATCTTCCAAAATAGACCAGCCATCTTTCTCAGGTAGCATTACATCCAGAATAATCAGGTCATAATGAATATGGTCAATGTTATGCTGGCCATCCATACCATTAGTCGCAATATCGACTGCAAACCCTTCCTCGGTAAGTGCTTTAGCAATAAAAGAAGCTGTTTTTTTTTGATCTTCAATAATTAAAATATGCATTGAGCTGTGTCCTAATAGTAACCATTCAATCCCCCTCTTTGAAAAAGAGGGGTTAGGGGAGATTCTATAAACAAATGCTTTTAAAAATCCCCCTCAATCCCCCTTTTTCAAAGGAGGAAGTGAACGATAACTCCTAATAAGTATGATGACAGAACAATATCCATCATTCCTTTTCATTTATTTCCCTTTCTGATAATTATAAAGCTTTTCTGAACTTACATTACACAGGGATACTTATTTTTAATTTTTGATGGACATACCGCTAACAATGGAATTGATGTTTCCAGTTAGACACCTGTTTACTTGCAATGAATATTTAAAACTTGACTGTAACCCCAACTCTGAAGTTAATTGGTTCAACAGGATGGAAGTGAATGTCATCCACGCCGCCTGCTGCTTCACCCTGTAAGCGGGAGGTATAGTAATAATCAATAGCACTGTCTTTACGGTTAAGTAAATTGAATGCTTCTGCTTGAATAGAGAAATTTTCATTAAATTCATAGCCTAATAAAGCAGATAAAAGAAGCGTGCTTTTAGAACGGATACTGTTATCTTCAATTAGCGGGCGAGGGCCAAAGAAACGTAGTCTGGGACCACCAAAAAAACCATGGAAATCGTGGACAGTTGCGCCTGCAGCAGCAACGGTTTCTATTGAACCGGGTATGTAATTTCCTTCTGCAGAATCACCTCTAAATTGTGCTTTAGAGTAACTGAAGTCAAGATCAAAAGTTAGCCAGTCAGTGGGTGAATAATAGTTGGCTAGTTCAAATCCATATCGGCGACTTGCCCTGTTTATTTCAGTTGAACCTGCATCACCAGTAAAGATAAGTTCAGAATCGATATCCATCCACCAAAAAGCCACGGTACTTTGTAGGCCTTGTACCCAGGTTGTGCGGGCACCTATTTCAGCGCTGTAAGTTCTTGAAAGTGGTTTTGCCGGTGCTTCAGCTTGTCGAGTTGCAGGGTTAATCTGAGTATTAATACCACGACCATCATTACTATGAAAACCAAGACCGCCATTTAAGTAAAGTTCGGTTTCAGCCCAAGGCCCTAAAACAATCCCCAGTTTTGGGCTTACGATACCATCGTATACTTCACCATTATTGTTAGCGATATTACTATTGCCCACTTTAAACCTAAAGCCATCGAAACGAACACCAATATTTGTTCGCAACCAGTCGTTCCATTGTGTTTTATTATCAAGATAAGGGCTTATTCTGGTAACCCACACATCATCAGAACGAACCGTTGATAGAATATCTCTTTTTTTAGTTAAAAATAGACCATTTCTTATATTATCGTTACGAATTTGTAAACCAAAAGTGGTTTCTGAATCTGCATCACCTATTTGATGATAAATGGTATGACTCCCTTTAAGACCAGTTGTCCAGCGCTCATCAGGCTGTGTGAATTGATCTCCATTAACTGGGTCTTCTAAAAAATAAGTGAAATTTGAATATAAAGCCATACGTGAATAGATACCATAGGCCATGATTTTTGTATAACTGTCGCTAGTGTGTTTATGCCATTCAGTAGTGAGGCTGTATCGACGACTGGCACCCCCATCTGTAGGGTCAATACTTTCAAAACGATCAATTAAGCCAGAAGTGACTGCACGCTCAGGAATTTGATCGGTTGCATTCCAATCAGCTTTAGATGCCATTGCTGTGATACTCCAGCCGGAATCATCATTTTCAACTTGATAGCTCATGACTCCGTTAAATTTTAAATAATCATTACTAACCGTCCAGGGGCCACCTTTATTAACAACTTCACCTGCGTATAACAGTTCACCTGAACCTAGTGTTGAAGAACCTGTTACTAATCCACGATAATAGTCAAACATGCCTCCTGTAAATTTTATTGTGGTTTCAGGAAGACTTTTAAAGTATTGAATATTGGCCGCACCTGTACTAGAAAAATCACCATATTCAGCAGCATAACTTCCTTTTTTAAAGGCAACCGTTTCAATAAGTTCTGGAATTAAAAAATTAGTATCCATCCAGCCTTGACCATGAGAATGGGATGTTTGATTAATAGGTACACCGTCAATTTCAGTTAAAAAATCAGTTCCGTGATCCAAATTAAAACCACGAAGATAATATTGGTTGGCCTTACCTTCGCCGCTATGCTGAGATGCTATCATCCCAGGGACTGTTTCTAAAACTTCACCTGGTCGACTGATGGGACGAAATTTTAACTGTTCTTGGCCCACATGACCTTGAGAAGCACTTTCGGCGATTCCTATTAGATTATCTGAACGATTAGTAATGACCATGTTTTCTAACTGTTCTGGATCTTCAGTAGATGTGCCTGTATCAACAGGGTGTGCATGTCCTATTGGGCTTAATAATAAACTGCCTAATAAGGTAATAAGCTGTTGTTTAGCGGGATAAGTAAGCGTCTTTTTCATAGATAGATGAGTGGATTATTTTTGTTATTATTAATTTTCCGATAAATATTTTATTAGAAAATATTATGATATTTATTTGTGTCACAATAATACAAAATGGAAACCAACGGGAGGATGACAAAATGATTACAAATTTGTCATAAAGTTGTTGCCTCATAAAGAACAGTGACAGAATCAAGTTCATTACTGCTTATTTTTATTGGCTACCAATTTAAGACGGGGCAAACAACGCATAATCTTGTTCCAATGCTCTGTGTTGGAATGTGTGCAGGAACGCTCTGCGTTCCGCGACGCAGAGCGTCGCCCCATGAATTCCCACGCGGAGCATTGGAACTAGAAAATACTTAATGATCGAAATAAAGTTGGTTATTTCATTTTCTGATGATCATGAAGCTTTCTGGGGTTAACTTTACGCCACAGATGCTTATTATTCATCATGATCAAACCACCATCCTTTAATTCCATTTCTACACCATTTTTCATGCTGACTGGGTGTCCATTTCGATCGGTCATGTGCATAGTATTATCTTCATTGATAAAAACATAAGATCCGTTTTTGAGTTCTATCGGTCCTGTATTAGTCACCTGCATAGCCGGCTGAATCGGCTTGGTTGCCTCAGTAGCGCATGCAGATACTAAAAATAATAATGGTAATAATGCTAATATTTTCATAATGTTCTCCTAATAATGATTGAATTTATTTTTAGAAATATATTTTTTTTGTAAACCCCCTTTATTGATAAAAAACCATAGATGTCATTACTAATGACATCCGTTTGAAATGATAATGAATACTTATTGTAAATATTTGTCATTACCCTTTTTCGTTTGAAATCTGAGCCTGCCGTCTTTTCAGCCATTCCTGAAATTCTAATACCAGGCTGTAAATAACGGGAAATACCAGTAAACTCAATAACAAAACTGTAAACATTCCGCCTAAAACAGGTGCAGCAATCCGTTGTGTCACATCGGCGCCAGTACCATCACTCATCATGATGGGTACTAATCCAATCATGGTTGAAAAGGCGGTTATGGCAACAGGTCGAACCCGTAAAGCCGTTGCAGCGGCTACAGCTTCACTGATTTCAGGTGAGGTTAATAGCCGCTGTTTACGCTCACGTAACTTAGCCACTTCTATATCTATAAAATTGAGTACCATGACGCCTGTTTCTGCGGCGGTACCGGCCAAGGCGATAAAACCGACATAGACTGCCACTGATAAATTAAATCCATAGAGGTAAACCAGCCAAACACCTCCAATTAAACCAAAGGGAACGGTAAGCATCACAATAACGGGTTCTGTCATATTGCCGAAAGTGAGATATAGCAAAAAGAAGATGAGCAAGAGTGTTATCGGTACTACGATTTTTAGGCGTTTAGCGGCTCTTTCCATATATTCAAACTGACCTGACCATGAGACAGTATAGCCTGCGGGGATTTTAACTTGTTGCGCCAAGACTTCTTTTGCCTTGCTAACAAAGCCACCAATATCAGAGGTGCTAATATCCACATATATCCAGGCATTGGGGCGAGCATTTTCACTTTTGATAGACGGCGGGCCACGTCTTAATTCCAGCTTTGCGACTAATGCCAGAGGAATTTGACTGCCTGTTGGTGTAGGAATTAATACCCGTTTTAAGCTTTCCTGGTTATCCCGCAGTTCACGCGGATAGCGTAAGTTGACTGGATAACGCTCTAGACCTTCAACGGTTTCTGTAATATTCATACCGCCAATTGCACTGCTAATAACATCTTGTACATCACCCACTGTTAAGCCATAACGTGCTGCGGCTTCTCGGTTAATATCAAAATCCATATAGTAGCCACCTACTGCGCGATCACCAAAAGCTGAGGTTGTTTCTGGCAATGTTTTCATTGCCATCTCAATTTTTTGTGAGACATCTTGCAACACATTCAAATCAGGCCCGGATACTTTAATGCCGATAGGCGTTTTAATCCCCGTAGACAGCATATCAATTCGAGTTTTAATCGGCATAGTCCAGGCATTGGCAACCCCTGGAAATTGAATGGCTTTATCCATTTCACTCATTAATTCCTGCGTAGTTTTATCTGGATCAGGCCATTGCTCTTTGGATTTTAAGCGAATAGTGGTCTCCATCATGGATAAAGGTGCTGAATCAGTGGCAGTTTCTGCTCGGCCGACCTTGCCAAAGACATGATGAACTTCTGGAAATGTTTTTAAAATTTTATCCGTTTGCTGAAGCAATTCTTTAGCTTTAGTAATGGATATACCAGGGAAGGTCGTTGGCATATATAAAATATCACCTTCATCCAAAGGGGGCATAAATTCACTGCCAATTTTAGATAATGGATAAGCCATTGAGCCCAACAATAAGGCGGCAATGATTAAAGTAATTCCACGAAAACGCATAGCAACATTTAATACAGGGGTATGTAAAAAATGTAAGCCTCGATTAATCGGGTTTTTATGTTCGGGTATCACTTTTCCGCGGATAAAATAACCTAACAATACGGGTACAACGGTAACCGTCAAAATTGCCGCAGCTCCCATGGCATAAGACTTTGTAAAGGCAAGTGGACTAAATAAACGGCCCTCCTGAGCTTGCATGGTGAAAATTGGGATAAATGAGACGGTAATAATCAATAATGAGAAAAATAATGCGGGTCCGACTTCACTGGATGCATCACGAATGGCTTGCCAGCGTTCTTCAGAGGTGAGTTCCCGTTCTTTTTCTTCCCGCATTTCTGCTAAATGTTTATGCGCATTTTCGACCATCACAATAGCACCATCAACCATATCGCCAATGGCAATTGCAATGCCTCCAAGGGACATGATATTGGCATTTAATCCTTGGAAGCGCATCACGATAAAGGCAATTAAAATACCGAGCGGCAAGCTAATAACGATGACCAGAGAAGAACGTAAATGCAATAAAAACAGGCCTACCAACACACTGACAATAATAAGTTCCTGTATCAATGCATCATTGAGCGTTTCAACCGCTCGACCGATTAAGTCGCCCCGGTCATAGACAGGGATAATTTCAACTCCCTCGGGTAATCCTTTTTTGAGTTCTTCCAGTTTTGCTTTAACCGCATTAATTGTGGCCTGTGCATTTTCGCCAAAGCGCATAATAATAATGCCTGCAGCCACTTCACCTTCACCATTCAGCTCGACCAAGCCACGTCGTAATTCGGGGCCTAAATGAATATGGGCAATGTCTTGTAAGCGGATGGGGGTACCATTATTATCTACACCAACAGGAATCGTATTGAGGTCTGCGATAGAACGAATATAGCCTAAGCCCCGTACCATATATTCGGTTTCTGCCATTTCAACTAAACGGCCGCCAACATCATTATTTGAACGAATAATCGCCTGTTTTACTTTTGAAAGCGGGATGTTGTAGGCCTGTAAAGCATTTGGATCAACTTCTATTTGGTATTGTTTAACAAAGCCGCCAATAGAGGCAACTTCAGCCACTCCTTTTACTGTTTGCAGAGGGTAACGTAAGTACCAGTCTTGTATAGAACGCAATTGGGCCAAGTCATGCTTTCCTGTCTTATCTATTAGGGCATATTCGTATATCCAGCCCACACCTGTTGCATCAGGCCCTAGAGTTGGAGTGACGCCTTGCGGTAAATCGCCACTGACATAATTTAATGATTCCAAAACTCTTGAGCGCGCCCAATACAAATCAGTTCCGTCTTCAAAAATAATATAAACAAATGACAGTCCAAAAAAAGAGTAGCCACGGACGACCTTAGAGTAAGGCACGGCAAGCATAGCAGTGGTTAGAGGGTAGGTAACCTGATCTTCAACGACCTGAGGTGATTGCCCCGGATACTCGGTAAAAACGATTACTTGTACATCAGACAAATCTGGAATGGCATCAAGGGGCATGTTTTTGTATGACCAGTACCCGCCAAAGCCCAGTAAAATGGCTAAAATAAGGACTATTCCTCTATTTTTAATTGAGCCTTCAATAACGGAGCTAATCATTGTTCATCTCCATGTTGTGGTTCTTATGTTTCATATTGGCGTGATCGGGCATATCCATATTTTGATCCATTTTTTTCATGCTGGAAGGATCAGGCATCTCCATGCTGTGGTTCTTATGTTTCATATTGGCGTGATCGGACATATCCATATCTTTCATATTCGAGTGTTCAGTCATACCCTGTTGCTCGAGAGAGTCCGCTGATTCTGAGTTAGAGCTTATTGTTTTTAACATTTTAGCCGTGGCTTCACGTAATTTAGATTCTGAATCAATCAGGAATTGCGAAGAGGTAACAACCGTTTCACCTATTTTAAGTCCTTTTAATACAGCGACTTGCCCATTTGAAGCAAGTCCCAGAGTAACGATCCGAGGTTCAAATTTACCAGGCTCCCTTACCACAAAAATTTGGTTACGAGATCCTGATCTAATCACTGCCTCAGAAGGAATAACGACCGAGTTTACTTGCAGTCCAGCATAAATGGTGACGTCTGCAAACATCTCTGGTTTTAATAGGAACTCAGGGTTATCAAAAACTAAACGGACTTTAATTGTGCGTGTTTTAGCTTCTGCATAAGGGTAGATATAGGTCAAATGACCTTTAAAAATTTTACCCGGTACACCAGCCAATTGCATTTCAACGGCATCACCTTCTTTAACCCAGGGAAGTTCATACTCATAAATATTGGCATAAACCCAGACTTTGCTTAAGTCGGCAATCATATAAATTTCTGTGGCGGGTGTTACAAACTGGCCTTCACGCGCACCAATTTTCATGACGATACCACTCTCTGGGGTATGGATATGTAAGCTTTTTTTAACCTTATGACTCCGTTGTAGCTCTCGCATTTGATGCGCTGGAACATCGAGTAGCTTTAATCGCTCACGAGAACTTTTAACCAGCTCTTCTGCACCCTTTCGAATATCTTCAATAGGACTGTTTTCTAGAGCTTTTAGATTATTTAAAGCAAGAATATACTCTTGTTGACTGGCAACCAATTGTGGAGAATAAATACTTAATAAGTCCGTATTTTTTTTAACCCATTGTCCTGTTTTATCAACATGAAGTTTTTCAATCCAGCCTTCAGTTTTAGGGTGTAGATGTACCATGCGCTCTTCATCATAAGCAACTCTGCCTACAGCTCGTACCGTATGTGACAGCGTGGCATTAATGGCTTTGGTTGTGCGCACACCGATACTCTGCACCGTAGCACCATCAATTTTTACGGTTCCCTCCGGTTCATTGGTATCGTTTTCATCTTCTGCATAGACTGCAACATAATCCATACCCATGGAATCTTTAGCTGGCGTGGGGGATGTTACAGAGGGATTCATCGGACTGCGATAAAATAGTATCTTGCGTGTTTTAGGTTTGTCGCTTTCTGCATAAACAGGAACATAGTCCATGCCCATTGAGTCTTTTGCCGGAACGGGTGAGGTTACAGATGGATTCATTGGACTACGATAAAATAGGATTTTTTTCGTTTCTGCTCCAGCTGTCGCTTGTATGGTTTCTTGCTTTGAACCCGCTAACCAATAGCCACCGGCTAACCCAGCGACCAACATGATAGGTGCAATAATAAAGACAGACTTATTCATAAATTTCTTCCTTGCCGACTACGGCAGTCAATTGTGCTAATGCTTGATGGGCTTCAGTTAAAGCCTGCCAATATTGAGTTTCATAGTTATATAAAGTGATTTGACTGCGTACCAGATTTAAAAAATCAACCTTGTTGACCTGATAGCCCGCCAGCATGGATGCGACGGTTTGTCTAGCCTGTGGAATAATGCCACTTTTAAATAATACCGTTTGGTTTTTAGTTTGATGAAAGTCACTGTAGGCGGTTGATATTTCAGCTCTTACATTGTTCCATTGGTCTTGTAAGGCATAGCGTTGCTGCATCAGTTCACTGCTGCGCTGATCAACTGCCTTTTGCTGTTTAGTGGCGGCAAAAATAGGGATATTCATACTGAGTTTTAAGCTAAGAAAATCAGCACGCTCCCGTCCAGCCAATGTATCTTTACGGCCTCCGTAAAATGCACCGACTTTAAAATCAGGAAAAAAATCTTTTTTAGCCAGATCAAGTCGTGATTGGGCTGCATTGATGGATTTTCGTCTGGAAGCCAGTATGGCGCGATAGCTTTCGGCCTGTTCAAATAACAGGGATTCTGCTTGGAGTGTAGGCAAGTCTTCCTTAATTTGTTTGGGAATTTTAAATACCTGGTTAGCAGGTTGATCAAGCAAGGCATTCAGCTGTGCCTTGGCTTTGTCTATCGCACCTGTTAAGCGGATTTCAGTATCTAATAATTTAGAGAGTTCCAGTTGCGCCAATAACACATCCTGTTGCAAGCCTTCACCCACTTCATATTTTGTTTGGGCAATTTTTACAAATTGACGTAACAGGTTTTGGTTGACGAGGATAATTTCTAAGGCTCTGTCCAGGTAAAAGTGTGCCCACCATGTTTTTTTTACATCGCGTAAAAGTCGAAAACGGGCTTCAGTCACATCATGCGTTGCCGCTTCTGCTTGATACGTGGCTGCCTGTGCACGCAAAGCGAGCTTGCCAAAAAAAGGGATTACCTGAGAAATACCACCCTGCATTTGGGTCATATTTTCCTGACGAGTATCGAAGGTATCGACTGGCAAATTTAAAGCGTTAAAGCTAATCACCGGATCAGGTAAGCTGCCTACTTGTGACGGTATAGCTGCCATGGCTTCGGAGCGTGCCTGAATTTGCGCCAGACTGGGGTTGTCTTGCACAGCAATATCTAGCGCTGATTGCAGTGTTAATAGTGTTGTCTGTTCTGCGTTAACAATGCAGGATAAAACCAGCAGCATGAAAAGTGCGGTGGTTTTGTAGGGTAAAATCATAAGATCCTCTTACACAAGGGAGAAAAAGACTGGCATAACCAGTATGTGTATTTAGAGGAATGAGTGGAATATTGAACTTTAATCAGACCTAGTTCATATTTACCGCTGGTAATTATGCAGTAATTATATTCTAGGAAGACTGATTATAGTTTTGAATGACCTTAAGACTAAAACGCTACTTTCAGGCAGTCAAAAGCATAAAGCAATAAGCACACAAATCCTCTGTTAGAGGATAGATATCGGGGGTCTTAATTCGGAAGATAAAACGATAGTATGAGGTGAAGCGTATTCAAAAAATGAATAGTAGTGCGAAGTCACTGTGCTAATAGTTTGCACAGAAGAGGTTATGCCATAACCGCCACATATATGAACAGCACAGCTACTGCTGTTATGACAGTCCATATCTGTTTTTTTATTCTGAGATTTTTTAAGATTTTTTTTATGATCAGAATGATTCATATCATTAACTGACTGAGCCATAGAAAAAGACTGACTTTCTGACAAATGACCAGACATATCCATCCCCGCACAATGGTCAAACGCCGATGCAATGGGCGTTATCAGCATCATCAGGATGAGTAGAATTGGCAAGCCTTGTTTTTTCATTTCTAAGTCATTAAAAATTTTCTTAATTTCAGAATAGGCTAATTGATAACCATTGTCAATTAAATATTTCTTATTTGTTGTGCTCGCGTATATTTTCCTTTCAGAAAGACAATTTGTTTGAACTTTTATTGATTCTTGCTATCATTTACAGCATGAAACAAGCGAGTATTTATTTTTTAGCATTTTTGACTTTTTGGATGTCCACCTGGATGGTGACGGATATTCATGACTGGTCGCTTGTGGATGCTGATCAGCCTCACCCTGTTTTTTCTGCGCAACAGTCTCATTCTGAATCTGATATTCAAACCGTCTCTCAAGACCATACTCCGCACTGCGGAGTTTGTAGTTATGATCATGGCGGACACATGGGGCAAACACTGGCTACATATTCCACCGTAGCAAAAAGCTTTCCTGCACAAAATACCCCCAAATCTTCCCTTCAATCCGAATTCTGGTATTCCAGAAGAATAGCTCCCAAAATACGCCCTCCTATTGCCTAATTTCTTGGCATTTCAGTTACTTTGATTCGTAGGATGTGCTGACGAAAGGAAGCGCATCAATGTGGAGCTGAAAAAAGAAAATGTATTACTGATGCGTTTGGCAATTGCTTCTGCGTTGCTCTACTACGTACAATCCAGTTGCTACCTCTTTTATCTGCACCTCAGCACACTATTAATGTGCTTTCTGCTAATCCACTGCATTGATGCGTTTCCTTTCGTCAGCACATCCTACAGAGTCTGTTAGTAACTATTGAAATAATGCCTTTTATAAACCCGAGTCTTAATAATTAATTAGGGCATCAAGTGTCGTTTAAATTAGGAGGTTCAGTGAACCCACAAGAAAAAATCAATCCTTTTAAAAAATACCTATGGCCTTTAAGTGGCTTAGTGTGTTTTTTATTTCAATCAGCCGTATTGGCAGAAACAAAACCTTATGCTATTCCTTCGCCACCCAATATGCTGGAGCAACGCGTTGAGTTAGTTGAGCCTCAAGGTGCTTTGTCACTGACAGAAGCTTTATCCTTAGCATTGCTACATAATCCGACATTACAAGAGTTTGCCTGGGGAATTCGCATCAGCGATGTGAAAACCTTACGAGCAGGTTTATTGCCTAATCCTGAATTGGATGTTGAGGCAGAAAACTTTTTAGGTTCAGGGCAACAGCGTGATTTTGATCAAACTGAAACCACGGTAGCCATCAGCCAGCTGTTTGAATTAGGCGGAAAACGTGCTAAGCGTGAGGCATTAGCCATGACCGAACGTGATTTAGCGCTTTGGGACTACGAAACTAGGCGGTTAGATATTATTTATCAAGTAGCTACGCGTTATATGGCAGTCGTCGCTAATCAAGCTCGTCT
>Ga0256840_1000135_pt1 | contig 66438 bp, 57 predicted proteins | sample 355202metaG_FD_185969 | JGI IMG/M metagenome (GOLD analysis project Ga0256840, IMG submission 185969) | Hydrothermal vent microbial communities from Mid Atlantic Ridge, Atlantic Ocean - 355-202 | ecosystem: Environmental > Aquatic > Marine > Hydrothermal vents | place: Atlantic Ocean: Mid...
GCCTTGCAATCCGCTACTAAACGAGCTTAACCGGAAATTGAAAGCTTTGGTAAAAGATTTTTATTGAAAAACGAAAGTAAGCGAGACCACCTTGTACAGAATGTGCGAAAAATATTTGACACTACCTAGTGATAGGGGATATCGCGGGGAAAGCATGGTAAAAGATACATAGAATCTCATTCCAAAATCATCTGGCAAAAAAACTACTCCATTATCAATGGCAGAAGGCTCGGAAAAAATTTCGTAAAAGAGTAGGCATTGAGCCAATAATTAGCCATTTGAAATCAGATTGCAGGATGATATGTAATTATCTTAAAGGAATTACTTGCGATAGCATCAATTTGATGCTATCGCAACAGCTACATTTAACTTTGAAAAGTACAGCTAAGGTGTAATCAGGAGCAAGCAAACAGTCTATGTCTGAAGAAAAACGATTTGAACAACAGACACAACGGCAGTTGAGTGATCGAGACGGTGTGGCATGGCGCCGCTACGCTCGATTCACCATCGGTAAACCTTGTTTTGGAGCAATGCTGCTCTATGAACTGATTACAGGTGTCTTTTGTGGCTTTCCTGGAATGTTGGGGTACTGGTTTCGTCAAAAACTCTACCCCTTCCTTTTTACCTCATTTGGTACGAACGTGATAATTGGTCGTAACGTATCTCTTCGTGGCGCTACGAAAATCACCATTGGAAATAATGTTTCCATCGACGATAATGTAGTGATTGATGCACGTGGAGAAAAAGGATCCATCACTATTGCCAGTGGAACTCTTATCTCCAGAAATACTGTTTTGCGGGCCAGGAATGCTGAAATTATTATTGGAGAGGGAACTGATATTGGTACAAACTGTATTCTAGCCACTGACAGCAGGCTTATTGTGGGAAAAGATGTATTGATTGCTGCCTATTCTTATTTGTGCGCAGGCGGAAATCACACATATGATCGCACGGATATCCCTATTATTCAGCAGGGATTTGTTTCCAAAGGTGGTATTGTGGTTGGGGGTGACGTCTGGATCGGCTCTCATGCAATGATTATGGATGGTGTTAATATAGGGCAGGGGGCAATAATAGGAACTCATTCCCTTGTGAATTGTGACATTCCTGAAGGGTCCATTGCCTATGGCCAACCAGCAACAGTTCAGGGTAGCCGATTGGCAAAGGTGAAAAATAGTGATGTCTGATTGTTCAGCTGAACATCAGAAGGGGTTGGATTATTTGGCTCGCAGGGGGATGAGGCCACTCGCCACTCTCCCTGTTACAGGATATCTGGCATTTCTCTGTGTTGCATTTACAACAAGAGTGTTGTGTTCTCGCTGTGGAAGTTGTGCAGGTATTTGTCCTAGTCGTGCCATCACCATGGGCGAGAAATTCTATCCAGAATTAAATGCAGAACGTTGTGTTGCCTGTGGTCTGTGTGGTGATGTGTGTCCTGGAGGGGAGGTACACTATGGTGATCTTGGGGAGCAGGTATTCGGAGAAAGATTTGTCGATAGGGGCTTTGACGGCTGGGTTGAAAATACCTATGTTGGGTACAGTACTGAAGAAACAATAAAAAAAGGTGGGGCTGGTGGTGGAGTGGTTACGGGACTGCTATATCATTTGCTCAAAACAGGACAGGTTGATGGCTGCCTTGTTACCCGGATGAATCATGAAACACCATGGCTTGGCGAGCCCTTTATTGCCACCAGTTTTGAAGAGCTCTATGAGAGTCAGGGTTCCAGGTATTCAATTATTCCAGTGAATACTCTCTGGGCACAATTGCGTGATCGTCCCGGAAAATTTGCAGCAGCAATTTTACCCTGTCAGGTTCATGCTTTTAGAAAACTACAAAAATACGACTCGGAGCTAGCATCAAAGATCACAACCGTTATTGGACTGTTTTGTGGTGGCTCTTTGGAACCGGATCTTAGTTCTGAAATGCTACTGGTACGTGGTATTAAACGATCAGAAATAACGAATTTCAAGTTCCGTGGTGGTGACTGGCCTGGGCAGATGCAGGCCGTGCTCAGGGATGGTCGTGTCAAGCCGCTTCACTATTCAAATTATAAGGATGGTGCCTATAATTATTTCACTTCACTCTACATGCCTGAACGCTGTCAGACCTGCCTTGATGGTGCTAGTGAATTTGCTGATATTTCGGTCAGTGATGCGTGGACACGTGATGAAAGCGGAGAGTACAAATTCAAAGAACATTCTCGGATTCTGGTGAGGACTCAGGCTGGGGTAAATCTTATTCAAAGTGCTACGGCAGCAGGGGATCTGGTGATCCACGATGTGACGACTGACCCCAGCTACAAGACTCACAAAATGCAGACTCGCCGGAAAGGGTTGCTGGTGCCTATACGTGTGGATCGTTGGCGGCGTGCGGGGAGAAGTGTACCGGTTTATGACAGGGAGCTGCCTGATGATGTGACCACCAAGGAGCGGGTCACTGAATGGCTATCCTCTTCCATGTTGCGTGCAGGTAAATTCAAACCTTTCCGTATCGTTATTATGGGATTCCTGACATCTGTGCTGGCTGTTCCGTTAATCAAAATTCGTCTTTACCTGAAGAAACGCAAGTATCAGAGACGAAGTGCTACTAAGGTTGGAGAAAAATAAAATTTAGTTCTGAGGTTCAGTAGTTTTATAGAAAGTAGGTTCATTGTTCTATGGTTCGTCACTGGTGTCTAGTTGTTGTTAGTCGAAATCAATGAGCATTTTCTGTCGGTTTTTGAGTTTTTAAAAGTCAAATCGATCAATAAAGAACACTGTACTCAAAATTAGCTCTTCAGGCTGTATCTATCTTCTTAGCCGGACAGTATTGAATGAAATATCGATCAGATATAGATGGCATGCGAGGCCTCGCTGTTGTCAGTGTCATCCTGTTTCATATTAACAAGAATATCGTTCCGGGTGGGTTTTCCGGTGTTGATATCTTTTTTGTCATTTCAGGTTTCCTTATTACCCGGATTATTGTGGACGGGATTCGTGATGGAAATTTTTCCATGGCACGCTTTTATGCACGTAGGGTGCGCCGTATCTTCCCTGCACTTTTCACAACCCTGTTGTCATGTACGGTAATGGCTGTACTTGCCTTTGATCCACTGGCCTATACAAAGTTTTTTGAAGAACTTCCTTATGCCGTATTTCAGGCTGCAAATTTTCTTTTTGTACAGCAGGTCGGTTATTTTGAGGCGGCAAATGAGACCTCACCTCTCCTTCATACCTGGTCACTTGGGGTGGAAGAACAGTTTTATCTGATATGGCCGTTATTATTGATTCTGGTTTTTCGTTTCTGGAAAGATAAGGCCAGCTATATCCTCACAGGCCTCATCGTAGTATCACTTTTTTATAGTCAGTTTCTCTGCCTCAACGCTCCGAAAGCTGGCTTTTATATGCTGTATTCAAGGGCATGGGAGCTTGCTTTTGGAGGACTCCTGGTCGTTGCTGATTTCCCGATACTTTCATCCAGATTTATCAATAATCTGGTGGCCGCAACTGGTTTTTTGGGGGTCATGATAGGGTTTGTGCTTCTTGATAGTAAAACGCAATTTCCAGGGATACACGCACTCTTGCCGGTTCTCGGTACAGTTCTGATGCTTTACAGCGGTCAATCAAGAGAGAGTCTTCTGTGTCGAACCTTGGCATGGAAACCCTTTGTGGCCATTGGGATAATATCATATTCTCTCTATCTGTGGCACTGGCCTGTAATCGTTTTTGTAAAGAATCTGACTGGTGCTGAGTTGAATGTAGTCAGTGGATGCATTGTCTTTTTTATAAGTCTACTTATGGCGAGTTTTTCATATAATGTGGTTGAGAGGCCTCTCAGGTATGGACCGTTGCCCCGGTGGCCGTACCATTTTCGAAGAACTGTTAATCCAAGCAGTAGGCCGGGATTTAATTTTTGTGTAAAACTTTCTCTTTTTGTAGGAGCACCTGTGCTACTGACGTATTTATTTGTCGGCACTATCTTCAAGGAAAAAAATCTGGCTGTTACAGATTTGAAAATGGATGTGGAGCTACTGGATAGTGTTAAAGGTTCCGCACAGGAGCGCATTACTATTTATTGGCAGGAAAAAATTGGGACTTACAGGGAACAAAATTCTTTTTCTCTAACATATGATAATGCTCATAAAGTTGCTGAAAACAAATATCATTTTGAGTTCAGACTTCCGGATCTCGATAAACTAAAAGGTGTCAGGGTCGACCCTTTGACTGATCGTGGGACCATCACAATTACAGATATTATGGTGGCCGGTGGCTTTTTCAAAGTCGAACAGAATGTTGACCTCAGGAGCCTGTTTGACAACGTTGGCGTTGTCTCCCCTGATATACAAAGAATAGCATATGAGAATAATGGCCTGCTGGTTAGCAGTAGTGGAAATGATCCCTATTTTACGATCTTCCAATCTCCACTTGGTAACAGGTTTGATTTTCCAATTATTTTTGGATTGTTTTTCCTTTTGCTGACATTTTTTTATCTGTATTCGATATTTCTTGAAAATAATCAAAAAAACAGGGCTGTATTGGTTTTGGGGGGAGTGACTATCCTATTGACATTGCTCTCAACCTTGCGACTGCAGTATTCTAATTATTCTCAGTGGCGATTTAATGACGAAAAAAACACAGAGTTTCTCCACTCTGCAACAGCCATGACTGAGATGGCACAGTTTTCAGAATCTGTACACAACAATGTGGTTTTACTAGGGGATTCCCATGCCGGTTATTATGCATTTCCGGTTCAAAGGTGGAGTGAAAATAATAGCTACAGCTTTGGAGTGTTTGCTCAACCTGCCTGTCCACCCCTTTTGTATAAAGGAATAGGAGGGGAGGGCGATCAGAGTACTTTGAGTGACATGTATACGTCATGCACTAGACTTAATAACCAGTATATTAACGAAATCATTGGAGATCCAGAAGTAAAAATTGTTTTTATCTCCATACGACAAGAGTTTTATTTTTCGAACCCGGTAATGTTTTTAAATAAAAAAGGAATGAAGTTAGTTAACAGCTCCGAAACTGCCGAGGGTCTCTTAAAAAAATCGTTTGCAGCTACCATTCGTAGTTTGGTTGATGGTGGAAAAAAAGTGGTGATTTTAGGCCAGGCGCCAGTATTGAAGGAATCTCCCCAAAAATGTCTGAGTCGTAATGTGACATTGCTTTCTCTACCATACCGGGAAACGAAAACCTGTGATCTGGATAAAGATTTCAGTAACGGGAGACTCTTGGTGGGGAAGGAATTTTTTCAGCAGCTTGCGAAGGAGAATGATTCCGTGCATTACTTCTATTTGAGCCCGAATATTCAGAGTATATTTGGTAAGGATGAAACTATCCTTTATTATGATGATAATCATCTTAGTCATAAAGGATCATTGTATATCACCCCTCTTCTTGAGAGGGATCTCCAGGAGTTCAGTAAGTCCATATGAAGGGGATTGTGAAACCTTATTTGTTACGAACTCCTGATAAAAGACTTTTTTGGACTGAACGCACTCAAGCCTGTTTCAGGTAAAGAATTGTCCAGCTTATGTCGATAATTAGTGCAAAGGATGTTCTGTTTTATTACGGAACCATGATTATTAAGAGGGTTACAGAGAGGAGGTATCATGAGTATTACCCCACTAGTAGGCTCAACAGCTTCAGGGATTCAACTCCCCAGTCCCGGTGAGACCTTTCTTGAGAAAGTTAAAGTGACTGAGGAGGTTGCAAGTGTAACAGAGTCATCAACAGAGAAAAGTGACCAGGAAGCTCAAATATCTTTTTCAAGTCTCCTCAGCGATTTTCTTCCTCCAGAAACGGGCCAGGAGATAAACGAAGAACAGTTGTTTGCAACGATCATTGCCGAGCGTCTTGATGGCATGAAGGGCAGTGATGCCTTGGGAAGCTATCAGGATTCTTTTGAAAAGTATATGTCTGAAATGACGTATTCCAATGGCTATGTGCCTGTGGAGGATGCAGCAAGGGCTGCTCTTGGCGATCTTGTAGACCGGGGGGTTTTGTCAAAGGATGAGGCTGAATCAATCCATGCCCAGTCGTTTCAGGCTGCCCAACTTGATGATAACCTAAGTGCTTTGTACGATTCATTGGGCTCTACCATTGCTGTGTCTATGGTGGAAATGGCCTTGGAGTCTTCTAGCCGGATGCTTGTAGCTTTTGATTCCGGGGAAAAAGATGCTGGGAAAATGTCGCTTAGTTACCAGCAGGCTTCAGGCATTGGTTTTGTTTCATCATCGTCAAGTGAATCAGGGCAGGTGACGAATACCACCATTGGTGGGGGCTTTCTCTTCAAGCCTGTATCTGAGGGCGATGGGAACCTTGTGGTACTCTTGCCTTCCTCCATGTCTGGGAGTGTCTCTAAAGTGTCAATACTTGGCAGCAATGGTCAAATCCTGGATCAGGGGCGCGGATTAGATGATTATGATGATGGCAGGCCCCTTTTTCGTTTCTCTTCGCCGGGTACATCCTATCCTGATAATATCACTGTTGAAGCTCTTATGACAAACGGTGAAAGCTATTCTTATGCTATTCCATACCCAGGGCAGCGCTATGAGTAAAAAATGTTGATTTAAAACTCTTCGGGCTGGCAATCTTCCCCAAAGTGAGCCAGCCCGATGTCCCTGCCATAGTGTTTGCTTTGGAATTCTTTCTTTCTCTCCTGCCAGATAAGTTTTTTCACTATAATTAGGAAGAAATCAGCTTCACCTGGTTTTGTTTTTCTTCAATTGTGTATATAGTAGGATACTGGATTTATAACTGGTGCGTGTGCCTAGTCATTTGATTATTGACAAAACAGGAGAGTGGTTTTGGATCTTTCGATAGTTATCCCCATATATAATGAAGAGAAGAACATTCCTCTTCTTTACAAGGAAATACAAGAGGTGTTAGGTAATGCCAGCTACAGTTATGAACTGATATGTGTTGACGATGGTTCCAGTGACAGTTCGGTTGCTGTGCTCGAAGAGTTAAGTTTAAAAGATGACAAGGTAGTGGTTATTGCACTCAGACGTAATTTCGGGCAGACGGCAGCGATGTCAGCAGGTTTTGATCATGCCTGTGGTGATATTATTATTACCATGGATGGTGATCTCCAGAATGACCCCCACGATATTCCGGATATGGTTGCCAAACTAAATGATGGCTATGATGTGGTTACAGGCTGGCGTTTTGATCGTAAAGACCCCTTTATTTCCCGAAAACTACCCTCCATGATGGCTAATAAACTGATCTCCTGGATCACTGGTGTAGGACTGCATGATTATGGCTGTACCCTCAAGGCTTTTCGTAAAGAGGTGACTGAAAATATACGACTTTATGGTGAGATGCATCGTTTTATTCCGGCCATTGCCTCCGGGATGGGTATTTCGTTCACTGAAGTAAAAGTGAATCACCGCCCACGTCGCTTTGGAACATCCAAATATGGGATATCCCGTACCATCCGGGTGGTGCTGGATCTGTTGACAGTAAAGTTTATCCTGAGTTATGCCACTCGTCCGCTGCATGTCTTCGGTACTGTGGGTGTAATATCAGGTGGCCTTGGTGTTCTCATGGCACTTATTATGACTCTGCAGCGCTTTTTCGCGGGGGTTGGACTTTCCGACAGACCACTTCTGCTGCTTGCGGTACTATTGATGTTTATGGGAATACAGTTTGTCACCATGGGCCTTCTTGCCGAACTGGTGGTACGAACCTACCATGAGTCTCAGCACAAGCCGATATACTATGTACGACGTATCATTGGTCGAAACATTACGGAAGATGAGTGATGTCGGCAAGGATTTCTGTGTCCTCTGTAGCTGTATTTAAGGAAGCGAAAGCGATTTGATCTCCATACAGCTGGATATTGTCATTCCCAATTTTAACGGGAAGGCCTTCCTCAAAGACTGTCTTGCCTCTTTGCAGCACCAGAGCTTTCAGGATTTCCGGGTCATTGTTGTTGATAACGGCTCAACAGATGGTTCACTGGAACTGCTGCGTCGCGACTACCCGGAAGTTGAGCTCATTGCCTGGGATGAAAACCGGGGGTTCAGTGTGGCGGTCAATGCTGGAATTGCGCATAGCTCAGCCCCTCTTGTTTTTCTGCTCAATAATGATACAGAATTGGATGCGCAGTGTCTGGCAGAGCTTGTACGAACGGCTGCAGAAAAGCCGGAGTTCGATTTCTTTGCAGCCAAGATGCTCAACTATCATGATCATTCCTGCCTTGATGGTGCCGGAGAGGCATTTTTGCGTGGTGGTGTCGGCTATAGACTGGGCACCATGGAACAAGATGCTGTCTGTTATTCAACCCCGAGGCAGGTGTTCGGGGCGTGCGCCGGGGCAGCTCTGTATAGACAAGAATTTTTTGTGGAACTCGGCTGTTTTGACGAAGATTTTTTTGCCTATCTTGAGGATGTTGACTTAAATCTTCGGGCCAACAGTCGCGGCAGAAAATGCTGGTATGTTCCTGAGGCCCGGGTGTACCATATTGGCAGCGCAACCACAGGATCAAAGATCAACCCCTTTACGGTACGCTTGTCCACTAGAAATAATTTCTGTATACTGATTAAGAACTACCCATTTGTCCTTCTTTTTCGCTTTGCCCCGGCGATCTGTGTGTACCAGTTTTTCTGGCTCTGTTTTGTGCTCAAGAAAAGGCAGTTCGGAGCGTATTGGGGTGGAATTGTACAATTTATAAAAATCATGCCACTGATGCTTGCAAAGCGAAAAGAGACTCTTGGTCTTGCAACCGTTGATACTCGCGAGCTTGGTGTTATTATGCAGAAAGCTGAGGATGAGGTGCTTCAGTCCATCATGCGAAGGAGAGATGCTGCAAAGAGGAGTAACCGCCTTTTTTCTCTCTACAGACGTTTATTCCTTTAAACTGACCTGTCATATGTTGCCAAAAGTGGCTGCCATAGTTGTTTCTCATGATTCCGGATCTACACTTGAACACTGTTTGCAGTGTCTTGAAACTCAGGAGCATGCGCTCGTAAATATCATTGTAGTAGACAGCGGATCCTCGGACAGGGCCTATCTGAGGTCGGTTGAGAGACGGGAGCAGGCTCAGTTGTTGTGTACGGAAAACATCGGCTTTTCAAGGGCGAATAATCTTGGCTTTGGTGCGCTTGCAGGAGATATTGATTTTGTGATGTTTGTAAATCCAGATCTTTTTCTGCCTTCGTATTTTGTGCAGCAGGCACTTTCCTTCTGTGAAAAAGATTCTGAAATTGGGGTTCTTGGCCCGAAATTATTGGCCTATGACCTTGAAGTCGGTAGGCCAGATGGCCGAATAGACTCAACGGGTATTGACAGGAAATGGTATGGTCGCTGGTATGATCGTGGGCAGGGAGAGGTTGATAACAAGCAGTATGATATCGCTGAAGAGAGGTCAGCCCTGTGTGGTGCCCTGTTGTTTTGCAGGATTGCTGCGTTGAGAACCCTTGGCGGGCCGGTTTTTGATCCGGACTTTTTCCTTTACAAGGAAGATATTGAGTTCTGTCTTCGACTTGGAAAACAGGGCTGGAAGATTATGTATCATCCGGATCTTGTAGCGTATCACTGCAGGGGCTGGCAGGGTGAACGCGCCGCAATGTCTTTTGAGCTTCGCAAAACTGCAGCAGCCAGTGAGGTTCTTCTGTATAAAAAACATCCCTCCCCATATATGCTCTGGGCATATTTCAAATATCTTCTGGTTGTTCTTTTTCGTGTTTGAGTGAAGCTGATGAACAATGTGAGCCAGCTACAGATATCTGTTATTATACCAACTTTGGATGGGGGAGACGTTTTTGCCGATCTGTTGCAACAGCTTTCTCTGCAGACCGTTACTGCAGATGAGATCCTGGTTGTTGATTCCGCGTCCAATGATCTCACCTGCGAGGTGGCCAAAGAGTATGGTGCCAAGGTGATCGATGTAGCCAGGGCTGATTTTGATCATGGTGCCACCCGGAGTATGGCTGCAAAAGAGGCAAGAGGGGAGCTGCTGCTGTTTTTTACCCAGGATGCTGTGCCGGCAGGCAATGATCTTATCGAAAAACTGATAGCACCACTTTTGCAGGATGATACCGTGGCTATCAGTTACGGAAGGCAGTTGCCCCAGCGCGGTGCATCTTTGTCTGCTGCTGCTCTCAGGAGGTTTAACTATCCGGAACAATCAGTTGTACGCCAGTTTGCTGACAGAGAAAAACTCGGTCTGAAGACTGCCTTTGTTTCAAACTCCTGCGCTGCATACAGCAAAGCCGCTCTGGAAGAGGTTGCATTTTTTCCTGAGAAACTCATATTTGGTGAAGATACCTGCACCGCAGGGAGGTTACTCCAGAATGGGTATAAGGTTGCCTACGTAGCAGAAGCGGAAGTGTATCACTCTCATAATTATAGTCTCAGTGAAGAATTCAGGCGATCTTTTGACATCGGAGTGCTCCACGCTATTGAAAACTGGCTGCCTGATACCTTTGGCCGGGCTGAAGGGGAGGGTCTTAGATACATCAAGTATGAGATAGGTGTCATCTTGCAACAGAAAAAAATTCATCTACTTCCCCTCTTTTTTTGTAGAAATTTCACAAAATTCATTGGCTATAAGCTTGGGAGCAAGTATGATACTCTGCCTCGATGGCTGCTGCCACGCCTCAGTATGAATTCAGGATGGTGGTAGTGCTAAGTGCTGTGCAGACCCCGAAGGAAGGCGAGTGATCGCTTCGAATATATCTGATCACGAATTATATAGTTCTATTTCCAGATGTTACCAAAAAAATAATTACGAAGCCATCCCGGATTCAGGCTAATTTAAAACAGCTCCAAGTTGTATTACCCATTATGAATATGCTTTCCACCAATCTCAGAGAACAGAGCTCTATCATGGCCAGGCTGCTGCACGTCATAGACTGCATAGTTGTCATCGGTTACATGTATCTTCTGCTCCTCTGGTACAGGGTTCCATGGACCCCTTACTATACCAGATTTGCCATTATTACCACCGTCCTCTGTATGATAACATTTCAGTCCTTTCAGCTCTACCGATCTTGGCGCGGTTGGAAGTTTTTTCAGGAGTTTATCGTTATTATACGTGCCTGGGGTACTGTTGTTGGCATGCTGCTTTTCTATTTCTTTATCTTTAAGATTTCCCATGCCTATTCGCGGGTGGTTTTTTTGATATGGTCAATTTCCACACCCGTGCTGCTTTTTGCTATACATGTCGTGGCCAGGAAAATACTCCGTCACTTCAGATCACAGGGAAAAAACGTGCGTTATGCTGTTGTGGCCGGAGCTGGAGAGCTGGGTGTTTCCCTGGCTAAAGAGCTTGAGACTATCCACTGGGCAGGAATTGACGTAATAGGTTTCTTTGATGATAAGGTCGAGGAAAGTGATCAGTTGAAGGAAATGGGTAAGACCATACTTGGTGATATAAAAAATCTCCCCGGATATCTGGAAAGTAATGATATAGATTATGTGTATATTGCTCTTCCCATGCGGGCTGAGAAAAAGATTTTTAAAATCCTCCGGGAATGTCGGTCCCTTGGTTCCCGTATATATCTTGTCCCGGATCTTTATGTGTATGGTCTCCATCACGCGGAAATGCAGTCGCTTGGGAGTCTTCTGGTTCTTAATTTCAATCCTAACACCGAGTGGAAGCGGAGCTTTGATGTGATTTTCTCCACAGTGGTACTGACCTGTATATTCCCCCTTATGCTGCTTATCGGCTTGATGGTGAAACTACAGGATGGTGGCCCGATTTTTTATAAACACCGCAGGATTACCTCTGCCGGTAAGGAGTTTGAGTGTTTGAAGTTCAGGTCAATGGTGGTGGATGCTGAGCAGCGACTGAAAAAAATACTTGGGGCAGACCCGGCTCTTCGCGAAGAGTGGGAGAAAAGCTTTAAATTGAAAAATGACCCCCGGGTCACAAGACTCGGAAAGTTTTTGCGGAAAACCAGTCTTGATGAGTTACCACAGTTTATCAACGTTTTGAAAGGTGAGATGAGTGTGGTTGGCGCCAGGCCCATTGTGGGCAAGGAGCTCACCGATTTTTATAAAGAGAGTGCCGGACGCTACTGTTCCATGAAACCCGGGATCACAGGTCCATGGCAGGTGGAGCGCCGTTCGGACAGCACCAGTTACGACGAACGGGTGGGGATGGACGACTGGTATATTCTGAATTATTCTCTGTGGACAGATATCAAAATCATTTTCAAGACCATCAAACGTATTTTTGATGGTCGTGGCGCTGTCTGATTTTACAGGTTGATCCCTTTGAGTAACATGGCCGGGGCATCGTCTGCCGCATTGTCAAGGCTGCCAATGGGGATCTCCTGACGTTCTGCCCTACGGATACTGTCTGAATTCGGAAAGAAGGCGATTGGGGCTTCTCCCAGCCCACCTTCCAGAAATGATTTGTCATCGTCATTTTTTATGAGATTACCCACAAAACTGATGCGCGGAATCTTGACGTCTTCGGCCAGTTTTTTTACTTTTAGCGCCGTGCGGATTGAAGATTTTGAAGGGATAACAACAATAAGCAATTGATCGATCCCAGCGATTGTTCCCCGGCCAAGGTGTTCCACACCGGCCTCCATGTCGAGTAGTACTACCTGGTCTTTGGAGAGCAGTAGCTTCGTGAGCATTCGGCGCAAAACATTGCTTTCCGGGCAGGCACATCCCTTGTCTCCGGTCTGGATGGCGCCGAGCACCATGAGTTTCATGCCGTTATGCTCCAGCATAAAATCAACGAGTAAATCGTTTACCTCGGGATTCATATTGTACATCGGAGAGCCTTCGGTCTTCCCGGAACGTTCGACCAGAAGTGTTGTCATTTCTGCTATGGGACGGATTGCTTCCGGCTTTTCAACTCCAAGGGTTTCAGCCATGTGAGGACTTGGGTCAGCATCAATGACCAGTACATCCTTTCCTGACTTCTTGAATTCCTCGGCCAACAGAGCCATGATGGTGGTCTTACCAACGCCACCTTTTCCACTGATTGCTATTTTCATATGTGATGTACCTTTGTTGCTCGTAAGATTGTTTGTAATGGACATACCCAAGAAAGTATTTAACGTATTTATATTCTAGCGTAAACCAGAATTCGTGGAGACTGTGGTGGTATCACTGTCCAATATATTGATATACTGTCCTAATTATTTTTGAAGCTCAGCTATGCAGGTCCGGAGCTGCCCGGAACTCGGATTTTCATTTTACGCCTCCGGTTTTTCTTGCATGCTGGTTTAGAATGGTTATATCATAGCATGACATAAAACGTATTAGGAATATGATAAAAACCTGAATCAGCGAAAGCCCCGAAGGAAGGCTTGTGATTTTTTCAAATGTCTCTGGTCGTGAAGTTAAATTTGTGTTTCAGGCTATTATTGAAAAAAATAATTACGAAGCTGTCACGGATTCAGGATAAAATTAAAGAGGAGTTTAATTATGGAACATGTTAGTAATCAGGTAACTCTGAGTCAGGCAAAGCAGGAGGCGTCCACGATCTTTCTTGCAAAGGTTTTTAACTGGATGTCTGTGGGGCTCGGCATCACAGGGGTTGTCGCTTGGTTTATGGCGTCAAGCGGCCTTGCGGTACAACTTGTGGGTAGTCCATTTTTCATGATTATTCTCTTTGCAGAACTTGGTCTTGTTTTTTACCTGTCAGCACGAATCAATAAGATTCAGGCAGGTACCGCAACGGGGATTTTCATTGGCTATGCGGGATTGAACGGTCTCACTTTGTCCATGATTTTTCTGGCCTATACCAACTCGTCCATTGCAGCGACTTTTTTCATCACCGCCGGGATGTTTGGTGCCATGGCTGTTTATGGTCTGGTGACAAAGCGTGATCTGTCCGGGATGGGTTCTTTCCTCTTTATGGGCTTGATTGGTATTATTATCGCTTCAGTAGTTAATATCTTTTTGAAGAGTTCATCTCTGTACTGGGCTATCTCTCTCATTGGTGTTTTTGTCTTTGTAGGTCTTACCGCCTATGATGTTCAGAAGATTAAAAACATTGGCGAGCAGGGGATCATGGACCAGGGTGAAGAGTCCATAAAGAAGGGTGCAATCATGGGCGCTCTTGCTCTCTATCTTGACTTCATCAACCTTTTTCTTATGCTGCTGCGCTTCTTTGGAAGTAGCAGGAATTAAGTAGTCATGATCACTATCTTTCGAAAAAGCATGTTTTGCCCATGGGCGGGACATGTTTTTTTTTGGTTTTTTTTATATGAAAGAACAGGTTTATGTAATGATGGCGTTGTAAAAACGCTTCACCTGCTTCGTTATGCGCCCTTGAGGAAGTGCTCTTGGGGTGCATCTGAAATTTAATTTCTTAGTAGCTTGCCATGTAATGAATGACTAAACCAGAGGGAAGCGAAGGCCGCTATAAAAAGAATTATGTAGCGATAAAAGTGAAAAGACAATAAGGAGAAAAGGGGTGGTGATGAGGATCCATTCAGGGTAATCATGGAAAAATATTGGTATTTTGTGAGTTAGGAATATATGAATAGTTTATTTTCCGGAAAAAAAATTGTAATTGGAATAACCGGCTCCATAGCTGCCTTTAAGGTCGCAGGATGGGTGAGCAGTCTCGCCAAAGAGGGCGCTGACGTTTCTGTTGTAATGACCACCTCCGCATGTCGTTTTGTTGCACCACTGACCTATGGCGCACTTTCCGGGAATCCGGTGTTGACTGATATGTTTGCTGCGGAAGAGTCACATGCCATATCTCATATTCAGTTAGGTGAGGAGGCCGATCTATTAGTAATTGCTCCGGCAACTGCCAATACCATTGCAAAACTTGCCCATGGTATGGCTGACGATTTGTTGTCTACCTCGGTTCTCGCTGCAGACTGCCCCATCCTAGTCGCTCCGGCAATGAACTCCCGGATGCTTGCCAAAGCAACGACACAGCGTAATATTACCACTTTGAAAGAATTGGGTTTTATGATCATAGAGCCTGAAAGTGGTCAGATGGCTTGCAAAACCGATGGGCCCGGACGCTTGCCGGAATGGGAGCGCGTCCGAGGAGAGCTTCTTGCTGCAATCACACCGCAGGATCTGGCAGGGGAGAGATTTGTAGTCACAGCAGGTCCCACTAGGGAAGCCCTTGATCCGGCACGTTTTCTCAGTAACAGGTCGTCAGGGAAGATGGGCTATGCAATTGCCTGCGCTGCAAGAAGACGGGGGGCAGAGGTTCTGTTGATCAGTGGCCCCACAGCATTATCTGCACCGTTTGGAGTCTTGAGGAATGAGGTTCAGACGGCAGAGGAGATGTATAAAGCTGTGATCCATGCTTCTTACGAAGCCACTGTGATTATAAAATCTGCAGCTGTGAGTGATTTTCGTCCGGAGATGGTGGCAGTTGATAAAGTAAAAAAAGATGATGCATCGTTTATTCTTCAGCTCAGGCAAACTCCTGATATTCTGCAACAGCTTGGTGCTGAAAAGGAGAAGTATGGATACCTTCTGGTGGGGTTTGCGGCAGAGAGTTGCGGGCATCTGCAGGCAGGAGAGAAGAAATTGGTCCAAAAGAACCTTGATCTTATAGCTATCAATGATATTAGCAGCAAAGAGACCGGCTTTGAAGCAGACACCAATCAGATTACCCTTTTAGATAGCCATGGTTTCACAGAGCTTCCGCTTACCAGTAAGGAAGATACTGCCGATTTGATTCTAGACCGGGTTTGCAAACTGCTGTCAGCGAGGTAAACCTGCACCTGTCCTGAAATGGCCTTCTTCCCCTGACTCTTCGTTACTTTGAAGAATTTTATCCTTGGAGTATCAGCCCTATACTTGCGATAAATTCTCTTCGGTACCTCGATTCAGAAGAAAAAATCTCATTTATGGACGGAACTAAACTACCCATTTCTCTGTCAAATCCCAAAAATTTACAGCTATAGAAAAAAGTATAAAAATGTCTCCCGGAGAACGTTCCCTTCTGCAGGTGACCTGTTTTGGTCATTTTGTCAGCCATTTTAATATGCTGGTATTTCCGGCGGTCCTTCTACCCCTCACCACTCGTATGGGAATGGGGCTTGTTGAAACGCTGGCGCTTTCATTCTGGATGTACCTGCTATTTGGGGTAACAGCCCTGCCATGGGGTATGCTTGCAGATCGTTTTGGCTCCCGTCCTCTGCTTATTCTCTTTCATTCCGGGGCTGGTTGCTGTGGGATTCTTGCCGCTTTTAATGTATCTGACCCTGCGGTGTTTGCCTTTTGTCTTACAGGGATTGGATTCTTTTCAGGTATTTACCATCCAGTGGGATTAGGTTGGATAGCAAAAAAGATTGAAAACACCAGCAGGGGGATGGCCCTGAACGGGATGTATGGAAATCTGGGGCTTGCGGCAGCTCCGCTGCTTGCCGGTTCTGTGAACTTTCTCTGGGGCGTTGAGGCTGTTTATATGGTTCTTGGTGGTGTGAACCTTACCGGTTTGCTCCTCTTGTATCTTGTGCGTAACGGCCATGCACAAAAACAAAAAATCTCTCAGGCAGGAGGGCAGGTCAGGGACAGCCTTAAACCATTTATGGTCCTTTTGCTGGCCATGATGCTCGGGGGGGTGGTGTACCGGGCCACCACGGTAACTCTGCCAGCATATTTTGAACTGCAGAATCGGGATTTGTATCAGATGTTTCTGGGGTTTTCAGGACAGCTGGGTTCTGCCAATCTTTTTGCCACCCTTATAACATCAATAATATATCTCATTGGTATGGCTGGACAATATTATGGAGGAAGGGTAGGCCAGAAATTTGATCTTGGCAGGGGGTATCTTCTTTTTCATCTGGTTACTATTCCGGCGGCACTTGCTATGGCCTGGACCAGTAATACACCACTAATCATCTTTGCCATGATCCACTCTTTTTTTTTACTTGGGATGCAACCACTGGAGAATACTCTGGTGGCCAGGCTTAGCCCTCCGAAACTGCACTCATCAGCCTTTGGGTTGAAATTTGTCCTCACCTTCGGAGTGGGGGCTCTCAGCGTAAGTATGGTGGGTGGTATAAAAGAGATCTTTGGCTTGAACGCAGTGTATATAGCCTTGGCGTTGGTCTCTGTCTGCCTCGTTTTTGTAATTATGCTGCTTAATCATTACCGTCGTCAGCAGACGTTGTTGTAGCAGGTATACGGAAAGCTGGATGGTGCCAGCGGATCGCGATTTATTTCTTTTTGCGCTTTGTCCAGGAGTCACGCAAACCAACTGTACGGTTAAAGACCAGAGCACCCGGTTTTGAGTCTATGGAATCCACACAGAAATAGCCCAGTCTCTCGAATTGAACGCAGGTTCCCGGGGATGCGTCTGCCAGAGATGGTTCCACCAAACAGTTGTTGAGGGTGGTGAGTGAATCGGGGTTCAGGTACTCTTTGAAATCTGTTTCCTTATCCGCATCCGGATTTTCAACATCAAAAAGACGATCATAGAGTCGCACTTCGCAGCTGACAGCATGGGCAGTTGAGACCCAGTGGATAGTTCCTTTGACCTTGCGCCCGTCCGGAGCATTGCCTCCATAAGTTTCCGGATCGTATGTGCAGTGCAGTTCAGTGATTTCTCCGGTTGTTTCGTCTTTGATTACAGCATTGCAGGTGATGAAGTAGGCATATCTGAGCCGTACCTCGCGACCGACATCCAGGCGGAAGAATTTCCGTGGTGCATTTTCCAGAAAATCACTGCGTTCAATATAAATCTCTCTGGAGAAGGGAACCTTCCTCGACCCCATATACGGGTTTTGAGGATGATTTTTTGCTTCTACATCTTCTACCTTGTCTGCAGGATAGTTGGTAATAACAACTTTCAGTGGATCAAGTACCCCCATCACTCTCGGTGCCTTGGTATTGAGGTCATTTCTCACGGAATTTTCAAGCACCCCCATGTCAATCCAGCTGTCACGCTTACCAACACCGATTTCTGCACAGAAACTGCGTATGGAGTTTGGGGTATAGCCACGTCGTCTGAGGCCAGATACAGTGAGCATGCGCGGGTCGTCCCAACCGGTTACATGGTTCTCGTTTACCAGTTGCATCAGTTTGCGTTTTGACATCACCGTATAGCTGAGGTTGAGCCTGGCAAATTCAATCTGCTGTGGGTGAGCAGGTGTCTCGAGAGTGTCAAGCACCCAGTCATACAGGGGCCTGTGATCCTCAAACTCAAGGGTGCAGAGTGAGTGGGTGATTTCTTCGGTGGCATCAGAGAGACAGTGGGTGTAGTCGTACATCGGGTAGATACACCACTGGTCACCGGTACGGTGATGGTGGACATTCATAATTCTGTATAGAATGGGATCGCGCATATTCAAGTTTGGTGAGGTCATGTCAATCTTGGCACGCAGGACATGGCTTCCTGCAGTGTGAACACCATCTTTCATCTCCTGAAAAATTTTAAGATTCTCTTCGACAGAACGGTTGCGGTAAGGACTTTCTTTGCCTGGTTCTGTGAGTGTTCCACGGTATTGCCGCATTTCATCAGCATTGAGGCAGCACACGTAGGCCTTCTCTTTTTTGATAAGCTCCACCGCGTATTCATAGAGTTTGTCGAAGTAGTCAGAGGCATAGAAGAGATTGTCGCCCCAGTCAAAACCCAGCCATTTCACATCCTTTTTAATGGATTCAACATAGGCTGATTCTTCTTTGCTGGGGTTGGTGTCGTCAAAACGGAGGTGACAACTGCCACCAAACTCGCTGGCTATGCCAAAATTTAAACAGATGGACTTAGCGTGGCCAATGTGAAGAAAACCGTTTGGTTCAGGAGGGAACCGGGTGACAGGAGCTGTATGCTTCCCGCTGGCCAGATCCTCAGTGACAATCTGCCGAATAAAATCAAGGGGCTTTATCTTCTTCTCGTTGCTGTTGTCTTGGGTGTCCATGGCTTATCTTTTTGTTAAACAGTTCTTGACGACCTTCTCTGGTAGCAATCGCTTTCCAGATGTTTTCGCGCTGTGGGTGTCTACTGATACAGTTTTTCCACTTCGGAAAGACGACGCACCACGCGCTCCCGACCAATGGTTATCAGGATATCGAACATTGACGGGCCTGCAAGCTGGCCTGTGACTACGGTGCGCATACCGTTAATGATGATACCGGGTTTGATGTCAAGTTCTGTTGCAAGCTCTCGCGCCGTCTGTTCTGCTGTCTCAAGGTTGAAATCATCGAGTTCTTCGTAGCGTTTTGCCAGCATCGGTAACCATTCTTTGAGTCCCTCATGTTTTAAGACATTCTTTTTTAATGGCTTGGCCTCAACAGGAAAATCATCGGAGAAATAGGCACGCCCAAGGGCAGCAAAATCGGTGAGGGTGTGAAAGCGATCCCGGATAAGATCCAGAGTTTGTAAAAACCACTCTCTTTTATCTCCCAGGTAAGCACTGTCCCAGAGATGTTCGTCTTCCAGGAAGGGCTGTACCATCTCTGCAATCTCTTCGATGGGCAAGGTGCGCAGGTAGTGCTCGTTGATGGCGATGGCTTTAGGGTCTGTGAAAAACTTGGCATCACCTTTACGATAGTTGAAGATGGAGTTTGACTTATTGATTCTTTCAAGGGAAAAAGCTTCAATCATCTCTTCTCTGGAAAATATCTCTGTGTCATCTCCGGGTGACCACCCAAGCAGGACAAGGAAATTAGACAGTGCCCAAGGGATAAAGCCATGTTGTTTGTAAAACTGTACTGCCACAATTTCGCCATGGCTTCGTTTTGAAATTTTGGCCTTTTTGAGATCCAGGGTCAACGGCATATGGGCAAAAACAGGAACCGGTGCTTCAAGGGCTTCGTAGAGGAGGACCTGGCGCAGGGTGTTGGTCATATGATCCTGGCCGCGGATGACGTGGGAGATTCGGTCGCGGATGTCATCCACCACATTACAAAGTAAGTACAGCGGATTACCGGTGGAACGGACAATGACAAAATCTTCTATTTCACTGTAAGCTGCCTTTATCCGGCCAAGAACTTTGTCGTCATAGGAAAGAATTCCATCACGTTCAGGCACCTTGAATCGGATCACAAAGGGGAACTGCTTCGCTTCTTTTTCGGCTATCTGCTCGTCGCTTAAATTACGGCAGGTGCCGTCATATCCGTAGGTGGTTTTGTTCGCCTGGGCAGCCTGCCGTTTGGCGTCAAGTTCTTCTTTTGTGCAGAAACACTTGTAGGCCTTTTGGGTCTCAAGCAGCTTCCGGGCAGAAGCTACATGGTCAGCATCAAAATCCGTCTGAAAGTAAGGGCCTTCATCCCAGTCTATACCGAGCCACTCCATTCCCTCAATAATACCTTTGATGGATTCCTCAGTAGATCGTTCAGCATCGGTGTTCTCGATGCGCAGGATGAGTTTACCACCGGTTTTTTTTGCATACAGCCAGTTGTAGAGAGCTGTTCTAGCTCCACCAATGTGGAGGTAACCGGTGGGACTTGGTGGAAAACGTAGCCGTGTTTCAGTCATGGAAAAAACCTTGTTTGTGTTTGGAGATATTGCCTAGTCTGGTTGAAGCTTTTATAGTATGCCTGTTGTATATCGTTTTCGACCACTTTGTTCAATAGCTATTGACTGGAAAGGACGATTTGATATTGGCGGGTTTGAAAAAAAGTTGAATATTTTTAGTTGTTCTCTTTGCTGGAACTCGTTATAGTTCGTTCTTTTTAGCTGTTTTTATATAGAGTTTTTCGTCACAGATGGAATGGTACACTTTTGTATTGTGTGTCTTGTAATAAAAGCTGATTCCATGAGTATTCGATGTGATGCCGCTTGGGTTTTCCGAATGCGTTGATTATGATATAACGATATCAATGGGTTCTTGGGGAACGGGAGGCCTCGATAGCGAACGCCCGAGGGGAGTGCGTGTCTTTCTTTTTTAACATACCTGGTTGTGGATTTTATGTCTGTATTTCAGTATGTTACAAAAAAAAGAATACGAATCCGTCACGGATTCAGGTAAAAGTGAGAAAATCAGGGTAGGGAAGGAGTGAAGATGAAAGTATTGATCAGTGATAATATGTCTCCCTTGGGAGAAAAAATTCTGGTGGATGCCGGGCTTGATGTTGATGTTAAAACAGGGCTTGCACCGGAAGAGCTCAAGGAGATTATTGGCGAGTATGATGGTCTGGTTGTACGTAGTGCCACTAAGGCAACTGCTGAAATTATTGATGCTGCCGAAAATTTGAAGGTTATCGGGCGTGCCGGAATCGGCCTTGATAATGTGGATATTCCAGCTGCAAGCCAGAAAGGTATAGTCGTTATGAACGCACCTGACGGTAATGCTACGACAGCAGCAGAACATGCCATTGGTATGATGATGTCCCTGTCTCGTAATATTCCGCAGGCAACGGCTTCCATGAAAGAGGGGAAGTGGGAAAAAAAGAGTTTTATGGGACGTGAACTCACCGGAAAGACCTTTGGTATTTTTGGTATTGGCCGTATTGGAGCCATTGCAGCCAATCGTGCCCAGGGATTGAAAATGAAGGTCATCGCTTATGATCCTCATATGCCTGAAGATCTGGTCAAAAAGCTTGGTGTTGAGCTGGTGAGTGTTGAAGAGCTTGCAAAACGTGCTGATTACATCACTGTGCATGTACCGCTCACCAAAGAGACTGCCAACGTTCTTTCCACCGAATTTTTCTCCAATATGAAGAACGATGCCATGTTCATTGATTGTGCCCGTGGCGGTGTCTGCGATGAAGAAGCGCTGTACAAGGCGCTGGTTGATGGCGAGATCGCTGGAGCCGCTCTTGATGTGTTTGCTCAGGAACCCACCACAAAAGAAAATTGTCCCTTGCTGGGTCTGAAAAATTTTATCTGTACGCCGCATCTCGGTGCTTCAACCAGTGAGGCCCAGGAGAATGTCGCAACTGCCATCGCAGAGCAGGTTGCAGATTACCTGAACAAGGGCGTGGTTACCAATGCGGTGAATGTTCCCTCGGTGAGTGATGATGTTCTGGCCCAGGTTGGTCCTTATGTAAAACTTGGTGAAATGCTCGGCTCCCTACACATGCAGATCGCAAAAGGTGGCGTCCAGGAAGTGTCTCTTGAATATTCTGGAGAACTGGCAGAACTGAACACCAGTCCTGTTACTGTGGCCTTTTTGAAGGGTTTGTTTACCCCAATACTAAAAGATGCGGTAAACTATGTGAATGCTCCGGTGATCGCAAAAGATCGTGGTATTCGCGTGGTTGAGTCCAAGAGTGACAGATCAAATGATTTTGTGAATGTACTCAGGATTAAAGTGGTGACAAATGAGGGCGAAAATGAACTGGTGGGAACTGTATTTGGCAAAAATGAGCCTCGTCTGGTTCGTATGAACACTTTCCGTCTTGAAGCACAGGCCGAAGGGCCCATGCTCCTTGTTTATAACAACGATGTCCCTGGCGTCATTGGGGCCCTGGGTACTACCCTCGGTAATGGCGGTGTTAATATCTCCCGGATGACTGTTGGTCGTGAAGAGGCTTCAAGCCAGAATATAATTCTGCTCAGCACCGACTCGGTTATCTCTAAAGAGCTGCTGGAAGAGGTTAAGAAGCTTGAAAATATTGATGATGCAGTGTCTCTTGAACTCAGCTAATCGGAACAACCAACAGTTTTGAACCCAACCTGAAATTGTGAGCGTTTGACGGTGATGCTGCCCGGCTTTTTTTTATGAGCCTTCAACTTTGACAATCTCGTAAAAAGGTCAATTGATAGATGGATAAGTAAAAAAACTTCAGATACGAGGCGCGTATTTTTTTTGTTTGATTTCGGTGTGCTAAGGTACGTCGTAATTGAACAAAAAATGCAGCAACGAAGCAGGTGAAAAGTTTTTACGATGCCATCAACTTTAAAGGAAAAACTATGATCTCTGAATATGAAAAGGGCTGTCCCTGTGGTGATGGAAAAGTGCCTGACCAGGAAGGAAAATGTGTGATGCCGGAGGTTACTTTCATGGCCTTTATTATGTCACTGAACACATCAGCTCTTTTTCACCTAGGAGAGATAGCAGATCCGGAAACAGGGGAGAAGGTGGTTGATTATTCCCTGGCACGTCATGCCATAGATACTTTGGTTCTTCTTGAGGAGAAGACAAAAGGAAATCTGGATTCGGATGAGACGGAGATGTTGAAGAACATCCTCTATGATGTGAAAATCCGTTTCGTAAAGGCGGTCAAAGGTGATAAGAAATCCTGAAGGGTTGTCAGGGAGTATCCTGCTGGAAAAGAATTTCTGAAAATGGCTAAGTATACAGGATTCCTTGTGCTGCAGGCACCGGCTAAAGTGAATCTGCATCTGAAGATTGCAGGGAAACGCGCCGATGGGTATCACGATCTCGATACTGTGATGCAGAAACTCGACCTTACGGATATCGTCAGATTGGCCCTCGCTGAAAATCCAGGGATAAACCTCTCTTGTCTTGGAACGGATCTACCTGAAGATTCATCCAACCTTGTGTGGAAGGCAGCGGATGCTTTCTTGAAGGAAACAGGGCTTGAGGGGAAGGTTGGCGTACGTATTGTCCTTGAAAAGAAAATTCCCATTGCAGCTGGACTTGGTGGTGGCAGCAGTGATGCGGCATCTGTTTTGAAGGGAATGAACCGGCTCGTTGCAAGCGGTCTTTCCGAAGACAAGCTGCTGATCCTTGCCCGATCCCTCGGTGCTGATGTTCCCTTTTTTGTGGTTTCCGAGCCAGCTGTCAGGGCAACCGGCATTGGAGATAAGATGAGGAGCTGGCCATCCCTTTCCGGCTGTTCGTTGCTTTTGGTTAATCCCGGGTTTTCCGTGGCAACGGCTTGGGTGTATAAAAATTTTACGTTGACAAGGGTGGATAAAGATTCTAATCTGTCTGATTCTCGTAAAAATAAGACTGGCATGGATCGGTTTGAGTCGCTGGTTAATGATCTTGAAAGGGTAACAATTGTGCGATATCCGGAGCTTGGGTGGATTAAACAGCAAATGATAGCTCGCGGTGCATCTGGTGCTCTTATGTCTGGAAGTGGTCCGACGGTCTTTGGGATTTTCCCTGATCAATCCGGGATTAAAAGGAATGCTGTTGTTGAGTGTGCAGAGTATTTTACAAAAAAGTACTCTCAGGGAGTTTTTATAACACGTCCTGCTGTTAAGTAAATTAAGTGCAGGCTGTATTGTGGTGATGGGGCGTAGCCAAGCGGTTAAGGCACCGGGTTTTGATCCCGGCATTCGGAGGTTCGATCCCTCCCGCCCCAGCCAGATGTATTCTGTAAGAAAACGAAAAATATTTTAATCCATCGTACTGAGAAAAGAGATTATGCCGAATATTATTAAGGTTTTTTCCGGAAATGCCAACCCGGTTATGGCTCAGGAAATTGCTGACTATTTGAAACTACCGCTGTCTGAGGCGGAAGTTAAGCAATTCAGCGATGGTGAAATTTTCGTTGAAATTAAGGAAAATGTTCGCGGTACTGATGTTTTTGTCGTGCAGCCAACCTGTACTCCAGTGAATGATAATCTCATGGAACTGGTGATTATGGTTGATGCCCTGCGACGTGCATCAGCACGACGGATTACCGCAGTAGTTCCTTACTATGGTTACGCGAGGCAGGATAGAAAGGTCGCGCCGCGTGTTCCAATTTCTGCTAAAGTTGTGGCGGAAATGTTTATGGCGGTTGGGATACGCAGGGTTCTTTGTATGGATCTCCATGCCGGGCAGATTCAGGGGTTCTTTAATATTCCCGTGGATCACCTCTATGCAGCACCCGTCATACTTGACTATATAAAAGATAAATTTGCCGATGTCGTTATGGTGTCGCCGGATGCTGGTGGTGTGGAAAGAACTCGTGCCTTTGCCAAGCGTCTTGACGCCGGCCTTGCCATCATTGATAAACGGCGAGATCGTCCCAATGAGTGTGAAGCGATGCACGTAATTGGTGATGTGAAAGGAAAGACAGCAATACTTCTTGATGATATGGTTGATACTGCCGGAACTCTATGCAATGGTGCTGCTACGTTAATTAAGCATGGTGCCAAAGAGGTTCACGCCTGCTGCTCCCATCCTGTTCTCTCTGGACCTGCTGTAGAAAGGCTGACTAAGTCTGTTATCAGTTCGCTTGTGGTTACTAATTCGATTCCCCTGCGTGGTGATGCCTTAAACTGTGATAAAATCAAGGTACTGTCGGTGTCTAAGCTTCTGGCACAGGCCATAGATCGTATCCACAATGAAGGATCTATCAGCTCATTGTTTGTATAGTTGGTATATCATTCGAGCAGATATGAAAAATAGAACAAGCTCGTAAAAGCTGAAATAATAGATGGATAAGTAAAACACTTCAGATGCGAGATGCGCTTTTTTTGTTGATTTCAGCGTACCAGGGTGCGCCGCTGTTAAGCAGAAAAGACAGCAACGGAGCTGGTGAAGAGTTTTTATAACGCCATCAAAATATAATATTGAGATAAAACCTGACGCGTCGAATTGTTAAGATAAAGTCAGGGCTAAGGAGGAACATATGCTTCAAGTAGACATGTCTGCTTCAAAAAGAGATAGTTTTGGTAAATGTGCCATGCGTCGCCTGCGTGTCAGTGGAAACACTCCAGCGATACTGTATGGAAATAATAAAGATGTCATGGCTCTGCAGCTTGAGACTAACTCTTTTCTGAAGACCCTTTTTCAGATCAGTCGCAAGAATGCGGTTGTCAATCTTGCCATAAATGGTGATGAAACTCGCCATGTCATGATGCGTGACATTCAAACCGATCCTGTTACGGACAGCCTTATCCACGCAGATTTTCTCGAGATTGATCTTGGGGCGCCTAAACGCTTTACCGTGCCTGTTGAGTTCACAGGGGTTGCAAAGGGTGTTGACCTTGGTGGAGAGCTGGTGGTTCATAGTTCTTCTGTTGTCATTGAAGGGCTGCCTCTTGAGGTTCCCGACGCCATAACCATTGAAATCAGCGATCTCGGTATTGGTGATTCGATTGCTTTTTCTGATGTTGAACTTACTGGTGGTTTGAGTATGGTAACAGATGGTGCTACCCTTTGTATCGAGGTTATAGCTCTGGTGGCATAGCCAATCGATGCAGTAGTTTTTTTTATCCGGAAATACCCTCAATGAGGATATTTCCGGATTTTTTTTGATATGATAAATGTATTGATGCTGTCTGCCGGTTCACCGGTTGCAGCTATTATGGGTACTTTCCGTGGCTGAAGATACTTTTCTGATTGTTGGTCTTGGAAATCCTGGTGCCAGGTATGAGAACACAAGGCATAATGTGGGGTTTGTGGTGGTGGATGCCATAGCACGCAGTGCAGGAGAATGCCTTGACCTCACAAAGTGGGATGCCGACTATTGCAAAGCTGCAATCTGGAGTACCAGGGTTTTCTTTGTGAAACCTCAGACATTTATGAATATATCAGGTCAGTCAGTTGCCAGGTTTGTGAATTTCTTTAACATTGATATTAGCAATATTCTGGTTATACATGATGATATTGATATGCATCCCGGTCGTGTTAAGCTTGTCGGTGGTGGTGGGCCAGGTGGGCATAACGGCATCCGTTCCCTTATTCAGTGCCTTGGCAGCAGGGAGTTTTTCCGGCTTAAGTATGGTGTCGGTAGGCCGGGTAAGGATGGGGTTCATCCTGAGATACCCGTTGATCGATATGTTCTTGCTTCTCTTGAGAGAGAAGAGGTTGATCTCCTCGATAGGCGGATAGATCCTATTATTACTGGTGTTCGCGCATTTGTCGAAAGTGGAAGTCAGTCCGCCATGAATCTACTCAACAGTATAAAATGACAAAGGAATGGTGTTACCACCTGCGTTAATGAGCCTACTCTTTTGTGGTACGATCGTTGTGGGGGTTTTTTTTGAAAGCAAACTCTTTAAAAGTATGGTATAATGAACATTTGGTTGAATTATGTTCTGCTGTAGCAGGATATGGTGGACCGTTTGCTGTCGCAGCGTGGCATTTTCAACATAAAGGTGATTTTTTTTAGTGTTGGGCATTTTCAGTCCCTCTGAGAGTGTATGCCTGAATTCCGATGTTATTCCAGGAGGATACTTTGTTTGTACAAGGTGATATGGCCGTTTACCCGGCGCATGGTGTAGGTGTTATAGAAGCTATTGAAAGTCAAACTGTTGCTGGTATTGATCAGGCATTTTATGTCATGAAAATACTCGACAACGACATGAAAATTATGATTCCAACTGCCAGTAGTGATAATGTTGGACTTCGTGCGATTATCAGTAAAAAGGAAGTAGAGGCGGTTCTTGAGATTTTGCGGGATCGTGACTCTGAGATAGGATCCCAGACGTGGAATCGACGCTATCGTGACTATATGGAGAAAATTAAAACAGGGTCAATCCATGAGGTTGCTGCTGTTCTTCGTGATCTCTATCTCCTCAGTGTGGATAAGGATCTCTCCTATGGTGAGAGAAAGATGATGGATACCGCCAAAAATCTGCTGGTGACTGAGATATCTCTTGCGAGAAAGGTTGATGAATCCAAAATCGAAACACTTATCGATGATATGTTTCATTGATTTGATCCACGGTTTATGTTGCTATCAAAGTAATTTTCCAGACCATTGTCCCCGGTCATGAACTCTTTTTCAGGTAATGCATCTCCAACTGGTTCCATGGTGGCATTTGACTTTCACGTGTCAGATGAGGATGCTGGGGTGCGTTTTGATCATTTTCTAGTTCAGGCAGTAACTGACATCTCCAGAAGCTGTTTGGTTCAGTCCATTCGTATGGGGCTTTTCCTTGTTGACGGTCATAAAAAGAAAAGCAGCTATCGACTCAAGTCCGGTGAACGTATCCTTGGAAGCATTTATGAAGCTCCACCACAGGTTCTGGTTCCCCAGCCTGTTCCCTTTAATATCCTCTTTGAAGATGAATTTTTACTGGTTATTTCTAAACCCCCAGGCATTGTAGTTCATCCTGCAGCTGGAAATCCCGACGGGACTCTTGTCAATGGTCTTTTGTACCACTGTAAGGAAATTGCAAATGTGGGTGATGAGGTACGACCTGGCATTGTCCATCGACTTGATAAGGATACTTCAGGGGTTATGGTGGTTGCTAAATCATCACTCTGCCATCGTCTGCTGGTGGATATTTTTAAGGAGAGAGAGGTTGAAAAGGAGTACCTTGCCCTGGTTCATGGACACCTGCGTGAGCGGCAGGGGCGTATTATTACTTCCATTGATAGACACCCGGTACAGAGACAGAAAATGACCGTGTGTGAGGAGCATCATGGTCGCTATGCTGCAAGCAGATGGCAGGTTCTTGAGGAGTATGCTGAAGGCTGCAGTTTGCTCAGGGTCGGGATTGAGACCGGACGTACCCATCAGATTCGAGTTCATATGGCTTCATTGGGGCACCCTGTAGCCGGCGACAATCTTTACGGCAGGGCAAGGAACACCAGGAGTTATCCCAGACAGATGCTGCATGCCCATTGTCTTCGCTTTGTACATCCTGTCACAGGAGCAACCATGGATTATACTGCCCCTGCCTGGTCGGATTTTCAATTGATCATTGATCAGTTACGTGATCTTGAATATGAAAAACTGCTGAATGGACCATGAATATTGGAGTAACTGGTGGCATGGGTTCCGGGAAGAGCTCTGTGGCAAAAGCACTGGCTCTGATTCTCGGATGTGACTACGTCAGTGCAGATAGTATTTGTCGCAGTCTTCTAGAGCCTGGTCATCCCGGATATGTGCAGGTCAGTAGAGAGTTCCCTAATAGTTTTTTTCTGTCAGGTGGCGAAATTGATCGAGCTGCTTTACGCCAGGCTATATTTTCAGATAATAAGTTACGTGTAAAGCTTAATGGTATTCTCCACCCGCTGGCTCGAGAGGAGATTAGAAGACGGTGCGCCAGTGCAGATACTTGTGGATTTGATCTCGTGGCCGAAATACCGCTTCTTTTTGAAACCGGTTGGCAGGATGACTTTGATATAACCCTGGTTGTTTTTGCAGATGCCGGGACTTGTATTTCCAGAGTAGTGGCAAGGGATTCGGTGTCTGAGGGTGACGCCCTGAAGGCATACTCCTCCCAGATGTCACTTGAGGAAAAATGCAATCTGGGAAACAGGGTTATTGATAATTCTGGAACCTTTGAGGATACCATGGCTGCGCTGAGGTTGTTTGCTACTGAATTAAGCTGAATCCAAGGCGGTAGGGTGTTTATTTTCCTGGCAACGTATTTAATGTACATGTGGTTTTCTCCATCAGGTATTTTCTGGAAACACTTCCCCCCCTTTGGGACCTTTGTTGTAGATGCGATTTGTTATCTGTAAAGTCATTGGTATTGTACACCATAAATTGCGTTTTTGGGAAAGCATGCAGCTTCACTGTCAAACGCTAATGGCTCCAGGATACAGTAAAAGATCTGTTTTTAAGGTGAAATGAGAAGAGAGGGTGAAAAAGTCTTGACAGCAATTTCCTGAAACCTTACTATACCTTCATCAAACGCTAGTCCTGCCTGAGATTCTGCTCGAAATAGAGAATTCAGTAAAACGAATTTTGATATCCCGGATCCAAAAACGTTTAATGATATAAAATAAGTGCAACCTGCTATTTGCACAACGCGATACTATTCAATCATTTCCATATAATCCTATCTAACACAAATTACAAATATCTCTTTGTTAACAGAGTTGCCAGGTTGTTTATATGGCATTTTCATAACCTGATATCCCTAAACCTATTTGTTAATAGTGATAAGCTCGTAAAAAGTTAAAATAACCGATGGCTAAGTAGGTAAGCATAGACTCTGGAAAACTTCAGATGCACCTTAAGAGCACTCCTGTGCTGGTGCGATGCACATATTTTTTGTTTAATTCTGGAGTACTCGGGTGCGTCGCAATTAAACAAAAGCGTACCCCAGGGGCACTTCCTAAAGGGGCGCACACGAAGCAAGTAAAGAGCTTTTGCGATGCCATCAATAGTAGTGGAATTATTATTCTAAATACAATCAACTGATGATTTGTGAAACCAAAAATTCCTGTTTGTGCAGGAATTGCAAAATCATGCTGACTGCCTTGCAAAACAGCCTCTATAAAGGAGAAAAGTATTAATGAATCTGGCTGACTTAAAACTAAAGAAAATAGTTGACCTGGTAAAACTTGGGCGAAAGCTCAAGGTGGAAAGTGTTAACACTCTGCGTAAGCAGGAATTGATTTTTGCCATTCTTCAGGCCCAGGCGGATAAAGATGGGAAAATGCGAGGCAACGGTGTCCTGGAAATTCTTCCTGATGGCTTTGGTTTTTTGCGGGCACCTGATTACAATTATCTTCCTGGCCCAGATGATATATATGTTTCTCCGTCCCAGATAAGACGTCTTGGTCTGCGAACCGGTGACACCATTGAAGGGCTTGTGAGAGCCCCAAAAGATGGCGAGCGTTACTTTGCTCTGCTTAAGGTGGAGGCTATTAACTTTGATTCTCCTGATGCATCAAAGAAGAAAACAGTTTTTGGTAATTTAACACCCCTGCATCCTGAGGAAAAATTTAAACTGGAGTGTGAACCGGATAACTTTTCAATGCGGCTCATGGAAATGATGTGCCCACTCGGTAAGGGACAGCGAGGCTTGATTGTTGCACCTCCTCGGACAGGAAAAACTGTTCTTATTCAGAAACTTGCCAATGCCATAGCTAAAAATCACAAGGAAGTATATCTCATCGTTCTGCTGATAGATGAACGTCCTGAAGAAGTTACTGAGATGAAACGTACTGCGACAACAGCCGAGGTCGTCAGTTCTACCTTTGATGAACCACCGCAACGCCATATTCAGGTTGCGGAGATGGTTATTGAAAAGGCCAAGCGACTGGTTGAGCATAAAAAAGATGTGGTTATTCTTCTTGATAGTATTACCCGGCTTGCCAGAGCCTACAATACAGTGACTCCAGCGAGTGGAAAAATCTTATCCGGTGGTGTGGAGGCCAATGCTCTTCATCGTCCCAAACGATTTTTCGGTGCAGCCAGAAACATTGAAGAAGGTGGCAGTCTAACTATTATTGCCTCAGCCCTTGTTGAGACCGGTAGTCGCATGGACGAGGTGATTTTTGAAGAGTTCAAGGGAACCGGTAATATGGAGGTTGTTCTTGATCGTAAGATGTCGGATAGAAGGATTTATCCTGCCATTGATGTGAAGAAATCCGGCACCAGAAAAGAAGATCTACTTCTCGAACCTGCTGTGCTGAACCGTGTCTGGATTTTACGTAAGCTGCTGGCGTCTATGAACCCTGCCAACGGTATGGAGTTTATTATTGATAAGCTGAAGCAGCATGAAACAAATGAAGGGTTCTTTGATTCTATGAATAGCTGATGGATTCTTGTGTGTCTAAGTTTTTTATGGATGTGAGTGTTTTAGGTTGAAATTCCTGCACGGTTTTATTATATTTCAACCTTTTTGATATGTTGCAACACAAAATGTGATCACGAGATCACTTCTATTTTTAAGGAATAACGATTATGAGAAGCGAGATACATCCTGAATATCATAAAATCACAGCTACTTGTGGTTGCGGTAATAAAGTGGAAATCGGATCTGTTAATACAGAAATGAACGTTGAGATCTGTTCAGCATGCCATCCTTTCTTCACTGGAAAGCAGAAGCTTATTGATACTGCTGGACGAATTGAGAAATTCAAGAAACGTTACGCAAAGCATTTCGAGAAAAACAAGAAATAACAACTGGAGTTTCTGTCTTTCGCAGACAGAGCTTTTTCTTTGTTGATCCACAGTCTGTTCGCAGGTTGTGGATCTTTTCTGTTTTATGGTCTTTACCATTCTTCCCTTGGTACCCCTTCATGATAGATAAACTCACCGACCTTGATGAAAAAATATCTCACCTCGAAGGAAGACTCTCCGATCCCTCTCTTGTCAATGATCAGAAGGCTTATCAGAAAGTTGCCCAGGAGCATTCCCATCTTACCCGGCTCCAGTTGCTTTTCGATGAACTTGACGGGGTTGTTGCTGATATCGCCGAAAATCGGGAGCTGCTCCAAGATGGAGACGAAGACCAAGAACTCCTTGAGTTAGCTCGAGAGGAAATTGAAGAGCTGCTTGAGCAGGAGAAAAAACTTGAGCAGGAGATAATGCTGCTTCTGCTTCCCAAAGATCCTAATGACGAGCGCAATACCTTTTTAGAAATCAGGGCCGGAACAGGAGGAGATGAGGCAGCACTTTTTGTTGCAGATTTGTTCCGCATGTATTCCCGTTACTCAGAGTCCATGGGATGGAAAGTAGAGGTCATGAGTTCGAGTCCCCTGGGAATCGGTGGTTTTAAAGAAATAATAGCTCTCATAACAGGTGACTCTGTCTATTCACGACTAAAATATGAGAGTGGAGTTCACAGGGTTCAACGGGTACCGGAAACAGAGACCCAGGGGCGAATCCACACCTCAGCTGTAACAGTTGCCATCCTTCCTGAAGCTGACGAAGTGGAGCTTAATATTAATCCCAGTGAATTGAAGTTTGATGTGTATCGGGCATCGGGACCTGGTGGGCAGTCAGTAAATACTACTGATTCTGCAGTTCGTATAACCCATCTTCCCACTGGGCTTGTTGTCACCTGCCAGGATGAGAAGTCGCAACATAAGAATAAGGCAAAAGCTCTCACTGTACTTCGGGCTCGTCTCCTTGATAAGATGGAACAGGAACATCATGATAAAATTTCTGAAGAGCGTAAGAGTCAGGTTGGTAGCGGAGATAGAAGTGAAAGAATCCGTACATATAACTTTCCGCAGGGTAGAATGACGGACCATCGTATAAATCTCACACTCTATAAACTTGACGCCATCATGGCCGGTAAACTTGAAGAGGTTCTTACCCCGCTCATCACTCATGATCAGGAAGAAAAACTGAAACAGATACAATGAGCAGAGTTTGCATTTTTGCCGGATATGATCACTTTTTCGCTACAAGAGGAATGTAAGTGCTTGTTCACCAGGTGATTCAAGCTGCCACCCTGCGCCTGGCAGCAGTTGGTGTCGATACCCCGGAACTTGATGCAACACTTCTTCTCGGGCACTGCCTTGGGAAATCCCCCACTGAATTATATATCATGGCCGCAAGCGAGCTTGAAAGTGGCAATGAAACCCAGTTTCTAGAATTACTTGCATTACGGGAGCAGCGCTACCCTCTTGCCTATATTACAGGCAGCCGGGAGTTCTGGTCAATGGACTTCCTGGTAGGTCCCGATGTCCTTATTCCCCGACCAGAGACAGAACTTCTAGTAGAAAAAGCGATTGAGTTGTACGGTGACAGTCCCAGTCGCAAGGGTATGATTCTTGATCTCTGTACCGGAAGTGGGATCATAGCTGTTGTTCTGGCTCGAGAACTTGGCTGTCCAGTACTTGCCGTTGATATTTCCAGTAATGCCCTGCAGGTCGCCAGGAAAAATGCCAAAACCCATGGTGTTGAGCATTTGATCACCTTTGTGCAGTCAGATCTTCTCGCAGCCATTCGATCTTTTCCTGTTTTTTCTCTTGTTCTCTCTAATCCCCCCTATGTCAGTAGTGCTGAAATGAGTGAAGGCTTACAGCCGGAAGTTGATCTGTATGAGCCTCACCTCGCACTTGATGGTGGTGAGAAGGGGCTTGAGATAATAAAAAAGATATCCAGACAGCTTCTTCCGCTTTTTTTACCTGGTGCTTCTCTTTTAATGGAGATAGGAAATGAACAGGGTGAGGAAATTCTTTCCATGTTCAGCGCTGTTACTTCTGGAAACAGGAACTATACTGATCTTGCAATAAACAAAGACTACAGTGGTCATGATCGCATCCTATATGGAAAGTTGAAAGACAATTTTGATACTGCAGAGGTTATATAAAGATGAAAAAATTAGTTATCGAAGGTGGCCGGGCCCTGCATGGGGAAGTTCACATAAGTGGTGCTAAAAATGCTGCGCTCCCTCTTATTGCCGCAAGCCTTTTGGCACCGGGTATCCATATTCTTCACAATGTTCCAGATCTACGAGACACCCGGACCATTCTTAGACTTCTTGAGTCCCTGGGACTAAGCTGGGAGCGGCAGGGAAGCACCTTGAAAATTGATGGAACAGGTTTGAATTGTTCTGAGGCCTCTTATGAGCTTGTGAAGACCATGCGGGCATCTGTTCTCGTGCTGGGGCCATTGCTTGCGAGACTCGGTCGGGCAAAAGTGTCACTTCCCGGAGGATGCGCCATCGGCGCCCGTCCCATCAATTTCCACCTCATGGGTTTTGAACACTTGGGAGTCCGCTGTGATCTAGAACATGGTTACGTTGATGCGCGTATTGACGGTCGGTTGCAGGGTGGAACTGTTTACTTTGATATCCCATCAGTTACCGGAACAGAGAATCTTCTAATGGCTGCAGCTCTGGCAGAGGGAACGACGATAATAAAAAATGCTGCTCGAGAACCGGAGATTGGAAATCTGATTGATATGCTCACAGGTATGGGAGCTGTTATCGAGGGGAAACACAGTGAACGTTTAACCGTGCATGGAGTAGAAAAGCTTACCGCTTCGGAGAGTACTATTATTCCAGATCGTATTGAGGCTGGAACCTATGCCATCGCCGTGGCGGCTGCAGGTGGTGATGCCATGATTAAAGATTGTGATCCAGGGCATCTGCCATCGCTACTTGAAAAATTGCGGCTGGCAGGTGTGGGGCTTGAGACGGGGGATGACTGGATTCGAATCACAACAACTGCGCGGAATCATGTGACGAATGTTGTGGATGTGACAACCATGCCCTATCCTGGCTACCCAACAGATCTTCAAGCCCAGTTCATGGCACTGATGACCTGCAGTGATGGCCTCAGTGTTATTCATGAGACGATTTTTGAAAACAGGTTTATGCATGTGCCTGAGTTACAGCGCATGGGGGCTGATATTCAGATTGATGGGCGGGTGGCTATGGTTAAAGGGCTTGGCGGGAATTTACTCACCGGTGCCCAGGTGATGGCAACTGATCTCCGGGCAAGTTCCTCTCTGGTGATAGCGGGTCTTGCCGCAGCAGGGAGAACTGATATCTCCCGTATCTATCATTTGGAGCGCGGGTATGAAAATATGGTTGATAAGCTCACAGGACTAGGTGCTACCGTCTGGAAAGAGGACGAGTAAAGAAGAGGGGGGGGCAGGTCTGTGATGTCAGGGAAGTGGAAAAAAGACGGTGAATTGTGCTCCACCAAGGGTTGAACTGTCAACCTCTATAGTACCATGATGTTCTCCTGACATTTGTTTTACGATGGCTAGTCCCAATCCTGTGCCATCGACACGTCTGGTGAAGAATGGTTCGAAAATCTTTTCCTCTTCGCCGGGAGTAATGCCCGGGCCATTATCTTCCACCGAGATTTTGAGCCTGTCAGGCTCCCCATTGCCTTTGATTTCTTCAGCAGTTATACGAATCTTTTCTTTCCCGAGAGGTGTAAAAGCCAGTGCATTTTGAAGGAGATGGTTGAGTATGGTGAAGAGCTGGTGCTGATCGGCCCAGATGTCCATCATATCGTCAACCTGGATATCAAGATCTATGTTCTGAGGCCAGGATGGTGCAGCCTTTGCAACTTCAATCACTTCAGTAAGACATCGTTTCAGAGAAAACCAGTCTTTCTCAGCATGTTCGGGGCGTGCAAATTTCAGAAAATCTGAAACGGTATCGGAAAGCCTGTTAGACTCCCGTAGAATAATTGTTATTAGCTCTGTATTGGTTTGTTGCTGCGGTGTTCCCAGTTGGCTTAGTTCGTTGGCGAGAACCTGGGCAGACCCGGAAATAGCGGTGAGCGGGTTTCTGAAATCATGGGCAATACCGGCGCTCATTCTTCCTATGGCTGCGAGTTTTTCTGCCTGCTGCATCTGTTTTTCGAGCCGCTCTACTTCACTGATATCCTGGATGGTTATGACTCTGCAGTTTCCACACTGCCGTGGCCTTTCCTTGTTCTGTTTTTTCCCCCTGAGGCGTTTGTACTGCAATATGGAGTAAGAGTATCCTATTTGGATGATATCGCCATTTTTTTGCTGCAAGGATGCTGAGTGTCGTGATCCTTTGTCGGTGAAGCTCACATTGGGAAAGATTTCGTGGAATCCCCTGTTGAGGAGTTCGGACAACGGAAAACCGGTTATCTGGGTTGCGGAATTGTTTGCAGAGCTTATCAGGTTCTGGTCATCGGTGGTGATGATGCCGGTGCTTATGTCGTCAAAGATTTGTTTGTAAAGAAGGCTTAGTCTGTCGTAGTCACGTACTGAATCGGAAAGGGCATCTTCTGTCTTTCGGAGACGGCCTGCAAAAAGGCTGCTCAGGATTGCTGCCAGGAAGAATGTGAGCCCATATACTGCGAAAAGATTCAGGGTGGCCATCTCATCCTGGCCATAATCATAAAATGGAATGTTGAGGAACTCAGGGAAGATACGATAGTACTCAAGAATCAGTACCAGCGCATATTGCAGGGTTGCAGCCCCTGCTGCTATGAGTCCCCCCAGGCGTGGTAAAATAAAACCCCCGGCAATGATTGGAAAAAAGTAGATAGGTGAAAAAATTGAGTGCGAGCCGCCGGTATAGTAGAGAAGCAGTGATATAAAAAAGGTGTCAAGCAGGATCTGCTTTGTCCCGAAGGATTTGGGGTTAATCTCTGTCTTGAGGAGGATAAGGCTTGAAGCGATGGAGGTGATATAGACCAGCAGAATAAAGAAGAATAATAGTGGTGGTGGAAGAACAACAACGTTAAACTGCCCTGACTGGAGGTATGCGCTCACTCCAAGAAGCAGGGTGTAGAGAACTACACGGAGAAACAGCATCCACAGGAGTTGGTTGACCATGAGCCTGTGGACAGTACGCTGGTGCGTTTTTGACTCGCTCGAGGGTGTGGTAATTGCCATTGCTGGTTTCTTTAGCCTATGTCATATTTTTTAATTTTATATCGAAATGATCTGAAGCTGATACGGAGTAGTTCAGCAGCACGCATTTTGGAGTTTCCGGTTTTTTCAAGGGCTGCTGTAAGGAATTTTTTTTCGGTATCTGCCATGACTTCTTCAAGGCCCCTTGAAAAAAGTTCATCTTCATTGGCAATAATCTGAAAAGGGTCTGATTCTGAACTGTCTTCAGTAGTACCTGCCTGTCGATGGGCGGACAGGGTGAGGCTCTCCGGCAGGATAATGTTTGATGATTCCAGGGCAACCCCTCGCTCAATAATGTTCTCAAGTTCCCTGACGTTGCCGGGGAAATCATATTTCATCAGGACTTCCATGGCATAGGATGATATCTCCTGGACTTCCTTCCCAAAGAGTTTTGAATATTTTTTCAAGAAATAGTTGACTAAAAGGGGCACATCTCCCTTTCGCTCCCGCAGGGGAGGCACTCTGAGCGGTACAACCGCGAGACGATAAAAAAGATCTTCCCGAAAACGACCTGCCATGATCTCTTCTTCCAGCACTCGGTTTGTTGCAGCAATGATTCGGACATTGACTTTTTCCACCTGAACTCCGCCAACAGGTTTTACTTCACGTTCCTGGAGAACCCGAAGCAATTTAGTCTGAATGATTGGAGTTAGCTCTCCTATTTCATCGAGAAAAGCGGTACCGTTGTCGGCAAGTTGAAATAATCCCTTCTTGTCAGTGATGGCGCCTGTGAAGGAACCTTTGACGTGTCCGAAAAGCTCGCTTTCCATGAGTTCTTCGGGGATGGCACTGCAGGTGATGGGCACGAAGACCTGGTCATTTACGTGGGAATGGCGGTGGATAGCCTGGGCAACGAGCTCTTTTCCTGTCCCTGATTCCCCGTAAATTAGTACATTTGCAGGAGTTATGGCAATGCGCTGAATCATCTCAAAAATCTTTATCATCTCCCGGCTCTCTCCAATTATTTCTGGGAATTCTGTTGAGACGGATTTTGCTGCCTCGTTCTGTTTTGCCCTGGAGGTGGCAGAGGTGATAACAGATTTAATTTCATCAACATTGAAGGGTTTGCTGATATAGTCAAAGGCTCCATTTTTCATCGCTAATACAGCATCATCAGGAGAGGCAAAGGCTGTAATCAGGACAACGGGAAGGGAGGGGTGCTTTTCTTTGATGGATCCGAGAAGTTCAAGACCATCCATCTTTTCCATGCGGATATCGGTGATTACCAGATCAACAAGTTTCTCACCAAGAATAGCCATGGCTTGGATGCCACTTGATGCGGCTTTGACCTGATATCCCTCCTTGACAAGAAGAATCTTCAGAAAGTCACGCATGCTGCGTTCGTCATCTACGACGAGGATTGAGGTCATGTTTCTGTATTTGAAATATGATGGTGTTGTAAGAACTCTTCACCTGCGCCGCCTGGGGTGCGCTCCTTTTTGAAAGTGTCCTTGGGGTATCTAACGGTTTTTGGAGTCCCTGCTTACCTGTTTATCTATCTAAAGTTTTATTTTTTACGAGCTTGGCAAATATTGTGAGATTATGCCTTCTATTATGAAAAGGAGTATAATTAACTTACCGCATTAACCTTAAATTTTCCAATCCTTAAATAATATCCACCCTAAACGTTTCGATCAACTCTTCCTTCTCTTTTCTTCTCAGATGTTTTATCGCATATTCCCTCAAGGAGGCACGGGATCTGTCAGGTTGTTCTTCCAAATAGACAAGGAATACCGGTCTGCGGGCCCGTGTGTATCTGGCCCCTTTGCTCGACTGGTTGTGCTCGGCAATACGTTTGACGGGATTAGTCGTGATCCCGGTGTAAAGTGTGTGGTCACTGCAGCAGACTATATAAACGTACCAGGTGAGGTTTTTTGGCGGCATGGGGCTTCCGGGGGTGGTGATTCCCAAATAAATGTCTTTTGTATCTGTTTTTTTTCGCTGAGAAATCACTATGATTGTGAATAATGAATCTCAAAACATCAGTATGGACTCAGAATTAAAAAGGCCTGTACTTTCCTCATCGCAGAAGATAGTACAGGCCATGCTAAACGCCAATGGATTTAAAAGAAAACCGGATTATTTATGGTTTGCTCTCATGGTTCTGGCAAGTTCTTTGATCTCACCTAAATCTTCAGTCATCATATTCCATCCGTACCAATAGGCATAGTCAGGATTTATATGAAAGAATGCCTGATAAGCCCTCATGCGATGTTTCATATACATACGCAGCAGAACCTGATCAATGAAGGAGAGTCTGTCAAGATCTTCATTCCAGGCAGCACCGTTGGTATGCATGAAAGAGAGGAGGAAGGGGTAGTTGAACGGATAACTTTCCGGTTTTTTAATGATCCCTTCTTTGTAGAGCGCGGCAACCGTCTCAATGGCCTCTGCCATCAGACGATCAGCTTTACCAAGGATGGAGTCGCCCATCTCGAGCTGTTTTTTTGCGTAGTTCTCAGAGTGACACTGAGTACAGGTCTTGATCATTTTATTACGTTCTTTATCCCAGGAAGCCTGGTCAAGACGGGCCATATCAACGGCTTTTACTGCGTCAAGAATAGGAGTGCCCTCACCTGTTTCCGGGTCAAGTACGCCAAGTGCCTTGAGAATGGTTACTCGGTCAGCTGCTTCCTGTTTATCTTCAGGGAGCGGCAGGCGAACACCAAGGAAACCCCATGCAGTATGGTTTTCATGGGTGCCATCTGGAAGATGACAGGTCTGACAGGTGGGAGCCACAGCGCTCTGTGGCAGATCACCGGCCTGTTTTGCAAAGTAACGCATGCCGTGTTTTGAGCTGGACCACATTTCCCACTGAGGATGGTCGTAACCCATGTGGCACTGCTGGCAGGCACGGGGATTATTAGCCTCTTTTTTAGAGAAGGTATGGCGGGTGTGACATTCGTCACAGGAGTTAACCTGATAGCGGTAGCCCTTTGCCAGCTGGTCTTTCTTTTGTTCTTCGGTTTTAATACCCATGTTATGGCATCCACCACAACCCCGGCCACCTTCAATGAGTTCGTCGGGTGCCATGTGAGTTGCAGGAATGGCATTTAAGGCTGTCCATCCAAAATTATGTTTGCCCTTGCTGAAAGAGTCATATTGTTCCTGATGGCACTCGGCACAGACAGCTTCGTCAGGCAGGACAGCTTTCATGGAGTCTTCTGCTGTGGAATGCTCATTACCGTGACATGTAGAGCAAGTAACATCATTTTCAGAGTGTTTTGAAATTTTCCAGTCGTTAACCATGCCAGGTGATACTTTTGTGTGGCAATCAACACATGTGTCTGCAGCTCCGGCAATTCCTGCCGTACCAAACAGAGCAAAAGCGCCTGCCACCAGTACTGTCTTCAATTGAATCATCTTCCCTCCCAATGGTGAAAATGGTCATGTTTTCTGCCGTTGTCGCCCTTCGACAAAGACTGTTTCCTATAAATGAAAATGTATAATGCGAATAGAACCACATTTCTTTGACATAAGTCAAATTAAATGGAAGGCAAATTTTTTTTCCCCGAAGGATCGCTTGGTTGGCTCTATAATGAGAATCATATTCGGAGTAGATTTAATTGTGGTCTTCCCTTGTCAGATAGCCGCTTTTAAGGTAAAAAGAAGCAGGGTAATTATTAGAATGCAAGGAGGGTGGAATGAGTGAGCAAGCAGCAGAGGATACGGTGAAGGATGATGGGGGGAAGGCGTCTTTTGAGTCGCAGGCCCTGACGGGACATCTCCGGGATCTTCGCTCCTGTCTTATTAAATCATTTATAACCATTATTGCCGGCTTTGCGCTATCCTACGCTTTTATAAAACCCATAGGGACCTGGTTTTTTAAGCCGCTTATTGAGGTCCTTCCCGACTCCAGCTCCCTCATCTTCACCTCCTATCAGGAAGGGTTTTTTTTTATCTAAAGCTCGCACTTGTCTGTGGATTACTCTTTGCCACTCCCGTCATTTTCTATCAAATATGGCGCTTTGTGGCGCCTGGACTTTACAAACATGAAAAACGCGTAATTGTTCCTTTTACCTTTCTTTCAACCATCTGCTTTCTTGGTGGGGCTGCTTTTGGCTATTTCGTCGTTTTTCCACCGGCTTTTAAATTTCTTGTAGGATACTCAAATGAGTATCTTGCATCTATGCCTGCGGTGAGTGAGTATTTTTCCCTTGCATTGCGACTTCTCATCGCCTTCGGGGTGATTTTTGAAATGCCGATCCTGATGGTGTTTCTTGCTAAAATGGGTGTGGTTACGGTCTCCTTTCTGAATAAAAATCGTAAATATGCCATTCTGATAAACTTCATCATCGCAGCCATTCTCACTCCAACCCCCGATGTGGTAAATCAGTTGATGATGGGTATCCCACTCCTGATTCTATATGAAATCAGTGTGGTCTCTGTCTACTTCTTTGGTAAAAAAACCTTTCTTGGTTTTACGGAGGAGGAAAACGGAGAATCAGATACGGAACTACTTGAAAACAAAGAATAAACTGTTCTTCGCCGTGGTGGCTTTTCCGCTTCTGATGCGATATCAATTCACGCAGTGAGTGCTTGATGGTAATGCAGCCTGGTTTTTTTTTTAACACGTTGATCATAGTGTACTATATCAATGTGTTAAAAGGTGGCAGGCTGTCTCTGCAGCGAGCGGCCCAACGGGAGGAAGGTGATTTTTTTTGCAACATATCTGATTGTGGGTTTTGTCTTTGCACTTCGATATGTTATAAAAAAAACTCACCGGGTTGTATCACCGATTCAGGCTAATGAATGAACATCAGTGAACAAATAATGACCACATTAGAAATATGGAGATTACCATGAGCAACAGTGCAGAGTATTCAAAGGTTCTTGAAACCGGTCGTCCGCCAAATATAAAAAGACTCTTTCCCCATTCCCGGGCCCTGCTTGTGAGTGGCAAAGTTGTGGATCGGGCGATGATAGCCAAAGGTGATGCCATGACTATGGCTGCCAATGGCCGCAACGCTATTGTCATTCGTGGAGTATTGCAGGCAGCTCAGCGTGCCAATAGTGCGATTATCATCGAAATTGCACGCTCGGAAGGTGGTGCCAATGCTTACTGTCCTGTGAACTTCTGGAACATGGCAAGGATTGTGGATGCGATGTGCAATGAAATGAACATCACCATCCCTGTAGCCATACATGCTGATCATTACGGGATAAAGAAAGAAGATGATATGGCGATGGCCAAGGTTGAAATTCCCACCATCTTTGAAGCTGGTATTACCTCCATCGCCGTTGATGCTTCCCATATGCTGGATGACAAGAATCTTCTGGCAAATATTGAATTGAATGCTCTTGTTCCCGATTGGGCAGGTCTTGAGACTGAGGTTGGTGAAATTAAAGGTGCCCTCGGACTTTCCACTGTGGATGACGCATCTTTTCTCATTAAAGGGTTGAATGCACACGGCATCTGTGCAGACTGGATTGCTTTGAATAACGGTACCACCCATGGTCTTGAATCATCCGGTCAGGGGATTCAAGTAGAGCTCACAGCTGAGATTCACAAAGCCCTCGCTTCATATGGAACGTCGGGCGCGCAGCATGGTACGTCTGGAAACAGTTCTGAGCGGTTACGAGCCATTGCAAAGGAGACGGCCACTACCAAAGCCAACGTTGCAACTGCGTTGCAGATGGTTGCCTGGGGTGTTGATGTTAATGACTATGGAAATGCCATCCTGGATAGTGACGGAAGACTCCAGAAAGTGAAGGGAGAAGGGCTTACCGAGGAAATGTGGGAAGAGATGGTTGCCTTTGGAGATGCTCAGGGCTGGCAGGGTGGGGATTATAAAAAGCTCAACCTTCCATTTGAAAATAAAATCAGTGGTCTTGCAAAAGAGATTCGTGATCGAATGTGCAAGCGTGTTGAGGAGTTTAGTTACAACCTGCTGGTTGATGTTTTTTTAGCCGAAGGGTCAGCAGATCTTGCCAAAGAGGCAATACTTGCTGCTGGTTCCCACGATCTTGGGCCAAAGGTAAACCGGATTGAAGATCCACAGGAGTGGACAAAAGAGAAAATTATTGCAAGGGCTGCAGAGCTTGATACCGATAAAGGACCTGAAGGGGATTTTGATGACTGATGAATTGCAGCAGATGCCAATGAAAAAAATTATGGTAACCGGTACGGCCGGTTTTATTGGTTCTTTTCTGGCAAAAAAATTAAGGGAAAGCGGTTGCGAGGTTATTGGTGTTGACACCATAACTGACTATTATGATGTAGGGCTTAAACGTGACCGGCTGCGCTATATAGCTGATGGTGGTGGGTTTCAAAATTTTGAGGTGGACATTTCTGACCGTAGTGCAGTTGAGAAACTCTTCACTGAGCACAGCTTCGATGCTGTTGTCAATCTAGCTGCTCAACCAGGAGTTCGTTACTCCCTCATTAACCCGGCATCCTATATTGATACCAACCTAGTTGGTTTCGCCAATCTCCTTGAGGGGTGCCGCCACTCGGGGGTAAAACATTTTGTGTATGCCTCTTCCAGTTCTGTTTATGGTGCCAATACCCACCAGCCCTATTCTGAACATGACAACGTCAATCATCCGGTATCTTTATATGCAGCCTCAAAAAAGTCCAATGAGCTGATGGCCCATTCCTACAGCCATCTTTTCGGGCTCCCTTGTACAGGACTGCGTTTTTTTACGGTGTATGGGCCCTGGGGCAGACCTGATATGGCGCCAATGCTTTTTGCAAAGGCTATTCTTGCCGGAGAGGCCATAAATGTATTTAATAACGGAAATATGGAACGTGATTTCACATTTATTGATGATATTGTGGAAGGTGTAGCCAGGGTGATACAAAAACCAGCAGAACCTGATTTTGACTGGAAAAGCGATGCTCCTGATCCTGCCACTTCCTATTGTCCTTACAGAGTCTACAACATCGGTAATAACAAGAAGGAGCGGCTGTTCTATTTTATTCAATTGCTGGAAGAGAATCTCGGGAAAAAAGCTGACAAGAACTTTATGCCGATGCAGCCAGGTGATGTCCAGGCTACCTATGCAAATGTAGATGATCTGATAGGGGATTTTGGTTATAAGCCGGATACGCCGCTTGATGTGGGCGTGAAGAGCTTTGTTGAGTGGTACATGGAGTACCATAAATCATAAATGATGGCTGTCGTAAAAACTCTTTACCAGTTTCGTTGCTGCATTTTTCGTACAATTACGACGACCCTCATACGCCGAAATCAAACAAAAAATATGCACCTCGCATCTGAAGTTTTTTGCTTAACAATCTATCAATTGACCTTTTTGCGAGGTTGTCATAAATAGTTGTTTTATCATGTGAATATCCCTTTTCCCGGGGTGCGGGAGTGTTGTTACTAAGGCATCCATTCACTTGTACAGTGAATGGATGCCTTACTTGTTTGAAGCTGAAAACAGGATGGGGATTTACTTCATCAGTTCCATGGCGGCATTGATGATCGAGGGTGAGTCCAGTTTCGAGTTCTTCCAGAGTATTTCCTGAGGGGCGTGCTCGATAAAGGTATCCGGGTGCCCCAGCAACAGAGTTTTAACTGAGAAGAGTTTTTGTTTAGAGAGGAGCTCCAGCACTAGACTGCCAAATCCACCATGCTCAGCATTGTCCTCCACAGTTACTATTCGTTCAGTCTTCCTGGCCCATTCACAGATAAGTTCCTTGTCCAGTGGTTTGATAAAACGTGGATTGATAACAGCTGCATCAATGCCAAGTTTTTCCAATCCTTCCGCAGCTCGCATGGCAGGATAAACACGATTTCCGATGGGGAGGAGGAGAATGTCTGTGCCTTCACGGAGGAGTTCTCCACGACCAATTTCAAGTTGTAGCAGTTCCTGATCCAGGGTCACATCTTCCCCGGCCCCTCTGGGATATCGAATTGCGGTGGCCCCTGGAAAAGAAATTGCAGTATGGAGCATATGCTGCAGTTCATTCTCATCTTTTGGCGCCATATATGTGAGGTTGGGAATAAAACGAAGAAAAGAGATGTCGAAGACACCGTGATGAGTAGGTCCGTCATCACCAACAACACCACCCCGGTCAATGGCCAGGGTGACAGGCAGGGAGGGGATACAGATGTCATGGATGATCTGATCCAGCGCTCTTTGGAAAAATGAGGAGTAAATGGCCACAACAGGGTGTGTCCCCTCGGTTGCAAGACCAGCTGCAAAGGTGACTCCGTGCTGTTCGGCGATCCCAACGTCAAAGAAACGATCCGGAAAGGTGGTGCTGAATGTGCTGAGACCAGTACCAGCGGGCATAGCTGCTGATATTGCTATGACATCTGGATTTTCTTTTGCTATTTTGCAGAGGGTGTTTCCAAAGACTTCAGTGTAGCTGATGGGGCCACTTGAAGGACAGGGAACTCCGGTTTTAATATCAAAGGGGCCAAGGCCGTGGTAGTTGCCGGGATTATCTTCAGCCGGCTGGTAGCCTTTGCCCTTTTGTGTTATCACATGGACCAGAACAGGACCGTCAACGTGGTCTCTGATGTTTTCAAGTGTTGGAATAAGGTCTTCAAGCTCATGACCGGGAATGGGGCCAATATAGTAGAATTTCAGGGCTTCAAAGAGCATGCCGGGTGTGAAGAAGCTTTTGATGTTTTCTTCACTTTTCTTTAACACATTGAGAAACCGGTCTCCCACGCCATGGAGCTCTTTAAGCCCGCTGGATATGTGTTTCCTGAGGCGACGAACTGTCTTACTGGTGAGCTGCCTTGAAAGAAAACTGGACATCGCTCCTACGTTTTCTGAAATGGACATCTCGTTGTCATTTAGGATAACGATCAGGTCTTTGTCAAGGTGTCCAGCCTGATTCAGGGCCTCAAAGGCCATTCCGGCAGTCATTGAGCCGTCACCAATGATGGCAACCACCTTGTTTTTGTTTTTTTTGAGGTCTTTGGCACATGCCATACCCAGGGCTGCTGAAATTGAGGTAGATGAATGCCCTGTTTCAAAAGCGTCATATTCGCTTTCTTTAAACTTGGGGAAACCACTCAGGCCTTTATACTGGCGCAGGGTGTGGAATTTAGCCTGTCTCCCGGTGAGAAGTTTGTGGGCGTAAATCTGGTGCCCCACATCCCAGATAAGTTTGTCATCAGGTGTGTTGAAAACATAATGAAGGGCAAGGGTGAGTTCCACTACTCCAAGGCTTGGTGCCAGATGCCCTCCGGTTTGAGACACCGTTTCAATGATTGTCTGGCGAAGATCTGCGGCAATGGTTTCCAGCTCGGGGATTGTCAAGTTCCGGAGGTCAGCAGGGGATTGTATGTCTGTGAGTCTGATGCTTTTGGACTCTGGGCTTTCAGGTGTTAGCATTTTAGGTGTCCTAAAGGTCGCAGCAACTAATGTGACCGTGTGTATATATAATCCGCAAGCAATCGTAATGGCATGGCGTTCTCGTCAAACCCGGCCAGACTGTTTTTGGCTTCTTCCACGGCCTGTTTGGCCAGACTTCGTGTTTTTTCAATTCCAAAGTGAGCAGGATAAGTGGCTTTACCAAGTTCAGCATCACTTCCTGCTGCCTTGCCCAGCTGTTCAGTCGTGGCTGTTACGTTAAGAAGATCATCGACAATTTGAAAGGCAAGTCCTATCTTGTTACCGTATTTTTCTAGTGCTGCAAGGACCTCCGGGGTAGCTCCTCCGCAGATTCCTCCTGAGACAACAGATACGGTAATTAGAGCACCGGTTTTGCTCCTGTGAATGGTCTGCAGGGTTTCAAAGGGGAAATCGCTGTTTTCATTTGTGATGTCCAGATCCTGGCCACCGACCATACCGTAAGATCCAGCTGCCCGGGCGATGCAGTGGGTGATTGCCAGCTTTTTTTCAGCATCAAGTCTCCCGGTGTCGGGATTTGAAAGAAGGTCAAAAGCCCATGTCAGAAGTCCATCACCGGCGAGAATCGCTGCCGCCTCCCCGAAGAGAACATGGTTTGTTGCCTTACCGCGGCGCAGATCGTCGTTATCCATTGCAGGAAGATCGTCATGGATCAGAGAATATGTGTGGATACACTCTAAAGCACAGGCGACAGGAAGGATATCCTGGTCGGCAACGGACTTTCCTCCAATGGCCCTTGCAGCAGCCAGGCAGAGAATGGGACGGACTCGTTTTCCCCCTGCAAAGAGTGAATAACGCATGGCTTCAATGTGCTTTTTGAAAGCTCCCTCTGCTTTAGGGATGAAGGTTTCAAATGCAGCCTCGACCAGGAGCTTCTGCTCGTTAAGATAACTCTTGATCTCCATGATCCAACTCGTCAAATGGGCTTTTTATGATATCCCCCTGTTTTTCAAGGAGTAGCTCTACCTTTGCCTTGGCTTCTGTCAGTGTCTTGTTGCAGTATTCAACGAGGCTTATGCCTTCGTCAAACTTTTTCAGACTTTTTTCAAGGCTGAGATCACCATTTTCAAGTTCTTCTGTTATTTGCTCAAGTTTACCAAGAGCCGTCTCAAATGTTCGTTTGGCCATTGCGCTAGCTTTATGTACTGTTGCTGAATTGCTTTTTTTCGGTATCAAGACTATTACCAGAACCAATGCATGAGTGGTCGCTGATGATGCGCCTTTGGATTTTTGATATACCTGCCTGCGATCTTTATATCTGCATTTCAGTATGTTATCAAAAAAACAATCACGAATTCCTTATAAATCCAAGTATTATATATATTCACAGTTGTAGGAGAAGTCGAGAATAAAGTGGTTTAGAAGGGAGGTGGATGAGGAGTAGCGTCGATTGCAGACCATAACCTTCACGTGCTGGTACGCAGTCGCTGGAAAAAGAGCCTTGGAAAGTATTGAAATCCTTCGTAGCGGGCATATCGATAATCCCACCCTGGTAAAAAACTAAAAAAAGTATCTTACTCGTAGTTCAATTTTATTTTCAGTTATCTTTTCGCCGTACTCCGTATAATACCCACCCTCTAAAATAGAACCTCGTAGACGTAATTCCCAGTTGGTAAATCCTGTGTAGAGAAGTTCCGGCGTCAACGTCCATGATGTGTTATCAAGATTGATGATACCGGTAATGCTAGGGGTAAAATAGACAATGTTAAAAGGTTCCTTCCAGGTTACCCGTGCGTAGCCGTAATTCTTTCCGGTCTGGAAGGCGCCGTAACCACTTCGACTGACCGTCATTGCTTTATCCAGGAGCCGGGTTGCTGCCACAGGATCAGGTTCGTTTCCAGCTTCATGGGCGAGCCGATAGAAACGGCTCATTTCGTCTTGTGTGTATCCGCCGCCATTATGATAGTATTCAAGGATTGTTGTAATATTTTGATCAGAGAGGTAACGCATGCCCAGCAGGTAACTGGTCGAGGAATATTCTTCCGGCTGAAGTGTATCGTCCTGCTCGAGCACGATGCGGTCGGCATTGGGAATCCATGAAAACTCACCATGGACGGCAAAGTTGGTGGATATATTGGTGGCAAAGTCGATTCCATACCGTGAGGATCGGCTGTCGCCGGTAAAGTAGACTAGGTCGATATCCGTATTGTTGACCAGAAGATAGAGTCTGGCCGCCAGATTAATATTGTTCCTGCGCCCGAAATCCTCGTTCACCCCATCCCACACCGGCAGGATACTGACTGTGGCGGCCATCGACTCCACGGTGGAGCCAAAACTTCGAATCCAGGAGCTCTCAAGGCTGATGAATCCCTCCAGGTCTTCGCTGGGGTCGTTGGGGTCTTTACGTCGATTGAGAAAACCGACAGGATTCCAGGCATAACCGGTTCCCCATTTATAGGATTGTTTCCCGGCCTCAACCGTTATCAAGTCTGTCGGGCGCAGCCGCAGATAGGCCTCGTACATATCAGCCCAGTCATCATAACGCTCCTGATCCTGACTGGCCGATGCCTTGAGCAGCCAGTTGAAGCTGTTTCGGTTCAGACTGTAACTGCCGTCAAACTGCAGAGAGCCGGTCAGCCTGTCAAGATTTGTCCGATCACTGTCCGGGCCACCGAGAAGATAGAGAGAACTCCCCCTGTTGAGGGAGAAATGTTCAAACTTTCCCTCAAGGTAGCCACCCCATTCCAGAGGTTTTTTCTCAAAGGCTTCCAGGTCAAAGTCAAAGCTGTTGCCCTGTTCCTCAGCCGTGCAGGTCGTCCAGGGCAGCAGGACAAGGATAAACAGCCCCAGGACAGGAACATAAAGAGTTCTGCCTCTTTTTCTGTAACACCTTTTCATTCAGGATGGTTGTGTGAGGGATTAACGGAGCTCATCAACCTGCGGCATGAATTCCAGGGTAAACACCTCATCATCAAATTGACGTTTTTTTATGTTGGCAAAGATCATCACCGAGCGGTAGCCCTTATGCAGGGGGCTGTCGGTAACCAGTTTCGCCGGTCTGACAACATCGTCTCCGATATTTTTTATGTCACTGTAGCGCAGGGTCTTGATGAGCATACCCGAACTGGCAATACATTCGATATCAAGGGGTTGTATTGTTTTTTTATCAACGGTCATTTTCAGGCGGTCATAGGCCACTGAACGGGTTCTTGCTTTCATGTCAAGAAGCCACCTGTCTCCAAGATCATCTACTTTTTCAACACTATACTCAACATGAAAATCCAGGCGCATGATATCGGAGTTATTGAAGACTCCGCCCACCACAGACTGCAGGCTGGTTATCCGAATCGGTTTACCCACATTGGGTATATAGAGCCACATGTTGTCACCAAGCCGGAGGGATACCCGTCCCTTTTCGCTGGCTGGTGACAGAAACATGATGACCATCTTGTCTTTGCCTTTTTTAACGGTGTAGAAAATGAATTCTTTCTGACTGCCATCCGGCTCTATATTGATAAGCTTGCGGTACATCTCATAGGAAGGTGGTTGCAGATTGGAATCCACCTGTTTTAGGATGGCATTGCCGTCAACTGCCCGGGCCGCAACCGGCAAGGTGATCAACAGGGAAAAGATGATTAAATAAAATAGGTTTCTCATGAAGTTGGCTCCTGTTGGGTTATGGGTACAGTTCAGACGTGACGTAAAGCCTTGATTGGATCCATCCGGGCTGCTTTAATTGCGGGCTGCAGGCTGCCGAGGACCGCAATGGCTACAACAATGCCTCCCACAACCAGGATTTCAGGCACACTGATGGTAGGAGAGAGGAGCAGGCCTTTCTGGCGGCCGAAATCAAAGCTGAGTCCGGAAACATTCATCCAGGCTATTCCTGCCAGACTCAGGCCGATACCGATAACCGTACCCAGAACGCCAAGCAGCAGGCCTTCAGTGACAAACAGGGCCAGGATTTTTCCAGGGCTGGTACCGATGGCTGCAATGGTGCCGATTTCATTGATTCGTTCATAGACGGCCATGATCATCACATTCATTATTGAAACTAGGACAATGGCCACCAGCATGACTTTTATAAACAATGTCATCAGATCGATCATGCGGGCGATATTAAAAAAAGGTGAAAGCTTTTCCCAGGTGTGTATTTCAAAAACAGGTTTACCTTTTTTGTTTGTACGGGAACCGGGGGCTTGTTTGAGTTGGGCGTAAACAGCATCAAGTCTGTTCATGTTTTTCAGACGAATGGCAACCTCACAGGCCTCTTTTGATTCAATGCGCAACAGTTCCCTGGCATCTTCAATATGCATAACTCCGTCCCGACCGCCGGGGCCGACTATGCCTTCAAGGATTCCCCTGACAGTAAAGGTCTGTCCATTGACTGAACCGGCCTTGTTATTGGCAACCAGTACAATGGAGTCTCCGATTTTAACTTTCATCCCCTTAGCGATAAGCTCGGGAATCAGTATTTCACCGCGACCGATAAGGCCGTCCTTCTTACCCTTGATAATCCTGGATGCCAGCAGGGGGACGGTTTCCATTTCCATCTCAGGGTTGACCGCAGAGAGCCTGATATTTGTGGTTTCGCTGAAGTTTGAAAACATGGCGCCGATGCGGATTCGGGGAGAAAATGCCTCAATATCAGGGTTGTCTTTGAGAAGTCGGCTTATTTTTTTCAACTGTTGTTCGGTAAGGTTTTTATCCAGAGGCAGACTGTCCATGGAAGAGAGATATCCTTTTTTATGGATCTGGATATGGCCGAGCATGGAATCGGTTATCTGGCCAACCATCATGTTTTTAAATGAGCCGGAAACGGAGATAAAGAGCAGGACTGAGACCACGCCAAGGGTTATGAGGATGGAAGTAAGCAGGGTCCGCCGTTTATATCGCCAGAGGTTTCGGGCTGCAATTTTCAGAACATTATTCATGGTTGTCTCCTTTGCCGTCCTCTTTGCGGATCAGGCGTCCATCTTCTAGGGTGAAGATTATTTCGGCGTTTTTGACCACCCGCTGGTCATGGGTGGAAAAGATAAAGGTGGTGCCGAACTCGTCGCGCATTTTTTTCATCAGCTCAATGATCCGTTCGGCTGACTTTCGATCCAGGTTGGCCGTTGGCTCATCGGCCAGGACCAGGGGCGCATTGGTGACCAGGGCTCGGGCAACAGCAACCCGCTGTTTCTGGCCGCCGGAAATCTGGCTGGGAAACTTGTCGGCCTGATCCGCGATCCCAACCGCTTCAAGAAGTTCGTTGACCCGTTTTTTCCGTTTATCCTTATGCCAGTTTTGTACCATAATCAACGGGTATTCTACATTTTCAAAAACCGAGAGAACGGGAATCAGGTTGAAATCCTGGAAGACAAAACCGATATGTTCGCCACGAAACCCAGCTACCTGGTTCTTTCCCATGTCTCCAATGTCCTGGCCAACAACTTTAAGGATACCACTGGTTGGGGGATCAAGGCATCCGATCATGTTGAGCAGGGTAGATTTACCGCTGCCGGATGGGCCGACAAAGGCGACAAATGAAGACTTGTCGATGGTAAAGGACACATTCTGTATGGCTTCTACCGTGATTTCACCCATCTGGTAGGTTTTAGTGATGTTGCTGCTTTCAACAAGGTGCATTAAAATCTCCTTTAAAAAAAGTCATCATCATAAGTGGGGAAAAGAGGATCTCTAGTTGTAACGGTTGGCATTCGAATAAACACTGCACCAAGAATGGTGGCGTTGTAAAAATATTTCACCTGTACCGTTGCGGGTACCTTAGAAAGCACTCTTGGTGGGCAAAAGAATTTCCTGAGTCCACTCTTTTCTATTGAGTCATCAGTTATCGTAACTTTTTACGAGTCCATTAGGAATAACCAGTCTTGGTTAGAATATCATACCGAATGTTTTTGTAAATTTATTAACGAATATTCCTGTGAACAGCCTTGAATATACCCCTTCAATGTGACTTTATGGTGTCTATACATTTTTTTCTGTTAGGGCTGGGTGTAGGAAAAACTGATTCATTATAATGAACATAAGCATGTTTTGTGCCATTCCATCGCTTAAATGATTGTGTCGTTATGCTAATTAGATAGGGTGTGTGTGGTGCCGCGCCAAGGTATGCGCGTGGAGGATGTTCGACGATAATGTCGAAAGAAACGGTCATTGTCGACCTTTGTTCGTGCCGTGTACTGACGACCTGGAAGAACAGATTTGGATTCTGTAGGTTCAATGGAAGATGACTAATCGCGTCACAGATTAGGCGATCCATGCTTTTATATGTTTTAATTTTTTTATTAATGAAAGCTCATCCTGAGCTTCATTGAGCTGGTTTATCATGTTCTTGGCTGATGTGAACAATGTTTTGATTTTGATTCCACCTTGAGTTCTTGCACAAGCAATACTCTTTGCAAACATACTTTTACCAACACTTGAACCATGATAGAAGGATGGAGTAAGGCGGTTCTGCTGATCAAAACAGGAGTTGTATGCTTGGGGAAAAAGACCAGGAGTTCTTCATAAGTAGGCATTCGGTAATGCAATTATCACCTACTTGGCTCTGCTCATTCGCCAATATAGAAAACTTAAGACTGTGTCGAAGCCTCTGCTTATCTGCTATCTGCGCCCTGGTCCTAATCAGGTTCTCCTGACTCGCTTTCTGTATGTCGCCCTGTACATTCGTGTTACCCTGCCGTAGCAGAACCGCATTCTTCAGCCCCATCGACACAGGATAACCGTTGCAATAGTACTACATCCTTTACCACTTCAGGCAGGGTCTGGGACTTGCCTGGCATAAACCGATATCCTATGCTAAACTCATCTCCTAATAACGTATGCCGTGCCCGGCACACAACAAATCACTGCACTGGTTTTTTTCTCCGCTATGCTACGTAAAAACCAGTGAGTCCAAACGATACATTTATTTACAGTTGCAGGAAAATTTGACAATAAAGTGGTTTAAAAGGGACGGGGATGAAGGGTAGAATTGATACATTTGTTGATGCGTTTCTTGTTTGGCTAGATATAGAGAAGGGCTACTCTTCTCATACCATAAGCGGCTATGGACGTGATCTGCGGGAGTTTGTGCTGATGTTACCCGAAGATTTACATCCTGCTGAGCTTGTGGTTACCCATGTGCGACGCTTTGTGGTGAGTCTGCATGGAAAGAATACCGGGGCAACGGTCGCCAGAAAACTCTCTGCTCTGCGGTCATTTTTTAAATTTCTGCTGCGGGAGAAGCATATTGTAAATGATCCGGGTGCCGGAGTTGCTGGTCCCAAAGTTGGAAAACATCTTCCTGTTTTTCTTACTGTTGATGAGGTTTTCAGGCTCCTTGAAACCCCTGAGGCAAGAGATAAATTCATGCTTCGTGATAGTGCTATCCTTGAGTTGCTGTACTCTACCGGAATGCGTGTTGCGGAACTCGTCTCCAGAAATACGATAGACCTTGATTTTGAAACTGAAATGCTTAGGGTGAGGGGCAAAGGGAACAAGGAGAGGCTGCTCCCTGTTGGAAGGCCAGCCCTTGAGGCAGTCCGGGCCTGGCTCCCCTTGCGTGATCAGCTCATTGCTGCCCGAGCAAAACGAGGCCGCCCCGTTGAAAGAGACGGATTGTTTTTAAATGGACGCGGTAGTCGGTTAAGCAGCAGGAGTGTGGAACGAATGGTGAAAGCCTATGGAGAACGGGCCGGTATTCCTCAGGTGGTAACTCCCCATGCTCTGCGTCATTCTTTTGCTACCCACTTGCTGGAAATGGGGGCTGATTTGCGTTCAGTGCAAGAGTTGCTCGGGCATGCGAGTCTTTCCACAACCCAACGTTATACCCATTTGACACTTGATCATTTAACTGATGTGTATGATAAGGCCCACCCCCATGCAAAATGAACATTCCCTGAAAATTCATACATGGTTGCCGGTATCCCCAGAGGATAACTGCTCGTAACCTACAATCCCCTAAAGAACAAAACACTTACCTGAAAGCAAAGACTATGAAAATACGTTCAACAACAATACTTGCAGTGCGCCACAAAGGACAGGTCGCTGTGGCTGGTGATGGCCAGGTTTCACTGGGAAACACAGTGATGAAGCATCATGCTCGGAAAGTGAGACATTTATATAATGGTAAGGTGATTACCGGATTTGCCGGGGCCACCGCTGATGCCTTTACCCTCTTTGATCTTCTGGAACAGAAACTTGAACAGTACAAAGGCAACCTCATGAGAGCAGCCGTTGAGCTTGCTAAGGAGTGGCGGACAGACAAAATGCTTCGCAGGCTTGAAGCTATGCTGGTCGCAGTGGATAAAGACTATTCTCTGTTGCTTAGTGGTACCGGTGATGTTATTGAGGCTGATAACGGTGTCCTGGCAATAGGATCCGGTGGGCCCTATGCCCAATCTGCTGCACTGGCACTCATAGCCAATTCTGACCTTGACGCCAAAGAGATATGCAAAGCTTCCATGGGCATTGCAGCTGATATCTGCGTCTTTACAAATCATTCCTTTGTAGTTGAAACAATAGATGAAAGAGAAAAATAAAAAATGATACCTGCGCAATCCTTAACACCCAAAGATATAGTAGTTGAGCTTGATAAATACATTGTAGGGCAGGCCGAGGCCAAACGCTCTGTGGCCATTGCCCTAAGAAACCGCTGGCGCAGAAGGCAAGTTCCGGATCCGCTTCGAGATGAGATCGCGCCTAAAAATATCATAATGATTGGTCCTACGGGTGTTGGCAAGACAGAGATAGCCAGACGGCTTGCCAGTCTTGCCCAGTCACCTTTTATTAAAGTTGAGGCATCAAAGTTTACTGAAGTCGGTTATGTGGGGCGTGATGTGGAATCCATGATTCGTGATCTTGTCGAGATTGCAATCAATATGGTGAAGGATGAGGAAAAAAAGCGTTTGGAGGGGCTTGCTGAAGTTAATGCCGAGGAACGAATCCTTGATATCCTGCTTCCTCCCGTGAGTGGCAATTCCAATGAAGGTGGAAGTGCTATGGATGGTTTTACTGCTTTTGGTACCAGTTCAGATGACAGTGGGCTGCCAGTGCTGAAAGAGAGTGGTGGGGAAATGGACAGTACCCGTGAAAAATTCCGGGACATGCTTCGCAATGGAAAACTTGATGGTCGCGAAGTGGAACTGGATCTTGCTGAAATGCGTTCCATGCCAATGGTTGAGATTATGACCACCTCTGGGGTAGATGACATGCAGTCCAGCCTTCAGGATGCCTTCAGTAAAATTTTCCCTAAGAAAAAAAAGAAACGAAAAGTGAAAATTCCTGACGCCTTGAAAGCTCTTACTGCTGAGGAGATGGAACGTCTCATTGATATGGACAGTGTTACAAATGAGGCCCTGAGGCGGACGGAAGAGTCTGGCATCGTGTTTCTTGATGAAATTGATAAAGTGGCATCCCGTAGCTCAGGGGGGCAAGGCCCCGAGGTCTCCCGTGAAGGTGTGCAGCGTGATCTTCTCCCGATTGTGGAAGGATCCACTGTTACAACCAAATATGGTATGGTGAAGACAGATCATATTCTTTTTATTGCAAGTGGCGCCTTTCACCTCTGTAAACCCTCCGATCTGATACCGGAACTCCAGGGGCGTTTTCCCATCCGTGTCGAACTGACGCCTCTAGGTAAAGATGAGTTTGTGAGAATTCTCACCGAACCCGAAAGTGCATTGGTGAAACAATATACAGCTATGATGGCTACAGAGAATGTGGAGCTTTCCTTTGAAGCAGATGCCATTGATGAGTTGGCAGCCATTGCAGTGGAAGTCAATGAAAATACCGAAGAGATTGGTGCCAGGCGACTACATACTGTTATGGAACGGGTCCTTGATGAGCTATCCTTTGATGCCAGTGAACGCGGAGAAGAAAAATTTATGGTCACTGCAGAGTATGTAAAGAAACAACTGAAGGATGTTGTCGAAAACCGTGACCTCAGCAGATTTATTCTGTAGGTGGAAAGTTGTTGGGCAAGGTGTTTACAGCTTTATTTGCATACGTCGGGAGGCGCAGATCGTTTTCATGGCTCGAGTGAGCTTAGTGTCTGTAGGAAAGTCAGAATAGGATTCTGAATCAGTGTTCGTTTTTTGCTAACGGAGTGAGATGTTATTATATGATTCGTAGTCGGGTATGCCGGGGGAAATCACTCGTATCCCTTTCGGGGTGCTCGCACAATCACCATTGAACGCCCAAGGATTCAGGAAGATAATAAGAAATTTTCAGGAAAGGAATATGCGTTATACAGATCCAGATTTAAAATATTGTCTCAAATGTGACGAAGAGTATCGTGCAGAAATCATCAATTGTGTGGCTTGTAATGTCGAACTGATCAGTGGCAGTGAAAAATTGCGCCTTGAGGATGAGGCAAAGACAAAACTTAGATCACGGTCTATGGAAATATCACCTGATGATGAAATGGCCAATATCAGGAAAGGTCCGTTGGGGGAAATGAAGCAACTGCAGGCGCTGTTGGCCACGCAGAGTATTCCGTCTCTAGTTGCCGGGGAGAAGAGTAATTGTGGGAAAGGTTGTTGCGGCAGTGATGTTTATCTGAAGATTAAGGTTGCCGATGGTGCTGAGGCAACAGAAGTCCTGGCCCAGGAGTTCAAACGGACAACAGCCCTTGATTTCCATGATTTAAGTAATGCACATGCTGTTTTTGATACCGGTGCCATGTCTTCCACCTGTCCTGCATGTGGTTTTACGTTTCCCACTACCGAGTCCACCTGTCCTGATTGTGGCTTATGTTTCTAATGGGTCTCCTGGGGATTCGGAAAGGCTGATAGCCTCGTTGTTTCTGAAGATTGCGACTTGGTTTCGTCCTCTGCGTTTTGCGTGATACAGTGCAGTGTCTGCGGTGTTTATGAGATTATTTTTATCATGAGTCACCAAGGAAGAAAGACTTGAAGCACCAAGGCTGATGGTGGATTTTATGACCTTGTCTTTATAATAGCAGGTATGTTCTTCTATGAGGAGACGTAAACGTTCAGCAACCAGGCTTGCCTTTTTCAGGTTTGCCATGGGCAGAATGATGAGGAATTCCTCTCCTCCATAGCGGCAGATAATTTCCTCATTGCGCAGGTGAAGTGCAATGGTTGAAACAATACTTTTTAGTACAGTATCACCAGCTTCGTGACCATAGTCATCGTTGACTCTTTTGAACCTATCAATGTCCAGCATGATAGCACTGAGATCACTTTGGTGACGGACGGCTGAGGAAAACTCCTCTTCAAGGCGTATGAGCCCGAATCGTCTGTTCAGGACATGGGTCAGTGAGTCATAGGAGGCCATTTCTTGGATTTTGTTATGAAGCAGGGCATTCTGAAGATAGGGGGCCATGTAACTCGAATAGGTTTCCAGCTTTTCCTTTTGGGCGGTCTCGGAATAGTCGGTGGTTTCACAGGAGGCAATGACCAGACCCACGGTGCTTTTTTCTGCTATCAGGGGGATAATACGGACACACTTTGGTCTCAAGGTGCCAAGGGGAGTGGTGATGGCGATCCAGTTAAAACCATCTTTTTCGGTATCAATGGTATGAATTTTTCCGGACTCAATGGTGTCACTGATGATGCCCTGCCAGGATTCAAGCTTTTGTGGTAATTTCTCATCGGTGTCCACATCATGGCTAGAGAGCAGTCTCATTTCATCTTCAATCTTCCCATAAAGGACACCGGCGGTGATGCAGGTAGTACTGATAAAGTAGTTGAGGATGATATTACTTGTTGTGTCAAGGTCCACGTTGGCAGAGAGATTTGCACTGATGTCCCGAAAGCTGGCTTCATGGATCAGACGCTGCTCAACAGTCTTGCTCATGGTGTTAAATGCCTGGGTAACTTCTCCTATCATGTCGTTTGTTCTCACCTCAATATCGTATCTTCCCACATGGGGCTTACCACTGAACATGGCAGCTTTTATCTGCCTGTTGACCTGGGTCATTCCTTTTGCGAGAAATCGAAGTTGTTTGGAGATCACAATTGAGAACAGGATGTAGTTGGCGATACCAACAGTTATTCCAGCAGCAACGCACATCAGGGTAAAACCCATGGTTATACTGAGGGCATCTTCAAAATAGACCTTTATAAGAGCTGGAAATACGGCACCGACAATGAGTCCAAAGGTGACCATGCTGAGAAACAGAATGCGGAAGACATTCTGTTCCTTTGAGTTGAACTTGATTGTCTCTTTCGGCTCTTTATCAGATTCCTGGAGTTTTTTGTATGGTTTTTCTGTCATTGTGTTAAGACGATCTGGGCTGTCCCCAGCGCTTTCGCTTGTTGCTTACAAGAGCTTTTTTCTTGTAAGAGAGTGCTTTGTAGCCAAGTATCTCTTCAGCTTCTCTGCTGAACTCGCGGCAGGGGCGGACTGTCAAATCTTTTAAAATCTCAATATCCACTTCACCCTGTCCAGGAAAATGCATGGTGAGAAGCAGAGGACAGCTGCCGTGGTAACGGTATAAAATCTGCTTAAGCGACTCCAGACGTTTTCTGCTTATTTTTTCACTGTTTAGTTTTATTCGGATTGATTCAGTGTGGGTCTCTCTGGCCATGGGCAGCAATTCAATAGATTCAGCAATGATCTTCGGTCCCCGCTCGTCGTTCTGCACAGTTCCTTGAACAATAATGGTCTCAGTGGACGAGAGTAAGGAGTAACAGTCTGCAAAGGTGTTTGGAAACACAATTACTTCAACAGCATTCAAGAGATCCTCCACTGTGATGAAAGCCATGGGGTCACCTTTTTTACTTTTGAGCTGTTTACAGCTGCGGATGAGGCCGCCAATGCGCACTGGCTGCTCTTCTCCATATTCTGCAAGTCCTGCAATGTCAGTGTCTGCAATAGTTTTTATTTCGTGAAGATCTTCGTCCAGCGGGTGTCCGGTAATATAAAATCCCACAGTTTCTTTTTCTTTCGTGAGACGTTCCCTTTCATCCCACTCCGGAATGTCTGGCATGATGATACCGCTTTTGTCAGTGGTATCGGTGGTTGGGGAGATGGCAAAGAGAGACATCTGGCCACTCTGTTTATCACGTTGCACTGCCTTTGCCTTGTCCATGGCCTGATCGACTATTGCCATGAGTTGGGAGCGTCTACAGCCAACTGAATCAAAGGAGCCTGATTTTATCAGGCTTTCTATGACCCGTGAGTTCACCTTGCGTGAATCAACCCGATTACAGAAATCTTCCAGGGAGGTGTATTTACCGTTTTCAGTCCGCTCTTCAATAATTGACTGCAGGGCTGACTTACCAACATTTTTTACTGCAGCAAGACCAAAACGAATTCGGTCGTTATGTACGGAAAAATCAATCAGAGACTCGTTTATGTCAGGGGGCAGCACTTCGATGGAATTTTCCCGGCACTCGTTGATATAGAGGACCACCTTGTCGGTGTTGTTCATATCACATGAGAGCAGCGCAGCCATAAATTGAGCGGGGTAGTGGGCCTTGAGATAAGCAGTCTGATAGGATATTAGAGCATAAGCTGCAGAGTGGGATTTGTTGAAGCCATAGCCTGCAAACTTTGCCATCAGGTCAAAGACATATTCGGCCTTTTTTTCATCAATATTGTTTTTTCTGGCACCAGCCATGAATTTCACTTTTTCTTCATCCATGACTTCTACAATCTTTTTACCCATGGCACGACGCAGGATATCAGCATCTCCAAGACTATAACTGGCAAGGATGTTAGCGATTTTCATCACCTGTTCCTGATAGACTATGACGCCATATGTTTCTTCAAGAACAGGTTTGAGTTGAGGCAAGGGATAGTTGGCTGTTGCACGACCATGTTTGGTTGCAACGAAGTCGTCAACCATTCCAGAGTCTAGTGGTCCGGGGCGATAAAGGGCAACCAGTGCAATGAGATCACTGAACTGTTCGGGGGCCATTTTAACAAGGAGTTCACGCATTCCGGAACTTTCAAGTTGAAAAACACCAAGGGCATCACCTGAGCAGAGGAGTTCAAATGTCTTGATGTCATCCATGGGAAGGCCGTTGATATCGATATCTATGCCTATATCAGCCTTGATATGCTTCAGGGCGTAGTCTATGACGGTGAGTGTTTTAAGACCCAGGAAGTCAAATTTAATAAGACCAGTCATCTCAGTATGTTTCATGTCATACTGGGTCAGGGTCTCTCCCTCTTTGCCCTTGCAGGTAGGCAGGTATTCGACCATGGGTTTGGGAGAAACAACCACACCTGCTGCATGGGTGGAGGTGTGGCGAGCCAGGCCTTCCAGGGTCTGGGCAACTTTGATCAGTTCAGCGATTCTGGGGTCTCTGTTGGCAGCGTCGGCGATTCTGGGCTCTTTGTCAATGGCCTTGTCAATGGTCATCTTAAGGGCGTCAGGAACCAGTTTTGCGATTTTGTCAACTTCACTGAAGGGGATATCCAGAGCTCTGCCTACGTCGCGGATGACCCCCTTGGCTTTCATGGAACCATAGGTGATAATCTGTGCTACATGAGGTGCGCCGCCGTATTTCTGACGGACATAGTCGATGACCTCTCCCCGCCTGTCCTGACAGAAGTCTACGTCAAAGTCCGGCATACTAACCCGTTCCGGATTCAGAAAACGTTCAAAGATAAGGCCATAAGGGATCGGATCTATGTTGGTGATGCGCATGGCGTATGCTGCAAGGCTTCCAGCTCCTGAGCCACGCCCCGGCCCGACGGGAATACCGTGATCTATCGCCCAGTTAATGAAATCTGCCACAATGAGAAAATAGCCTGGAAAGCCCATGGAGTTGATGATGTCCAGCTCAAATTCCAACCGTTTTTTGTATTGATCCTCAATTTCACGGCTGAAGGTACCAGCCTCGCGCATGGCGGTAAAACGCTCTTTCAGACCTTCCCAGCAGGCATCAATAAACACGCTTTCCAGGGTTTCCCCTTCAGGTACGGGGAATTCGGGGAAGTGGTACCCTTCAAGGTCAATTTCAAGGTTGCAGCGTTCTGCAATTTCCATAGTGTTGCTGATGGCTTCCGGGTAGGCCCTGAAGCTTTTCTGCATTTCTTCGGGTGTTTTAAAAAAGAATGTGTCGGAGGAAAAGCTAAAGTGTTTGGGGTCGTTGATAGTTTTACCTGTCTGGATACAGAGGAGAACCTCGTGGGCATGAGCATCTTCCTGGTTCAGATAGTGGCAGTCATTGGTGGCAACGAGTTTGATCCCAAGTTCTTTTGCGATTTTTACCAGGCCAATGTTGGCAGTTCTCTGCTCAGGAATGGAATTCTCCTGAATTTCAAGATAGAACCGGTCATCGAAAATTTTCTGATACTGTTGAGCTTTTTCCCGCGCTGCAGCAAGCCCTTTATGAACAACAAGCCAGGGTACCTCTCCGTGAAGACAGGCACTGAGGCAGATCAAGCCTTCATTGTGACTCTCGAGGACTTCCATGTCTATTCGCGGTCTTGAATAAAAGCCCTCGAACTGGGCAATTCCAGCAAGTTTCATCAGGTTCTGGTACCCACGATAGTTCATGGCAAGCAGAACAATATGATAGGCCTTGGTAGGTGCGCTTGCGTCACGTTCAGTGCGTTTTCCGGGGGCAATATAAAACTCACACCCTACTATGGGTTTGATACCCTTAGCCTTTGCTTTGAGATAAAATTCCAGGGCTCCGTACATGGCGCCATGATCTGTCATGGCTACGGAGTCCATGCCGTATTCCTTGCATTTGGCAAGGAGATCAGGGATGCGTATGGCCCCGTCCAAGAGACTGTACTGGGTATGGACGTGGAGGTGGGTGAAACCGGCTGTCATTTTCTATAATCCTTTAGCGCCTTCTTTCAGGGTGTTGTCGAGTATACTTCCTTTCATTGTGGCCCCGGTGAAGTCTGCCTGAATCAGGTTGGAGCCGGTTAAATCACAACCAGTGAGGTCGGAGTTTTTAAGATTGGCCCCGGGCAGGTTCGTACTGAGAAGGGTGGCTCCTGAGAGATCAGCACCTTCAAGATTTGCTCTTCTCAAGTTGGCGCGGCTGAGATCAGCACCCCGAAGATTCGCCCCCTTGAGGTTTGCTCCTACCAGAAAAGCCTGACGCAGATCAGCCTGTTCGAGATTACAGCCAGGGCAGTTTTGCGCCATATTCTTTACAGTGTTTTTGACCTCTTCCCGGGTGGCTGTTGTGATCTGTGGTGCTATTTCCGGGGTCGCAGGTGATGCGGTTTCTTGTGGTATAGTTTTTTGACTCTGTTCTTCACGGACAAATGTTTCCCGAACATAGACAGGTTTTTTGTCTTTTTTGGTCTTAATTTTCATGCGTTGTGAGTTACCGGGGAAAACAGTTGCTGTGTAAGCCAGAGCGCCGTTTGTTGTGAAGAAAAGGTACTGGTCTTTTTCCGGATCCTTATAGATGGAATAGCAGTTAGCATCACCGTAATACCAGACGCTGAATTTCAGACATAATTTACTGTCACTGGTTATATCCCAGCTGCCATAATCAAAGTTTTCGTTGAAAACAGAGCTGGCAGAAATGGATCCGTCTTCACTGAAGTAGACATGAGCATCGAAGTCGGAGGAGATTAATCGCAGCGTATTCAGGTTACTTATCTCGAAGATTTCCTGAGGGCCAAGTTGGGTCGATCCCTGTTGCTCAGCCTTATTTACAGTTGAAGCCGCACAGCCTGTAAAGACAAACAGGAAAAGGACGTATAACAGTTTTAACAGGTGGGTATTCAAGGTCTTTCTCCGCAAATTGAGATGATCAAAAGGAATTTTTTTTAACATATCAGATTGAAAAATTTATACTATCATTTTAATATGTTATTAAGAAAAAATAATCGCGATGCCGTCACTGATTCAGGTAGATATATACCATACTCATTTAGACAATGCACATTGAAAGCTTGGCAGTGACAGTGGCTAAGATCGAGAAAAAGCCATTAGTTTAACAGCAATACTGAGTATTTTGCCAGTGCAGGCTTATGAAAGAATATTGCGAGTAATTAGTGTACCTGATAAAAGTATTTAACCTCAAACTGAAACAGGGTACCACGAGGTGGATGTGTGCGTCAAATTCTTTATTGAGGTTCACTCAGGATTCAATATTGAATCGTTCCTTCAACTTTTGGTAGGAGACCAGAGATTCCTGGCGCTCTGAAGGGGTGAGGAAGGATTCTAACTTTGTCTTGAGTATGGTCGGATTGATTTCAGAATCGATGGCAATGACCCCTTCCATTATGATTTTCTGCAGCAGTAATTCCTGATTTGTTCGTTCTCTGAGAAAAGCAGCAAAGGGAAGAAATAAAAAATTGGCACAGACGATACCGTAGAGTGTTGACGTAAGGGCAATGGGTACAGCCTTTAAGATGATAGAGGTGTCGCCGATACCACCAAGCATGGATATGAGGCCAACAACACTCCCGGTGATGCCAAATGCTGGGAAAAAATCAGCTATGGTGCGTAGGACTCGTTCGGAATCTTCTCTTCGCATTTTAAAAAAATAAATTTCAGTGTTTAAGATATCTCGTATCTGTTCGGCCTTATAACCATCAACCAGACATCCCAGAGCCCTTCTTAAAAAGAGAATAGATGTTTCGTTTTCCTCCTCCTGCAGTGAAAGAATTCCTTCAATTCTGGATTTGATGGAGAGATCTATCAGAATTTGAACAATCTCAGTCTCTTTTTTAATCTTGTTTCTGTAATTTGCCCGTAAAACCTTCGTCACAATCGAAAGTTGCTCTGTTTTAAAACTAAGTAATGCCGCACCTGCAGTACCGCCAAAAACGATGAGCAGGCCGGATACATTAAAATAAAGGCTGAGGTTTCCATTGATGAAAAAACCAAGGCAGAAGATAACTATACAGAGAAGAAGACCGACAAAATTTCTATTTTTCATAATTGTAAAACTCTTATAAAAGATTTTCAGGAGTGGCCTGAACTACAGGTGCCAGACGTTTGGATACAATGATTTCCACTCGTCTGTTTGCTGCACGGTTACCGGCATTGGTGTTTGGTCTGCGTGGTCGTTGAGCACCGTATCCGGAAACGATGAACTGAGCAGGGTTCATTCCCATTTCATTGATGAGAAATCGAGCGACACTGCTGGCTCTGACAACAGAAAGTTCCCAGTTGCTGGCAAAACGAGAGGAGTGCATAGGCAGGTTGTCAGTGTGTCCGATGACATTGATCATGTAAGGAGTGGTTTTTATTACTGCCGCAATTTTTGTAAGGGACTGTCGCGCTTTCGGGGAAAGATCAGCCCGTCCAGTGTGAAAGAGGAGATCCCCGGTAAGGATGATTCGCATTGTCTTGTCCGGAACAAGCTCAATGGAGGCGAATTTGCTGAGGCCGTCATTGGTTAAGGTCTGTTGACTCATAGTATACATATCGTTGAAGGTTTTATCCTTGTCGACTTTTGGAGATCTTTGCTCTGTTGTGGTTATGGGAGCAGGTTCTATAATATCCTGCGGTATGACAAGTTCTGGAGTCCCAGGGGCTTCTTCAGGAAGTCCGGTGACTGCTTCCTGATCTGTTTTTCCAGCAGGCTCAACATAGACGGTGTTTTCGCTGAATACATTGTCTATATCCAGTTCATTCAGCTGGACCTTTTCTATTGTTTTTACTGTTCCGGAATTGATAAGTGGCTTGTTCCTGGTAAGTGGAACAATGGGTACAATGAGATCACCATCACCAAGAATATCAAGGGCTTCTGTGGTACTTCCCCCTATAATCTCAGGGCTGTTATCCACCAGAAATTCTTCATGCGAGGCCTGATAGACAAACATGGATAAAAAGAGAACGAACATAGTCATCATCAGATCGGACCATGCCACTGACCAGTGAACCGGCCTTGCCAGCCGGGCACGGTAAAAGGAGTCTTCGATAACAAAACTGTTGGTTTGAAAATGTTTTTCAGCAGAAGAGGGTAGTGAAACGGATTGTTTTGCTTCCATTTCGGTTGTGATATTTGATGCCTGAGGTGATGTTTCCTGCTGCTGATTCATGGTTGTTGACGGGTTTGGCTTGGGAGCTGATGGATGCCTGGAATCGTGCTGATGATGTGTTAAAAAAAAACAGGCTGCATCCACCATCGAACACTCACGGATTCAGGTGGTGGTCATGTATACGGTTATTATCGGATGATGCTGAAGAAATAATAAGGAAATTCTAATCTTTATCTAATTTCGAGAAATCGCCAAAGGGCTTGAATTTACCACTGTGGATCTGCTGCAGCAGATGCTGAGGTTCTTTTATAAATTGCTGGACGTCTTTTGCAGGGGCAAAAAACTCATCGTTAAAGCCGGAGATGAGGTTGCGGTGCTCCCATCTTGAAATATAATATTGTATTATTTCAGGAAGTTTTGTGTATATTGTCTGCTCTGGCCATGGATCGACAAATGAAGAATTGCATACCTTGGCATCGGTAAGCGTCTGTGTTTCATAAAACTGATTGAGAAACATCAGTTCCGCAGGCATTTTTGCATCAATACCTATGTGGAGAAGTTTTTTTAACAAAACCTGCACCAGACCCGATCCAATATTTGCGACATGGAGGGGCAGAAATATATTCCTCGGCTTTTTCACTCCTAAAAAACTCTTTATGGTTTGAATAAGGTGTACCAACTCCACAGGTTTTGAATCTATAAAATTGTAGAAATTACCTGAAAACTCTTTTCTGTTTTTGAGAGCATGGTGTACGAAAAGTGGTACTTTTTTTGCGTTGGTATAGGAATGGTAGACACCTTTTGTGGTAAGAAACAGGGGCATTGCCTGGTCTGCTATTGAGTGAAGTAATCTATGGAACCCCTGGGTCTTGTGGTCATGTTTCCCATAGACTACTGCCAGTCTGATCGTTGTGAAGTCGAGGCCCTGTTCCTGCTGCATATGCTTGAGTGTCTTTTCGCACATAAGCTTTGATTTTGCGTAATTTGACAGGGTGGCGTCAAGGCTCAGCTGCTGATCTTCTGAAATGTTTTCTCCCCCGGGAAGAACTGCTGCGGAGCTGATAAAAATATAGGGAATGTCGAGTTTGAGAGCGGCTTTTGCCAGGTTGATACTGCCAAGATAGTTTATTGTATAGGCGAGTTGAGGGTCACTGTCGATAGAGGCAATGGCGGAATTGATAATGAAGTCAGGCTTCCAGTGTTTGGTATATTGTTCAATCCCGTCAGCACTTGCCAGGCTCATTTTTTTTGAGTTTGGCGAGAGGATCTCTATGTTTTCCTGGCAGTATTTATTGAAGTAGTGGACCATGGCTCCGCCTATCATTCCGGAACCACCAACAATAATACCACGTGTTTTTGTTGAATTGTGTCTCATAAAACTTTGTCTATTCCATATTCTGATCTATCATCCTTATATCAAATGCAAGGTTCGAAAACAAGTCTGACGCTTCTGTGGCGGGTTATAAAGATATAACTCAAGTTTCGGACTTAATCGACAGCAGCCATAAAAACATGACAACCACCTAAATTAATTACATATTAACGTGAAAAGCCTCTCGCTTTTTGATATATTGGGTTTTG